>Ga0307374_10011823_pt1 | contig 12331 bp, 11 predicted proteins | sample OX3MG_FD_202532 | JGI IMG/M metagenome (GOLD analysis project Ga0307374, IMG submission 202532) | Soil microbial communities from Risofladan, Vaasa, Finland - OX-3 | ecosystem: Environmental > Terrestrial > Soil > Coastal area > Acid sulfate soil | place: Finland: Risofladan, Vaasa | collected...
AGATCACGCTCGAGGTTCACCCGCTGGCCGGCCAGATGCTGTTCACGTGCATCGACAGTCTGGTGTCGAGATCCTCCCTTCCGCTTGGCCTGGTACATCGCGGTGTCCGCCTCCTGGAGCACCTGCTCGGAGCATTGATCACTGTTTCCAGAATAGGCGATGCCCACACTGGCGGTCATCTCGACTTGAGCGAACGACAAGGCATACGGAGCAGCTACCGCCTTGACCATGCGTAAGGCGATCCCTTCTGCCTCTGCTGGGCTGCCGAGATCTTCACAGAGAATGATGAACTCGTCACCCGAAAGCCTGGCCAACGTGTCGCCTGGACGTAGTGCCGCGCTCAGACGCTCGCTGATGGAGATGAGCAGTTCGTCGCCGGCAAAGTGCCCATACAGATCGTTGATCTCCTTGAATCGATCGAGATCGGCAAAGAGGACGGCGGAGATCATCCCCGACCGACGACCGCGGTCAACGGCATGATCGAGCCGTTCCAGCAAGAGCGTGCGATTGGGAAGCCCGGTCAGGGGATCGTGTAGTGCATTCTCGCGCGCCTTGTCCGATGACTCTTGCAGGTCTGCTCGCACTTGTGCATTGCACATGTAGGCAGAAGCAACATTCGCCAGCGTGTGGGCCGCTCTCATGGAGCTGGAGTCCAGTGCACCAGGCACTTTTCGGTACAGATCGAGCGCTCCCATTCGGCCAGTGCCGTTGTTCAGAGGGAAGGCAAATACCGCTCGCAAACCTTCAGATAACGCACGTGCTGTGAACTTCGGGAAGCGATCCTCTGTCTGCAAGTCGGGCGTTGCGATTGCGTCACCGGTATGGAAGGCCGCGAGGCATGGTCCCTCCCCGAGCTCTGATTGAAGTCGTTCGAAGCACAGAGCAGACTCGTTCGATGCAGCGATGTAATGGGGGCTTGCATCGGGAGCAATCAATGTCACTCCGGCTGCCGAAATCGGCAGGACATCAACGATGCGCTTCACGAGATGGTCCAGAATCCCCTGAATCGGGAAATCTGTCACCAATGTCCGAGCGAACTCACTCAGCACTTCCGATAGTTGCTGCTCATCCGACAACGGCCACCGCCCTTACGCCACGCTTCAGCCGCAGGGTCCGGGCGGTGAGATGCTCAACTAGCTGAATGCATATCCTACCTCGGCGGCGTCCAGCAATCAATGTGCAACTGTGAAGCCAGTGAAGCGAATGCGTCTCGACAGCACGGGGCCTTGGCGAGCGGACACGGATCGAGGAGGCAAGTGTTGGGGATTCGGCTAGCCCCCACGTCCAGGGTGAGCCACGCCACACCCCCGTGTCTGTAGGCGTTTCATCGTTCCGGAGTGGGCGCTGGTTCGGGCGGCAGGTGGTCGAGAACCGAGACCGGTGCAGTTCCTTCGACGATGTCTCGGGCGAATTCGGTGAGGCGCAAGTTGTGATTTCGAGCGTGAGCGCGCATTCTGCGGAACGACTGCTCCATATCGAGTCCGAAGAATTCGCTGATCTTCCCCTTGGCTTGCTCAATGACAACCCGGCTGTTGAGCGCCTCATTCAGCTGCGCATTGAGAGTTGCGGCATCATTTAGCGCTTGGTGTTGGATGATAGCGATCGTCGCCACATCGGCAAGGGCTTGGGCTACGAGAATATCGTCCCCCTGCAAGGATCCGTCACCGGAGCGGAACATGTTGAGTGCACCAATTGTCTGGCTCCGCAAATGCATGGGCAGTGCATGAACCGAATTGAAGCCATCTTCACCTGCTCGTACTGCAAACCTTGGCCATCTCTGATTAACGGCCGAAAGCTCAAGATTCACGATGGGCTGCCCGCTACGGAAGCACTCAACGCAAGGTCCCTCGTTGGACTGGAGCTCGAACAGTTCGAGGCTGCGCATGGCGTCACTGGACGAGGCAGCGACTTGGAGTTCCCCACTCGGTGCGACCAACATCACGCCGGCCGAATCGACATCGAGGGTCTCCACACATCGGGCGCTGAGGACCGTCAGGACATCGATCACATCGAACTCATCGACAAGGCTGTCGGCCAGTTCGACGAGGGTTCGGACGAGGAGCACCTCTCTGGACATCGCCACTCCCATCCGTCAAGATCCATTTTCGCGGCAGCTACGCGAGCACTCCCGCGAAGAAGACTACCCGATCAGAAGAGGTGGGATTCAGTAGTCATCGGATGCACTGAATCGCAGGTGGCGACCCACCAGGTCCCGGGCAACCTCATCGATAGACCGTTCGGTTCGGATCGCGCGGGCACGGAGCCGAATCATGGCCTCGGTGACGCTGATATCGAGCTGAACGGAGATCATCCCCGCCGCCTGGTGAACAACAAAATGGAAGTTCGCTCCATCTGGGGACTCAACGGCAAAGTGACCTGGAGATGAATGTGCTTGCGCGGACAGAATGGCCTGAGCGAGAGTATCCGCCATGACAAGTGAGTCCGAATATTGATCATCCTCAAGAGGTCCCGGTCGAGTTCGATAGAGGTGTAGGGCGCCCAATCTGATCGCACCAATCCGAACCGGAAAGCCAAATAATGCCCGTACGCCAGCATTGATCGCCGGAAGTGTAAGGGCCGGCCAGCGGTACATCGATGGAATGGTCAATTGGGGCTCGGCCACCACCTTCCCCTTGGAATAGGCATCGATGGACGGACCCTCTCCAAACGTGTACTGCAAATCATCGACGAGGTGAGAGATCCGGTCCGTAGTGCACAAGGATCCTCGGGGAAGATCGTCCGAGAGCAGCATGATTCCGGCACCGCTCGTGCCCGATACCCCTACCGAGATCTGGCAGAGGCGTAACGTCCGGGAGCCGTCTGCGCTGTCATCAGACAAGCGCGCCAAACTCGCAGCGAGACGATCCGTCGGCATCGTCAGCGGCCCTGGTGGCGAACATGGAGAGTACCCGGTGGAGTCGCGCGCCTTGATGGCAATCGATTGCCTCCTGCCTGAGGGTGAGATGCTTTCGGGGATTCAGGTCCGAGCACCTGGTTCTCAGCCTACACATGCGTTTTCATCGTAGTTCCGGGTGGGGACTTGATGGTCTGGTCTGCCCCAGGTTTGGCCGACATCATCACGTTCGCGAGGAGACGGCTCGGGATCATGGTGGAGCCATGTCCAAGGAGATCCCACCGGAGTTCAAGCGTGACGTCGTCGCGGTTGCCCGACGTGGTGCCTCTCCTATCGCTGACGTAGGGGCTGACTTCGACATTTCGGAATCGATCCAGCACCGGTGGGCTCGCCTGGCGGATGTCGACGACGGGATCCCCGGCTCGGTGCCCTGTGGGTTGCTGGGCTCCTCCGCTCAGGGCTCCTACGAGTGGAAGCAGAACCCGGTCTGCGGTCGTGACTGGGACACAGGGTGTCGTCGACCACGGTGAAGAAGGGCGGAAGCGCTCGGTCAGGACCCCGGACCCGTCCCGGGTGGTACTCGTCGTCGAGACCTCAGCGGTCTTCGCCGTCGTCGCGCTGTTGCGGTCGATCCCGATGCTCACCGACGACTCCGGACCCAAGGATGACGAGGAAATCGAACGGAATTCGGAAAGAACCGAGCGGCAGGAGGGTGTGACCGTCGGCACCTCCGGCCGGATCCCGATGGTCGAGCCACCTCCAACGATCCGGACCACGTCGACGTCGGGGGTGCGTTCGGCACGCGGTGACGCCGGACGCGAGACGACGGTGAGCGCTACCCCGACGGCCCGGCTCGCTCGTTCGTCCGGTGCCTGTGCCACCCTCCGATGGTCCGGTCGGTCCGCTGGTCACTCCAGGAGTTCCTGGATGTCGGAGGCGCTCATCGCCCCGGACTCGAAGTCGCCGGTGTCCATGACGTTGGCGAAGAGCGCCGACTTCTTGGCCTTCAGCGCCATCACCTTCTCCTCGATGGTGTCTTTGGCCACCAGGCGGTACACCATCACCTTCTTCGTCTGGCCGATGCGATGGACCCGGTCCACGGCCTGGGACTCGGTGGCCGGGTTCCACCAGGGGTCGAGGATGATGCAGTAGTCCGCTTCGGTCAGATTGAGACCGAACCCGCCGGCCTTGAGGCTGATCAGGAATACGGGCGTCGAGCCGCCTCGGAAGCCGCTGATGACCTCTTCGCGTCTGCGGGTGTTCCCGTCGAGGTAGCAGTGCTCGATCCCGGCGTCCTCGATCCGCTGCCGGGCAAGGGTGAGGAACCGGGTGAACTGACTGAACACCAGGACGCGGTGGCCCTCGGCGGCTATGTCCTCGAGGAGCTCCATCAGCGCATCGAGCTTGGTGGAGGGGACGTCGACATGCTTGGCATCGACCAGCGACATGTCGAGGCTGGCCTGGCGCAACAGCGTCAGCGAGCGGAAGATCTCGAACCGGTTCTTCTGGACGTCGCCGAGCAGGCCGAGCACCTTCTGGCGCTCCCGTTGCAGGTACGTCTGGTAGAGCTTCTTCTGTTTCGGGTGAAGCTCGAGTTCGAGGACCTGCTCCTGCTTGTCGGGGAGATCGCGGGCGACCTGGTCCTTGGTCCGGCGCAGCATCAGCGGGCGGACCCGGCGTCGGAGCTGGGCCAGGCGATCTCCGTCCGCCTTCTTCTCGATCGGCGTCCGGTAGTGATCGGTGAACCGGTCCGGACTGGGAAAGAGGCCCGGAGCGGCGATCGACAGCAACGACCACAGCTCCATCAGGTTGTTCTCGATCGGCGTCCCGGTAATCGCCACCTTGTAGGGCGCGGGCAGCATTCTCGCCCGGCGGTAGGCCTGGGAGCCCCGGTTCTTCACGAACTGCGCCTCGTCCAGGAAGAGGCCGGCCCACTCGATCGCCGCGTACTGGTCGTACTCGATGCGGAACAGGGCATAGGACGTGATCACCACATCGGCCTCGGCCGCCAACTCGGTGAGTGGCGTACCCCGGCGCTTCTCCGTTTCGGAAACGGTGACCGGAGTGAGATCCGGGGTGAACCGGCGGCTCTCGGCCGCCCAGTTCCCGACCACGCTGGTAGGTGCCACCACCAGGAAGGGCGCCTCGGTGAGGCCCTGTTCCCAGGTGTGGCACATGAGCGCCAGCGCCTGGATCGTCTTGCCGAGCCCCATGTCGTCGGCCAGCACACCCCCCAGGCCATGCTCGAAGAGGTAGACGAGCCAGTTGAAGCCGGTGAGCTGGTACGGCCGGAGGGTCGCATGGAGCATGTCGGGCACCGCGTGCTCGATCCGGTTGTTCGCTTCGGACAGGGCTCGTACCGACCGCTCCCATTCCCGGGCCTGAGCGGTGACGACCCCGAGCTGCTGGAGGTCCTCCCACAGGCTGGCCTGGAAGCGGCTGATCCGGAGGCTCTCCCCGGCGTGGTCGACGAGCTCGCGGGCTTCGACGATCAGCGTTGCGAGTTGCCGGAGCTCCTCGCGGTCGAGGGAGAAGTACGTCCCCGACGGCAGGATCAGATGGGTCTGCCCCTCGGCCAGTGCCACGAAGAGATCGGCGAACGGAACATCCTCGCCGTCCACCGTCACCGTCACGGTCAGGTCGAACCAGTCGTTGTCGCCGGACGGGGCGCCCCCGAGGTTGACGACGGGGGCGTCGAGGACCTCTCGGTACTCGAGCAGCTCGCCGTGCTGGACGATCTCCACTCCGTCGACGCCCTCCAGGACGGGGAGCATCTCGGCGGTGAACCGCACCGAGGCCATGCCGGCGAGCGTGGCCCGGGAAGCGAGACGCTCACCGAAGAGCGTGGGCTCGAGTAGCCCGGGAACGGCGCCGACGATCGCCGTCACCGCGTGGACGATGAGGTTCTCGGCCACGCGGTCGCCCATCCGGCTCGGAGCGTCCCAGAGCTCCTCTGTCCAGGTGGCGCCCACCGCGCTGCGCGACCAGGTCAGTTCGAGCTGGTGGCCTTCTCCGTGGTGGACGGTGAGCACGAGCTGTGCCGCGGGCAGTTCCGGTAGCTCGACCGATCCGTCGCTCGATCCGACCACGATCCTCCGCCGCAGCGCCGGATAGAGATCGCGGAGGAAACGCTCCTCGTCCCTCGGGGGGATCCGGATGGCGGTGGTTGCGAGGAGTGTGCGGATACTGTCATCGATCGGCGTCTCCAAGGCCGAGAGGAACAGTTGGGCAGGGTCCGCGCGCGCGTCGGGGGGAGGCCCCCACCAGGCGATGCCGTGGGCCGGCTCGCCGATGAACAACGCCGACCGGATCGGCACTTCCTCGCCGTCGGCGACGACTCGGGGTCGGAGGACGATGCCCGCCTCCTCGCGTGCCGCGTCCATCGCCACCTGGGCCGGGGACGCCCGGAGGTCGACCGGCCCAGGTGGCCGGCCGGTCAGCAGCAGCGGGAGCCGGAGGTCTTCCGCCTCGTGCAGCAGGTCCCACAGTCGCCGGCTGTTGATGGCCTGGAGCCAGACCGCCTCGTCCGACGAGGAGTAGTAGGTCCTCGGGCTCACCAGTCGGCTCAGTGCGAGCAGCTCGGTGAGGATCGTCAGATGTGCCCGTGAACTGAACGGAGGCCGCCCGTAGTGCGGCTGCTCCAGTCGTGCCCACGAAATGCCGGTCCGGACCCAGTTCCCGTTGTTGGCGTTCCGGAGCACCGGACGCAACCGGATCCCCGTGGTGGTCTTGTTCGATCGATACTGGGATGGGGGCGGGGTCGACACCAGTTCGAACTGGAGGCCGAGGTCGGTCGTGGACGGCTCGACCCGATCCGCGGTTCGTGGCGGGTCTTGCGAGACCAACGATCGGAGCGAGTCCTCCCAGTCGGACGACGGCGACGGTGGCGCCGCAGGGGTTGCCTGGCGGGTACCGGGATCCGCGGTGGATGTCGTCCGGTCGGCCGGGACATCCCCGCCGACCACGGTCCACCCCGGGCCGTCGTTCGACCGCCTGCTGCTGGCGGCGAGGAGCAGGGCGACGGCGTGCTTGCAGTTGTAGCCGACCGGGCAGGTACAGGCGCCGTCGGCGCCAGTCATCCGGCCGGTTGTCGATGTCGTCACGATCACCTCGACGGCATACGGCTCGAAGTCGTTGCCTTGGACCTCACCGACCAGGCAGGTCCCGTCGTGCGCCCACCGGCTGCTCCGCACCGCACCCTGACGTGCGTAGGCCCGACCCCTGGCGAAGGTGGGCGCCCCGAAGATCCGCTTCAGGTTCGCCTCGTCGGCGGAGGTCATCACGCGCGTTGTGCTCCATCCTGGCTCGACCGCTCGCAGACACGGTACCGCCCGCGCCGACACCCCGATGTGGGGTCGGCCGGCAGTCGCGGCGGAAGCCCCGGAACCTGCTCCTCGACGGCGATCGAGGACCCCTCGGGGAGGTCGTCGCCCGGGCCGTTGCAGGTGGGTGAATCGTACGTGGGTTGCAGCGTCGGCAACCTCAGCGGCGAGTGAGACGCCGGCCGCGTTCGGTGTTGATCGGCGTGTAGTTGAGTTCGAAGTGGTGATAGAGCGTCGACTCGTCGGCTTGGGAGAGTTCCTGGCCGTGCAACTCGATGTCCGGGGCGGATCGAACCTGTTCCTCGGTCACGGCCACCTGGAGATCATCAGGACCGACTCGGACTCCGCCCAACGGCACGAAGGTCAGGTGCCGGCCGACGAAGCCCTCCTTGACCGTCGCGAACTGTGGCACGTCGGTCTCGACGTCGACGTAGACATCCTGCAGCTTGCCGATCTTCTCGCCATCGCGGTCGATGAGCATCTTGTTGTGCCATTCGGCCACATTCCACTCGGCCTGTCCTGGCTGATCGGTCATGTCCGTCACCTCGCAGTCTCCGAACACAGCCTACCGAGGGACTCCGCAAGGGTGTCCCGAAGCGTTGCCACCCGCGGGGACCCCACCTTCCCGGAAGTTCCGGTGGGCGGAACCGGTCGCCGTCCAGCTTCGCCGGACCAGCCCCACCCTTCGACGGGGGCTTTCGCCTCTGGTCACTTCCGGCCCACAGGGCCACCCTGGGACGTGCAGCCGGGCTACCCGAGTTCGACCGGCGGAATGACGTTGAGGACGGTGAAGCGCGGTGGCTGGAACGACTGATCAGAGGAAGGGCAAGGCCAAAGAGGCCGTCGGAGACCGGACCGGCAACAAGGACGTGAAGGCAGAGGGGACGGCCGACCGCAAGGGTGGTGAGGCCAAGGAGAAGGTCGGCAAGGTCGAGGAGAAGGTCGACGAGGCGATCGACAAGGTGAAGGGCGCCATTCACCCGAAGTAGGGGGGTTCGCCCCGGCCCGCCTGCCAGGACTTCCACCGTCTGTGGAATGCCCGTCAACTGGGGGATCAGACAGGGGCGCCGTGGCGCCGAGGATGACAGTCGACCTCGGTCCGGTGCCCGCGCAATGGATCGCAGTGGATGCGGCCCAGGAAGGTGGAGAACCATGTACATCGGTCTCGGAACGCTCGTCGTGGTGTTGGTCGTGGTGGCGATCGTCTACTTCGTTCGTCGCGCCTAGCGAGGGAGTGGCGAACCTCGTCGATCTCGGTCGCATGGCGACGGACAACACCGAGTCTGCCCTCGCTCGCCTGGTCGGACCTCACCATGCACGTGCGGACGACGAGGCCCGCACGCTCCTGGGTGAGGTCTGCACCTCCTCGGCCGACCTCGAGGATGTCGGCCGAGGACTTCGGTTCGGCTCGATCCGCACGCCTCGCCTCGCCGCTCACGGGCCGTCGCCGGGATCTGCCACGAGCCCACCCCCACCGGGACCGCCTGCCCGGGGACAACCTTCATCCTCGTCTGCTCGGTCAACGTGCCGGGCTGACCACCCGGAGTTGTTGCCACAATGCTGGCAGGTCCGGAGTCGCAGTGACACCGGTGGCGGCACCCGGCCGCGCCGGTCCGCCACCCGCTACGGATCAGCCCGTCGTCACGGGATGCGGTCGTGCTCTACCGCCGGGCGATCTCGGCGGAGCGGAAGAACCGGGCGGCCGACCTCGACCTTGGATTCCTCCTGCGCTCGTTGGGCAACGGGGCCGCCGGAACGGAGGAGATCACCAAGGCCGTAGTGCCCGGCCCGGCGCTGGCGTCACGAGTTCCTGCCGGTACCCGTACCTCGCCGACTCGAGGCCGGCGGAGTCCGACAGGTGGTACGACCGGTGGGGTCCGACCATCTTGGTCAAGTGGTGGGTGCCCCCGGAGCGGAAACGGACACCGTCGGGGCGACCGCCGACAGTGACGTGTAGACGACCACGTTGGAGAGGTAGCTGCCCGTCTGGTGGTCGAACGCGCCACCACAGGTCACCAATTGCAGTGCGCTCGATCCGTGCGATCCGTAGACGCGCTGCGCGGGGAACTGGGCCTTGGTGTACTGAGCCACCGAATTGACGGTGAACCGGGCCGTCATCCCGTCGGTCAGGTCCACGTTCACCTGGTCGCCGGGGGCGAGCGTGCGCAATTGGAAGAAGACGCCCGGGCCCTGTGTGCTGTCGACGTGTCCGAGGATGACGGCGGAACCGATCTGCCCGGGGGTCGGGCCCAGCCGGAACCATCCTGTCTCCACGGTGTTGGACGGCACCTGCACGCTGCCGTCGGCATTGAGCCCGAGGCTCCCGATCGGGGCCGACAGCCCGAGCTTCGGGATGTGCAAGGTCTCGGGAGCAGACCGAGCGGCCGCCAGGGCCACGGCGGTGGGTGCGGTTTCGGCAGACGGTGACACCGACGACGGAGCGGGTGCCGCCAGGGGATGATCGTGGCCTCGAAGTCCGAGGTCCACGAGCACCAGACCCGCCAGGGCAAGCAGTCCCACGGCGATCCACACGCGCGCCCGGCGCAGCGCAGCGGCCAACTGGCGCCTGGTCACCGCGAGGTGGCCATCGTCCTAGCCCTCGTGGCGGTGCGCCGACGAAGACCGACCACGGTCAGTGCTCCCGCGACACCGAGGAGGATCGCACCGGAGCCGAGCAGTGCATCCCCACGGGAGTGGCTGGCGCCACCGAGTCCCGTGCGCGGTGCACCGACGGGGATCACCGCGGACACCCCTGTGGCACCGGTCGTCGATCCTGTCCCGCTAGCGCTCTGGCCGGCCACCGTGGTGGAGTTGGATCCGGTCGAAGTCGTCGTTCCGGCGGGTGTCGTCGTGGCGGACGTTGCTGAGGTCGTCGCACATGCCGGGGGAGCTGTGATCGTGTTCGCATCGAGGGTGACGGCACCGTTGCGAGCGAGGACCCGGCCCTGCACGGTCGCTCCCGAGTCGAGTGTCGCCGAGGTCAGGGCCATGATCGTTCCCACGAAGGTGCTGGCCGAGCTGAGGGTGGCCGAGCTGCTCACCTGCCAGAAGACGTTGCACGCCTGCGCGCCGTTCTCGAGCTGGACGACGCTGTCGGAGGCGGTGACGAGATCGGAGGACGCCTGGAAGACGAACACCGCGTTGGGGTCGCCCTGCCCGTTGAGGACCAGGGGACTGGCCGCCGTGATGTTGGCCGTCGAGGCGTGTCCGAACGCGTAGACGCCCGCAGTCAGGGTCTGGCCACCGAGCTGGTTGTCGCCCCCGTTGAAGGTGGAGGTCGGAGTCTGCCCGGCCGCGGCCACGTACGCCGTGGTCAGGTCGTTCTGGGCCGTGGTCAGGAGCGCGGGATTGCTCACCGTTCCTGCGGGACCCGTGCCGTCCGTCGAGTAGATGGTGCCGCTCACCTCTGCCTGGGTCAGCCCGGCATAGTTGGTTCCGGCCGCTGGGCTGAGGCCGACGTCGCCGGTGAGGGAGGACGTGGGCACGTCCGTCACGGCCGTACCGGCCAACACCGCGAAGGGCGTCGCCGTGCCCAGCTCCACCGTCCCGGCGGCGGCCGCCGATCCGGTGAACGCGGTACCGAGGAGGACCACCGACAGCAGTGGCGCACCGGTCACAATTGCGGCGGAACGCCAGGCACGCCTGGCCCGTGGCCTCCGTGTGGATCCGTGAGCATCGTCGTGATGGCGCGAGCTTCCGCCGGAAGCGGCAGACGAGAACCGGGTGGAACGCATGGTGAATCCCTTCAGCGGTCCCGAAGTCGATAACCGTCGGCGACGGACGTCCGGGTGCGATGTCATCCTACGCTAGTAATCCGAAACTAGCAATCTGTTTCGAGAGTAAATGGTGTATTGTAGGTCCATGGCCCGGTGGAACTTCCTCAGCAACCACGGCCGAGCACTCCTCTGCATCACCCACGATCCCGAGGCGCGGCTGCGCGACATCGCCGTCGAGCTCGGTGTCACCGAACGCAGCGCCTATGCGATCGTCAACGATCTGGCCGAAGCCGGCTACGTCACCAAGGAGAAGGAGGGCCGGCGGAATCGCTACAGCGTCAGCTCCCACCTGCCACTTCCCGAGGCCACCGATCGCGACGTGGCGATCGGCGAGGTCCTGAGTGTCCTGTCCCGGTCGACCGCCCGTCCGACGTCCGGCTCCCGCTCACGCTGACCGGGACCGCGAAGGCGGTGCAGGACGTTCCGGCATGATCCGGCCATACGTCCGGGCGCACCACTCGCGGGGCAGACGGCCACCCGTCGCTAGCTCGCGTTCCTCGCCAGGTCGACCTGGCGCTGACGGCCGCGGATGTTCAGCAGTCGGGCCAGGACCTCGACCTCGAGCGGCTTCGCGAAGAGGTAGCCCTGGCCGTTGTCCACCCCTTCGGCAACCAGCCTGAGGTGCTGTTCGGTGGTCTCGATCCCTTCGGCCGTGGTCTCCAGGCCGAGGAGCTGGCCGAGCTGGACCAGGGTGTGGACGATGGCTGCCGACTCGCTCTGGTCGGGCAGTCCCGACACGAACGACTGATCGATCTTGAGGATGTCGATCGGGAACTGGCGTAGGTAGGCGAGCGACGAGTAGCCGGTCCCGAAGTCGTCGATGGCGATGCGCACCCCCATCGCCTTCAGACGGTGGAGTCGTCCGATCGTGGCCGTCACGTCGTGCATCAACATCGATTCGGTCACTTCGAGGACCAGGAGTCCGGCGTCGAAGCCGCTGTCGGCCAGTGCCCGTTGGACGTCACTGACGATCCGGTCGTCCTCCAGCTGGAGTGCTGCGATGTTCACCGATACGGCGAGCGGTCGGCCGCTGTCCCGCCACGCCGCCCCCTGGCGGCACGCCTCCTCGAGGATCCACCGGCCGACCGGCACGATGAGGCCCGACGCCTCGAGGTCCGGAATGAACTCGCCGGGTCGGACGATGCCACGAACGGGGTGTCGCCAGCGCAGCAGTGCCTCGGCACCCGTGAACTCGCCGGTCACCATGTTCACCGTCGGTTGGTACATCAAGAAGAATTGGTGCTCCGCAACAGCAGTCCGCAGGTCGCGATCGAGCAGCCGCTTTGCGTGGGCGGCGTCCTGCATGAACGACGAAAATTCGATTGCCCGCTCCCCACCCATCGCCTTCGCCTGGTACAGCGCGATGTTGGCATCCCGAA
>Ga0307374_10011824_pt1 | contig 12330 bp, 9 predicted proteins | sample OX3MG_FD_202532 | JGI IMG/M metagenome (GOLD analysis project Ga0307374, IMG submission 202532) | Soil microbial communities from Risofladan, Vaasa, Finland - OX-3 | ecosystem: Environmental > Terrestrial > Soil > Coastal area > Acid sulfate soil | place: Finland: Risofladan, Vaasa | collected...
CGGCCGACGTGCTCGGCGCGCGCCTCCAGCGCCGGATCGGACAGCATCTCGCTGGGCTGCACCGCAACGGCCGGCGCCGCCGCGAACAGCATCGCGAGCGTCAGGGCGGCCAGGGCGGCCAGGGTGGCCGGGGCGAGACGGGCGGCGAGACGGGCGGCGAGACGGGCGGCGAGACGGGCGGCGAGACGGGCGGCGAGACGGGCGCGGATCATTTGTCGAGCCTGGCGACGAGCGGCAGGATGGTGTTCTCGATATCGGCCGTGGTCAGCGGGCCGACATGCTTGTAGCGGATGCGGCCGGTGCGATCGACGATGAAGGTCTCGGGGACGCCGTAGACGCCCCAATCGATGCCGACCCGCCCGTCATCGGCACCGATCCGGGTGTAGGGATCGCCGAGCGCGCCGATCCACGCGAGCGCGGCCTGCGGCTTGTCCTTGTAGTCGATGCCGTAGATCGCTACGCGCCCGGTGCGGGCCAGCGCGTTCAGCGCCGGGTGTTCCTCGCGGCACGGGGCGCACCACGAGGCGAACGCGTTGACGAGGCTGACATGCCCGTGCAGATCGGCGGTCGAGAAGCCCTGATATCCCTGCGCCAGCGGCGGCAGCGTGAAATGCGGCGCCGGCTTGTTGATCAGCGGTGAGGGCAGCGCCATCGTGTCGAGCCCGAGCCCGACATAGAACGCCACCAGCATGGCCGCAAACACCCCGACCGGCAGCAGATAGATCCAGCCGCGCCGCCTCATTCGGCCGCCTGTACCCGTGCCGCGGCGACCTTGCGGCCGCGCCGCGCCGGCGCGCCGACGCGATGCCGCCGGTCGGTCAGCGAGACGAGGCCGCCGAACGCCATCGCCGCCGCGCCGAGCCAGATCCACGGCACCAGCGGGTTGTAGTAGAGGCGCAGGGCATAGCCGCCGTGCCCGTCGGGATCGCCGATCACGACATAAACGTCGGACAGCAGATTGGTATGGATCGCCACCCCGGTGGAGCCGCCATCTTCGGCCGGGTAGACGCGCTTATAGGGGTGCAGCGCGGCGATCTCGCTGCCGTCGCGCAACAGCCGCATGTCGGCGCGGTTCTCGGTGTAATCGGCGCCGCGGACCTCGCTCACCCGGTCGAACGCGATCTGGTAGCCGGCCAGCTCGACCGATTGACCGGGCCGGGCGTCGACGATCTTTTGCGTGCTCCAAGCGGTCGAGCCGGTAATCCCGGCGATCACCACCGCCATGCCGGCATGCGCCAGGGTCATGCCCCAGGCGGCGCGCGGCTGGCGCAGCGCACGGCGCAACACGACCGGCAGCGGATCGGCAAACAGGTGCACCCGCTCGGCCAGTTCGCTCACCGTCGCGGCCAACAACCAGGCAGCCAATGCCAGGCCGCAGGCGGCGCCGAGCGATCGCGTGCCGGTCGCCGCCAGCGTCACCAGCGCCGCCGCGGCGGTCGCGGCAAACGCCCATTTGAGCCGGATCAACGCGGCGGCGAGGTCGCCCCGCTTCCACGGCAACATCGGCCCGACCGCCATCGCAATCAGCAGCGGCACCATGATCGGCACGAAGGTCTTCGCGTAGAATGGCGGCCCGACCGATACCCGCCGGTGCGAGACAACATCGAGAAACAGCGGGTAAAGCGTGCCGAGCAGGACCGTCGCCGCCGCGGTGGTCAGCAGCAGATTGTTGAGGAGCAGGCCGCCCTCGCGCGAGATCGGTGCGAACAACCCGCCGCCCTGGAGTTGCGGCGCGCGCCAGGCGAACAGGGCGAGCGCGCCGCCGGTGTAGGCGCCCAGCATCAGCAGAATGAAGACGCCGCGCCGCGGATCGGAGGCAAACGCGTGCACCGAAGTCAGCAGCCCGGAGCGCACCAGGAAGGTGCCGAGCAGGCTCAGCGAAAAGGTGATGATCGCGAGCAGCACGGTCCAGGTCTTGAGCGCCTCGCGCTTCTCAACGACGATCGCCGAATGCAACAGCGCGGTGCCGACCAGCCACGGCATGAACGAGGCGTTCTCGACCGGGTCCCAGTACCACCAGCCGCCCCAGCCGAGCGTGTAATAAGACCACCAGCTGCCCATCGCGATGCCGGTGGTCAGGGCGCACCACGCCGCCAGCGTCCACGGCCGCACCCAGCGCGCCCAGGCCGGATCGACCCGCCCCTCGATCAACGCGGCGATCGCAAAGCAGAACGAGATCGAGAACCCGACATAGCCGAGATAGAGCATCGGCGGGTGAAAGGCGAGGCCGCGATCCTGCAGCAGCGGGTTGAGCCCGGCCCCGTCGACCGGCACCGGCGACAGCCGCAGGAACGGGTTCGAGGTCAGCAGGATGAACAGCAGAAATCCGACCCCGATCATCGCCTGCACCGCGAGAACGCGGGCGCGCAGCGCGGGCGGCAGGTTGCGCCCGAAGGCGGCGACCAGAGCGCCGAACAGCGCCAGGATGAAAACCCACAAGAGCATCGAGCCCTCGTGGTTGCTCCACACGCCGGCCAGCTTGTAGAGCATCGGCTTGACGCTGTTCGAGTTGGCCGCGACGTTGGCGAGCGAGAAATCGCTGACCGCGTAGGCGTGCATCAACGCGAAAAACGCGGTGCCGACAAAAAGAAACTGCGTCAGCGCGGCGGGCTGCGCCCAGGCGGTCAAGGCCGCGTCGTTGCGCGCCGCCCCGACCAGCGGCACCACCGCCTGCAGCGCCGCAACGCACAGCGCCAGGATCAGCGCGAAATGTCCGATCTCGTCAATCATGGCATCGTCCCGGCTGGCTGAACCGCCCTTTCGCCGGCACCGCGCTGCTGCCGGGCCGGGGAAGGGTGAGGCGGGCGGCGGATCTCGGCAACGCGCATTTCATCGCGGATCGTACAATGTCGCAGCGGCGCGGGCGCCGGCAAGGGCCAAGACCGCCCCTGCGCCATCATAGCACAAGGCGGCGCCGGCCCGATGCACACCGGCCTGCGACTTCTTGCCGGTGCGAATCGCTGGCGTGCGACCGCTGGCGTGCGATCGCTGGCATGCGACCGCTGGCACCGGCGCCGGGTTGCCTCGGCGCGGCGCTCCGAGCGAAACGTTTCCACGGAACGAGAACGTCAGTGTTTGATATTATTCAGATCATCAGGTCTGCTGCTGGGATGGCATCGGTCCTCCTTTGCGGCGAGCCGCCTTGGGGTTAAGCTGCCGCGACGGTCCTTGAAGGAAACAGCCATGATGATCGACATGCACGCCCATTGGCGGCCCGCCGCCGTTGCCGACGCCCTGCGCGCCCGGACGCGGGAACCGCGCATCCTGCGCAACGAGGCCGGCATCGAGGTGTTGAAGGCCGCACGGATGGGCGACGAGCCGCTCGCCACCGCCTTCGACAACGTCGATTTCCATCTCGGTCGGATGGACCGCCAGGATGTCGGGGTGAGTGTGCTGTCGCTGCTCGGCTCGTTCTGCTGGATCGAGTCGCAGCCGCTCGACGTGTCCGGCCCGCTGTGCCGCAGCGTCAATGACGGACTTTCCGCGATTTGTGCGGAGCATCCCGGCCGCTTTGCCGCCTACGCTGCGCTGCCCCTCATCGACATTGCCGCCGCCGCCGCCGAATTGGAGCGGGTGCTCGCGCTGCCGGGCATGATCGGCGCGCAGATCCCGGGCAACGCCTTTCTGACGCGCGCCGACGCCGAAGCGATGCGGCCGCTGCTGGAAGTGGCGAATCGCCACCACGCGGTGCTCTTCATTCACCACGGCCCGCGTCCGGGCGACGCCTTCCCCAAGGTCGCGGGCGACACCGACAACGCGCGCCGCCGCAACGGTACGCTCGATATGCAGGCGAGCCTGTCCTCGGTGATGGTGACGCTCTCGCTCACCGACTACCTCGCGCCCTACCCCGACGTCATGATCCATGTGCACAATCTGGGCGGCAACATTCCCTACGAGGTCGAGCGGATGGACCACCGCTGCCTGCTCGACACGCCGCAAGAGGAGCTGCCGTCGTCGCGCTTCCGCAAGGCGAAAGTGTACGTCGATTGCAACTCGTTCGGGCCGCGCGCGATCGAGGCCGCCGTGAGCCTCTACGGCGCCGACAGGATCGTGTGTGGCACCGACGGCACCGAGTTCGGGGTTGACTGGACCCGCAAGGCCCTCGCGGAGGCGCAAATCGGCGAGGATGCGCGCGAGCAGATCCTGCACCGCAACGCCGCGGCGATGCTCGCCCGCGTTGCAGCGACCGCGCCGCGCGAAAGAACCGCCGCCTAATCTTTCGGCATCGCCGGAACCGGCCTGTTTCGTCGCCGGGGGCGCGCCGTCACCCTTGCCGGGTGGCGGCGCTTGCCGCCGGCGTCCTGCATGCCGCGATGCCGGTCGACCGCGGTGGGCAGGGCGTTCGGCCGCTCGCTCCGCCGCAGCGATAAAAAATGCATCCGCCTGTGACGCCCGTCACACCCGGCGGGGCGGCCGGCAGAATATTATTAACCATAAATCGGGATTAACCAAAGATCGGGCGCCGCGGCGGCCCGATCGAATGGGCGGAGGCTGCGGCGATGCGAAACACAAGGCCGTTGCGGTGGATCGAGGAAGCCGAGGAACGGGCGGTTCTGGCGCCGGCGCTGTTCGAGCGGGCGACGCCGCTCTCATGGTGCCGCGCGGCGCGGCAATTTGTTTGCCGGCAGTTCAATTGGCTGCTTCAGGGATCTGGGCTCGCGCTGCGATCGCCGCGGTTGCCGACACCGCCGGCACCGCCGGTGCCGGTCGCCCGTCCGGCACCGCGGGACGGCGGCCGCTATCCCGAGGATGACGGCTACTCCAGCTGTTGGTGAGAGGGCGGCGTGGCGCTTGGGCGGTCAGCCCTTGACCGAGCCTGAGGTCAGCCCGGCGACATAGTGATCGACAAAGAACGAGTAGATCAGCGCCACCGGGATCGAGCCGAGCAGCGCCGCAGCCATCAACTGGCCCCAATAGAAGACGTCGCCCCGGATCAATTCGGTGATGACCCCGACCGGGACGGTCCGCACCGAGCTTTTGGTCAGGAAGATCAGCGCATAGAGAAACTCGTTCTGCGACAGGGTGAAGGCGAAGATCCCGGCCGAGATGAAGCCCGGCGTGCACAGCGGCAGAAAGATCTGGCGCATCGTCTGCACCCGGCTCGCGCCGTCGATGCGCGCCGCTTCCTCGAGATCCTTCGGCACGGTCTTGAAATAGCCGAGCAACAGCCAGGCGCAGAACGGCACCAGCATCGTCGGATAGGTCAGCATCACCGAGGTTAGCGTGTTGCCGAGCCCGAGCCGGTTGATCACGTCGGCGAGCGGCAAAAACAGCAGCGGCTGCGGCACCAGATAGATCGCCGCCACGGTCATCGCGATCAGCCCGGCGCCGGCGAACCGCATGCGGGCCAGCGGATAGGCGAGCATCGTGCCGAACACCAGCGAGATCGCCGTCGCCACGACCGCGACCAGCATCGTGTTCCAGGTCCACAATAAAAAATTCGTCTGGGTCAACAGGTTTACGTAATGCTCGAGCGTCGGGTTGTGGACCAGGAGGGGCATCAGATGCCGGTTGTACAGCTCAGAATCGGGCTTTATCGAGGTAATCGCCATCCAGTAGAACGGAAACAGCGCGAGCACCAGAAAGAAGCCGACCGGCAACCACACCTGCAGCAGCCGTGCGACCGGGCCGCGATCGGTTACCATCAAGCCCGCCTCATATAGAGGCTTATCGCAACGATCAGCAGGGCGAGTGCCGGCAGCATCATCAGCGCGATCGAGGCGCCCAGGCCGAGCTGGCCCGCGCCCATGCCGATATTGAAGGCATAGGTTGCAAACAGGTTGGTCGCGTTCTCCGGCCCGCCATTCGTCAGGACATAGGGCAACTGAAAATCGGCGAAGGTGAAAATGATCGAGAACAGCGTCACGATCAGGATGACCGGCTTCAGCAGCGGCAGCGTCACGAAACGGAAGCGATGCCAGCCGCCGGCGCCGTCGATTGTTGCCGCCTCGTAAAGTTCCGGCGGCACCGTCTGCAGGCCGGCGAGCAGCGTGATCCCGTAAAACGGCAGGCCGCGCCATGTGTTGATCATGATCAGCGAGAACATCGCCAGGGTCGGATTGCCGAGCCAGGAGGGCCCGGGCGGTGGCACGCCGAGCCCGATCAGGATGCGGTTGACGACGCTGAACGCCGGATCGAGCATCCACATCCAGGCGACCGTGCTGAGCACGGTCGGTACGATGAACGGCAGCAACAGCAGCGCACGGATCAGGTTCTTCATCCGGAACTGCTGGTTCATCGCGATCGCGAGCGCGAGGCCGCCGACCATCTTCAACAGCGTCGCGGCGCCCGTATAGACGAAGGTGTTGATGGCGACCCGCCAAAACACCGGGTCGTGGAAATCGTTGATGAAGTTCTTCAGCCCGATGAAATGCCCGGGCTTTGTTACAATGCGATCCTGCAGGCTCAACAGCACGCCGTAGACCAGCGGGTAGCCGACCAGAGCCGCCAGGAACAGCAGCGGCCCCGCCATCATCAGCCAGCTGAAGACGGCCTCGCGATCGAGCCAGGCGGCAAGCGAGAAGGCGCGGCGCGGCGGGAGCGCTACCCGGACGAGCGGTTCACTGCGGATCGACATGCCGCCACTCGATGCAAGACTCAGGCCGCTTTGTAAATGTTTTTCAGCTGCGTCTCGGCGCTCTTGATCGCATCTTTGGTGGAGGTGCCGGTGCAGACCTTGGCGAACATGTCGACAATCACGTATTTGGCGACCGCCTCGGCGAGACGACGATCGGGTGGCGCCGGCCAGCCCGGCAGGTGCGCCGTCGCCATCGCGTCGCGATAGGGGATGTTGCGCGGGTCGACCTGCCACATCGGCGCGTTGTCGAAGGCGTGCAGAAACGGCTGATAGTAGCTGTCGGCCGCGGCGAGCCAGCCGCCCGCCTGCTTCTCCGCCGTCAGCCAGCGCAGGAATTTGTGGGCCTCTTCCTTTTGCGGGCTGAAGTCGAAGATCGAGTGGCTTTGGCAGTTGAGCAGGTGGAAGCGGCCTTTGGGGCCGGTCGGGTTCTGCGCCTGGTCGGTGACCTTGGCAATATCCGGGAAATGCGCCTTGGCAAACCACAGGATGCTTTCGGCATTGTTGGTGCACGAAATCTGCTCGGCCATCCACGCCTTGTTGTTGCTGACATCGACCCAGCCGAGACAATCCTCGAGGATGCAATCCTTGAACAGCTTGCGGGTGTAATCGAGCACCTTTGCCGTCTCGTCCGAATCGATCGTCACCGTCTTGCCGTCGGCTGAGACTTCATGCGATCCGAAGGACCACATCAACGGATAGATCCAGCCATGGTTGTCGCCGAAGCCGTGCCCGAGCTCCAAGCCGTACGGGTGTCCCTTGGCCTTGAGCTTCTTGCCGACCTCGTAGAATTCCTCCCAGGTGTCCGGAAATTTCTTGACCCCGACCTCGGCAAACCAGTCGGTGCGCCAGTTCATCAGCTGGCCGATATTGCTGTGCGGGATCGCCTTCCACTTGCCGTCGACGACGGCGGCTTCCTTGGCCGCCGGGTACCAGCCGCCTTGCTGCTTGCCGGCCTCCTCGGCGATGTCGCTGACATCCGCCAGCTTGTCGGCATAAAGGAACGGGTAGAGCAGGAAGATGACGGTCAGATCGGCGCCCGACCCGGTCTCGATGATCGTGCTGATCCGGGTGGGCGAGCTGCCGACGCTGGTCAGCTCGTAGACGACCTTGACCCCGGTCAGTTTTTCATAAGCCGGGATCAGCGTCTTCTGCATGTAGGCATCGAACGGCGGGATGAACGAGGTTTCCTGCAACAGCGTGATCGTCTTCCCCTCGGCTCGGCCCGCCGTCGGCGCCAATGCCGCGCCGGCCGCCCCGGCTGCCGCCATCTTGAGAAAATCGCGCCGCGACCTGTTGCCCATCCTCGCTCCCCTCTTGTCGCCAGGCCGCCGAACCCGGCCGCCGTGAATGTTGCCCGCATCGTATTGCTTTTGCGGCGCCGCCGAAAGGCACCTCTAGGGCGGGTTTGCTACACAACTGCGATATTGTCGATCAGCCGGGTGCGGCCGATGCGCGCGGCGGCGAGGAGGCGGGCCGGGCGGGCGAGCCGCGCCATCGCGGCCAGCGTCTCGGCCTCGCGCAGTTCGAGGTAATCGACCGCAAACCCGCCGGCGCTCAGTTCGGCGACGCCGCGCTGCAGGATGCCGGTAACGGCCTCCGGCTGCCGTCCGAGGGCGATGGCGCTGTCCTGCAGCACCCGGTAGATCAGGGGCGCCATCTGCCGCTCGGCCGGCGACAGATAGACGTTACGCGACGACAGCGCCAGCCCGTCGGCTTCGCGCACCGTCGCCACCCCTTCGATGCGCGCCGGAATGTCGAGGTCGCGCGCCAGGCGGCGGACCACCAGCAGCTGCTGGTAATCCTTTTCGCCGAAATAGGCGGCGTCCGGCAGCGTTTGCAGCAAGAGCTTGGCGACGACCGTCGCGACGCCGGTGAAAAACCCCGGACGGAACCGGCCCTCCAATGCCTCGCCCAATTCACCGACCTGCACGCTCGTCGCAAAACCCGGCGGATACATCTCTTCGACCGTCGGGATGAAGACGAGATCGACGCCGGCCTTGGCGAAGGCGGCGATGTCGGCCGCCGCGTCGCGCGGGTAGGCGGCAAAATCCTCGGCCGGCCCGAACTGCTTGGGATTGACGAACAGCGAGGCGACGACCCGGTCGCATTGCTGGCGTGCGGCCGCTACCAGCGCCAGGTGCCCCTCATGGATCGCTCCCATCGTCGGCACCAAAGCGACCCGCTCGCGCCGCCCGCGCCACAGGGCAACAGCACTCCGCAAGGCCGCGACGCTGCCCGCCACCGCGGCGTCTTGCATGTCATCCAGCCGTACGGCCGGCCAGCACGCGATCGACCATCGCCTGCGCCGCGCCGAGATAATTTGCCGGGTCGGTCAGCTTGCGCAGCGCCGCGGCGCCGAGCGGCCCGGCCACCGCCGGGGTTTCGAGCAGCACGTCATAGAGCGGCCGGTCGCTCTCGATCGCCTTGCGGCAGGCGTCGTAAACGAGGTCGTGCGCCTCGTTGCGCCCGGTATGCGGCGCCAGCCCCATCATCACCGCTTCTGCGACAATGAGGCCGTGCGTCATCGCCAGATTACGCTCCATCCGCGCCGGGTCGACGATCAGTCCGCCGAGCATGAACTCGGCCTGATGCAAGGCGCCCGCGGCATAGCCGAAGCTTTCCGGCACGGCGATCCATTCGACGTGCCAGGGTCCGGTGGCGCGTTCGAAATCGCTGACCATGGCATCGAGCGCGAGGCCGGCATGCTGGCGCAGCGCCTTGGCGGCGGCCAGGATCAATTCGCACGAGATCGGATTGCGCTTCTGCGGCATCGTCGAGGACGAGCCGCGCCCGGCGACGAACGGCTCGGCCGCCTCGCCGAATTCGGTCGCCGACATCAGCATCACGTCGAAGGCGACCTTGCCGAGGCTGCCGCCCAGCAGCGCGAGGAACTGCACGCTCTCGGCGAGCGCGTCGCGCGCGACATGCCAGGTGATCGCCGGCTCGGCGAGGCCCAGCTCGCGCGCCAGCTCGCGGCGCGAGGCGAGCGCCGCCTCGCCGTCGCCCAGTGAGGCGAGGGTGCCGGCGGCGCCGCCGAACTGCACCGTCAGCACCCGCGGCCGCAACTCGGCGAGCCGGGTGGCGTGACGATCGAACGCCGAGAGCCACACCGCCGCCTTGTAGCCGAAGGTGACCGGCAGCGCGTGCTGCAGATGGGTGCGCCCGGCCATCGGCGTGTCGCGCCAGCGCCGCGCCAGGGCGGCGAGGTGGCCGCGCAACGCCGCCAGATCGGTCTCGATCTGCGCCAGCCCGTCGCGGATCTGGAGGACCACGGCCGTATCCATGATGTCCTGCGTCGTCGCGCCCCAATGCAGATAGCGGCCGGCGGCGCCGGCGCGCTCGGCGAGCTGGCGCACCAGCGGCAGGATCGGATAGCCGACCGTCTCGGTCTCGCGCTTTAGCCGGGCGAGATCGAGCGAGCCGGGGTCGGCCGCGACGGCGGCGGCGGCGTCAGAGATCGCCGCGGCGGCGGCCGCCGGCACGATGCCGAGGCGTGCCTGGCCGCGGGCGAGCGCCGCCTCGACCTCGGCGCAGCGGCCGAGAAAGGCGGCCTCGCCAAACGCCGCGCGCATCGCGGCGGTGCCGAACATGTCACCAAACAGGCTCGATTGCAGGACGCCGATTGTCATGATTTCTCGGCAAACGCGATCCAGTTTCCGTCCGCCAGGCGCTCCAATGCCGGAAAGCGCGCCTTGTAGGCCATCTTCGGGCTCTCGGCGATCCAGTAGCCGAGATAGACATACGGCAGCCCGTGGCGCCGGCATTCCTCAACCAGCCACAGAATGCACCAGGTGCCGAGGCTGCGGGCGGTGCGTGCCGGGTCGAAGAAGCTGTAGACCGCGGAGAGGCCGTCGTCGAGCTGGTCGACCAGCGACACCGCGACGAGTTCACCCGCCGCTTCGCGCAGTTCGACGACCGCGGTGCGCACCGCCGTGTCCTCGACCATGCTGCGGTAATCGGCAAAGCGCATCGCCGCCATGTCGCTGTCGCGGTGGCGCGATTCCTGATAGGCGGCAAACAGCCGGAACTGTTCAAGGCTCGCGCGCGGCGGGAGAAGGCGCCCGGTCAGCCCCTGATTGGCATTGCGCACCCGCCGGGTCGAGCGGGAATGGGCAAAGCGCTCGACGGCGATGCGGACCGGCACGCAGGCGGCGCAGGCGCGGCACGCCGGACGATAGGCGAACTGGTGGCTGCGGCGGAACCCGACGCGCGACAGTTGATCGTAGAACAGTGGCGCGCCGCGGCCGGCGAGTTCGACGATCAGCTTGCGTTCGGCGCGTCCGGGGACATAGGGGCAGGGCATCGAGGCGGTGGCGAAGAACTGCGGCGGCGGGTCCTGAGCGCCCCCGGGGTTCTGCTGGGCTGCCGCCGCGGGAGCTGCCGGAAGGCTCCGCCCCGCCCTCGATCGCGTGCCGCCCGATCCGATATCCATCCTCGGTCCCCTTGTCGCGCCGTCGGCCGGACGAGCCCCGCCCGTTGCCCTCCTCTATTCCGCGCGATTGCCGGAGGGGCGGTCAGCATGCCAGAGGCTCCCGCCCCAGACAACCGAGCCATTGCTTCGAGTTCGTCCTAATTCGCGACTAATTCGGCTGGACGCCGCCGCGCCCGAGAGTAGAATCTTTACGACTGGCAAAACCGCCCGCGGTGCCCCCGGGGACCGCAACAGGACCATGAAGGATGCTCCGATGTCGCCCCTGTTTCACGCATATTCGCTGTTGGCGGGGCCGGCCCGGCGCCTGGCCGGCGACCGGCGCGGCGTCACCGCGGTCGTCACCGCCATTGCCCTGACGATGCTGATGGGTTTCAGCGGCCTTGCGACCGACGTCGTCATCTGGGAAGTCAGCCAGCGCAGCCTGCAGGGCGTGGCCGATCAGGCCGCTCTTGCCGCCGCGACGGCCTATCGGAGCAAAGCCGATACGGTCGCGCTTGGCGACAGTACGACCGCAAAGAATGGCGCTTATGCGACCGCCATTCGCTCCGGCTATTCCGCGAGCGCCATCACCCTGGCGGCCTACAACAACGGCAGCACCTGCACCAACGATGGCTGCCTCAAGGTGACGCTTACGCAACAGCAGCGGCGATTTTTCACGGCCATCTTTTTCCGCAGTCCGATCAACGTAAGCGCGAGTGCCGTCGGTACCTGCAAAGGCTGCGGCAACGGCTCGTTCACGACCAGCAGCAACGGCGGCAACCCGTGCGTCATGGCGCTTGACGCCAGCGGCAACGGGGTCGTCACGATCAGCGGCACGCCGACAATGAGCCTCAATCAATGCGATCTCTACAACAACTCGCCCAACACTGCCGCGACGATCTTGAATGGCCAGGGGACGATCGAAGGCTGCTCGATCTCGAATCCCTGCGGGTCGCAGGCGTTCCTGGCGCAACCCAACGATCCGTCCGGCAACATCGACGTCCCGGTGGTCAACAATGCGTCGCCGGCGCCCGATCCTTATGCCGGTCTGACGCCACCCACCGTGTCGGCCCCTTGTCAGCCTTTCCCTACTCCGCCGCCGGCAAGCGGTATCCCTTCGGGTACTTATTGCCCCGGCAACATCAACTCGAGCTACAATAGTGGGGTCGTCAAGTTTGCCGATAATGCAGTGATTGTGATCAATCAACACAATGGGCTCGTCGTGACGGGGACCGGGAACGTGAGCTTCAACGGGACCGGGGTCACCCTTTATGTGCTCGGCGGCGGTGACATCTCTGCCAATTCGACGCTCAACCTCACCGCGCCCACGACCGGCCCCTAT
>Ga0307374_10011829_pt1 | contig 12326 bp, 13 predicted proteins | sample OX3MG_FD_202532 | JGI IMG/M metagenome (GOLD analysis project Ga0307374, IMG submission 202532) | Soil microbial communities from Risofladan, Vaasa, Finland - OX-3 | ecosystem: Environmental > Terrestrial > Soil > Coastal area > Acid sulfate soil | place: Finland: Risofladan, Vaasa | collected...
TGGGGCCCGCGCCCAACAAGCGCAGCGCCGACTTGGGGCCACGGGGCCCCCAAGTCGGCGCGAGCACAAGCGGGACGCGCGCCGCAGGCGCGCTGGGGCCCGCGCCCACAAAATGACCGCCCCCGTCTTGTATCTCACCACCTCCGGCCAGGTCGGCGGCGCCGAGCGCTGCCTGCTCAGCCTCGCCACCTCGCTCGACCGCGCCCGCTTCTCCCCCGAAGTCCTGATCGGCTCGCCCGGCCCGCTGCTCGCCATGTTCGCCGCCGAGTCCATCCCCGCCGAAGTGATCCCGCTGCCGCCCGCCCTCCGCCGCCTCAGCCGCTCCCACCCCAACCCCGGCCTCGCCTCCAAGCTGCCCCCGCTCTGGCAAGCGCCGCTCTACCTCCAACGCCTCGCGCGCGCCGGCGCCCGCCGCCATCCCGCCCTCATCCACAGCAACGGCGTCAAGATGCATTACCTCAGCGCTCTGCTGCAGCGCCGCTGGGGCGCGCCCCTGCTCTGGCACCTGCACGACTTCCCCGCCGGCCCGGGAAAAGAACCCTGGTCGAGCCGCCTGCTGCGCCACTTGAGCGGACGCGTCGCCCTGGCGGTGGCCAACTCGGCCGCGGTGGCCCAGGCCCACGCCGCCCGCTACCCGCTCTTGGCCCCGAGAATGCGCGTCATTCCCAACGGCGTCGCCATCGAGCGCCTCCAAGCCGGCGACGGCATCGGCATGCGCGCCCGCTGGCAGCTTCCACCCCAGGCGCTGGTCATCGGCATGGTCGCCATCTTCGCCCCCTGGAAAGGCCAAGAGGTCTTTCTCCGCGCCGCCCGCCGCGTGCTCGAACTCGCCCCCGCCACCCGCTTTGTGCTGGTCGGCGACGACATCTACGACACCACCGGCCACGGCGGCCGCCGCCAAGAGTTGGAAGCCCTGGCGCGCGCGCTGGGCTTGTCCGACGCCGTGCGCTTCCCCGGCTTTGTCGGCGGCGAGATCGCCTCCGCCTACGCCGCGCTCGATGTCATGGTGCACGCCTCCACCGCCCCCGAGCCCTTCGGTCGCACCGCCATCGAGGCCATGGCCGCCGGCGTCCCCGTGATCGCCGCCGCCGCCGGCGGCATGCTGGAGGTGGTCGAGCCCGAGGTCAGCGGCCTGCTCACCCCGCCCGGCGACGAGGCCGCGTTGGCGCAAGCCATGCTCGCCCTCGCCACCGACCCCGAGCGCCGCCGCCGCCTGGCCGAGGGCGGCCGCCGCCGCGTCCGCGAACGCTTCTCCGAAGCCGTGGTCGGCCGCCAGATCGAGGCCGCTTACCGTGAAGCGCTGGAGGACGCGCCATGCCCAGCCTGATCCGCCTGGTGGACAAGCTGCTGGTGGCCCCGGCCGCCGTTCTGGCGGCCGCAGCCCGCCGCCACAGCCGGGCGGGCTCGCCCAGAATCGCAGCGTGCCCCCCGCCCGCGCTGGTCGCCATAAAGCTGGTGGGCATGGGCGACGCTGTGCTCATGCTGCCCGCGCTGGCCGCCGCCCGCGCCGCCGGCTACCGCCTCAGCGTGATCACCAGCGCCCGCTGCGCCGCCATCTTCTCCGCCCCCGGCGTCGCTGACGAGGTGCTGGTGCTGCGCCGCCCCGGCCTCTTCCCCCGCCTCCGCGCCATTGCGCGCGCCCTCCGCCAGTGCGACCTCGTGCTCGACTTCGAGCAGCACGTCTTCTGGTCCACGGCGCTGGCCCAGTTCGCGCCCCGGCGCGCCCAGCGCCACGGCTTCCGCACCGCCAGCCGCCGCCGCAATCTCTGCTATGACCACTTGGTGGATCCCGGGCGCGAGCCCCGGATGATGAAAACCATTTTCGACGAGTTGGCCCGCAGCGCCGGGCTGCGGCCGGTGGCGGAGCTGCTGCCGCTTCCGATCACCCCGGCCGCCCGCCAGTCGGTCGCGCAATGGCGGCAAAGCCAAGGCCTGCGGCCCAGTCACTACGTGGTGATCGCCCCCGGCTCGGGGGCAACCGTCGGCTTCCGCCGCCTGCCCGCCGCCACCTGGGCCGAGATCGTCGCCGGCCTGCCGCCCGGGCTGCCCGTCGTGCTGGTGGGCACCCGCCTCGAGGCCACCCTGGCCGCCGAGATCGCCGCGGCGCTAGCCGCAGAAACTTCTGGGCACCGCCCCCGCCCCCCGCTCCAGCGCCTCGACCTGCGCCTCGAGCAGTTGGCCGATCTCATGGCCGCCGCCGCCCTGGTCATCGCCACCGACAGCGGCCCTATGCATTTGGCGGCGGCCATGGCCGTGCCCGTGGTCGGCATCTTCGGCCCCGATACCCCCCGCCGCTACGCCCCCGCCAACCCCTTCTCGGTTGCAGTGTCGTTGCACCTGCCTTGCAGTCCCTGCAACAACTGCTGGGTCTACCGCGAGGCCAGTTGCACCAACCCCGACCGCTTCGCCTGCGTGCGCCGCCTGCCCGCCGCGCAGGTGCTGGCGGCGGCCAGCAGCCTCCTCGCCGGCGCCTCAGGCGCGGGTCGGCGTATGGCGGCGACCGATGAAGGCGCGCACAATCAGCGTCAGGATGACCGCGCCTAAAATGGCGACCAGGATGGTATAGATCATCCCGCCACTGGCCGAGGCCCCCAAGGCCCGCATGATCCATCCGCCAATGATGGCGCCGACAATGCCCACCACGATGTCCATGAGCGCGCCATAGCCGGAGCCATGCATGATCTTGCCCGTCACCCAGCCGGCGATTAGGCCCACAATGATCCACCAAAGCAGGAACATCATAGATTTACTCCCCCACCATGGGATGCAGACTAGCGCAGCCGCGTGCGGTTGGCCCTTGACCCTGACGCAGCGTCAGGCCGCACAGTAGGTCCGAAAGGATAGCCCCCAGAAAGGGATGGCTGACCGTGCCGCCGCCGTCGAAAACCTACCGTATTCAGGCCTTTGCCGAGTTGGCCGGTGTCACCGTGCGGACGCTGCACCATTACGACCGCTTGGGCTTGCTGGTCCCCCAGCGCCGCCCCGGCGGCAGCCGAGCCGACGCCAACGGCTACCGCCTCTACACCGCCGCCGATTTGGAGCGGCTGGAGCAGATCGTCGCCCTGCGCTTCTTGGGCTTTCCCCTGCGCCAGATCCAAGCCCTGCTGGTCCGCAGGGCCCTGCCCTTAAAGCAGGCCCTGCGCCTGCAGCAAAGCTTGCTGCGCCAAAAGCGCCAACAACTCGACCGCGCCCTGGAGGCGATCCAGATCTCGCTGGCGGTGGCGCGGCCCAATTCCACCCTTATAAAGACCATCCTTCAGGAGTTGACCATGTCGAGCCAGCAACAGGAGTGGACTGACAAGTACTACAGCGAAGCCGCCAAGGCCAAAATCGTCGCCCGCGCCCCCAGCTTCACCCCGGCAATGCAAGAGAGCGTGAGCCGCCAGTGGGCCGAGTTGGTGGCCGAAGTGGAAGCCGCCCTGGGTGAAGACCCAACCAGCCCCAAGGTCCAGGCCCTGGCCGCGCGCTGGAAAAAACTGGTCGAGGGCTTCACCCAACGCGACCCCGAAGTCACCGCCGGCCTAAAAAAAGTCTGGGCCGACCGCCAAAACTGGCCCGCGGACCTGCAGCAGAAGACTGCCCCCTTCCGCCCCGAGGTGATGGAGTTCCTGCGCAAGGCCTTGGCGCAAGCTGCCGCGAGCTAGCGAGACAAGTCGCCCCTATCCACCGTCCTCCGCCCCCACCCCCGCGCTGTCCCCGCCCCCGCCGTCGCCCCGTCCGCCTGTCCCCTGTCCCCTGTTCCCTGTCCCCACTGTCGTCCACTCGTTTACGAGCCCCCCCGCTAGCGCCCGCCGTCAAGAATCCTCTTCGCGTAATAGTTCTCCACCCGCGCCTGGTCGCGCACAATCGAGAGGAAGGCCGCCTGCAGCAGTTGCTGGCGCGAGTTGGCGAGCAGGTCGCGGATGCTCTGCTTCACCTGCGGATCGGTGAGCGGGCGCAGCCCGGCGGGCTCGATTCCCCGCAACTGGAGCAGGTAGTAGCCGCTGGGGGTCGAGATGACGGGCGAGATCTGGCCGGGGCGGAGCGCCAGGATGGCGTCGCGCAGCGGCGCCGGCGTCTGCGTCATCAGCACCGATTGCGGGATGAGGCCCAGGTCGCCGCCGCTCGAGGCGGTGGAGGGGTCTTCCGAGTATTGCTGCGCCAGCGTGGCGAAATCCGCCTTGGCGGCCAGCCGCTGGCGCAGCATGGCGATCTTCTTCCGCGCCGCCGCCGGGGTGGCGGCCTTGTCCTCGGCCAGGTTGGTGACCGCCGCGGGGTGGGGCGTCACCACGATCTCCAGCACGTGGTACTGCCGCTCCGGAAGATGGAAGCTGGCCTGGTTCTGCTGATAAAAGGCGGCGATGTCGGCGTCGCTGACGTGCACCCGGGCGGCCACCTCTTGCTGCAAGAGCTGGTCCAGCACCAGCGAGTCGCTCACCTGCTGGCGCAACTCCGCCTCCGGCGCCGAGGGCTGCCGGGCGCGGTCCACCGCCAGCTCCCGCGCCAGTTGGGTGGGATCGGGGCGCAGCCCCAGTTGGGCGGCGTACTGCAGCAGGATCTGGCGGTCAATCAGTTGGCTCAGCAGCGACAGCCGCAACTGCAGGCTCTGGTCCGGCGGCAGCGGGGCGGCGGCGCCGGCGGTCTGGTCGGCGTAGAGCCGGTCGAGCTGGGACTGCGTGATGGGCTGGCCGTTGACCCGCGCCAGCACCCCCGGCCCCGGCGGGCGCGGGCCGCAGCCGGCCAGGCCGCAGCCGGCCAGCATGACGGCGGCGAGCAGCCCCACCAGGGGCCTGCAGCGGGGCGGAGGGGCGGCAGGGGGCACCGCCCCAGTGTAGAACGGCCGCGCGCAAAAGCCAACACCTATGGACACGGACATATTTTTGCGACCCTAATTGGATGTATTACTGTTGTATGATGGGGAACGGCGGTCCGCAACCGGGAGGCCAGCCTCCGACGGGTCGCGCCACGACATAAAAGGACGTCCATGCGAATCAGCAAAGCCGACATCGAATCCCTGGCCCAGTTCCGCTACGCCCTGCGCCAGTTCCTGCGCTTCAGCGAGCGCGCCGCCCGCCAGGCCGGCGTCTCCCCGCAGCAGCACCAACTGCTCATGACCATCAAGGGCATGCGCGGCCGCAACTGGGCCAACGTCGCCGAGGTGGCCGAGCGCCTGCAGGTCAGCCACCACGCCGCCGTCGCCCTGGTCACCCGGGCGCAAAACCTCCGCCTGGTAAAGCGCACCCGCGGCAAGGAAGACCGCCGCACCGTGCAGGTCTCCCTCACCCCCAAGGGCGAGACCATGATCGCCCAACTCGCCGAACTGCACCACCAGGAGCTGGGCCGGCTCGCCCACATCCTGCTCAAGCAGTTGCAGTCCATCGGCGCCGCCCCCAAGCGCCGCGGCGCCGAGGCCTAGCCCCGGCGCCTCCCCCGAGTCCGCCCGGCCGCTCCGGCCGGGCAGCCGCGCAGGGGCCCGCGCCAACCATGGCGGAGCGCGGCCACCCGCCGGCTGCTAAAATCAAGGCGTGACCTCCTCCGCCACCGCCGCCCCGCCCTTTGCCGCCATCGCCGAGGCGCTGGCCGACATCCGCGCCGGCCGCATGGTGGTCGTGGTGGACGACGCCGACCGCGAGAACGAGGGCGACCTCACCCTGGCGGCCGAACACACCACCCCGGCGGCCATCAATTTCATGGCCCGCCATGGCCGCGGCCTCATCTGCGCCGCCCTGACCGAAGAGCGCCTGGAATCCCTGCGCATCCCGCTCATGACGGCGGACAATACCAGCAACTTCGGCACCGCCTTTTGCGAGTCGGTGGACGCCCGGGTCGGCGTCTCCACCGGCATCAGCGCCGCCGACCGCGCTCTCACCATCCAGGCCCTGGTCGCCCCCCCCACCCGCCCCGAAGACCTCGCCCGCCCCGGCCACGTCTTCCCCCTCCGCGCCCGCCCCGGCGGCGTCCTCACCCGCGCCGGACAGACCGAAGCCGCCGTGGACCTCGCCCGCCTCGCCGGCCTCCAGCCCGCCGGCGTCATCTGCGAGATCATGAATGACGACGGCACCATGGCCCGCGTCCCCGAGCTCGACCGCTTCTGCCGCCAGCACGGCCTCAAGATGATCACCGTGGCGGAGCTCATCCGCTACCGCCTGCAAAACGAACGCTACATCCACCGCGCCGCCGAGGCGGCGCACCAAACCGCCTACGGCGCCTGCCGCCTGGTCGCCTACCGCAACCAGCTCGACCAGGAGCTGCACAGCGCGCTGGTGTTTGGAGCGGTTGGCGGCGATGCCCCCGTCCTGGTGCGGGTGCAGACCCACTGCCTGCCGGCCGAGTGGGGCTCGACCGAGTGCGACTGCGGCGCCAACCTGCACGCCGCCCTCGGCCAGATCCAAGCCACCGGCTCGGGCGTCTTGGTGCTGCTCCACCAAAACAGCCCCGGCTACGCCCTCAACCCCGACCGCGGCGGCATCCACCATACCCTCGCCGCGGCCGAGCCCGCCGAGATCGCCCGCCACGTCCAGCGCCAAATCGGCGTCGGCGCCCAGATCCTCACCGACCTCGGCATCCGCCGCCTCCGCCTGCTCACCAACCACCCCAGGAGGCTGGCCGGCCTCGAGGGCTACGGCCTCAGCGTAGTCGAGCACGTCCCGCTGGCTGGGTCGAAGGGGTGAACGCCGTGAACCCCGAGCCGAAGCGCGTAGACGTCTCGCTGAGCCAGGGCGTGACCATCGTCTGGCAAGACGGCCACACCAGCCACTACGCCATCGCCGCCCTCCGCGCCGCCTGCCCCTGCGCCACCTGCGCCGACCTGCACCACACCGGCGAGCGCCCCACCGCCGTCCCGCCGCCGCCCGCCAACCCCCTGCCAATGTTCAAGCCCACCGGCGCCACCCTGGCCGCCGTCAAGCCGGTGGGCCGCTACGCCCTGCAGTTCGAGTTCAGCGACCGCCACAACACCGGCATCTTCACCTGGCAATACCTGCGCGAGCTCTGCCCCTGTTGCGCCGCAGCCACAAAATGACTCGTGGACAGTGGACAGTGAATAGTGGACAGTGAGCGCCTATAACTCCGCCAGTGAGCAGCCCGGCGCAAGATTTCCCACCCTGAAAGCTTACCGTTCCCCTTCTGCCCAGCGCCACTCCCACCGTCAAAGTTGCCCCCGCCCCCACTGTCCACTATTCACTGTCCACATTCCACGAGTTGCCGCTCACCCCCACCCCAGCTTCGCCCGCAAGCTCTGATAAAAGCTCGCCGGCTGCGCCGTCACCAACCGCAGGCTGAGCGGGCTCCGGCGGCAGACGAGGCGGTCGCCGGGCTGCAGCGGCAGCCCGCGCTGGCCGTCCACGGTGAGATAGGCCGCGTCGGCGGAGGCGGCCAGGTTGAGCGCGATCTCGGCGTGGTCGGGCACCACCAGCGGACGCTGGCTGAGCGCGTGCGGGCAGATGGGGGTAACGATCAGCCCCGCCACGCTGGGATGCAGCACCGCGCCGCCGGCGCTGAAGCTATAGGCGGTCGAGCCCGTCGGGGTGGCCACCAGCACCCCGTCGGCCCGGTAATGGCCAACGTGCTCGCCGTTGATATCCAGATCAAGGTGCACCACCCGCGCCAACTCCGCCTTGCCCACCACGACCTCGTTGAGGGCATCGAAGCAGGCCTTCTCCTCACCCCGCCGCAGCAGCCGCGCCCGCAGCAGCGCCCGCCGCTCCACCGCCCCCCCGCCCGCCAGCACCGTCTCCAGCGTGGGATACAGATCCGCCAGGTCGGTCTCGGTGAGGAACCCGAGCGTGCCCAAGTGCACCGCCAGCACCGGCGTCTCCGTCGCCGCCAGCCGCGGCGCCACGTGCAGCATGGTGCCATCGCCGCCCAGCACGATCGCCAGCCCTGGCGCCCGGGCGCCGGGCTCGGCCGCCGCGTCCACCAGCGGACGGTACCCGCGCTGCGCCAGCCAGCCGCTCAGCTCGGCCAGCAGCGTCGGCGCCTGCGGATGCCCGGGTTTGGCGTACAGCGCGACCACCGCGCCAGCGGCAAGGGACATGCCGTCCATTATCGCATCGCTGCCAATGGTTGGCGCGGGCCCCTGCGCGGCTCCGCCGCGCGTCCCGCTTGTGCTCGCGCCGGCTTGGGGGCCCCGACGCCCCAAGCCGCCGCTCCGCTTCCTTGGCGCCGGCCCCTGCGCGGCTCCGCCGCGCCTCCCGCTTCTGCTCGCGTCGGCTTGCGGGCCCGACGCCCCAAGCCGCCGCTCCGCTTCCTTGGCGCCGGCCCCTGCGCGGCTCCCCGGCCCGGCTGTAGCTGCGCGGGGCCGGTCCGCCGCGCCTCCCGCTTCTGCCGGCAGGCAAAGCGGCGCCACCCCCGCGAATCGCCACGGCTGCTGCCTGTATCATAGAGCCGCTTGACTGAACTGCCACGCTTCGCCCGCTTCGCGGCCCCCGCCGGCAGGGCGGCCTGGTCCGGAGTCTTCGCCCGTCCGCGCACGGTCCGCCTAGCCGGGCGGCTCGAGGAAGTGCCAACGCTGCTCCGTGCGGCGGAGGCGGAGGCGCACCGCGGCCGCTGGGTGGTGCTGCTCCTCGCCTACGAGGCCGCGCCCGCATTCGATCAGGCGTTGGCCGTGCGCACGGGAAGCACCACGTTTCCACTGGCCTGCGCCGCCGTCTTTGACCGCCCGCAAGGCTTGTCCGAGCCCGGGCACGCCGCAGCGGGCGTTGCCGCTCCAGCTTGGCGGGCGCGCTTGGGGCCTGCGGCCTACGCCGCCGCCGTACAGCGCATCCGTCGGTACATTCGCGCCGGCGACATCTACCAGGCCAACTTCACCTTCCCCTTCACCGGCCGCTTTCGTGGGGACGCCCAAGCCTGGTTCCAGCAGGTGGCGCAGTCACAGCCCCAGGCGCTGCACGCCTACATCGAGCTGGGCCGGTGGCGCATCCTGTCGTTCTCGCCGGAGCTGTTCTTCGAGCGCCGCGGCCATCGCCTGATGGTGCGCCCGATGAAGGGAACCGCGGCGCGGGGGCGCTGGGCGGAGGAGGACCGCCGCCAAGCGCTCGCCTTGCAGCTCTCCGAGAAGGAGCGCGCCGAGAACGTCATGATCGTGGATTTGCTGCTCGCGGGGGTCGCGCCGCTTTGCCTACTGGCAAAATCGGCGCGAAAGGCTGCGAAATTCCGCAGGGGCAGAAGCGCCTGTGGCGCTTCTGCGCTCCCGGGAAGCGAATTCGGCGCGGCCCCTGCGAGGCGCAGCGCCGGCTTGGGGCCCCGGGCCCCCAAGCCGGCGTGAGCACAAGCGGGACGCGCGGCGCAGCCGCGCAGGGGCCCGCGCCAACCATGCAGCGACCTGGGGCGCATCGCCCGCCCCGGATCGGTGCGGGTGCGCCGCCTCTTCAGTGTCGAGGCCCACCCCACGCTCTGGCAAATGACCTCGACCATCACCGCGCGCCTGTCGGCCCGCACCCGCCTGCACGAGTGTCTGGCCGCGCTCTTCCCCTGCGGCTCCGTCACCGGCGCGCCCAAGGTGCGCGCCAGCCAGATCCTGGCCGCCCTGGAGCCGGCGCCGCGCGGCCTCCATACCGGAGCGATCGGGCTGATCCGGCCCGGCGGCGACTGCACGTTCAGTGTCGCCGTTCGCACCGCCGTGGTGGACGCCCGCACCGGACGGGCGGTGTACGGCGTGGGCAGCGCCATCACCTACGACTCCACCCCGGCCGCCGAATATGCCGCGTGCCGCCTGAAGGCGGCGCTCCTTGCCGCCGCGCCCCGGTGGCGGCAGCTTGCAGGCGCCCTGAGCCGAGCGGGCGCCCCCTGCCCGCCCGGCGCCGCCACAGCGGGGCGGGCCTGCCGGGAATCGAAGCCACGGCGCTGAGCGACCATCGGGAGCGACCCGAGTCAGGTGTGGAGTATCCACCCGGGGCCTGGAATCTCTTCGAGACGCTGCGGCTCGCGGACGGCCGCTTCACCCTCTGGCCGGAACACCGCCGCCGGCTGCGCCTCGTGCCGCTACTTCGGCTTTGCCTGGCATGCCGGCGCGGTCGAGTCGGCGCTCGACCGGTTGCGCCGGCGCCACCCGCGCGGCCAGTGGCGGGTGCGGCTGGCGGTGCGCGGGGATGGAACCCCGCAGGCGGTTGCGTCAGCTTTTCCCGCGCCTCCACTCGGGCTCTGGCGACTGGGGTGGGCGCCGGCGCCGGTGGACGCCCACGATCCCTGGCTCTACCACAAAACCTCGCGGCGCGATGCCTATGACCGCGCCCGCGCCGCCGCCCCCGGCTGCGACGATGTGCTGCTGTGGAACCGCAACGGCGAGCTCACCGAATCCACCATCGCCAATCTGGTGCTGGATCTGCCGGAAGGACGCTTCACCCCACCGCTGGCGGCGGGCCTGCTCCCCGGCACGCTGCGGGCGAGGCTGTTGGCGCAAGGGCGCATCCGCGAGCGCGCGCTCCGCTACCGCGACCTGCGCCGCGCCCACGGGCTTTTTTTGATCAACGCCTTGCGCGGCTGGATGCCGGCGGCGGCGCCCGACCGCCCGCCCCCGGCCTTGGCCCGCGCCCGCCACAAATAGCGGACCTGCATTGTGCCGGGATCAGGCCCGGCACCAAGTCGGAACTGACGCAGTCGCCGCGCAGCGACGCACCCTATCGCGCGAAACTCAAAAACACCTGCCCTGGCGGGGTGCTTCCACGCGTTAGGCCCGGCGGCGCGCGGTGGTTGCGCCGATAGCGGAACTCGGGGGTGCCGAGCAGGACCAGCACCATCGAATCGCCCGCGGGGATGCGGTCTCGCGTGGCCTCGAAATGGCCCGCGAGGATCTCCGCCTTGCTGACCCGCGGGTTGCTCAGGAAGCGATAGGCGGCCTTGACCGCCGCCCAGTCCTGGCAGGCCCACCAGGGAACGCTGGCCCCCAACCCAGCGGCGAACGGTTCGACCACCGCAGCGAATCGCCGCTGTAAACGCGGATCCGCAAAGCCAGAGCCCGCGACCTCATCGCCGACGCGGTGGGGCTTCTTTCCCCTGGATCGCCCCCGTGTTGCTGGTCTGGTCGCGACCCTCACCCGAAGACCCGGAAAGCCCCAGCGAACGACCGCCTCCCACTGTCGATGGTGGTCGCATCTAAGCTCTCGCCCTAGTCCGGGCCGATAAAAGGATCAGTATCCCCGCGGCCGCGATGCGGAGAGCAGCCACGGCAACGGCAAGCCCGTGACGGGCCCCAACCCCCGCCGCCAGGCCCACAGCCTCACTGAGATAGCTCGCGGAAACGATTGCCTGTGCGAGCCTGGCTCCGGGACCGATCTGCCGGGCCATCGACCAGATACCGAACAGGACCGCCACGTAGACCGATGCTAGTGCTCCAAGACCTGGCCAGCCCGTGGCTTGGTGCGACATCAAGCCGTCCGCACCCACGATAAGGAAAAACAAACCCTCTGCCCCAAGGAGAAGCCAGAGCAAACGGGTTGACGCGGCCATCGCGCGGGCGCTGATTGCGCGCAGCCCGCGCGAATCTCCCATACCCCGGCCAGGCAGACCCAGCGGCGACGCCAAAGGCCCATAATGCTTCGTTCGAGGCGACGGGGATGCAGCCGTCGGCAAACGCCATCAGCCCCAGCGGGTCCACGCTGCCCAGCGGGCGACCGTTGACATAGGCGTAGCGATTCCAGGACTGCGGGTTGTTCGGCCGTCGCCAGCCCGGCGAGGTCGGGGTCCACCAGCGCCCCTGGATGGGGCTCAGCTCGCGCTCCAGGAAGTCGTACTGCCCGCCGCTATGCGAAGAATCGATGTCCTGGTTCTGCCCCGTGAAATTCCGGTCTATGGTCCCGCTCTCCTGGTGGGGCTCCCCATACGGCGCGTAGGCGGTGGCCGAATAAAGCGTGCAGCTTGGCGTCGAGGCCAGCCGCGAGCTGCCCAGCCCGTCGGCATGCCGGTAGTAGGCCAGCGCCGCGTCGTGGTAGACCGCCGTCCCCCCGCCCGGCAGCGGAATGTAGGCGGCGTCTAGGGCTTGTCCGCTCATCACCGCCAGTTTACCCCCGCCCGGGCCGTACAGGAACTCGATCGCGCCATGGGGCTCGGCCGCCTCCACCGCCCGGCCCAGCGCGTCGTAGGTCTCCCCGATCCCCTCCAGCCTCACCGCGTGCCCCTCGGCGTCAAAGCCGTTCACGTTTTGCGGGGGTCGCGCCGCTTTGCCTGCTGGCAAAATCGGCGCGAAAGGCTGCGAAATTCCGCAGGGGTAGAAGCGCATGTGGCGCTTCTGCGCCCCCGGGAAGCGAATTCGGCGCGACCCCTGCGAGGCGCAGCGCCGGCTTGGGGCCTCGGGCCCCAAGCCGGCGTGAGCACAAGCGGGACGCGCGGCGCACCGGCCCGGCGCCGCTACA
>Ga0307374_10011830_pt1 | contig 12326 bp, 7 predicted proteins | sample OX3MG_FD_202532 | JGI IMG/M metagenome (GOLD analysis project Ga0307374, IMG submission 202532) | Soil microbial communities from Risofladan, Vaasa, Finland - OX-3 | ecosystem: Environmental > Terrestrial > Soil > Coastal area > Acid sulfate soil | place: Finland: Risofladan, Vaasa | collected...
CGCAGCGAGGGGATGGATTCTTCATCCGGCCCGATTCGGGTGTTTTGCCGTCGCTCGCTGTCGTTAGCAACTGGACGAACAGCCAGCATTATGAAGCTGCTGCCATAAACACCTTTCTTCAGGTGGCCGATTATTATCTGGTGGCCCAGGCACATGCAGCGGGGCATACAGTGGTCACCCACGAGGCACCGTCGAATTCAACCCGGAGGATAAAAATCCCTGATGCATGCATTGGTCTAGGCGTGAAGTGCATGACCCCATTCGAAATGTTACGCGTCGAGCGTGCCCGCTTCGTTCTAGGGCCACAGCCATGAACAAACAGACAAACGAACGTGCCTTTGAGTCCTATGTTGAGAGTATGTTGCATGACCGTGCGGGGTGGGAAGCCGTGCCGCTAGCCGAATGGAATGTGGAACGTGCACTTTTCCCTAATCGCGTATGTGCGTTTCTAGCAAAGACACAGCAGAAAGAATGGGCGGAGATGCGCACCTTGCATGGCAGTGGACTGGAGGAACTTGCTGTCGACACGCTGGTCAAGGAATTAAACCTCAAGGGAACGTTGCATGTCCTTCGTCATGGCTTCAAGTTTTATGGCAAGACTCTTAAAGTCGCCTACTTCAAACCAGCACACGGCCTGAATGAAGAAATACTCGCACTCTATGGCGAGAATCGGCTGACGGTCACGCGTCAGGTTCCCTGCCATCCTGGTAAACACGATACGGTGGATCTCCTATTCGCCCTAAATGGCTTGCCGCTTGCAACCTGCGAATTGAAGAACCCCAGCACGGGTCAGACCTGGCGCCATGCCGTCAACCAGTACATGAAAGACCGTGATCCAAGGGCGCCGTTGTTTAGTTTCAAGAGCCGCACATTGGTGCATTTTGCGGCTGATCCAGATGAGGTGCACATGTCAACCCATCTTGCGGGAACTGCAACTGAATTCTTGCCATTCAACCGTGGCAGCCATCCAGGTGAAATTCAGTGTGGTGCTGGTAACCCTCAGCATCCATCTGGCTATCGCACTGGATATTTTTGGGAGGAGGTCTTAGCGCGCGACAGCTTCCTCGATATTATTGGGCATTTCATGTTCATTGAGAAGAAGAACGTCAAAATTGATGATGGTCATGGTGGGTATCGGTATGTAGTCAAAGAAGAGATGATCTTTCCTCGATATCACCAACTCGATGCAGTGAGGAAGATTGTTGCGATGTCGCGCGATGAAGGTTCTGGAAAGAATTATCTTGTCCAGCATTCAGCCGGAAGCGGCAAAACCAACAGCATCTCCTGGCTGTCCCACCGGCTGGCAAGTTTGCACGATGCAAACGACCACAAAGTATTTGACTGTGTGGTAGTCATTACTGATCGGCGTGTGCTGGACCAACAACTCCAGGACGCAATTTATCAAATAGAACATGCCCAGGGAGTAGTCAAGGCGATTGACCAAGACTCCAGGCAGCTAGCGACAGCCTTAATCGATGGTACAAAGATTGTCATCACTACGCTGCAAAAATTCCCATTTGTACTGCGGGGCTTACTGCATGTCGCGGGGGCCGCGACACAGGAGCAGGCCACTGCTGAGGAGAAAGCCCAGGCGAAGGTTTGGGAAGCAGAGATAGGCAAGCGTAAGTACGCTGTCATTGTGGATGAGGCGCATTCCAGCCAAACCGGCGAGACGGCGCGGGAACTCAAGGCCGTACTTGGCGCGGGCGGCGCCGAGGATCCCGAGGGCGAGCTGGATTGGGAAGATCGCCTGAACCAAGTGATGGCTTCGCGTGGGCGGCAGCCAAATCTGAGCTTCTTTGCTTTTACTGCCACACCTAAGGGTAAGACACTCGAGCTGTTTGGTCGGGTGGGCGCTAGTGGAAAACCGGAAGCATTCCACCTTTACAGCATGCGACAAGCCATAGAGGAGCGCTTTATCCTCGATGTGCTTACGAACTACACGACGTACACCACCTATTACAAATTGCTTAAAACGGCCGAGGAAGACCCAAACCTGCCAAAGAAGAAGGGTACTCGTGCGCTTGCCAAGTTCATGAGCCTCCACCCGCACAATATTGAGCAGAAGACTGAAGTGATAATCGAGCATTTCAGGCGTAGCGTGATGCAGAGGCTTGGTGGACGCGCGAAAGCGATGGTGGTTACATCTTCGCGTTTACACGCGGTACGGTACAAGCTTGCGTTTGAACGCTACCTTGCTGAGCGCGGGTACAAAGAAATTCGACCCATGGTCGCCTTCAGCGGCACGGTGCGCGATCCTGATACTGGCATTGAGTACACCGAACCAGGGATGAACATAGACGTCGTAACGGGCAGTCACATCGGGGAAGCTCAGCTCCCAGAGAAATTCGATACCCCCGATTATCAAGTGCTCCTGGTTGCCAACAAGTACCAGACTGGCTTCGATCAGCCACTGCTCCACACCATGTATGTGGATAAGCGGCTCGATGGTGTGCAAGCGGTGCAGACCCTGTCACGTCTGAATCGTATGATCCCTGGCAAAGATGCGCCATTCGTGCTCGACTTTGTAAATGACACAGAGAACATACGCAGGGCATTCAAACCCTACTACGACAAGACGGAATTGGCAGAGGTAGCAGATCCTACGAGGCTCGAAGCAATCAAGCATGAGTTAGACCAGATGCAGGTGTATCACTGGAGCGAAGTTGAGGCATTTGCGCAGATATTCTATAAACCAGCAGAACGCCAAGCTCCAGCGGACCATGCCCAGATGGAGCGACATTTGCAACCGGCAGTAGATCGTTTCAAAGCGATTAAGGACGTAGACAGTCGTAGTAAATTCCGCGATAAGCTGATTGGTTATGTTAGGTTATACAGCTTTCTGAGCCAGATCATCCCGTATGCGGATCCTGATCTCGAGATACTCTACAGCTATGGGCGGCTTTTACTGTCGCATTTGCCGCTTAGTCTTGATAACACGGTCATTAAGGTCGGAGACGAAGTGGAGTTGCAATACTATCGACTGGAACGGGTGCATTCGGGAGCGATCCAGCTACAAGATGGAGAGCCACAATACGTCAAGGGGCCAACGGATGTCGGCACCGGTAAGGGTGTTGATGAGAAGGTGCCACTTTCGGAGATTATTCAAGTTCTCAATGAACGATTCGGAACGCAGTTCAGTGAAGAGGATCGCTTATTTTTCGAGCAGATCAAGGAAAAGGCTTGCAAGAATCAACACATAATCGATACAGCGAAAGCAAACTCGCTCGACAAATTTGAGCTTGGCATACGGAAACTAATTGAAGAATTAATGATTGAGCGAATGTCAGAAAACGACAAGATAGTGACTCGCTATATGGAGGATCACGAATTTCAAGCAACCGCGTTTCCGATTCTTGCAAAACAAATATTCAACTCAATAAGAAATTCAATGGCATAATAGGTCGTGGACTAATGAGCGGCGATCAGGAGCTTTATCGTTGATGGAGGAGTTATGCAAGACAATAACGAAAGTATAAACGTTGCTCAAACGCAGCTAGACCAGGAAGTCGCACAATGCTTAGATACCGCAGTTTCGCAATATCTTGATCTAGCATGGCGTGCGGCTATCAGTTTCGCAGCTAACATTGGATGTTGAGGCAACAACTATGAGCAACGAACCCGAGTTCGCATCGATTGGTTTTCGTACAGATACGATAGATGTTCGTTTAAGTTATAAAATTGTCGATCTATTTTCCGAGGGGCTCTATGCCAGCCCCAATAAAGCAATAGAAGAACTAGTAGCAAATGCCTTCGATGCAGGTGCGTTGCGTGTACAAGTATTGATGGCATCCAATCTTCACGCCCAAGATGCAACTATCGCCATCATTGATGACGGCGAAGGCATGGATGCAAAAGGCCTTAAGCAGCACTGGCTTATTGGTGATAGTAATAAACGTCACCTATCTAAACTCCCGCGTAAGCGTCAACAGATTGGTAAATTTGGAATCGGCAAGCTGGCGACTTACGTGCTAGCCAATAGGCTCACTCACATTAGTAAAAGGAAGGGCAAATACTATTCGACATCGATGGATTACTTGAAGATTGATAGTCACTCTAGCGCCGACATCATACCGAGAGCCCCGATTAAGATTCCATTGCGCGAGCTTACTGAGGCGGAAGCTAAGAAAGCAGTAAAGCAATGGATTAATGCTTCAGAATTCAAGAAGTCGAAAATGGTTTTGTTCGGGCAGGGAGCGCCTTCATCCTGGACCATCGCGATTATGTCTTCGCTTAAAGATAAGGTACATGAGATAAAACCAGGGATGCTTGATTGGATTTTACGTACAGCGTTGCCGTTGCGGCCGGATTTTGAAGTTTGGCATAACGGCAACAAATTGGAGTCAAGCAAGGAGGGAAAGGGATTAATCAAACGTTGGACTCTCGGTAAAGGCATTAAGAAATTACCGAAACCTGGACCCAAAGACGCCACAGCATGGGAAGGCAAGCATGCAGGGAAGGGCAGTGAGCATAGATTTGGACTTAATGTACCCGGACTCGGTCGCGTAACTGGGTATGCCGAGGCCTATGAAGAACTAATCACTGGCAAATCGGATGAAATATTTAGAAGCTACGGATTCTTCGTTTATGTTTATGGACGGTTAGTTAATGTTGTCGATGGGCATTTTGGTATTTCACCGAACGAGCTACGGCATGGTACGTTTGGACGATTTCGTCTTGTAGTTCATATGGACGGCCTCGATCAAGCTCTACGCTCAAACCGCGAAGCGATTAGCGAGGGACCGCTTCTCACGACGGCACAGAACGTACTGCGGGCGATTTTCAACTTCGTAAGGCCGACTATTGAAGGCCATGATGAAGCTGAAAGACCAGGAGCACGTCTCGCTCGTAAGCTTTCAAGCACTCCGGCGAGTCTTTCTCGTCGACCGATCATAGCCTTGGCTCAAGCTGTAATTGAAAATAAACGCAAATCAAAATATTTATTAGTACCGGAATTAAAGGATCCAGAAAAGCGATCCGCATTTATTAGCGAACTGGAACGTCGAGCGACGGAGAAATCTGGTAAGGAATTCATCACTGATCTGAAGCTCGACTATAACGGATCAGCTGATCAGGGCATTGCTCTTTATGACACTTCTACTGGCGAACTGAGAATTAATGCATTTCATCCATTTGTAGCTACGTTTCACGATCAGTTCACTAACAAGCATGCACAGCAACCTCTTGAGTTAATGGCGATGGCAGAGGTGTTGGCCGAGGCTCACCTATACACTGTTGGTGTTGGGCAACAAGAGATAGATAGCTTTCTTTCGCTGAGAGACCAACTTCTTCGACATCTTGCTAATGAATCTGGCCGTGAAAGTGCGTTTTCTGTTTCCCTTGCCTTGCAAGAGGCGCGGAATGACGCATCTGCTTTAGAGGAGAAGGTATGCAAGGCTTTCCAAAGCCTAGGCTTCGAAGTTACCCCGGTAGGGGGTAAGGGCGAGCCGGATGGGATTGCAACAGCGCTCCTCTCGGCCGATGCCAGCGGTAGTCCCCGTCAGTACACGGTGAGTCTTGAGGCAAAGAGCAAGAAAGAAGACAAAGGAAAAGTTGCAGCAAGCACCGTGGATGTCGCCGCAGTAATTCGACATCGAGATCAGTACAAGTGTCAGCACGCTCTAGTGGTTGGACGTGCCTTCCCAACATCTCAGGGGGACAAATCTGCGCTAGCGAAAGATATCGCCGACGATCGCACGAAAACCGCGAAGGTGGGCACACTGAAGACGATTTCGCTAATCACAATTGATGACCTCGGGAAATTGGTGAGACTCCGTCCAGTAAAACAACTTGGATTGCAAAGTATGCGTGATCTATTTCTGACTTGTGGAGTGCCGGAAGACACTTCGAAATGGATCAACCTACTGGAGGAGAAAACGGTTACTAAACCTCCATACACTACCATTGTGAACACAATTGAAGCATTGCAAAAAAAGCGTAGCCAGGCGCGAGTTAGCTATAACGCTCTTGCGACCGAGCTGTCACACGCAAAGCCTCCAGTTAATTACGCCACAGACGAAGAGTTAAAGAACATTTGCATGGGAATGGCCCAAATGGCGCCTCTTGCGATGTCTGCTGGTCCTGATACAGTTGAGCTTGATCAAAGCGCTGCTAATGTAATCTCCGCTATTAATGCGGCAATGCAAGATTTGGCGAACGGCTAAGAATAAGGGCACGACATAGTGGCTAATGTTCACAAGACAATCTATGGAGCAATCGGCAGAGAATCAGTGCATCCATTCCCTGCAAGGATGGCACCAGACATAGTACTTAATGTACTTGCCAGTTCAAATAAACCATTACGTCTGCTGGATCCTATGATGGGATCCGGCACTGTTTTAGCTGTCGCTCGGGCCAAAGGTCACCATGCGTATGGCGTTGATATTGATCCTCTCGCCGTATTGATTGCAAAGGTGTGGACAACAGCTATCGATCCGGATGAAGTGCAAGATAGGGCCGCTCAAGTCATGGATCGTGCTCGTGCCAGGTTCGCAGTATTAAAGGCTCGCGACGCATACCCTAGACATGCTAACGACGAAACAAAACAATTCGCTTCCTATTGGTTTGATGACTATGCTCGGCGCCAGTTGACAGCACTGTCGATGGCGATAAGTGGTGTAAGAGGCGAATCAGTTCGAAATGTGTTGTGGTGCGCATTTTCGCGACTAATCATAGCGAAGCAAGCTGGTGCATCATTGGCGATGGATTTGCCCCATAGCCGACCGCATAAGACATTCGCTCGGGCTCCAACAAAGCCATTCCGTAAGTTCATGGATGCGGTAGAGCGCGTTACGAAAAATTGTATTTCTGTGAAAACGTACTATCGTGGACCGGCCACAACAATATATGAAGGCGACGCTCGCGATCTTTATTTGAGTTCAGCATCTTTTGATATCGTCGTGACATCACCGCCTTACCTGAATGCGATTGACTACATGCGATGCAGCAAATTCTCATTGATTTGGATGGGGTATGGTGTTGATGAGCTCCGTCAATTGAGAAGTTCTAGTGTAGGCGCTGAACGTCGTGATTATGAGATCGAAAATGACAACGATATCAAGTGCGTTTTGCGCGATCTAAGACTAACACCTGCGATGGATAAGCGTAATACGCATGTCTTATCAAAATATATACACGATATGCGTCAGTCTCTATCAGAGGTTGCTCGCGTGCTAAAACCGTCTGGCCGGGCTGTATACGTAGTTGGCGAAAACACCATAAGAGGCACGTATGTCCGCAATTCGATTATTGTGTCCGCTGTTGCCGAGCTAGCGGGTCTGAAACTAGGGGAAAGGACCACTCGTAGATTGCCTGCAAGGCGGCGCTATTTGCCGCCGCCAATTCGCTTGCGGAAAGACGCCGCATCCTTGGATACCAGAATGGGACATGAAGTGGTGCTCACCTTTAAGAAGGCTGCATAAACATACCGCGGTTACTTTGCCCAACTTCTCGGATGGGGATTGTCAGTCATGGTTTGGCAAAGATCATTAGCGCACACATGTAGTGATCCGCAAGTATGTTCCTCTTTAGTGGCAGCACTCGAAGCATTCCTACACGCAGATGAGTATCTGCTTCAAGTCAATGTCAACGAACGAACGATTGCGCATCGACTGGCATGCCTCCTACAGCTTGAGTTCGACGAATATTCCGTCGACTGTGAATACAACCGGGATGGGCATGATCCAAAGGAGATAGCTTATGGGTCCGGCGATGATGATGAACATGGCAGTCGTGTATACCCTGATATCATAGTTCATCGTCGAGGGAACAATGATTCTAATTTGCTCGTCATTGAATTAAAGAAATCTAACAATCCAGAGGCCGATGACAGAGATTTTGAAAAACTGAAGTCTTATTGTTCACAACTTCATTATTTGCATGGTGCATTCGTTCGATTCAGAGTTAGGCATGACGACGTAGGTATAGACCGCGCTGAATTTGTCTATCCGCTTGAACATTATGAATAGAAGTCGATGGTTGAACACGGTAAACGTGAAAGGAGCGGGTCAACGTTAAAATATGAATTAAGCAAGTGACGCGTCATATTTGCAGCACGTCGTATCGATAGCCATGGAAAATAACGAGACTTAGGAAGGTTCAACATCATGCATCTGACCGTACGTATGGCGTGGCACGACAATGGTTGGGATGGCCATGTATGTCTAGATCCCCGATCCAACACATATTGCACAGGTGCACATTCACTCCTATCTGGAAGGATTGAGAAGAAGAAAGATACAGAACTAGAACAGGGGAATAAAGGCAAAGAGATAGCAGGAAATTTCACTCCAGCCTCCGTACCGCCCTGTTATTGGAGCATCAATGCATTTGGCAGCAAAGGTTTTGAAATTGAGCATCATCATGCATTCAGCAATGAGCAGGGTCCTATATCTAAATTCGCCGACACAGTAAAGCCTTATTCAGTTTTCACATGGCCATTCAAGTTGTCTTTCGTCCACGATCAAACGAATAAGAAAAAACACGGCAACTATCCACCAGACTTAGATCAGCGCATCGATGCGTTTATTCAATTATTCGCACCGAAGCAAAGCATCCTGTTCTTTTATGCGAACTATGACAATCCAATATCTGCAGACGAGATGAAATATTTACTCATAGGCTGTTCACTAATTAGTAAGTTACCAGAACCAAAGCACTTCCCATTTAGCAAAGCAGAACTTAACAAATGGCGTAACAGCGGAAAAGATGTGCAAGGTAAAGCGCGCAAGATGAAAAACTTTCCATCGATAAATTGGGCCATTCAATTTTCACACGATCCAGAAAGCGCCGTGATGTTGCCTTACAGGGAATACGTGAGATATGCGGATGAACACCCTGAAGACGGAGGTAAACTGGATGACATGAAAGTGTTAATCGAGGAGGAGTCGCTTGTACGTGGCTTCAAGTATGTAGCTATGGACATCGACGACGATAAATGCCTCTACCTACTCTATAAATTACGCAAATCAATAAAGAAGATCCAGGAGCATAACCATTTGGTCATCGCCAGTAGTATGACTGAAGAGGAAGAGCGGATAAATCGATTAATCAAATTGACGTGGGATAAGCGCGGTATATATCCAACGCTGGGAAAAGTACTAAATCATTTTATTGATGACGAGAAGCGTACCACAGAGCTCGCTCTCGCTATTTCCGGGCTAACGACGCCAAAAAGCGATCTACTGAGTCTGTTTAAACTCATCGTGGGTGCGGATGTCCCTGAGGAACTAGAAAGTTACGAGGAAGATCTTTTAGATTTAGCTGGGAATAGGTTATTCAAGAATAATATTGACGGACTCGCGCGCCTATCTTTGCTAAATCTGACCCAGACTCAAGTGTCTCGCATTATTAAGAACGCAGACTTGCTTAAGCAAATGGCGCATAACCCTTATGTATTGTACGAGGAATACGTTTCAGAAGAAGATGATCTCGACATTCCACAATTGCAAGATGAGCCAATAGACGTTTACAAAGTAGATGTGGGTATGATCCCGGACCCTCGCTTCGTGAAACGCCACCGTGACTTACAGAACATAGCCGTGGACAGCCCAAAGCGCATTCGCTCTGTGTACATTAATTATCTAGAACGGATAGGACAACAGGGACATTGCTATGATCAAACTTACAATATGATAGCGGAGATAAAAGAACATCCGCTAATCTACAAATTAGATGAGATGAAAATCGATGAGCAAGCTCTGATCGACTTAGACAGCGATTACAAAAGTCACTTTATCGAGAAGCTACACGTGACACGTGGCGAGGGAGTTGACTTCTATTATCTGAAGCGCATCTACGAAGCAGAGCAGAGCTTTAAGCGTATCGTGGCTCAACTAGTTGCCAGATCAGATCACGAAGGCGTCGGTTTTGAAATTGAAACTTACATCAAGCAAGCCCTTTACAGCGATACGCTCAAGAAAATCATTACCAGCAATGCTAACAAGATACTCTTTGCCGAAGAACGCCGGCAACTTTACGCAAACATCTTTAAAAAATCATTCTTTTTACTTACTGGTAAACCCGGTGCAGGCAAGACATTTGAAACTAGCAAGGTGATTGAGCACTTACACAGTTTAGGTGAAGACGTAGTGATTCTAGCGCCCACCGGCAAAGCAGCTCTGCGCATTAGCCACAACATCCGTACGAATACGAGATTAAAGAATATTACCGCCAAGACCATAGACAAGTTTCTCTTTGAACATTTCGCCGATGTCATGAATGGCGAACGCAAGTTAGAGACGATCGCGGAAAATGAAAAACAGACCGTAGTTAACTTGGTCATCGACGAGTGTTCAATGTTGGATTTGGAGAAACTTCACACGCTCCTATCGTTGATTAAAATCACAGCCAAATATCCGAAACGGATCATCATGGTAGGCGACGAGAATCAACTACCTCCTATAGGTTTTGGGAAACCGTTCCATGATGTGATCGGCTACGCACTGGCCAACCCCAAGCTGACGGATCACCATTATATAAATTTGAAGTCAAACTGTCGTCAGGAGAACGATTCGAATATTCTTGCTCTCGCAGATGCCTTCACGGATAAGCGACGTTACTATGAGGGCGCTTTAAAGCTGGCTAATGGAACAGGATGGGTCAGCAATGGCTTATTCATCTGTCGATGGTCGGATGCTAATTCATTGAACAAGTCGGTCGAAGGAGCGATGGCTGACCTTTTCCAAAAGGAAAATCTGCCGAATAATGTCGGGAATATTGTTGCGTTGAATCGTCTGTTTGGGCTGTACGACAATGGGAATGTCAACAATAAGGATTATGCCTTTCATGAGAATATGAAGTTGGAATCATTTCAACTGCTTACACCATACCGCAGTGGATATTACGGTACATTGGGTCTGAACAAACTGGTTCAGTCAAACTACCGCGACAAACCCAGCAATTCGTCTGACAACTCCAGGTTTTATCATGCCGACAAAATTATAAGACAGAGTAATTGGTACTGCGGATGGGGAACTGATAGGAAACTTGTGCTTTCAAATGGCTCTATAGGGATATGCAAAGGTGATGATAATTATAGAAAGTACTACTTCAATGAATCCGAGTATCCTTTGGAATGGGCAGGAGATGAAGAAGATTATGACCTTGCTTACGCCATCACAGTGCATCGATCGCAAGGTAGTGACTTTAAGAATGTCTTCTTGGTCATCCCAAAGAAATACACATTGATCTCAAAAGAACTGATCTATACAGCCCTTACCCGGTCCAAGTTCAGATTGTTTCTATTTATCCAAGACAATGAGGAAAACTTGCTCCTAAAGGCACTTAGTACGTCTCACTTACTAGGACGTAACTCATCCATCTTTCAAAAGCCCATTGATCAGAGGGCCAGATTAGTGCCTGATCCTCAAGGCAAGCCTGTAAAATCGCGTATCGAGTACATCATCTATCAAGCGTTGCAACGCAGTGGATTGAAGTTCCAGTACGAGCAAACACTTACGCTGTCGAAGCGTAATTATGTTATCCATCCAGATTTTACAATTGAACTGCAGGATGGCAGGAAAATATTTTGGGAACATCTTGGCATGCTCGATGTTCGCAAGTACTACAAGGATTGGCAGCAGCGTATTGTTGATTATAAGGAACATGCGCTATTCGATGATTTGATCACCACCGACGATTTGGATGGCATAAAGCATGAAAGGGTTGATGCTGTAATTGACGCGATTCGTACTGGTGAGTTGCAAACAGACAAAGAAAATCGATTTTCATCGCACCATTACGAACTTTATTAACAGGTCAGTCGTAAGTAAGGAAGAGCCATGGATCCTGACCTTGGTCTGCAGTATGTACGGGATGGGTTCGCGCGAGATGTTGCCATATTATTTTATAACGTGGAGTTTAGGGAAGTCGCCTTCGTTTCTCAAGATGTATGCTCCGCCATGTTTAACTATCCGTATAAAGGGCAGGTATATGCCATTTCGTTCGACTTCAGTCGTCCGATACTCGACCACCTTTGACGAGCAATCCTTCCGGTGCCTATTACAGCGAAAGTTGTAGAGTGTCGCCTTGGTGAAACGATTCAGGTTCAGAAGGAACAGTTCGTCCCTTTTGTCATTTCGCGTGTTGAATAATCTCGCGTTGTATAAGCGACAACGGTTGGCCGGCAACATTCCATTTTGAATTGCGCACTCTGGACTAACCGAAAGGATCGTTGGAGACTTGTAGCCAATGACATTTCTGATATATATTCATCTCGACCATTGGCGATACTTATTCTGTCATCAAGTACATTAGACCCCATATTCCAGGTTGGATAATAAGATGCGGATGGCGCCACCAGTTCCGCCCTGGGGGTACGTGCATTG
>Ga0307374_10011831_pt1 | contig 12326 bp, 9 predicted proteins | sample OX3MG_FD_202532 | JGI IMG/M metagenome (GOLD analysis project Ga0307374, IMG submission 202532) | Soil microbial communities from Risofladan, Vaasa, Finland - OX-3 | ecosystem: Environmental > Terrestrial > Soil > Coastal area > Acid sulfate soil | place: Finland: Risofladan, Vaasa | collected...
TGCGGGCAGCAGCCGGTGCGCACCGGGATGATCCGCTCCAGGTCAAGCACCCCGGCCCGGCGCAGGAAGTCCGCGTCCTCGGTCGTGTAGATGTCGTTCGTCACGACGCCGAGCTCGACGTGGTGCGCGAGGGAGCGGCAGAGCTCGGCGACGAGCGCGGTCTTGCCCGATCCGACAGGTCCGCCGATACCGATGCGAACGGCGCGCGCTCCGTGCTCGGGTCGTCGCAGCGTCCTCCCCGATCCACCTTCGTGGTCACGATGCAAAGAGTCGTTCCCTTCTCGTAGCGTGCGACTCGCTCAGCCAGTCATGGATCGGTGCTGACGCGACGGGAAGCGGCGGAGTGCTGACGGCAGCCTCGGACGCGAGGTCGTCGCATGCGGGCATCAGCGCCGCGAGCGCGGCTGTCACCGTGGCTGGGTCGAGGCCGAGCAGGCGCACGGCAGCTGACGCCGGAGCGGCCACGCTTGCGTACGCGGCGACTCGAGCGGCTTCGATCGGCTCGAGGCCGGCGGCGGCGGCGGCGGCGCCGAGAGCGATCGCGAAGTGGGGACCGGCCGGCCATCGCGCCGAGAGCTCCGCGAGGGAGCCGCCCGGGAGTGCATGCGCGGCGGCTCGAAGGTACTGTCCGCCTTGGCGACGCGACGCGGCGCGCGCGCCCGGTGAGACCGTGCGGGCGTCGATCTGCGCATCGAGGAGCTCGAGGCGAGCTTCGCCGTCGGGAGCCGTGCGGATCCGGCACGTCTCGGCGGCTGCGTGCGCGTCGAGCCGTCCGGTCGTCGCGAGGCGCCCCTCGAGGAATGCCGCGAGGTTCGCTACGTCGGCGACGATTCCCTCGTCGACGGCCTGCTCCATCGTGCCCGAGTGCGAGTGGCCGCCCGACGGAAGCCGGCCGTCCGCGAGGAGAAGACCGAGAGCGCTCCAGCTCGCCATCTAGAACAGGAAGTAGCGCTGTGCCATCGGGAGCACGGCCGCGGGCGCGGGCTCGATCTCTTCGCCGTCCACCGTGACGGCGAAGCTGTCCGCGTCGACCGCGATCCTCGGGAGCGCGTCGTTGTTGACCATGTCGGCCTTGGTCCGGCCACGGACGTTCTCGACCGCCACGAGGCGCCGCCCGAGCGCGAGGCGCTCCTCGAGCCCGTCGTCTAGAGCCTCGGGCGCGACGAACGCGATGCTCGAGGACGCTGCGACGCGCGCCGACGCGCCAAACATCGGCCGCGGCAGGACCGGCTGCGGCGTCGGGATCGAGGCGTTGGCGTCGCCCATGTTGGCCCACGCGATGAACCCGCCCTTCACGACGACGTGGGGCCGGACGCCGAAGAACGCGGGCTCCCAGAGGACGAGGTCGGCAAGTTTGCCGGCCTCGATCGATCCGACCTCCCGCTCGAGCCCGTGCGCGATAGCGGGGCAGATCGTGTACTTCGCGACGTAGCGACGCGCTCGCGCGTTGTCGGCCGTCGAGTCCCCGTGAAGCGGCCCGCGCCGTGACTTCATGACGTGAGCGGTCTGCCACGTGCGCAGCACCACCTCGCCGACCCTACCCATCGCCTGGGAGTCCGAGCCGATCATCGAGATCGCCCCGAGGTCGTGAAGGACGTCCTCTGCCGCGATGGTCGTCGGCCGGATGCGGCTCTCCGCGAACGCGAGGTCCTCGGGAACGCGAGGGTTCAGATGGTGGCAGACCATGAGCATGTCCAGGTGCTCGTCGAGCGTGTTCACCGTATGGGGCATCGTCGGGTTGGTCGAGGAGGGGAGGATGTTCGCGTGGCTCGCAGCGACGAGGATGTCCGGAGCGTGCCCGCCCCCAGCTCCCTCGGTGTGGTAGGCGTGGATCGAGCGCCCGGCGATCGCACCGAGTGTGCTCTCGACGAACCCGGCCTCGTTCGTCGTGTCGCTGTGCAGCGCGACCTGTACGCCGGCGCGGTCCGCGACGCGCAGGCAGGTGTCGATGACAGCGGGCGTCGAGCCCCAGTCCTCGTGGAGCTTGAAGCCCGAGGCGCCGCCTCGCAGCTGCTCGTGCATCGCCTCCTCGGACATCGTGTTGCCCTTGCCGAGCAGCGCGACGTTGACGGGCCAAGGATCGAGCGCGGTCAGCATGCGTGCGAGATTCCACGCACCGGGCGTGACCGTGGTCGCACGCGTGCCTTCGGCCGGGCCCGTACCCCCACCGACGAGCGTCGTGAGGCCGGACGCGAGCGCCTCCTCGATGATCTGGGGCACGATGAAGTGGACGTGGCAGTCGATCCCACCCGCCGTGAGGATCATTCCGTTGCCGGACAGCACCTCGGTCGAGGGCCCGATGACGAGTGCCGGATGGATGCCGTTCGTGATGTCAGGGTTTCCCGCCTTCCCGAGAGCGACGATCCTCCCGTCGCGCACGCCCACGTCCGCCTTCACGACGCCCCAGTGGTCGAGCACGACGGCCCCGGTGATCACGAGGTCGGGGGCGCCGTCGGCACGCGTCGCGACCGATTGGCCCATCGACTCGCGGATCGTCTTGCCGCCGCCGAAGACCGCCTCGTCCACAGGTCCACACCAGTCCTCGGTGACCTCGACCACGAGGCTCGTGTCGGCGAGGCGGATCCGGTCGCCGGTCGTCGGCCCGAAGAGCGCGACGTAGCGGTCGCGAGGCATCTCGATCATGGTCGAGGAGCATCGTCGAGCGGTCCGCGCACCGCTCCGCGCAGGCCCGGAACCCGTCGCCGCCCCTCGAGCGGCACTACCCCGACTGTCCGCTCGATCCCCGGCTCGAAGCGGACGGCGGTGCCCGAGGCGACCGCGAGCCGGCAGCCGAAGGCCGCGTCGCGGTCGAAGTCGAGGGCAGGGTTCGCTTCGGCGAAGTGGTAGTGCGAGCCGACCTGGATCGGCCGGTCGCCGGTGTTCACCACGCAAAGCTCGGCGACGGGATCTGCGCAGACGGGGACGGCCGACGGGGCGAGGAGGATCTCGCCTGGGACGACCCGGATCGCGTCCAACGGCACTGCTGGCGTGGTCACGGGATCGGCCTGTGCACGGTCACGAGCTTCGTGCCGTCGGGGAAGGTCGCCTCGACCTGTACCTCGTCGATCATCTCTGCCACGCCGTCCATGACGTCGCCCCGCGCAAGCACGTGGCGCGCGGAAGACGCGAGGTCGACGACCGAGCGGCCGTCCCGGGCCCCCTCGAGCACGAACGAGGTGAGGAGCGCGACGGCCTCGGGGTAGTTGAGCAGCACACCGCGATTGCGTCGGTCGCGGGCGACCATCGCGGCCAGCGTGACGAGGAGTCGCTCCTGCTCGTGAGGCGAGATTCTCATCGGGGCGCCGAGATCCCCGCGCGCTCTGACCGCTCGTCTCGCATCGCGCGAGACCGTACAAGACTTGCGCGGCGATCGGCCGCTCCCGAGGGGGGTGGTTAACGAAATGTTCACGGGAGCGCGCTCGGCCCGACTAGCCCATGCCGGCCAGGTGCTCCCCGACAATCTCGACGACGAGCGCGTGGTCGTCGGCCTGCGGGAGGCCGGACACCGTCACCGATCCGACGAGCCCGACTCCCCGCACGCGCACGGGGAACGATCCGCCGTGCGCGGCGACGTCCGCGGGGTGGACGCCCGATGTCTCGTCGAGCGCGCCGCCGCGCAGCGCGAGCCTCCGGCCCACGAGGTAGGACGAGGCGTCGTAGCGGTCGACGACGCGGGCCTTGCGCTCGATCCACGAGTCGTTGTCCGCGGACGTCCCCGGGAGGGCGGCGTGGAACAGCTGCTGGCCGTTGCGGCGGACGTCGACCGTCACGGCGAGGCCGCGCTGCCTAGCGCGGGCGACGAGCAGTGAGCCGAGTGCCCAGGCGTCGTCGTTGTCGAAATGTGTGAACCAGAGACGGCGCTCGTCGTCCTCGATCCCGCGGACGAGCGCTGCGAGGGTCTCCCGGTCGTCGTCGGTCATCGCGTCCGCCTACCCGCGTGCGGTCTGAGACCGCACCGCGTCCATCGTCTCCATGATCGAGACGCTCTCGTCGAGCGGCATGAGCGGGCTCTCCGTGAGGCCCGCCCGCAAGCAGCGCGCGACCTCGTCCGCCTGGTGGCGTAGCCCGCGCCCGTCGTGAGCGATGTCGACGTGCCTCGCCCCGCCGTCGCGCCCGACGACGCTGAACGACGATGGCGCGTAGAAGTCGCCGTCGATCTCGATCCGGGCGAGCGTGCCGACGATCGAGGCACGCGTCGGACTTCTCGCCTGCAGGGTGCACGTGAGGATCGCGTGCGCGCCACCCGGGTAACCGAAGAGCATCGAGGTCTGCGCGTCGACGCCCGTGAACGCGGGCTCGGCCATCGCGACGATGCGCTCCGGCGTCCCGAGCACCATGGACGCGAACGACACGGGGTAGATGCCGAGGTCGAGGAGTGCACCGCCCCCGAGCTCCGGTGCGAAGAGCCGGAACGCGGCATCTTCCGCGAACCACTGACCGTGGTCGGCGGTCACGCTCACGATATCGCCGAGCGCACCTTCGCCGAGAAGCCGGCGGATCTCGGCGATGTGCGGCAGGAAGCGTGTCCACATCGCCTCCATGAGGAACAGACCTCTCGCACGGGCGGCCTCGACTAGCTCGCGCGCTTCCCGGGCATCCATCGTGAACGGCTTCTCCACGAGCACGGGCTTTCCCGCTCGAAGTGCGAGGAGAGCGTTCGCATGGTGGAGTGGGTGCGGGGTGGCGACGTAGACGACGTCGACGTCGGCGTCGTGCACGAGCGCCTCGTAGGACGCGTGACGGGTCGCGATGCCGAAGCGCTCGGCGAAGCGGTCCGCGTCCTTCTTCGTGCGCGATCCCACTGCGGTTACTCGTCCCGAATCGGTGCGCGCGAGGTCCTCCGAGAACGTCGCGGCGATGCCGCCCGTGCCGATCACTCCCCACCGCACCGTGTCAGTCGTCATGCTCGCCGCTCCCCGCGCCGGCCAGAGCGCCGGGAGCCGGCTGCCCCCGGCGCCTGCGGGCGCTCGTCTAGCAGCGGTATAGCACCGGCGGGCCTCTCCGTCGGCGCCGTGCCCGTGTCGCACTCGAGCAGGAGCTCGGCGAGCGATCGTCCGGATGGTGCGCCGAGCTGGGCGGCCTGTGTCGCGCAGCTGAAACCGTCGAGCACGAGTGCGGCGTCGTCGCCGGCCGACCGGAGGGCAGGGAGGAAGCGATCCTCGGCGATGCGCCGAGACAGCTGATCGTGCTCGGCGCGGAAGCCGAACGAGCCCGCGAGCCCGCAGCAGCCGGTGTCGAGGATCTCGACCTCGAATCCGGCGCGCTCGAGCACGCGCCGCTCGGCGTTGGTGCCGAGCACCGCGCGCCCGTGGCAGTGCGGATGGACGACGGCCCGTCTCTCCGCGACGCGACCAGCAGGCGTCCAGCCGACCGCATCGAGGTGCTCCGCGAGGCTCCTCGCGAGTCGTGCGAGCCGCGCGGCGCGCGGGTCGTCCGCGAGCAGGTCGGGGAGCTCGTCCCGGAAGGTCGCGAGGCAGCTCGGCTCCGGGACGACGACAGGGATCCCCACCGCCAGCCAGGGTTCGAGGACGTCGAGCACATGATGCAGCGCTCGCCGCGCGAGGTTGAGCATGCCGACGTCGTACAGCGGACGGCCGCAACAGCCCCACCGGCGCGGCAACGCAACGACCTCCCCGGCCGCCTCGAGCAGCCGCAGCGTCGCATGGGCGCGCTCGGGTCGGTACACGTCGCTGAAGGTGTCGGGCCAGAGGACGATCGTCGCGTCGAGCGGCTCGCCGTCGTCACTCGCGACGCCCGAGCGGCGCGCGGCCGCCGAGCGCCGGAAAGGCGTCAGCGCATAGCGGGGCGCGGCCCGTGCCGTCGTGATGCCCGCAAGCCTTTTCGCGGCCGCACCGACGGCGTGGTCTGCGAGGGCGAGGTTTGCGATGCGGGGGACGCGGCTCGCGATCCGGGACCACCACGGGACGAGCCCGAGCGCGTAGGCGGCCCGTGGTCGGAGCCGGCCGGCGTAGTAGTTGGAGAGGAACTCCGCCTTGTACGTCGCCATGTCCACCTGCACGGGACAGTCCGACGCGCACCCCTTGCACGAGAGGCAGAGGTCGAGAGCGCCGAGGACCGCGTCGTTCCGCCATGACGCCGGGGTGACCTCGCCCCGGAACATCTCTGCGAGCAGCTTCGCGCGCCCGCGCGTCGAGTGCTGTTCCTCCCGCGTCGCGCGATACGACGGGCACATGACCCCGGTGTCGTCCCGGCGGCAGCGCCCGACCCCGACGCAGCGGTCGACGGCGAGCTGCATGCTCCCGCGGTCCCGTCCGAACGCGAAGTGGCTCGCGCGCAGCGAGGAGACGCGCTCGTCCGGCCCGTGGCGAAGGTCGGCGTCGAAGGGGCGTGCATCGACGACCCTCCCGGGGTTCATCATGCCCGACGGGTCGAACACCGCCTTGAAGCGGCGGAACGCGCCGACGAGCTCGGCGCCGTACATCCTCTCCAGCAGCTCGCCGCGGGCCTGACCGTCACCGTGCTCGCCCGACAACGAGCCCCCGAGCGACAAGCAGAGGTCTGCAGCGCGCTCGACGTAGGCGCGGAAATTCGCGAGGCCGGCTGCGCTGTGGAAGTCGAAGTCGTTCCGGGTGTGCACGCATCCCTCCCCGAAATGCCCGTACCAGGCCCCCGAGTACCCGTGCTCGGCCCACAGCGCGCGGATGCCGCGCAGGTAGGTCCCGAGGTGCTCGGGCGCGACGGCGGCGTCCTCCCAGCCCTCGTGGTTCGGGGCTTTGCCAGGTGGCCACGCCGTCGCGCCGAGGCCGGACTCCCGGACCCGCCACAAGGCGCGCTGCTGCTCGGCATCGGTGACGATGCGGACGTGCGAGCCTCCTGGAGCCGCCGCGGCGAGCGCCCCGGCGCGGGCGACCGCCTCGGCGGAGTCGTCTGCGCCGACCTCGGCGAGCAGCCAGCCGCCACCGGGCGGCAGGAGCTCGAGGTCGTCGAGGTTCAGCCGCGCGGAGCGCATCTCTGCCACGAGCGTGTCGTCGAAGCCCTCGAGGCCGAGCAGGTCGTGACCGAGCAAGTCGGGCACCCGGTCTGCCGCGGCGTAGACGTCCGCGAAGCCGAGGACGACGAGGCAGCGGTGCGGCGGCATCGCGACGAGTGACACCGTCGCCTCGGTGACGAGCACGCACGTCGACTCCGTGCCGACGAGAGACCGCGCGACGTTGAAGCCGCGCTCGGGGAGGAGCTCGTCGAGGTTGTAGCCCGAGACGCGGCGAGCGATGCGGGGAAAGCGCTCGCGGATAAGCGCGTCGTGATCGTCGACGATCTGCCGGAGCTCGTGGGCGACTCGGGCGGCATCGCCGCCCAGGCGCAGCAAGTCGTCGTAAGCGGGCTCGTCGTACGCGCCGAGGTCCATCGTGGCGCCGTCGTAGGTGACGACTCGGAGGCGCTCGACGTTGTCGACCGTCTTGCCCGCGTACAGCGCGTGGGTGCCGCACGAGTTGTTCCCGATCATCCCGCCGAGAGTGCACCACGCATGGGTTGCCGGGTCCGGGCCGAATGTGAGCCCGGACCGCCCTGCGACCGCGCGCAGGTCGTCGAGCACGACGCCTGGCTGGACCCGGGCGACGCGCCGGGCCGCGTCGAGCTCGAGGATCTCGTCCATGTACCGGCTCGTGTCGAGCACGACCGCGACGTTGCACGCCTGGCCCGCGAGGCTCGTCCCGGCTCCCCTCCCGAGGACGGGGAATCCGAGCTCCCGGCACGCGTCGAGTGTTGCGAGCACGTCCGGCTCGTCACGAGGGCGCACCACGCCGATCGGCACGTGGCGGTAGTTGGACGAGTCCGTCGAGTAGATCGCGCGCGTCGCGTCGTCGACGAGGACGTCTCCCGCGATCTTGCCCGCGAGCCGGGCGCGCAGCTCCTCGCCGCGGCTCACCTGCTGGCAGTGGCCGTGGCGCCGCTACGCATCCGGGTCGCGCCGCGCGACGTCTCTGTCCCCCGAGCGGTGTTCGTCGCGCCCACCTATGCCTGTCCGACCGCGTTGCGCTGCCGGCCGAGGCCGTCCGCCGCGAGCTCGACGGCGTCGCCGGCGGCGAGGAACGGTACGTCGGCGTGCCCGAGCGAGACGCCCGCGGGCGTTCCCGTGTTCACGATGTCCCCGGGTTCGAGCACCATGAACTGGCTCAGGTACCAGACGACGTGATAGACGCCGAAGATCATGTTCGCGGTGGTGCCGTCCTGGCGCTTCACGCCGTTCACCCAGAGCCCGAGTCCGATCGACTGGACGTCCGGCACTTCGTCGGGAGTCGCGAGCCACGGACCTAGGGGGTTGAACGTCTCGCAGGACTTCCCCTTGGTCCACTGGCCGCCACGCTCGATCTGGAACTCGCGCTCGGAGACGTCGTTCGACAGGGCGTATCCGGCGATCACCGAGGCGGCGTCGTCGGGCGATTCGAGGTAACGCGCCCGATCGCCGATCACGACCGCGAGCTCGACCTCCCAGTCCGTCTTCTCCGACAGTCGGGGTACGAGGATCTCGTCGTACGGCCCGACGAGGCAGTTGGGAGCTTTCATGAACACGACGGGTTCGGCAGGCAGCGGGTTGCCGGTCTCCTCGGCGTGGTCGCGGTAGTTGAGCCCGATGCACACGATCTTCTCCGGCTTCGGCACGGGCGGCCCGACGCGAATGCCCCCGTCCATCGCGAACGTCCCGCCCCCGGTCCACTCGCCGATCACCGGGAGCGAGGAGTCGCTGCAGGCGCGGCGCAGCTCGTCTCGACTTGCTGCGCCGAGGAGGTCGCCCTCGAGATCCCGGCCGAGCGCCGAGAGATCGCGGACCCGGCCCGCCTCGTCGAGCAGCGCGGGGCGCTCCGCCCCCGCCTCTCCTACCCTCATGAGTCGCATGTGTCGTGTCCCCTTCCCCGTGTCTTCGGTGGCGCCGAGTATGCCCTGATCCGCGTGCGTGCGCGGTACTCGCAGCGTGCCAGTTGCCGGTTCGGTCCGGAGCGGGCCCGACCCCTCTCCTCGGGCGGCGAACGTCCGCGGCTCTGGCGGGGGCGGTTCGCAGGGCCCGGCGCCGCGGGCCCGAGATCCTGGGTCGGCGTACTCGCGTCCGCTCGCGTCCCGGTCGTGCGGGTGGCCGACCTCGCCTGTCACGGGCCGGCCCACACGCGCCCAGCCAGTCGCCGGCGCGTCAAGCTCTACCGGATGGCGTACGCCCTCGTCCGTCACACGATCGACGGTTGACCACCTCGCTGTCCGTCTATAGCGTGGGTCAAAGGTCAGACCTCGGAAGAAAGACCACCAATGGGACTACGCAGCTGCAGTGGGGATTCGCGACCCTGGTGTGGGGTCCGCTCTCAGCGTGTCGTTGCAGCTCGGGACGCTTCCCGGGCACCGCTCGCGGGTCCCACACGCATTCAGCGGCCGTGCTCGGCACGCCGGCAGTGATTTCGTAGAGGCGCGACAGGCCGTGGGGGCGCGGTGCTAATCGGAGCGAGCACGGGGGGATGCTTTGCTGGATGAACGGACAGCCGTCGAGGGTAGTGTGCGTCGCCGCGGGGTCGGCCGAACGTGACGTACCTTCACGCGTCGCTCACCGGTCTGGGCAGCGTGTTGAGCATCGGGACGTTGATAGGCCTGAGCGCCGGAATCGTCTGGGGGATGCTCATCTCGTTCATGCCGGGCGTCGGCGGCAACGTCGCACTCGTCCTCCTCCTCCCTTTCATGTACCGCCTGAGCCTTCCCGTCGCGCTGGCCCTTCTTCTCGGTACCCACATCGCGACCTACTTCGGCGGCTCGATCACGAGCATCACGCTGGACATCCCGGCGTCGGCGAAGAGCATGCCCCTCTGCTGGGACGGCTACCCGCTCGCGTGCTCCGGGCGGGGCGCATACGCGCTCGGTGCCTCGGCGTCCGCGTCGGGGATCGGCGGCGTGAGCGGCGCAGTCGCCCTCACGGCCGGCATCCCGATCATGCGAAGCCTGCTCGACTACCTCGGGCCGCCCGAGGTCCTCCTGCTCGCGATCCTCGGAGCGATCCTCATCGCGATACTGAGCTCGGGGAATCTGACCAAGGGACTTCTCGCCTTCGCGGTGGGCATCATCGTCTCCTGGGTCGGTCAGGACCCGATCACCGGTGTCGATCGGCTCACCTTCGGCTCCTTGTTCCTCTCGAATGGCATCGCCGTCGCAGACGTCGCGATCGGGCTGTTCGCCGTCGTCCAGGTCATGCGACTCATCGCGGAGCCCGACAAGATCCGCCGCGGTGCGAGGCGTCCCGAGCAATCGGCGCGAGTCGCGCGGGCACATCTACGCCCGAGCATGCAGGACTTCCGAGGCACTGACACGTCGCTGCACGGCCTCGGCGCGGTCGTTCGGCACTGGAAGCTCGAGCTCTACATGTCGGTGTTCGGCGTGCTCACCGGGACAGTTCCGGGGTTCGGTGCTCCGGTCGCGGCGGTCGCCGCCTACGGCCAGGCCGCCCAGTACTCGAAGTCTGACGTCGAGTTCGGTCTCGGAGCGATCGAGGGAGTGATCGCGCCCCAGGCAACCGAGTCCGCGGCCGAAGGTGGCGGCATGCTTCCACTGCTCAGCCTCGGCATCCCAACTCACGAGCAGCAAGCGATCCTGCTCGCAGCGTTCGTGACGATCGGCATCGCACCCGGGCCGACGATGCTGAGTGACCATCTTCCGACCGTCTTCTCGATCATCTGGCTCATCGTCGGTGCGAGCCTCGCGATGATGCTCATCGGCCTCGTGTTCGCGAAGCAGTTCGCCAAGCTGACGACGATCCCGAAGGCGACACTCGTACCGCTCGTGCTCACCGTCTCTCTCGTCGGCAGCTTCGCTGTGAACGGCAGGATCGGCGACGTCGTGACGACTGCAGTCGTCGGGATCCTCGGCTACTTCTTCTGGAAGTTCAACTACTCGAGGATCAATCTCATCATCGGGCTCGTGCTCGGACCGATCATCGAGAGCAACTTGCACATCTCCACGACTCTCTACGGCGACGGCTTCATGTTCAAGCGGCCGCTCGCTGGCGCGATCTTCGCGACGATCATCCTCACTCTCGTCGCGTGGGGCGTGCGCGTCGGCCGGGAGCGCACCCGCGACCGGGGTGGCAAGGCATCCGGTGCCGAGCCGGCTCGGCGCCGAGCGGCAGTAACTTTTCGCCCGAAGGCAGACGGGCCGACGATCACCGCCGCGCTGATCCTCGCGGCGTTGGTCGCGGTTGCCCTCGTCGCGCGCACCTACGGCTCGCTCACTGGAGGCGACCTCCTGCTCGTCTCAGGTGCGGGCATCGTCCTCGCGGTCGCGAACCTCGGGCGCGTGCTCCTCGGGGGCCAGGGGGAGGAGCTCGGGGTCGGCGAGCGTCTTCGGAGCTCGGGCAAGGGACCGGTCGGCCGTGCTCTGCAGGCACCCGAGCTCGCGCTCGCCGCGGCGGCCGAGGGCACTACGAGGGGAGGGTCGCTCGCGGGGAGCGCCACCGAGAGCCCGTCCAGCGTCGAGGCGCAGGAGCTCGAGCGCGAGATCGAGGAGATCTTCGACACCCCTGCGGAGATCGCGGAGGCCACACCTCCTGCCCGCTACGCGGTGGTGCGGGCGATCGCCATCGTCGCCGCGTTCTTCGCCCTCGCGCTGCTCGTCGGCATCGTGCCTGCCACGGGCCTCGGCTTTGGTCTGTACGGGCTCGTCGTGCGACGGAAGTCGCTCGCGTACTGCCTCGGGGTCACCGTCGTGGTCGGCTCGCTCGTATGGCTGCTCTTCCACTTCGTCGTCAATGCCTACGCCCCTTACGTGGGGTTCGTTCATTTCCTGCCCAGTTGATCGGCCACGGAAGGAGCTCGAGCATGCGTGAGAGGTCAGTTCACCGGAGTGATCCGAGTGCCGCGCACGCGGTAGAGACAGCAGATCGTCGTCCACACCAGTCGGGAGGATCAATGCGAGGGAGCATGCGTAAAGGGGGCGTACGCGCGGGAGATCTCGGGCGGACACGGCCCGGTCGGCTCGCGGCCGGCGGGGCGCTCGCGATCGGGATCCTGGTCGGGGGTGCGGCGCTTCCGGCCGTCGCTACCGGGTCGCGACCCGCCGCCAGACACGGCTCGCCGTCGAACTACTACCGGGGAAAGACCGTCACGATCCTCGTGCCGAACGCACCCGGTGGCAACATCGATGTCACGGCGCGGGTCGCGGTGCCGTACCTGCAGAAGGCGCTGGGGGCCGCGGGCGTGAAGCTCGTCGACGTGACCGGGGCAGGCGGGGTCACGGGCCTCGACCAGCTGTGGACCGACCCGCGAGACGGGCTCACCGTCGGCTACACCAACGTGCCGGTCGCCCTGCTCACCTCGCTCGTCGGAGGGCAGGGGATCAGC
>Ga0307374_10011832_pt1 | contig 12325 bp, 16 predicted proteins | sample OX3MG_FD_202532 | JGI IMG/M metagenome (GOLD analysis project Ga0307374, IMG submission 202532) | Soil microbial communities from Risofladan, Vaasa, Finland - OX-3 | ecosystem: Environmental > Terrestrial > Soil > Coastal area > Acid sulfate soil | place: Finland: Risofladan, Vaasa | collected...
CAAGACCGGCTACTAAATCTTCGATCGCTACCAAGAGTGCGGGGTGCAAGGGCTCACCGATCGCAGCCGGCGCCCCTACCGCTACGCCAATCAGCTTCCCTTTCAGGTGGAGAATTCCATCCTGAACGTGAAGCGCGAGCACCCCCGCTGGGGTGCTCGCAAAATTCGCGAGCGCCTGCTCCGCCGTTTCTCCGGCATCCCCATTCCTGCCAAAAGCCCCATCCATGCCGTGCTGGATCGTCACGGCCTGCTCCAGCGCCGCGGGCGGCCGCGTCGCCGCGCGGAAGGAACCGCCTTGTCCTGGGGGCAGCGCCCCAACGACCTCTGGTGCGCCGGCTACAAGGGCGAGTTCCTGCCGGGCAACCGCCAATACTGCTATCCGTTGACCGTCACCGATCATGCCAGCCGTTACCTGCTCGCCTGTGAAGCGCTCTCCTCGACCCGGGAAGGCTGCACATTGGGCGCGTATGCGCTGGCGTGGAATACGCTGCGGGCGGGCTGGCAGGCACGATGCCGAGCAGCTTTCCGCAAGCAGTTCCCTTCACCGGCCCGTTCGAAGCCGCGCTCATCGCGCGGCGTGTCAGAGAGAAAACTTCTCGAGGTAGATGCGCGCCGGCGGGATTTGCAGGACGCCAAGATCTTCGGCAACGGATTTCATCATCGCCGGCGGCCCGCAAACGTAGTAGGCGGCTCCACGTTCCTCCTCGACGAATCGGCTCAGGAATTCACGTGATATTCTTCCGCGTTCTCCCCGCCAACCCGGCGAAGGCCGCGAAAGTACGTGAACCACGCGCAGGCCAATCTCGCTTTGCATTTGCTCGAGTTCATCTCGAAAAATAATGTCAGCTTCCGTCTGGTTGCCATAGAGAAGCCGAATCGGTCTGGAGTCTTTCGTATCCAGGAGGAAACGCATCATGCTCATCAGGGGGGTGATTCCGACCCCGGCCGCGATGAAAACCAGCCGAGCGGCGGAAGGATGGAGGAGGTAACTGAATTTTCCGTGCGGACCGTCTACGAGGATATGCTCGCCGCTCCGCCAGTTCCTGACGTGCGCCGTAAAATCTCCCACGGACTTGATCGTGACGCAGAGAATGCCCCTCCGCGTGGGACTGGAAGAGATAGTAAAGGGGTGTTCCTCAAGGGGGAGGTTCGGATTGAGCGGCGTGAGGAATATGAACTGGCCAGGCAGGTAAGGAAACCGGCGGCCTGATTCCGGGGCCAGCACCAGAGTCGTCGTATCGTGGGTTTCATGGACCAGTTCCACGATTCGGTGGCGATTCCGGCGTAAAGCGCGCGGCCTGAGAAAATGCGCGTGGAAGGCCAGGAACCCGGCGCCGGTCAGAAGAAGGACCCACAGCACCTGCATCGCGTGCCGCTTCAAATCATCTCCCTCGGCGAAGCCGTGAAGGAAGCCCAGAGCAAAGATCAGGTAGGCAACTCGGTGGATTCGGCGCCACACGACGTAGTCCATGCTGAACCTGGTTCTGAACACGGCCAAAAAGCTGTGCAGGATCAACAACAAGAGCGCGGCTTGGCCGATTCGAACTCCCCATGGGGCCCGGAACGGGTTCAGTAATTGCGGCTTTCCGTGGCCAATCGTGACCAGGAGCGGATGCGTCAGCAGGAGCGCAAGCACAAGAATGCCTATGAGCCGGTGCAACCGCAGGAGCTGTCCCAACCCTATCGGATCGCAGACGAGCCTGAGTCTCGATCCGATCACGATTTGGAGAGCCATCAATCCAAAGGCGAGGAGGGCCAAGGCCACGCCGATTCGAACGGCGAGGGGATCGTCCGATTCGACAAGGTTAGGGATGGCGAGTGCGAGAGGCAGGAGCGCGATCAGGACAAGAATCGAAACCGCCGCGGCACCAGCCCACCAGGAGCGCAAGGGTGAGGCAACATCCTCCTCGAATGCGCGATTGCGTTTCTGCATTGCACGTTCCCGCCAGGGTCGCAGGGCCTTTCAGCCGCTGGCACGAATCGCCGGCGTGCTTTCCCCCTTGGGACTGCGCGTTCATCCCAGGGCACCTCGTTCAGGGAGCGCCAAGCCAAGGGGATGCCTGGGCGTCTCTGCATCTCTAGGCTCGACACGTTCGTGCCCCCGCGCGCGGTGCATACATCGCGAATATGGCATGCGCGCGGTGCATACATCGCGAATATGGCATGCGCGCAGCGCCGCGAACAACCCGCCTATGGACTCTTCACGGGAGCCCATTTTGAAACCCCCGAGTCGGGACTTCAGGACCGCTTTAGCCAGGATTTACATTTTGGCATCCTGAGCACGGATGCCAGGAGCCAGTCCGAGAAACCATTTTGCGGCCTATATTTTGTGGCCCTCTCCTGGCGAAACGACTAAGCCTTGTGGCCGGAACCGACGCATTTCGAATACTCGAACAGGCTCCTAGCCGGTTCATTCTGTCCCCTATGTCTCCGGGCAGGACAGTTGAGAATCTGGAGCCGAGGGGCGGGGTCGAACCGCCGACCTGACGATTACGAATCGTCTGCTCTACCAGCTGAGCTACCTCGGCACTGTGATACGAGCCGTTGAATGCGAGCTGATTTCCCCGCATCGCCATACGGCGCAAGGCAGACACATCGCATAATCTCACAGGTGAAGCGAGGCGCGCCAGCCAGCGATGGCCCATATCAACGGAAGATAGCCCGGGTTCCGGGGAACAAAATGTCCGCGGCTACAACCCTCACCGCTTAGCGGGAAAAGGGGAACATCAACCAGGCGATGGCAATCGACACCGCCATGAACGCCACAAACGACAGGGCCGCGTACTTGATCCGGCCAGCCACCGTGTTCCGGCTCAAAAGACCGAGCACCACCGAAATGATGAGGGCAAACCAGGACATATCGATAAACTGGCTCATCGGCGGGTCCTATCCCCGTACTCAACCCCGTACTCAATCTTGCTCCGCACCTTAGTCTCTTTCCCCGATCGCGACGGCGTAGGCGTCGAAAGCAGCCAGCAAATTCAGCATGCCCGCGGTGGCAATGAATCTGGTTCCGTAATCCCCGGCGGCCCGGGCAATGTTCGGCCCGTTGGTCTCGAATACCTTCGAAACAAAATAGAACAGTCCCGTGCTCGCATCCGCCAGGAACCCGAGCATGCCGAACGGTTCGCCAAACTGGTGGGCAAAGACAAATCCGCGCTGGAAATATCCCGTCAGGACCAGACTCGCCACCGCGCAGAAAAACACAATTCCCCGGCCCCAGCGCCCGGCCAATACCTGCCCCAGACCGGGGATGAACCAGCCGGCAAGCGCGAAACCGAAGGCAGTGCCGCGGCTCCGGACCACGCGCGCTTGCCCCTTATTGCGAACCGAGTTCCCGACCTCCGCCATACTCACCTTCCCTGCCTTTGCCCGGCGCCGGTTGCCAGCAAGGGAATCATCGCCTGCTGTACCGCGCCGGTGACGCGGGCGCTTTGCCCGTCGATATACACATCCACTTCACTGCGAATGCCGAATTCCGCCAGATAAATCCCCGGCTCGATCGAAAAACAGGTCCGTGGGACAAGGCGGCGCGTATCGTGCGTTTCGAAATCGTCGATATTGGCGCCATTGCCGTGCACTTCCCGCCCGATGCTGTGACCCGAGCGATGCGTAAACCGACGGCCGTAGCCGGCCTTCTCGATCACCGAACGACAGGCGCGATCCACCTGCCAGCCTTGCAACTGGCGGCCTTCGGCGACCGCGCGGCGAACCAGGTCCACGGCCGCGTCACGAGCCTGCCGAACGACGCCAAAAATCTTCTCCACGGCGGGCGGAATCCGCGCCCCGCCGAAAGCCGTCCACGTAACGTCATAATAGACCGCATTCGGGGCCTTTGTCTTTCCCCAGACATCGAGCAGAAGCACCTTCCCGGGGCGAATCGCCGCCGTCCGGCGCGGGCTCGGCTCGTAGTGCGGATTGCCGCTATTGGCCCCGCAGGCGACGACCGGAGGGTTATCGGCGACGATATCTTCCTCGGCGAAGCGGTCGCACATCCACTGCTGCAGGTCGTACTCGGTCAGCCGCCGCCCCCGCCGAAGAAAATCCGCGGCCCGACGGAACGCCGCGGAAACGATCCGGTCGATGACCCGCCCGGCGGCCAAATGGCTGCGCCACTGGCCCGGAGTCCAGCGCGCCTCGAAGTTTTGCACGAGGTCGGCGGAACTCACGACCTTGACCCCGTGTTCCCGAACCAGCTCGACCGTGCCGGCGTCGACGGTGCCCACATAGGGATTCTCGCTGCGAGGCGAATATTGCATGGCGACCATGCGAAAACCTTTGAGCAGGCGGGCGAGTCCCTCTTCGAGCTCCCCGCGAGCCGAGTATACCGACTTGGTTCCCGGCAGCGCGTCCAGCGTGCCCGCCTCGATCCGGTGAACGAGCTTGCGCGGGGTCCCGCGCGCCGGAATCAGATAGAACCAGCGGCGCTTGGCGAGGCCTTCTTCCAGTCCGAGAATCCGATAGGCGATGGGATCGCGATGGAAAATGTCGTAGAAGAGCCAGGCATCGGTTCCGCCCGCGCGCAATTCCTCTTGGATCGCTCGAATATCCGCCACGTTGGAGAAGACCACCCGAACGGTGGCCGCACGAAAAAACCTTCGTCTTGCCGGCGGACTAGGGTGGAAAGGTCCGGGACAAGCCGAGGACGGCATCGAGCGCCGGCCCTCGTACCTCCACTTGCTTGAGCCGGCCGTGCCGGCCACGGATAATTTTAACAGCCGCCTGTGGGATGTTCAAACGCTCGGCCAGGAACTCGCACAGCGCCTCGTTCGCGCGATCTTCGGCGGGAGGGGCGGCCACGCGGATGCGAAGCGCGCCGGAAACCACGCCGGTGATCGAATTTTCCCGCGCCCGGGGCGAAACGCGAACCGAGAAAATCACCGTCCCGGCGGGCGTGCGTTTGGCCTCGAACATGGAAACCCTCAGTCCGCCTCGGCAGCTGGCCCGGCGCGCGGACCAAAAATCCCCGTTCCGACGCGAACCTCCGTGGCGCCTTCTTCGATGGCGATTTCGAAATCATGCGTCATGCCCATCGAGAGAACCGGCAGAGGGTGTGCCAGGCGGCCGGCGATTTCGTCGCGCAGTTCCCGCAGGCGGCGAAAATAGGGGCGGGCGAAATCGGCCTGCTCCGACCACGGCGGGATCGTCATCAGGCCACGCAGGCTCAAGTGGGAGCAGCGGGCGACCTCTTGCGCGAGCGGGAAAAGCGATCCCGGTTCGACACCGGTCTTATCCGGCTCCTCCGACAACCGCACCTCGATCAATACGGGCAGAATCCGCTCGGCTTGGGCGGCGAACTCGTCGAGCTTGCGGGCCAGGGCAAGGTTATCGACCGAATCGATTCGCTGAAAAAGCGCAACAGCGCGCCGGGCCTTATTGCGTTGCAGATGGCCGATCATATGGAAAGCGGCGCCAGGCAGGTCACCCACCTGCGCCCTTTTTGCCTCCCACTCCTGCACCCGGTTCTCCCCAAAATGACGGACCCCGGCGGCATAGGCGGCGCAAATGGCTTCGGCGGGGCAGGTCTTCGTGACGGCGATCAGGCAAACGCTGTCCGCCGGACGGCCAAGGCGAAGGGCTGCGGCGCTCACCCGATCGAGCACCTGCTTCACAGCGGCGGCGATCGACGGTTCACTCGATGCGTCAAGCGATGGGTCAAGCGATGGGTCAGGGGCCGTCACGGCCGGATTCTAGCATGCGAGGGTCGAACGTCGGGCAGCCACGCTCCGCCCCACCGGCCGGTTGCGGCTGCGCAAAGTGAAAGCTAAACTGAGCGACCGATGCCCCCGCGTGGAAAATTGCTGGCCGTCGAAGGCATCGACGGGGCCGGCAAACACACTCAGGTCGAATTGCTGGCCCGCGCCCTCGAGCGCCGCGGCATCGCCCATTTGCCCCTCAGCTTTCCGCACTACCAGTCCTTTTTCGGACAGGCCGTGGGACAGTACTTGAGCGGAGACTTCGGCCGGCTCGATCAGGTGGACCCCCATTTCTCCGCGCTTCTTTACGCGGGAGACCGTCTGGAAGCAAAGGGAGAGCTGGAATCGGCCCTCGCGGCAGGCCGCCTGGTGCTGGCCGACCGCTACGTCGGATCGAATCTGGCGCATCAAGGCGCGCGCGTCGGGCCCGCGCACCGGGCGGAATTTCTGAGTTGGGTGCGCCGGCTGGAATATGAGATTTTCGGGCTTCCCCGCGAGAATATGGTTATCTATTTGCGCATACCGGCCGAGGAGGCCATCGAGCGGATGGCGTCCCGGGCGAAAAAACTTTCCCGGGACATCCAGGAAGGCGACCGGCAGCATCTGGAAGATGCGGCAGCCGTCTACGACTCCCTGGCCAAATCGGAAGCGTGGGCCGTCGTTGAAAGCTTCGATCCCGGCGCAAAGCGCCCGCGCCCGCCCGGCGAGATCCACCGGGAGATCCTGGCGCTCTGTAGAAGTCGTCTGGGAGTGGACGGCGGGACGGCAGCCTCAGCAGAACCGCCCGACGAAACAGCCAGGGAAACCGGCGGCCATTGAGCAGTGGAAAAACGGGAAGAAATCGGAAAAGGGTGAGAAATGGGCTTCGACCAGTTCGCCGGTAACCCGCGCATCGTCACGGCCCTGCGGCGAATGCTCGAGCGGGAACGCGTGCCGCATGCCATGCTGTTCACCGGTCACCGTGGGGTGGGCCGCTATACCCTGGCCGTGCTGTTCGCGCAAGCGGCGAACTGCGAGCGTCTGCAGGATGATTCATGCGGGGAATGCGACACGTGCCGAAGGATCGGACGCCTGGCCGACCCCGAGCCGCTCGTCGAGCAGGGCCTCGCCGAGCGCGGCGAGAATCCGGATTCGGGCATGATCGAGCGCGTTCCCCTCATCCTAGAAACTCACCCCGATGTCTGGGCGCTCGTCCCCGACCCGGTACGGCGCAACCGGCCCGCGGCGCGTCCGGTGATCCGCATGGGCCAACTGCGGGCTGCCCAGCGAGCCGCCTATTTCGTGCCGGTGGCGCGGCGCCGGGTCTTTATTCTCGATTCGGCGGAAACGATGCGCTGGGATTACGCCAATATTTTCCTCAAGATTCTCGAAGAGCCGCCGGAGACGGCGACTTTTATCCTTCTGGCGCCGCGGCCCGAGGATATGCTGCCGACGATCCGTTCCCGGGCGGTGACCTTCCGGTTCGCGCCGCTCCCGACCGCTGAAGTCGAAGAATTTCTAGAGAAACGCAGCTCGCTCGAACCCGGCGAGCGAAAGCTGGCCGCCGCGCTCTCGGAAGGAAGTCCCGGAGAAGCGCTGCGGATCGACCTGAAAGAATCCGTCCGGCTCCGCGAAGAGGTGGTCCAACTCCTGGCATTGTCTTTCGAAAACAGGTCGTGGAGCGAGGTGCTGGCGCTTTGCAATCAGTTGACAAAGTCCGGCGCGGCGCGGTTTGAAAACGTTTTGGAATTACTATATAGTGTGCTTACCGACCTGCTCTATATTCGCTGTGGTTTCAAAGGTCGTTTTCCACATTACTCCGACCCGCAGGGTCGACTCGAGGGACTATCACGGCGGGTTACCTTAGGCCAGGTACGGACGATGATGGAATCACTGGACCGGCTCTCAGCCGGCTTGAGGCGCAATATCAATCGAGAACTTAGCTTGGAAGCGGCCCTGGTTGGGTGGGCGAATGCGGAAAAGCGCGTTCAGCCCGATCGGCGGTCGGCTCCCAGGCAGTAGGGGGAACTTGTCGTGTCCCGCTTCGAACCCCGAGGCGACTATCCTAGAGGAACAGGAACAGCGCATCGGAAGCTTATACGTCCACCACTGAACAGCACCAAAGAGCCTTACAACGGTCAAGCCTCACCAGCCCCAGCCAATTCCACTCGCAAGAAGCCCGCGCCACCCGATCAAACACACGCTGAAAATTTCTATTTCCTAAAACAAATGCAGGCGCGCACCCCCATGACGGTGGTGCTGACGGATGGGGAATTGCTGAATGGCACCGTTGAATGGTACGACCGCGACTGTATCAAGCTGACCCGCAACGGCAGCCCTAATCTAATGGTATATAAGCACTCTATCAAATATTTGTACAAGGCCGGTGAAGAAGCCGCCAGCGGCGGATCGAATGGATCCCCCGACGGCAACGGAAACGGCAGCGGTCCAAACGGGCGCTAGCAGTTCGGCTTAAGGTAATGGAATCGTTTCGAGTCCGCAATCCTGGCGGAGAAGGCGCTAATTGTGTGAGCGCCGCTCCGCCAATATAAGAACAGCGGCCTCTCCCGTCGGGCCTTTCCCCCAAGGTATTGCAGCCCCAACCTGATTAACCCTCTCTCCCGAATAAAATCTTCCGGAAATGGATTTGTGTCCACGGAGGCCTGCCCCATGCGCCTGCTTGCTGCCGGAGCCTGATGTTTGTTTTGGAGAAAGCGGCCGAGGCTCAATCGCTCAGACGGGCCGAACGGTCCGGGAAAGCGAGGGCGTGAGTTGCGGGATGTCGATGCGGATGCGCGTGCCTTCACCCGGACGCGTGGCGATGTCGAGGTGAAAGTCGTTGGCGTAGATGAGCTGAAGGCGTTCGCGAACATTGCGAAAGCCGATGCCGCCGCCATAGATGTCCGGGAGCCGGTTCTCCGGTATGCCGGCGCCGTTGTCTTCGACTTCGATGACCAGCCGGTCGTCGCTGCGCCGGGTGCGCAGGTGGATCGTGCCACCTTCGAGTTTGGGCGCGATGCCGTGCTTGATGGCGTTCTCGACGATCGGCTGCAGAAGCATGCTCGGCACAAACGCCTCGAGCGTTTCCGGGTCGACTTCGGAGAAAAACTGCAGCTGGTCGGGGCCGAAGCGGGCGACCTCGATATCCAGGTAATCGTCGATGAACTCCAGCTCCTCGCGCAGCGGAACGAAGGTTTCGTGCTGGCGCAGCAGCCGCCGGAGAATGCTGGAAAGTTTCCGAACGACCTCCCGGGCGCGCTCCGGATCGAGACGAATCAGGGATGAAACCGTATTGAGCGTATTGAAGAGGAAATGGGGATTGATCTGGCTCGCCAGGGCGTCCATGCGGGCCTTGAGGAGAATGCGCTGGCTCTCTTCGAGGTTCAGCTCGAGCCGGATGCTGTTCCATATCTTGATCGGAAGCGAAACGGCGAAGATGGCGGCAAACACGTCGAGCGCCATGAGCCAGGGGCCCTTGGCCGGGAAATAAAACATCCATCCCGCGGGAACGGCATGACCCAAGGCCAGGCGGCCCAGCTCGAGCAGGACGCAGGCCGCCAGGGGCAAAAGCTGCCACGAGGGCACGCGGTCCAGGACCCAGCGCCAGATGCGGCGAGGCACGCTGAGGAACGTGAAGGGACCGAAATCCCAGATAGCCTCGTTGCTCGGGATGAAGTCACGGATCAGGCCGCCAATCAAGCCGCACGTCGTCGCGACCGGCATCGCCAGCCATTCGTGATGGGCATAGGCAGGCAGGGAAAGCAGCGCGGCCCCCAGCAGCCCCGTCAGCCGGCCCCCGACCAGGCCAATCAGCAACGACCCTTCGAGCGACATATCGGCAAAGCGGTAGCCAAAAAACCGGAGTACGACGCCGAGGGCGAACGGGAGCGCCAGCATCAGCATCAGTTGCGCATTCTGCCGGGGGGTCCGACGGGCGGCGAAGAGTGCGCGGCGAAACACGGCCAGGCGCGCCAGCAGGGCCGCCAGCGACGCCGCCGCGGCCACGCGCATCATCTGGGTGAAAAGCAGGTCTTGCGTGGACGCCTGAAGATTCATCGGCTCCCGTTCCGGGAGCGGGTCAGTCTGGCGGTGGCAGAGGTTTGTCCCCGGCGCAGGCATGGGGCGCCGCTGCCCGTGCGCTAGCCAAAAACGGTCGGAAGCCCCGGCCTGATAAAGAAACTACCCTGCGGTAGACGCTCGGCGCTGCCACCTGACCCACTACCCTGTTCCCACCCCAAGGAGCGGGGATGCAGTCGCTTGCTATAATACTGATTTTCCCATGACCTCGCGAAGAAAAAGGCCCCGGCCCCAATTGAAGGTGGTGGCGCGGGCGGATCTGCCAACCCGTTACGGCCGCTTTACCGTGCTCGGCGTCGAGGACACGGAGAGCGGCGAAAGCGTCGTCGTGCTGCAGCGCGGCCAGATCGGCAATGGACACGCGCCGTTGGTGCGAATCCACTCCCAATGCCTCACCGGCGACGTACTGGCCTCCCAGCGCTGCGATTGCCGCGCGCAACTCGAGATGGCGCTCGAACGGATTGGGCGGTCCCGCTCCGGCCTGCTGCTCTATGTGCCCCAGGAGGGACGCGGCATCGGGCTCATGAACAAGCTGCGCGCCTACCAGCTGCAAGATCGCGGCTTCGACACCGTGGAAGCGAACCGGGAACTGGGGTTTGCCGCCGATTCACGCGATTACGGGTTTACAGCAGCCGTCCTGCGGAAGCTGGGCGCGCGGCGCATCCGCCTGCTCTCGAACAACCCCGACAAAATCGCTCAACTCGAACAGGCCGGCGTCCAGGTGGTCGAGCGGATACCCTGCCAGCCGCAGTCTTCGACACACTCCCGCCACTATCTCCGCACGAAGCGCGACAAACTCGGTCACATTTTGGGTGAAATCTGAGAATGGCGGGGACTACCCGCCGCCCACGAAATGAACGATTTCCAATACGTCGCCGGGCGCGACAGGCGTGCGCGGCCAGGCCTCGCGAGGAAGGATTTCCCGATTGCGCTCGATGGCAACCCGGCCGCCGACCAGTCCCAGGCGGTCCACCAGATCGGCGACGGACAAACCATCGGGAATTTCCTGAACCTCGCCGTTGATCGTAACCGTCATCGCGCGCCCAAAACCGCCCTTTTGCGGTGAACCGGAAGACCGGGAAATGTAGGACGGGCGCGCTGCCGTGATGCGGCAGCGCGCCCGTTCCAAAGCCTTCGCTCTCTTACTTGACCTTGACGAAAATCATCACAAACGTATAGAGCGCCAGGGACTCGATAAACACCAGCGCCAAAATAAACATGTTCTGAATCACGGTGCTGGCCGCCGGATTCCGAGCAAACCCCTGGGACGCTCCCATGCTGGCGATGCCCTGCCCGATGCCGCAAAGGCCCGAGGCAATCGCCATCGCAAAACCCGCCGTGATAACCACCCACGTTGCGGTGGAACCGCCGCCGGCCGCCGCCGCGCCGCCGGCTTGCGCCGCGAACGCCGCCGGCGCCATCGCGAAAACCGCCGCCATCAAACCCAAGAATCCCACCAACTTCTTCATCCGCTTCCTCCATCGTGAAAGTGGCCGCCGGGCGGCTCTGTCCGTTTTTCCGGACGACGCCAGCGGCGATCCAGCCAAAATTTGCGCGGCGCGCGATCAGTGCTGCTCGACGACCGCCCCCTGCACGTAAATGATCGGCAAAATTGTGAATACGAATGCCTGCACAAACGCTTCCAGAATATGCAACGCGATAAAGACGACGGGACCGAAAAACGGGAAGACCACGGCAACGTATCCCGCCGGGTTCATCTTCTCGATGAAGATCGATAGCCCCACCGTTAAACCCAGAAACAGGGCATACGTCGTTTCGCTGGCCAGCATGTTGGCATAAAGCCGGGCGGTCAGCGAGATCAACCGGCCAATGTGGCTGAAAATCTCGACAACGATCATCAGCGGCGCCAGGGCCGGCATGGGACCGACGAACTGGCGGCCGTAGCGCAGCAGGCCGTTTTTCCGCAGCCCGCACCAGTTGTAGTAGAGGAAGACCAGGATCGCGCACCCGAGCGGCACCGAATATTGCGCCGTCGGTGAATCCAGGGTCGGCACCAGACCGATCAGGTTCATGAACAGGATGAAAATCCCCACCGAGCCGAGCATGGCCATGTAGCGTTCGCCGTCGTGGCCGATGAAGTCGTTGATCATGTCGCGCAGGCCGAGCCGGTAGGAGTTGGTGAGCAGGGTTTCCATGAACTGCTGCGCGGCCCCGGGCCGTTCCACCGAAAGCCGGGAGCGGAGCCATAGAAAAAAGAGGGCAACGAGGAGAAAAACAAAAATCTCCATCGCGATGTGATTCGGGATGGGGGCTTCGGCATTGGCATGAATGCCCAGCAGCGCCAGTAGGGCCGCCGCAGGCTTGCCCAACGACAGATTCACCCATTTTGTGATCCAGAGTTCCTGTTCCATCGGTTCTCTACGTCGCCTTACAACCAGTTTCAGGTAAACATGCTTCGGCGTCCCCAGAAAACCAACTCGCCGATGAGTTCCAGGAGTACCGCCGCGACCAACGCAAACAGGCCGCACAGAAAGGCCAATGCTGGCCAATAAAAACGCAACAGCATAGCATACAGGACCAGTCCCAGCAATGCATAGCGGCCAAACATTCCC
>Ga0307374_10011834_pt1 | contig 12324 bp, 13 predicted proteins | sample OX3MG_FD_202532 | JGI IMG/M metagenome (GOLD analysis project Ga0307374, IMG submission 202532) | Soil microbial communities from Risofladan, Vaasa, Finland - OX-3 | ecosystem: Environmental > Terrestrial > Soil > Coastal area > Acid sulfate soil | place: Finland: Risofladan, Vaasa | collected...
CGGCGAGTTCAATCCGGCGCGGAACACCTGATAGAGATCCACCACGGCCTGCACCGCTTCCTCCTGGCCCACAATCTTGCGCCGCAACGCGGCTTCGAATTCGCGCGATTCACGGCTGCGCTGCGTAGGGTCCAAATGTTGTGCACGGGTCATGGCTTTTTCCCCTCTACCGGTATTTCCGGCTGCTCTCTGCCGCGCGTGGTTTCACGCGCTCGAACTGCTCGAGCTTGATATCCACCGTGGACCGCAAAAGCCGAAGCTGCGTCACGAGATCCTGCCCGGAATAGTCGCGATCCGGCAGCAGGAGAAGCGGCGGCGAAAGATCCGCCAGATCGAGATTGATCAATCGCAGAGAGTTGAGCAATTGCTTGACATACGGAGACCCTGGATCGAACAGCTCGACGCGGCTGTTCACTTCTTCCCGAAGGCGCGACCAGTCCAATTCCAGCATCGGATGGTTGCGGGACACTTCGCGCACCACATCGTCGGTGATGTGCGGCCGCTCGCCGAGCCTGGCCAGATACAGCTGCTCGACCTTGCCGCGGCGGCGGACATTGTGAACCAGATAGTAGGAGTTGCCTTTGCGCCGGACGAACGCCACGATCACCCCCCGGAAACCATGCCATGCCGCGTAGTGTATGGACTGTCCACTACGTTGTCAATGGTATGATGCCCAGTTCCCGCGCGGGTTGCATCGTATTGGTAATTAGCAAGCCGGAACCAAATCGGGGCGCGAAACGCAGGCATCGAGGCGGAAAAAGCGAACTTTGCGAATCAAGCGCAGTCTGCTCCTAATCCATTTGATGCGAAATTTGAGAAAAGCATTCCGTTTCGGCACAGCTTATTGGAATTGGAAGTCGTAACACCGAGCGTCCGAGGCTTGGAGCTGGCATGGCAAAGAAGAGTGGCGGCTGGGACAAAGTTTATAAGCTGGTGAAGCGCATACCGCGCGGGCGCGCGGTGACGTACGGCCAGCTTGCGAAGATGTTGCGATTGCCCGGCGGCGCGCGCACGGCGGGCTATGCGATTGCCGCGTGTCCGTCTGGCCAAGGCATCCCGTGGCATCGCGTGGTCGGCGCAGGCGGCAAGATTTTGACTCCCGAACCCTATGGCAGCAAGCAGCGCCACCTCCTCGAAAGCGAGGGCGTGCAGTTTTCCGGCATGGCCGTGGAGCTTGCGGCGCATCAGTGGCAGCCGCCAAAAGCGGCCTCGAAGAAACGCGGCGGAAAGCCGCGCGGGAAAGCGGATTCGCGAAAAGGGCGCGGGGTATGATAGAAAAGTAGCGCAGCGGCGGGCGCAATATAGACGGACACTCATGAGCGAACCGGTCGTCAAAGTCGAAGGCCTCTACAAGAATTACGGCGCGGTGGAGGCGCTGCGCGGCGTCAGCTTCGAAGTCGAGGAAGGCGAACTTTTCGGCTTGCTCGGCCCGAACGGCGCGGGCAAGACCTCCACCATCGAAATCCTCGAAGGACTGCGCCATCAGGATCGCGGAACGGTGCGTGTTTGCGGCCTCGATCCGCAAAAAAACGCGCTCGAAATGAAGCATGTGGTGGGTTCCGCGCTGCAGTCCACTTCCCTGCCGGACAAAATGCGCGTCGAAGAGACGCTCGAGATGTTCGCGCACTTCTACCGCAATCCGCGCGACACGAAAGAGCTGCTCAAGCGTTTCCAGCTCGAAGAGAAACGCAATGCGTTCTACCACCAGCTTTCCGGCGGGCAAAAGCAGCGGCTCGCGCTGGCGCTCGCGCTCGTCAACAACCCGAAGATGATTTTCCTCGACGAGCCGACGGCCGGACTCGATCCGCAGGTGCGCCGCGAAATTTATTCGACCCTGGAAGAATTGAAGCAGGAGAAAAAGACGATTTTGCTGACCACTCACTATATCGAAGAGGCCGAACGCCTGTGCGACCGCGTGGCCATCATTGATTACGGCCGCGTGATGGCGCTGGGCACGCCGCGCGAACTGAAGCAGCGCTCCGCGGGCACCACGCGCATCGAAGTGCGCCTGAGCCGCGCGCCGGCCGACGGCGCGCTTGGCAAGCTCGATGGCGTCGCCGACTGCCGGAGGCTCGACGAAACGTATCTGCTGCACTCGAGCAAGCCGACGCAGACGATTGTCGCGCTGGTAAAACATTTGGAAACGGAAGGCGTCGAGCTGCAAGGGCTGGAAATGTTTTCGCCGTCGCTCGAGGACGTGTTTCTGGAATTGACGGGCCGCCGTCTGCGCGAATGACGCGGGAATCACGCGCGAACGGCGCGGAAATGGCGCAACGATGAAAGGAGCGCGCGCATGGTAAATCACACGTGGACGCTTTCGATGATGCGCATCAAGCTGGCGCTGCGCAGCCGGACATTTTTGTTTTTCAGCATGGCCATGCCGATGGGCTTTCTGTTTGGCTACGTGATTTTTTTCGGACGCGGCAATCCGCTGGTCGTGCCCTATTTATTGGGCGCGATACTCGCCTTGTCGGTAATGGGCGCGTTCTGGGGCCTGAGCATGCAACTGGTGATGTTCCGCGAGCAGGGAATCCTCCGCCGATTTCATCTGGCGCCGATCGGACCCGGCGCGATGCTTGCCTCCAGCATCATTTCGAACTATTTTCTCGTTTTCCCGACCGTGATTTTGGAATTCCTAATCTGCCGCTTTATTTTCCACATGCCCACGTGGGGCAATTTGGTGGCCGTGTTTTTGCTTGTGTCCATCGGCGCGGCGACGTTTTCCGCGATGGGATTGGTTGTCGCCAGCGTGACGAACGATATGCAGGAAACCACGGTCATCAACAACATTATTTGGTCACTGTTTTTGTTTCTCTCCGGAGTCACGATCCCGGTGGGATTGATGCCCGGCTGGGTGCAGAAACTTATCCTGTTTTTACCCGCGACATATTTGGCCACGGGCCTCGAAGGCGCCATGTTGCATGCGGCCAGTTTCCGCGACATCCTCGCGGACATGATCGCGCTCACGGTCAGCCTGATTCTTGCGTTTGAGGTTGCCCGCCGGATTTTTCGCTGGGAGCCGGAAGAGAAAATTCGCGGCAAAGCCAAGCTCTGGGCCGTCGCCGCGCTCATTCCGTTCCTACTGCTGGGAAGCTGGGAGCTTACCCGCGGCCACCTGTTGCAGGAAATCAATCACCAGTATCAAATGATCAGCCAGCGCGCCGCCCCGCCGCGGCCGCCGTCCAGGTGACTCCGCCGCATGGGGACGTCATCGGGTGCAATCGAGGGCCAGCCATATTGGACGGAGCACGCGCGTTCGCCCCGCGCGCCAGCCGAAAAATTCGTGTGCTATAATCGACGCGTTCACGGAAACGAACGCAAGCAGCGCCCCGCGAAATCAGGCGGGACATAAAAAAACGCGCCCGCGGAGAGCCCTGATGGCCCTGAAGAAGACGGAAAAAATCTGGCACAACGGGAAATTCATCAACTGGGACGATGCGCAAATCCACGTTGTGTCGCACGTGGTCAGCTATGGCACGGCCGTCTTCGAAGGTATCCGCTGCTATAAAACCGCGCAGGGTCCGGCTGTATTCCGTCTCCGCGAGCACATGGAGCGGCTGCGCAATTCGGCGCACATCTATCGCATGGACTTTCCTTTTTCCGTCGAGCAAACCTGCCAGGCCGCTTTGGATCTGGTGCGCGCGAATCGCATGGACTCCTGCTACATACGCCCCATCGCCATGCGCGGCTACGGCGACGCGGGCGTGAATCCGTTCGCCTGCCCGATTGAAGTCTACATGGCGTGCTGGGATTGGGGCCGCTACCTCGGCGAAGAAGCGATCAAGAGCGGCGTCGACGTTTGCGTCAGCTCATGGAATCGCTCCGCGCCGAATACGCTGCCGCAGATGTCCAAGGCCGCGGCGAATTACATGAACTCGCAACTGATTCGCATGGAAGCCATGGTGAATGGCTACGTCGAAGGAATTGCGCTGGACGTGAATGGCTACGTCAGCGAAGGCTCGGGCGAAAACGTCTTCATCGTCTACAACGGCAAGGTGCTCACGCCGCCGCTCTCGAATTGTGTCCTGCCGGGAATCACGCGCGACACGATGATGACGCTTTGCCAGGAGTTTGGCATTCCCGTCGCCGAGCAGATCATTCCGCGCGAAATGCTCTACGTCGCCGACGAAGTATTTTTTGCGGGTACCGCCGTCGAAATCACGCCCGTGCGCTCGATCGACAAGATCAAAGTCGGCAACGGCGCGCGCGGCCCCATCACCAAAAAGCTCCAGGACGAATTTTACGCCCTCACCGGCGGAACAAAGGAAGATCGCCACGGCTGGCTAACGCCCGTCCCCGCGCCCGAAACCGCCGCCGTCCGCTAAAACCGGAGCTGTCTGGCTTCGCAATCTTGCAGGGATAGTCAGAAACCCAGGTCTTCGTCACCGGCCCACGTCAACTTTAGGTCCGAATACAGAGTCTTGAGTTCCGCGCCGACGTTCGAAATTGCGCTCCTTAGTGCCTGCAACGAATCCACGCCGGCTCCGTAAAACAGGCGTTCACCCACTGGGCCAGTCACGCTATAAGGGCAGCACCAAGAGCCGTCCTTTTCGTTCGGAACGGGCCTGCCTAAACGCACGACTACTTTGCAGGGAGAGCCTTTATTTCGCCCATCCAACTCGCGTTCGGCAAAGATTGTCCCAATCTTTTCAATCTTCATCATTTCACCCTCCCGTGCCGCTTTTCACTAACGCTCGCGCTCCGACAATCTGACCAGGATTTTCCCATCCTCAATTCGCACAGGAAACGTGCACACAGGCGCGATCTGTTGCTGCAATCCTGGCAGGTCATCAGGATAAACGTTCGCGGGATACGTGTTGCGGCCTGTCGCGGGATCGTAGCGGAAGTGATGCCACGGACATTCGAGCTGCCCGTGCCAAATCGCGCCCTGCCACAGCGGACCCTTCAGATGCGGGCAAACGCCGTCGAGCGCGTGAATCGCTCCATCCACGTTGACCAGCGCTATCATCCGCCCGTTTGCGCGAGCGCCACGCACCGCGCCCGGCGGAACGTCCTCCACGCGCGCAATTTCAATCCATTGATTTTCTGCCACGATTGGACTCGACTGCGGAAACGAACCTGTCATTCCGGGCCGGCCCCGATGTATTCAATCGGGGCGGAGCGAGGAATCTGCACCCTCTTCAAAATCACGAGCAGATCCCTCGCCTTCTAGTCACTAGCCGCTCGCCACTGCTTTTATCCCTTCGGGACGACCATGAACTTCGCGCAGTACGGTGATTCGCCCGGGAAGCCGCGGCGGAAATGGCCCGAAGGTCCTTCGCCGAGATATTCCGAGAACCACGCCTCGTGCTCGATTTCCTCGTGCAGAATCGCGAGCGCCACGTCATACGTGCGCGGGTCCTTGCCCGACGTCATCGCGCAAATCTCCGTGTAGACGCGAATGGCGCAGCGTTCGGCCTCGACGAGCACCGTGAGCATCTCTTTCATGTCGCGAGGATTCTTCGGCAGATACGCGTCGGGACACGCGGCGTCCTTGGCGAAATCCTTGACGTCGCGCGGCAGCGCGCCGCCGAGTTCGTAAATGCGAGGCGTGAGCACCTCGAAATGATTGCGGTCTTCGATGCGCGCGTCTTCGATGATTTCCTTCAGGCCTTCGCCATCGAAGCCGATCGCGTTGACGCGCAAAATTGTGTAGTAATAAAACGTCGTAAGTTCCGCAGACGCTGCGCGAACCAGTTTCTTCACCAGCTCATCCACGTTCACGCCGGCCTTCACCACCATTTCTCGAGCTACTTTTCCCATGCTTCGTTCCTCCTCAGTGCGATTGGACTCCGTGGTATTGCAGCAAACTTGCCGAACGATTCTGACTATGCTTTAGATGCCGCGCGGCGCTGGCGGCTGCGGCAGCGCTTGCAATATCCGCAGACGCGCAAGAGCAGATGCGCGGCCTCGAAACCCACTTCCCTGCGAACGCGCTGCGGCAGCCTGCCAAGCGCGCTCATCGGATAATCCACCAGCGCGCCGCAGCCCAGGCAATAAAGATGCGCGTGCTGCTTACGTCCGTGGTGGTGTTCGTAGAGAAATCCGCCCTGATCCATCGGCAGGCGCTGCAACGCGCCGCCAGCGACGAGCAAATCGAGCGTGCGGTAGACCGTGGCGCGCGAAACGCGCTGGCTGCGGCGGTGCAAACCGAAGAGCACGTCGTCCGCCGAGAAGTGCCGGCGAAGCGTGGCGACGAAATCGAAAATCATTTCGCGCTCACGTGTGCGCCGCGCGGTCCCGGCTTTCAGCGGCGTTTTGATATTTAGACTCATTCTCAACAAGTGCACCGTATCGCAGCGCTGCGTGAGTGTCAAGCGCCGCGGCCGAACTCGCGCCCGGCGTCGCCGCACAATGTTTCGATTTCCGGCGCGGCCCTGCTAGAATCGCGGCCTTGCACCCAAGGATGAACACCGCGCGGGAGGGTCACATGTACCGAAGCTGGCAAAAGCTGCTCGCCGAATTCATCGGCACGTTCTTCTTCGTATTTTTTTCGGTCACCGCGGTCTGCGCGGACCACGCGCTGCAAGCAGCCGGCTCCAGCAACCTGGGAATGATCGGCATCGCGCTGGTCCGCGGCTTGACGTTCGCCACTTTGGTCTTCGCGCTCGCCCATATCTCCGGCGGCCATTTCAATCCCGCCATCACCATCGGATGCTGGGTCACGCGCAAGATGGGAACGGTCGAGGCGATATTTTACTGGGCCGCGCAAATTCTGGGCGCCATTGCCGCCGTCTACGCGGTCGCGCGATTCGTGCCGGGGCAGATTTGGAGCGCCGTGTCGATGGGCGCGCCCGATTTGGCCGCAGGCTTTTCCCGTACGCAGGGCATTCTGCTCGAAGCGTTGCTCACATTTTTCCTCGTGTTCATTTTCTTCGCAGCCGTCGCCGAATCCACGGACGCGCTCGCGCGCTTTGGCGGGTTCGCCGCGGGTTTCGCGATTTTTATCGGCGCGCTGGTGGGTACGCCGTACACGGGCGCGTCCATGAACCCCGCGATGGCGCTGGGCACGGCCATCGTCGCGCATCACTGGGAAAACCACGGCGTCTATTGGGCCGGGCCGCTGCTGGGCGGCGTGCTCGGCGCGTGGACCTACCACATTCTATTTTACCGCGAGCGCTGATCGAGCGTTCCCCGATTCGTGCGCTTGCTCTCTTGTCGAACGCCCAGCCTGCGAAATCCAGCCGCGAGCCGCTTCCCGGATTGTTGCATTCCAGGCAATCGCCACGCGCTAGGTGATTGCTCTCGCCCGTTTTCGCGTGTTAGCTTGAATTTTCTAACAGTCTAAAAGAGAGACACCCCAATGGCCGTTGCGATTGACGATCTTTTGCGCCGCGCAGTCGAAAATAAAGCCTCCGACTTGCACTTGAAAGTCGGCAACCACCCCTATCTGCGCGTGGATGGAATCCTTCAGCCCGTCACCGATGTGCCGCGCGTCACGCCCGAGGAAATGCTGTCGATGGCTTTCAGCATGATGACCAACCGGCAAAAGCAAAAATTCAAGGAGACCGCCGAGCTCGACATGGCCTATGGCGTCGCGGGCCTTGGCCGCTTCCGCGTCAACGTGTTTCAGCAGCGCGGCAACGTCGGCATGGTGCTGCGCGTGATTCCCACGAAAATTCGCACTATCGAGGAACTGAATCTTCCTGTGGTGATCGATAAAATTTGCGAAGAGCAGCGCGGATTGGTGCTCGTCACCGGGACAACCGGATCGGGCAAATCCACCACGCTCGCCGCCATGATCGATCGCATCAATTCGATCCGCCCCGAGCACATCATCACCATCGAAGACCCCATCGAGTATTTGCATCGCGACAAAAAAGGATTCATCAATCAGCGCGAAGTCGAAGTGGACACTTCGACGTTTTCCACCGCGCTGCGCGCCGCGTTGCGCCAGGATCCGGACGTCATTCTCGTCGGCGAAATGCGCGACCTGGAAACGATTTCCACGGCGCTGCTCGCCGCCGAAACCGGCCATTTGGTTTTCTCGACTTTGCACACATTGGACGCGACGGAAACGATTCAGCGTATCATCGCCGTGTTTCCGCCGCCCGAGCAGAAGCAGATTCGTTTGCAGCTTGCTTCGACGCTCCGCGCCGTGGTCAGCCAGCGGCTGGTGCGCAAAGCCGACGGCGTGGGCCGCGTGCCCGCCGTCGAAGTGCTCATCTCCACCGGCTACATTCGCGATTGCATCATCAATCCGGATAAAACGCGCCTGATTCGCGACGCGCTCGCCGCCGGAACCAGCCAGTACAGCATGCAGACGTTCGATCAGTCGATCTTCGATTTGTACACGAAGCATTTGATCACGCTCGAAGAAGCCCTGATCCGCGCCAGCAATCCGGACGAATTCAAGCTGCGCATTCAGGGTGTGCGCTCCTCGGCGGACGCGGCGCGCGAAGACATGGAGCGCACCATGACCGAATTCGAGCGCACCGGCCCGCGCCGCTAAACCCCGCGACAGATTTCGTTTTTGCCCTTCGTAGGGGCGACCCTTGTGTCGCCACTCGTCACGGCCTCTTTGCCGCCTCGTGTTCGTTCTCTCCAAGTCAAAAGTAAGACACTCACGCCTGTCATCCCGAGCCGCCACGCGGCGAGGGATCTGCTTCCCCCCCTTCCAGCCTCTAACCTCCAGCTTCCAGCCTCTAGAGTGCTTCCTTGCTTCCCTTCCTCGCGCGCTCTATGCTTTCTCCGTGCGCTCTTCCTCGCCGCGAAAACTTTCCACCGAGTCGCAATTGTACGCGTCCGCGATCCGCGCGCTGATGCGCCGGGCGCATTCCGTCCACGAAATGCGCGAATATCTGCAAGCGCGTGCGGAAACGGAGGAGCACGTCGGCGTAGTGCTGCAGCGGCTGAAGGAAATGCAGTACCTCGACGACGCGCGATATGCGCGCGACTATGCGCGCGTCCACGCGCAGCAGCGGCGGCAGGGAAAATTCCGCATCGCGCGCGAACTGCGCGGCCGCGGCGTGCCCGACAGGCACATCGAAGCGGCGCTCGAAACCGCGTTCGCCGAAACCGATGAGGCCGCGCTGGCGCGTTCGCGCATCGAGCGCCGCCTCGCGCGGATTCACGCTCCTCTCGATGAGAACAAGCGCGCCTCGATTTATCGCAGCTTGCTCCGCGCCGGATTTTCCTCCGATGTGATTCGCGACGAGCTCCGCGCCGCCCTGAAAACAGACGCCGCCGAAATTCCCGAGTTGTAGCTCAGGCTTGCCTGCCGCGACGATTCTTGCGTTCGTCAGGCCATGGCCTGCCTGCCCAGGCTTCAGCCTTGCCGATTGCGCGTGACCCTTGCGCCTTTTCCTTTTTGCGCGCCGCTTGCGCAAATCCTCGCGCCCATCGTCAATTTCCGCATTCGCGCGCATTGCGGGCGCGGAATGTGTCTGCGATAATGATTTGATTCGACTGACACTTCGCGAGGACCGAGTGGACGCGGAAGAACTGAAATGGCCGGGAAATAAGATTCGGCAGACGTTTCTGAACTTTTTCGAGGAGCGCGGTCACAAAATCGTGCGCAGCTCGTCGCTCGTCCCGGCGAATGATCCCACGCTGCTTTTCACCAACGCGGGGATGAATCAATTCAAGGACGTTTTTCTCGGCCTCGAGCAGCGCGATTACAAACGCGCCACCACCTGCCAGAAATGCGTGCGCGCCGGCGGAAAACACAACGACCTCGAAAACGTCGGCTTCACCAATCGCCATCACACTTTTTTTGAGATGCTCGGAAATTTTTCCTTCGGCGATTATTTCAAGAAAGATGCGATTGCGTATGCGTGGGAACTGATTACCTTGCCGAATTGGTACGGCATCCCTGTCGAAAAATTATATTTCACCGTGTTTGGCGGGCACGAGAATTTGCAGCCTGACCACGACGCCGCCAAGCTATGGATTCAGACTGGCGCGCCAAAAGATCGCGTGATCGAGATTCCCGGCCTTAAGGAAAATTTCTGGGCCATGGGCGACACAGGTCCCTGCGGCCCGTGCAGCGAAATTCATTACGACATGGGCGCGGCAGCGTCCGATCAGGGCCACGCCGATTGCAAATTTCCGTGCGATTGCGGCCGCTACGTCGAAATTTGGAATTTGGTTTTCATGCAATTCAATCGCGACGCGTCAGGAAAACTCAATCCCCTACCAAGGCCCTCGGTCGACACGGGGATGGGCCTCGAACGTATGGCCGCTACTCTGCTTAATTTGAGCGATCCAAGCAAATTCTCCGACTACGACACCGATTTATTCACTCCACTGATCGAGAGGGCCAAAGAACTTGCGGGACTCCGGAAATCTGGTGATTTTGAGGAAGCTCTGGGCCTCGAACCTGAACTCGACCCAAGGACCGCACCTTCTCTGCGTATCCTAGCGGACCATTCGCGCGCCGCGACATTTCTTACCAGTGATGGAGTGACCCCTTCCAATGAAGGCCGTGGGTACGTTCTTCGCAAAATCATTCGGCGAGCGTTGCGTCACGCCCGAAAATTGAACGCCCCTTTTCCTTTTCTGTCGCGAATGTCGGCTACAGTGCGCCTGGAAATGGGAAACGCCTATTCCGGACTGATCGAGGCAGCATCTAGCATAGACCGAATACTGGACGAGGAGGAAAAACAGTTCAGCCGAACTGTAAGCGCCGGCTTATCGCAACTGGACAAGGAAATTGAAAACGTGCGCGCGGCGAATGTCGGAGGAAAAACTGGCTTGGCGGCGACGGTCGCGGCTCTCCCGAGCAGAATCGCTTTACCGGGCGAGAGATTGTTTCGGATTTACGACACCTACGGTCTGCCTCTCGATTTCATACAGGACGTCTTGCGAGATCAGTTCATCTCTTTTGACCATGCCGCTTTTGACCGCGCGATGGCCGAGCAGCAGCAGCGCTCGAAGGCCTCCTGGAAAGGCGCGCACAAGGAAGCGGCGAAGCCGGTGTACACGAAGCTGGCGAACACATTCACGACCGAGCCGGATTTTTATTTCGCCACCACGACGCGCGATTGCCACATCGAAGCGATTGTCACGAAAGACGGCGAAGTCAGAAGCTTGAAAGCGGGCGAAGAAGCGGAAATCGTCCTCGACCGCACGACAATTTATTCCGAGTCGGGCGGACAGGTCGCCGACACCGGCGCGCTTTTCGACAACAACCTGTCTCTGCAAGTGGCCGAAGTGCGCGGCGCGTATTATCCCGTCGCGGGACTGATCGCGCATAGAATCGTCGCGAAAGAGAATTTAGTCGTCGGCGATCGCGTGGCCACCGTCGCCGACGCCGCGCGGCGCGCGCGCGTGATGCGCAATCACACGGCGACGCACTTGATGAACGCGGCGCTGCGAAATATTCTGGGTACGCACGTGAAGCAAGCGGGTTCGCTGAACGCGCCGGACCATTTGCGATTCGACTTCAGCCACTTCGCGCCCGTCGATCCCGAGGAGTTGAATGAAATCGAGCAGCAAGTGAACGAAGAAATTCTGCGCAATCTGAAATTGCAAACCGACATCATGAATATCGACGAAGCGCTGGCCTCCGGCGCGCTCGCTTTCTTCGGCGATAAGTATCCGGAGCAAAATGTTCGCGTGGTGACGATTGCCGACGCCGCGTATCCGCGCGGTTTTTACAGCAAGGAACTTTGCGGCGGCACGCACGTCGCGCGTACCGGCGAAATTGGCGTGTTCAAAATTTCGATGGAACAGTCGGTGGCGGCGGGCGTGCGGCGCATCGAGGCGCTCACGGGAGACGCGGCGCTCGAGCAATACCGGCAGGCGCTGGGCACGTTGCGAACCCTTACCGGGATGCTGAACACCGGCGAAGACCGCGTGGTCGAGGCGGTCGAAAAACTGGCGCAGACGACGAAACAGCTCGAAAAACAGCTCGACGCCGTGAACCGGAAGTCCGCGGTCTCCATGGCCGATTCCCTCCTCGAAAGCGCCCGAACCGTAAAAGACGTCCGCGTGGTGGCCGCGCGAGTGCCCGGATTCGACCGCGAGGCCCTCCGGCAGCTCGCCGACGGCCTGCGGCAGAAAATGGGCTCCGGGGTGGTCTTTTTGGCCACCGGGGAGCCTGCCCGCGATGGCGGGGAGGGTAAGGTGTCTCTCATTACGGCCGTTACTAAAGACTTGACGAACCGGCTCCATGCCGGGAAGATAGTCCAGGAAATCGCTAAACTCGTAGGGGGCTCCGGAGGCGGCCGTCCTGACCTGGCCGAGGCCGGAGGTAAGGATGTTGCTGGTATCGAAACAGCCATCGCGCAAGTCTATCCGCTCGTCGAGCGGATGTTATAATTCCTTACAAGCGCTGGAAACGTTGCTGGGAGACGCTGGTTTCCCGGTCGCGGATGTGTC
>Ga0307374_10011837_pt1 | contig 12323 bp, 7 predicted proteins | sample OX3MG_FD_202532 | JGI IMG/M metagenome (GOLD analysis project Ga0307374, IMG submission 202532) | Soil microbial communities from Risofladan, Vaasa, Finland - OX-3 | ecosystem: Environmental > Terrestrial > Soil > Coastal area > Acid sulfate soil | place: Finland: Risofladan, Vaasa | collected...
CGTCGGATACGTGCATCATAGGGCGATGGGAAGGGTTCTCCTGCTGCTGCCTACCGCCACCTACCGGGCCCCCGACTTCCTCGCCGCCGCCGCCCGGCTGGGCATCGAGGTGGTGGTCGGGTCCGAGGGCCGCCAGGCCATGGCCGGATCGATGGGTGACCGGGCGGTGGTGGTGCCGCTGGCGAACCCGGAGGCGGCGGTGGAAGCCATCGTCGAGCTCCACCGGCGGACACCCCTCGACGCGGTGGTGGCTGTCGACGACCAGGGGGTGGTGGTGGCGGCCCGGGCGGCGGAACGTTTGGGCCTCCGTCACAATCCCCCCGATGCGGTGGCGGCCACCCGGGACAAAGCGGTAATGCGCGAGCGCCTGGAGGCAGCTTCGGTTCCCCAGCCGTCATTCCGCATCATCGTGCCCGGTGCGGCTGCGGTGGCGGCCTGTGCCGAGGTCGGCTACCCGTGCGTGATGAAGCCCATCTCCCGGGCGGCCAGCCAAGGGGTCATCCGGGTGGACGACGAGGCCGAGGCGAGGGCGGCCGCCTCCCGCATCCAGGCCATCCTGGGGGACTGCCCGGAGCCATTGGTGGTCGAGCGCTTCGTGCCCGGAGCCGAGGTGGCGGTCGAGGGGATGCTGGTCGGCGGGGAGCTCGAGGTGCTGGCCATCTTCGACAAGCCCGACCCCCTGGACGGCCCCTACTTTGAGGAGACCATCTACGTCACCCCGTCGCGGCATCCGAGCTCGACGCTCGCCGAGGTCGAGGAGATCACCGCCCGGGCCGGCGAGGCGCTGGGCCTCGCTGAAGGGCCGGTGCACGCCGAGCTGCGCATCGGCGCCACCGGCGAATTGACGGTCCTCGAGCTCGCCGCCCGCTCGATCGGCGGGTTGTGTTCTCGTGCCCTCCGGTTCGGGGCGGGGGTCAGCCTCGAGGAGGTCATCCTCCGCCACGCCCTCGGCCTGGGGCTCGACGACCTCACCCGGGAGGCCCAAGCCTCGGGGGTGATGATGCTCCCGATCCGGTCGGCGGGGATACTCGACCGGGTGTCGGGCCAGGACCAGGCTCGGGCGGTCGACGGGGTCGTCGGACTCGAGATCAGCATCCCGATGGGGCGCGAACTGGTTCCCCTCCCCGACGGCGACCGTTATCTCGGTTTCATCTTCGCCCGCGGCGAAACCGCGGATGACGTCGAAGATGCACTGCGCCGGGCAGAGTCCCGTCTCGAGGTCCGGCTTCGCGACCTGCCGATCGGCGGACCGGTCGGGCGCCGCTAGCCTCGTCGTGTGCGAGTGCTCCTGGTGTCCACCTACGAGCTGGGCAACCAGCCCCTGGGGTTGGCCAAACCGGCGGCGGCGCTGGAGGCAGCCGGTCATCAGGTCCGGTGTCTGGACGTGGCGGTCGACCCGATCCCCGTCACCGAGTTCGACTGGGCCGACCGGGTGGCGTTCTCGGTGCCGATGCACACTGCGATGCGGCTGGCTCTCCAGGTGGCCGACTCGATCCGGGCCCGCCGACCCGAGCTCCCACTGTGCTTCTACGGCCTGTACGCGACGGTGAGCCGAGACCTCACCGTCAGGTCCCCGGCCGACGCGGTGATCGCCGGTGAGTATGAAGCCGGCCTGGTGGCGTGGGCCAACGACGGCGATGCCGGCCCGGCCGTCCAGCTGACCCGGGGGCGGGCCCGTCTCCCGGTTCGGCACCGGTTGCCGGCCCTCGACCGTTACACCCGGCTGGCCATCGGCGACGAGGAGCGGCTGGTCGGGTCGGTGGAGGCGAGCCGGGGATGCTCGCACCGGTGCCGGCACTGCCCGGTGCCGGTCGTCTACGACGGCCGGGTGCGCCCGGTGGACGAGGCAATGGTGGTGGCCGACGTCGATCAGCTGGTGGCCGCGGGCGCGAGCCACCTGACCTTCTCGGATCCTGACTTTCTCAATGCGCCGCACCACTCCCGCCGGGTGGTGTCGGCCATCCATCCGCGCCACCCCGGACTCACCTTCGACTGCACCGTCAAGGTCGAGCACGTCCTGCGCCATACCGCCGTCTGGCCCGAGCTGGCCGAAGCCGGCTGCCTGTTCATCGTCTCCGCTTTCGAGTCAGTGGACAACGCGATTCTCGGCTATCTCGACAAGGGCCACACGACAGCCGAGGCCTCCGAGGCGGTCATTCTGTTGCGCCGACACGGCATAGAGGTGCGGCCTTCGTGGTTGCCGTTCACTCCGTGGACGACCATGGACGGACTGGTCGACCTTCTCGACTTCGTGATCGTCCACGATCTGGTTCGCAACGTGGACCCGGTGCAGTACGCGGTCCGGCTTCTGCTGCCCGAGGGATCGCTCCTCCTCGACCGGCCGGAGATGACCCCCCATCTGGGTGCATTCGACCCCGACCGCCTGGGCTGGGCCTGGTCGCATCCCGACCCGGCCGTGGACCAGTTGCAACAGGAGCTTTCGGCGCTGGTGGAGGCCCGGGTCGACCAGAAATCAGATCTGACCTTCGCCGAGATCGACCAGCTGATCCGGGGTCGGGCCACCCCTCGACCCCGCCCGGTGGTCGGCGCGGTTTCGAGCGGCTCCCCCGGGCCGCGGGCCAGGCTCACCGAGTCGTGGTTCTGCTGCAGCGAGCCCACCGAAGCACAGTTGGCGCCCCTGGCCGTGAGTTGAGCCTCCGGCCGGGGTGCTTGGCCGCGGCTCAGCCGGTCAGGAGCTCGGCCCGCAGCTTGCCGGCCGCCTCCACCATGTGCTCGAGGGCCGGGACCACCTGGTCGTAACCACGGGTCTTCAGCCCGCAGTCAGGGTTCACCCACAGCCGATCGGGCCCGAGGGCATCGACGGCCCGGCGGAGGAGCCGCTCGATGTCGGCCACTGTGGGGATCTCCGGGGCGTGGACGTCATAGACACCCGGCCCCACCCCGCCCGGGTACCGGGCGGCTTTCAGGTCGGTCGCCAACGCCATGCCCGAGCGGGCCGCCTCCAACGACACCACGTCGATGTCGAGCTCAGCCAGGGCGTCGACGATATCGCCCAGTTGGGCGTAACACATGTGGGTATGGATCTGGGTGTACGGGTCGGCCGGCGCGGTCACCACTCGGAACGCCCGCGTGGCCCAAGCCAGATAGTCAGAGCGGTCGTCGGTGCGGAGGGGCAGGCCTTCGCGCAGTCCGGGCTCGTCCACCTGGATGACCGGGATGCCGGCGGACTGGAGTTCGACCAGTTCGTCCCGGATGGCCAGCGCCAGCTGCAAAGCGGTCTCCGACTCCGGTTGGTCGTCGCGCACGAAGGACCACCGGAGCATGGTCACCGGCCCGGTGAGCATCCCTTTCACCGGTCTCGAGGTTCGGGACTGGGCGTAGGCGGCCCACTCCACGGTCATCGGTGCGGGGCGGGACACGTCACCGATGAGCACCGGGGGCCGAACACATCGAGATCCGTACGATTGCACCCAGCCCTCGACCGGCAGTACGAATCCGGTCAGTTGATCGGCGAAGTAACGGACCATGTCATCCCGCTCGGGCTCACCGTGGACCAGGACGTCGAGTCCAATCTCCTCCTGGACGGCTATCACCCGATCGACCTCGTCCCGCAACGACGCCAGGTAGGCGTCGCCGTCGATGTGGTGGGCCCGCCATCTTGCCCGGGCCGACCGCAGCTCGGCGGTCTGAGGGAATGACCCGATCGTGGTGGTGGGCAACGGGGGCAAACCCAACCGCTGCTGTTGGGCCGCGGCCCGCGCCTCGGGCCCGGACGACCGGCGGGGATCGGATCCGGCCAGACCCGCGGCCCGTTGCCGCACCAGGTCATCCACCACCCACCCCGAGCGCCGCCGGCCCAGCCGGGTCCTCCGGCTGGCGTCGAGCTCTCCGTCCACCGCCCCCCGCCCGATGCCGAGCCCCTTGGCCAGGGTGGCGACCTCGGCCAGCTTCTCTTCGGCGAAGGCCAGCCAGGGAACCACCTCGGCGGGAAGATCGGGCTCGGTCCGGAGGCTGAGGGGGACGTGCAACAGCGAACAGGAGGTGGACACCACCACCTCGTCGCAGAGATCGCCAAGCTCGTCGAGCAGGTCGAGGGAGGCATCGAGGTCGTTGGCCCACACATTGCGCCCGTCGACCACTCCCGCCATCAGCAGCTTGGGCCCAAGTCCACCGGCCGCCCGGAGGAGGTCGAGATTCCCAGTGCCCCGGCAGAAGTCGAGGCCGATGCCCTCCACCGGCAGATCGGCCAGCACCGGGAGCGCGGAGCCGACGTGGCCGAAGTAGGTGGAGACCACCAGGCGGGGCCGGTCGCCTCCTTCGGCCAGACGCCGATAGGCGTGTTGCAGCGCCAGGAGCTCGTCGACGTCTCGATCCTCGACCAGGGCCGGTTCGTCGAACCGGACCCAGGGAACGCCTGCCCGTTGGAGCTCGGCCAGCATTTCGCGGTAGGCCTCGACTACCGGGTCGAGTCGGTCCAGAGCGTCGATCCCGGGCGGATGGGATCCCCGCAGCAGCAGGGTCAGCGGGCCCAGCAGCACCGGAGTGGTGGCGATGCCGAGGGCAGTGGACTCGGTCAGCTCGCCGCGTAGCTTCGAGAGATCGGGGGAGAGATCGACCGGGTCGACGAACTCGGGCACCAGGTGGTGATAGTTGGTGTCGAACCACTTGGTCAGCTCGAGGGGGGCGACCGGATTTCCGTCGATGTCCCCGCCCCGGGCCATGGCGAAGTAGCCATTCAGACCGAGGGAGCCATCCTCCGGGCGGAAACGGTCGGGAACGGCGCCGACCATCACCGCGGCGTCCAGTACGTGGTCGTAGAGCGAGAAGTCGTTGGAGGGAAGGAAGTCGATGTCAGCCTCGGAGAGGGCCAGCCAGTTGTGTCGTCGGATCTCTGACGCCGTACGGAGCAGATCCTCGGCCGAGGCTCTCCCCGCCCAGTAGCCTTCGAGCGCCGGTTTCAGGGATCGACCGGGCCCGATCCGGGGCATCCCGTGGACGGCGGTCCGGGCCGGGCCGGTCATCGGCTCGCTGCCTCCGGGTGGGACGTGGAGGTCAGTTGACGGGGGGTCGGCCCGAGATGCAATCCGAGATGTACGGGATCGAAGACCACTTCTCCACTGTATGGCGGCAGCCCGTTGCCGGGACCGATCGGGTTCAGGCGGTGCCCAGTGCCGATGCGACGTCGGTGAGGGAGAAGTCGTTGCCCTTGTAGAGCAAGGGCTCGCGAGTGTCCCGGGCCAGTGCATAGGCGAAGCAGTCGCCGAGGTTGAGCCCGGCCGAATGGCCACTGCCCTTGCCGAAGTCCCGGTACGCCTGCCGGGCGATCTCGGCGTGCCGGGGTGTCACCGGGTCAATGGTGACCCGATTCACGACAAGAAGTTCGTCGAGCCGCCCGCTCGCCACGGGGTCACGGTTGGCGTCGACCACGATCGCAGTCTTGAGGTACGTTCCCGCCGAGACTCGCGGCCCGGTAGCCCGGGCGAGAGCGTCAATATAGCGATCCGCGTCCGGCCCGCCATGGAGGATGGCGATGAATGCAGAGGTATCGACGATCATCGGGGCAATCCGGATTCGTCATAGAGGAGATCGCCGTGGTCGAGACTGCCATACGGCACGACCCAGCGGCTGGCCGTGTCCTCGGCGATCTTGCGCGTACGGCGTGCCCTATCTTCGGCTGAGTTCTCGTCCTCTTGTTGTACGCGATCAAGTCGCTCCCGGACGGCGACAGAGACAGCTCGGGTGACGCTCTCACCCGTTGCCAGGGCCAGTTCACGGGCCAGGCGCTCGGCCTCGTCGTTCTTGATGTTCCAACCAGGTGGACCTAGTGGTTGATCCCGCAGTAGAGATCGACGTTGGTGGCGGCCATACCCACCGCCTGGGTCTCGATCAGGGTGCCGTCGTTGGCGGCTACCGCCGCATTGGCCGCGGTAACCAGGGTCTGGGCATCACTCTGGACGGCGCTCGGGATGTTGGCGGCGAAGTCGGTGAGCTTGGCCTGATTGGCTTTGAGAAATGCGACCGCGTCAGCTGGGGTGGCGGCGTTCCCCACGCCAGGGGAGATGGTCGCTTCGTCAGCACAGAACGTCGACCCCTTCCCAGCGCCGAAGTTTGCCGGCAGCGGTGACCCGTCACCTGCTACACCGCAATAGGTGTCGACGGCAGCCCCGTCAGCATTCAGCGCAGGGTTGCTCAAGCCGTTGGTGCTGTTATGTGCCACGGCCGTGCGCGCCGCGTTGATGATGGCTTGGGCCTGCGTCTTGATCGGGTCATTGGGCAAGTTGTTGGCCAGGCCATCGATGGCCGCCTTGTTCGCCTTCAGGACGTTCAAGAAGTCGGCGTCGCTGGTCACGTTGGACCCTGCCTTGTCCAGGGTGATGTTGAACCCGCAGAAGGCCGACTTGGTGCTGGCCGCACTGGCGGTGGTGGTCGGACTACTCGAGTTACTGCTGCAGGCGGTGACTCCGACCGCCGCCATTCCCACGAAGAGCACCAGCGCGGCTACTCGTAGCTTGGGCATTTCGTGTCACCCCCCCTGCCAAGTGATTGGTGGAGCGATCATTGACGAGGGAGTGCCGCCTGTCAAGCGCTCTTGTTGCCTTTCGGAAGCTCGGGAGTGCGCTACCCGGCGGGCGCGGCTTCCCGTTCGGCTTCGGCTCCGGGCAGCGCGATGGCCTGGTCGGATTCGGCCGGGACCAGGAACCGGTGGACGAGGGCAGCCACGATCCCCCCGGCCAGCGGAGCCACCAGAAACAGCCACACCTGGTGGAGCGCGTCGCCGCCCACGAAGATGGCGGGCCCCAGGCTGCGGGCCGGGTTGACCGACGTCCCGGTGATGGGGATGCCGATCAGGTGCACGGTGGCCAGCGCGAAGCCGATCGCGACGCCGGCCACGTTGGAGTTGCCGATCCGGCTGGTGACGACCAGCACCACCAGCACGAACAGGAAGGTGAGGATGGCTTCGGCGGCAAACGCCCCAGCCCAGGGGATGCCGATCATCGAGTGCTTCCCCCACCCGTCGGTGCCGAGGCCGGTGCCGGATTTGGAGTAGAGGGTGGTCGAGCGGAACACCTCGTAGAGCGCACCGGCGCCGATGATCCCCCCGGCCAGCTGGGCGATCCAGTAGGTGATCCCCTCGAAGACGGACATCCGCCCGCTGACCACGAAACCGATCGTCACCGCCGGGTTGACGTGGCATCCCGAGATCGGCCCGAGGGCGTAAGCGAGGATCAACAGCACCAGTCCGAAGGCGAGCGCAGTGGCGACCACCCCGGCGGCGATGCTGGTCCCGGTGGAGCCGCTGATGAGCGGTCCGGAGGCCCACTTCCCGAACGACAGGGTGGCCACCCCCACCGCGATGAACACCAGAAGCGCGGTGCCCAGACACTCCGCGAACAGCTTGCGTGCAGTCATGGAGGAACCTCCGTGCTCGGGGGCCGGCGAATCGATCTGGCCGTGGTCGCTCGCCAGTGTGTCACGGCCCTGTGTTCGACATGGGGATATTCCGGCCCCGGTTGTTCGGCCGACACGGCATGTGGGCCACTCCCCCCGGGTGCCGCGGGCAAGATGGTGGCGTGCCCGAAGTTCAGCCGTTTCGTCGATCACCGGTGGATCAGCAGGCTTTCGATCAGGCCAAGGTCGTCCTCCACCAATTCGACACCTTCGTGGATCCGGCCACCGGGGTGGGCTCGATGCACGCCCATCTGGTGCTCGAAGGGGGAGGGGTCAAAGGCATCGGTCTGGTCGGGGCCATGCTCGTCCTCGACGAGGCCGGCTACGAGTTCCCTCGGATCGCCGGCACCAGCTCCGGGGCCATCGCCGCCGCGCTGGCCGCCGCCCTCCAACGGTCGGGGCGGAGTCTCAGCCTCCTCCGGGGGTACCTGGGGAGCATCGACTACACCCGCTTCGAGGACAAGAGCCTGATCCGGAGGCTGTCGGGTGGTCTCGGGTCCGCCGCCCATCTCCTCCTCGACCTGGGTCTGTACTCGGGCGATTACCTGGTCGAATGGCTGTCCCCGATCCTTGCCGACCTCGGGGTCACCACCTTCGGCCATGTGGAGATCCCGCCCGGCGAGGATCCCGGCGCCAGCATTCCCGAGAGTCAGCGCTACCGGCTGATGGTGCTCGCCTCTGACATCACCCGGCGGACCCTGATGCGGATGCCGTGGGACTACCCGATCTACGGACTACCACCCCGAGAGCAGAGCATCGCTGCCGCCGTCCGGGCCTCCATGTCCATCCCGTTCTTCTTCGAACCGGTCCGGATGAAGACCGGTCCGTCGACATCACCGGAGTACGGGGACTGGCCCGGGGGCACAGTGACCCTGGTCGACGGGGGCATGCTGTCCAACTTCCCGCTGCAATCCTTCGATCGGGCCGACCAAGGGCCGTCCCGATGGCCGACCTTCGGGATCAAGCTGTCGGCCCGGCAGATCGAGATGAGCCCGGACCGGCCGGCCGGGAGCACCGTGGGCGAGGCGGTCGACTGCCTCCGGACGATGATCACCGAGTGGGACCGCTACCATCTCGACGCCGAGGCCGCCCGCTCGACGATCTTCGTCGACTGCGGGACCATCAACTCCACCGATTTTGGTCTCACCGCCAACGACCAGCAACAGCTCTTCGACAGCGGGTGCCGTGCCGCCACCCAATTCCTGGTCGCCCGGGCCGCCGCGTTCTCAGCCGGCAGGCCCCGGCCGGGTGACCTCGCCGTTGGTTAGCCGGGCTCGCCGGTGCTCTCGGTATGCCGGACCCAGGTGGCATACATCTCCGCGTAGCGGCCGCCCGCGGCCACCAACTCTTGGTGGGTCCCCACCTCGACGATCCGTCCGTCGTCGACCACCACGATCCGGTCGGCCCGCATGGCGGTGGACAGCCGGTGGGCGATGAGGATGGCGGTGCGGTTCTCGAGGAGCACGTCGAGAGCCGCCTCGATCTTGGTCTCCGACTGCAGGTCGAGGTTGGAGGTGGCCTCGTCGAGGACCAGGACCCGGGGGTGGGCGAGGAAGGCCCGGGCCAACGCCAGCAACTGACGCTCTCCGGAGGACAGGGTCTGCCCCCGTTCGTGGACCACGGTGTCGATCCCGTCGGGGACCCGCTCGATCACCTCTTCGAGGCCGACCGCCCGTACCGCCTCGTGGATCTCCGCGTCGGCGGCGTCGGGGCGGGCGAAGGCGATGTTCTCGCCGATCGTCCCCGCGAACAGGAACGGCTCCTGGGGCACCACTCCCAATTGCTGGCGCAGCGATCGCATGGTCACGTCCCGGAGGTCATAGCCATCGATGAGGACCCGGCCCGAGGTCGGGTCGTAGAAGCGGGTGACCAGCTTGGCCAGGGTGGACTTGCCCGCACCGGTCGGGCCGACGAAGGCAACCGTCTCACCCGGCTCGATCCGGAGGTCGACGTCGGAGATGACTTCGACCCCGGGGTCGTACCCGAACGACACGTGGTCGAACATGATCCGGCCTTCGATGTGGGGCAGGTCGATCGCAGTGGGGGACTCCCTGACTGTCGGCTCGGTGTCGCTGAGCGTCCGGAGCTTGATCACCGATGACTGACCCTGCTGGAGGGTGTTGTACTGCTGGACCAGCAGCTGGATCGGCTGGAAGAACCGGTTGAGGTAGAGGAAGAAGGCGACCAGGCCGCCGATCGACAGGGTGTGATGGACCACCATGGTCCCGCCGATGGCCAGCAGCGCCCCTTGGGAGAGGACGCCGAGCAGCTGGGTCCCGGGCCCATAGATGGCGTTGACATGGGCGGTGTAGATGTTGGCATCCCGGTAGTCGCCGACCACGTTGCGGTGGTGGACGACGTTCTGGCGCTGCCGGTTGTGGGCGGTGACGATCCGCACACCGTGGAGGCTTTCGGACAGATCGGCCAGCACGTTGGCGATGCCGTCTCGCACCCGGTCGTAGCCGCGTTCCGAGGCCCGTTTGAACCAGAGGGTGGCGACCACCAGGGTCGGGACGATCAGGAAGACGGTGATGGCGGCCAGCTCCACATTGATGGTGAACAGCACCACGGTGATGACCACCATGGTCAGCGCCTGGACGGCCAGCTGGGAGAGGCCGTCCTGGAGGAGCTGTTGCAGGTTCTCGATGTCGCTGGTCATCCGGCTCATCAGCACGCCGGCCTTCTCCTCGGTGAAGAAGCCGAGGGACAGGCGCTGGAGGTGGGCGAAGATCTTGACCCGCAGGTCGTTCATGACCCAGGCGGCGATCCGGCCGGTGACCTGGACCTGGACCCGCTGGGCAAAAGAGGTCACCACGATGAACACCAGGTACAACGCCGCGGTGATCGCCACCACCTTGAAGTTCCCGTGGTGCGGGACCATCCCGTCGTTGATGGCGATCTCGGTGAGCTTCGGCCCGGTTTGCGAGAGCACCGCGATGACCACCACCAGCAGACCCGCCAACGCGGTCATCCCCGGATACTTGGAGATCAACCGCCAGAGGGTGAGCCGCCGGATCTCTTCGTCCGACCCGTTCTGACTGAAAGCGACGTCGGGTTCAGGGTGCTCCGGCTCCGTGGCCAGCAGGCGGTCGACCCCGTCCTGCAGCTCGTGAGGGATTCCCCCGAACGGGAGGCCCGGGGCAGCCGGCCTCCCGAACCCGCCGGGAGCGCCGCCACCGAATCCACCGCCCCAGGTCATCGCCCCACCCCCTCCGGGGTGGCTTCGAGCTCGCCCGCCTGGGCCAGGACCTCGGCGTACAGCGGGGTGGATGCGAGCAACTCGGCATGGGTCCCGTCGGCCACGATCTTCTGGCTGTCCAGCAACACCACCCGGTCGGCCAGTGAAATGGTCGAGAGCCGGTGAGCGATGATCAGGGTGGTCCGGCCCTCCATCAGGATCCGGAGGCTGGCGTGGATCTCCTGCTCGACCTGGACGTCGATGGCGCTGGTGGCGTCGTCGAGGATGAGGATGGGGGGATTCACCAGCAGCGTCCGGGCGATGGCGATGCGTTGCCGCTGGCCACCCGACAACGTGTAGCCGCGCTCGCCCACCACCGTGTCGTACCCGTGCTCGAGGTGGCTGATGAACTCATGGGCACCGGCGGCCCGGGCCGCGGCCTCCACCTCGTCGATGGAGGCTCCGGGCTTCCCGTAGGCGATGTTGTCCCGGACCGACACCGAGAACAGGAAGGGCTCATCGAGGACGATGCCGACGTTGGCCCGGATGCTCGCCAGGGTCACCTCGCGGATGTCGTGGTCATCGATCCGGATCGAACCGGCGTTGACGTCATAGAAGCGGGTCAGCAACCTGGCCACGGTGGACTTCCCGCCTCCGGTCCGCCCGACCAGGGCTACCGTCTCGCCGGGGGCGATGTGCAGATCGAAGTCGGCCAGCACCAGCCGCGGGTCGTCCGGGTGGTAGGAGAAGTCGACGTGGTTGAATCGGACATCGCCGCGGACATCACTGAGGTCGACGGCACCGGGCGCGTCGCTCACCGTGGGTTGCTCGTCGAGGATCTCGTAGATCCGGTCGGCGGAGGCGGCCGCCCGCTGGCCCATCATGATCAGCATCCCCAGCATCATGAACGGGGCCTGGAGCATCAACAGGTAGGAGTTGAAGGCGAGGATGGCGCCGACACCCAGGCCGCCGTGGATGACCATGTAGCCGCCGAACACCAGCACCAGGGCCAGCCCGACCTGAGGCAGGTTCTGCACCAGCGGGGTGAACTGGGCCCGAAGGTCGGCGTCTTTGATGTAGCCCCACTTGACTCTCTCGGCGGCCCCGGACAGGGCTCGGAGCTGTTGCTCCTCGGCGGCGAACGACTTGACCACCCTGACCCCGTTGACGTTCTCGTCGACGATGGTGGCGACATCGGCCAGGCGGGCCTGGATGATCCACGACACCGGGAACATCGATCTCCGCATCTTCACCCCGGTGAAGTAGACGAAGGGCATGGTGGCCATGGCGATGAAGGCCAGCGGGACGTTGATGGAGAGCATGAACACGAAGGCGATCACCGCCATCGAGCACTGGACCAGAATCAGCGGGGCAAACGTCATGTACATCTGCACCGAGCGGATGTCCGAGTTGGCCCGGGAGATCAGCTGGCCCGATTGGACCCGGTCGTAGAACGAGAACGACATCCGGGTCAGGTGCTCGTAGATGATGTTCCGGAGGTCGTACTCGATGTTGTATGCGGTCTCGAAGAGGTACAACCGGGAGATGTAGCCCGCCACGCCGCCGAGCAGACCCAGCCCGACAATCCACCATACGTAGTGATTGAGGGGCACGGTGTGCTTGACGATGGAGTTGTTCAGTGCGTGATTCAACAGGTTCGGGATCTGCACCTGGAGGATCAGCCCGATGAAGGCCAGCACCAGCGACGTCACAAACATCCCCTGGTGGGCCTTCA
>Ga0307374_10011840_pt1 | contig 12320 bp, 10 predicted proteins | sample OX3MG_FD_202532 | JGI IMG/M metagenome (GOLD analysis project Ga0307374, IMG submission 202532) | Soil microbial communities from Risofladan, Vaasa, Finland - OX-3 | ecosystem: Environmental > Terrestrial > Soil > Coastal area > Acid sulfate soil | place: Finland: Risofladan, Vaasa | collected...
TCCCCTCCCCCACCCACCCCCGCCCGGCCCTTCTCACCCTGGCCTCCGTTTCGTCAGGGGCGAGGCCCACTGGGTCGTACCAGAACAGGAAAAATTGGGGGCTTGACAGACGGGCATCCATCAGATTAGCTAGGCGTACGGTGAAGAGAAGTCAGGAGTCGGGAGGCAGTGGATACGGACAGCATTCTGAGAGTGGTGGCATCGAGCATCCTGGTCCTGGTGGCCCTGCTGACGCTGGCGGACTTTCTGCGCCATCGGGACCGGCCACGGTTGGACATCGCGCTGATGTTCGCCGCGTTCGCGATTCTCATCCTGGGACAGGCGATTGCCAGCGTCGCGAACACGAAGGCGCTCTGGCTCGGCATCGTCGCCGCGATCGGCCTCCTGGCCCACCCGTATCTCCAGCTCCGGCTGGTCCAGCACTTTCGCACGGTCCCACGCCCCGTCGTGCTGGTCGCGCTGGTGGGTATCGTCGTGTTCCTGGCGCTCGCGATCGCGCTGCGGCCGACGTTGCCGACACCCATCACGGTGGCCGTGATCGTCTATTTCACCTATCTCGAGGGCTACGCGGCCGCGGCCTTCGTTCTCGGTGCGCGAGCAACCGGCGGCGTGACTCGGTGGCGCCTGACCCTCGCCGCCAGCGGTTCCGGCGCGTTCGCCGTTCTGATCCTCCTGGCAGGCATCACGCCCCTGCTCAAGGTGAACGCCGGCGTCGCGAGCGCCCTGTCGAGCGTGCTCGCGCTGGTCACGGTCCTGAGCTATTACGTCGGATTCGTTCCGCCCGGCTGGCTTCGCCAGACCTGGCAACTGTCCGAGCTGTACCGCTTTCTCGACGAGATGTGGGGACTGGTCACGACCAAACGGGCAAGTGAGTCGGTGGACCTGCTCTGTCCGGCAGCGGTAGACCTGACTGGCGGTGTCGGCGCCGTGGCCGCGCTGTGGGACGACGCCGCGCAACGCCTGGAGATCCGAGCGTCGAGCAACGGTACCGCCTCGATCGGCGCCCCGGTGACGGCCGACAGCGCGATGGGGCGAGCCTGGCGCTCCGGCAAGCCGGCCGTTCTCGCGTCGCGCAGTGACTTCGGGGCCGAAGAACGTCAGGTCGCGGGCGAGAAGGACGTCGGCGCGATGCTGGCCGTTCCGATCGCCACCGAGGAACGCGCGTGGGGCCTGCTGGCGGTTTTTCTCCGGCGCGAGCCGCTCTTCGCCGCTGACGATCTGCGCATGCTCACTCTGCTCGCCGCACAAAGTGCGTTGGCCCTCCATCGGGCCGAACTGTTCGATCAACAACAACGCCTCGTGGAGCGCCTCAGCGAATCCAACACGGAGCTGGAGCGCGCCAGCCGCCTCAAGAGCGAGTTTCTCGCCAACATGAGCCACGAGCTGCGGACACCCCTCAACGCGATTATCGGCTTCTCGGAGCTGTTGCTCGACGAACCGGCGGAGGGGTACGACCGGCCCGCCCGGACAGCGTATCTGGAGACCATCCACGAGAGCGGCCAGCACCTCCTGGCGCTGATCAACGACATCCTGGATCTGTCCAAGGTCGAGGCGGGTAAAATGGAGCTGCGCCTGGAGCGATGCGTCGTATCCGACCTGTTGGCACAGGTGATCAACACCGTCGAGCCGCTCGCTGCTCGTGCGCACGTCACGGTCGTGATCGACGCCGACGGCACCGTCGAGTTATCTGCCGACGAGGGGAAGCTGAAACAGATCCTCTATAACTTACTGTCCAACGCGATCAAATTCACCCCGGCGGGCGGTCGCGTCACGGTAGCGACACGTCGCCTCGCCGACTCGGTCGAGCTAACGGTCACGGATACCGGCATCGGCATCGCCGGTGAGGACCAGGAGCGCATCTTCCAGGAGTTTCAGCAGCTCGACGCGGGACCAGACCGGCAGCGCGGCGGGACCGGGCTGGGGTTGGCCCTGACCCGGCGCTTTGCCGAGCTGCACGGTGGCCGAGTCTGGGTGGAGAGCACGCCGGGTCAGGGAAGCCGTTTCCACGTCTCGCTGCCGCTACGGAGCGTGGCGGAGGCCAGCGACGCCCTGTCGGAGGTGGGTGACGTGCCGCTTGCCGAGCCGCCGCGGCGCGGCGACCGACCACTCGTCCTGGTGGTCGAAGATGACGTGCGCGCGGCGAATCTGCTGACGCTCTACCTCGGTCGTGGGGGCTACCGCACCGACGTCGTCGCGGATGGAGCACAGGCGCTCGATGCGGCGAAGGCCCTCCAGCCCGTGGCGATCACCCTCGACATTCTGCTACCGAGTCTCGACGGCTGGGAAGTGTTGCGCGAACTGAAGCGCGACGAAAAGACTCGGGACATCCCGGTCGTGGTCGTGTCGGTCGTCGGCAACGAGGAGCTCGGCTACGCGCTCGGCGCGGTCGACTACTTTGTCAAGCCGGTCGATCGCCAGGCCCTCCTCGCCCGTCTGGGGCGGTACACGTTCACCACCAAGGTCAGACAGCGCGAAGTGCGCGTGCTGGTCGTCGACGACGATCCGTCGGCGGTTACTCTGCTGGACGGAATCCTGAGGCCGGCGGGTTTCACCGTCCTCGGCGCCACGGGCGGCGCCGAGGGCATCGCGACAGCCCAGGCGGATCATCCAGACCTGATCCTCCTCGACTTGATGATGCCGGACGTGAGCGGCTTCGAGGTCATTCGCGCCCTCAAGTCCGACGACCACACCCGAAACATCCCGATTCTGGTGGTGACCGCGAAGGACCTCTCCGACGAGGACAAGGTCGCCCTCAACGGTCACGTCGCGGCGGTCCTCCGCAAAGGAGACCTCGCGGGGGTCGAGCTCCTGGCGCTGCTCGACGAGATCGTCGCGCGACTGGGCCACCCGAAGGGAGAGCACGATGCCGGATAGCCCCACCGGCCCGCTCGTCCTGATCGTCGAGGACAATCCCGCGAATCTCTTGCTGGTCGAAACCGTCCTGCGCCGCGGCGGTTTCCGCACCGCCGCGGCGCGCTCTGGGCACGAGATGTGGACGCGGATCGGCCTGTCCCGGCCGGACCTGGTGCTGATGGACATCCAGCTACCCGGCGAGGACGGCTTGACGCTGGCGCGGCATCTCAAAGCGACTGATCGGACGGCGACGCTCCCAATCGTCGTGCTGACTGCCCACGCGATGAAAGCCGACCGCGCGCGAGCCCTCGAAGCCGGCTGCGACGGCTACGTCGCCAAGCCCATCGACACGCGCACCTTTGCCGCCGAACTGGCGGCAATCTTACGAAAACATCAGACCCCCAATTTCGGCGAGGAACGACCAGATGCCAGATGAACGACAGCCCAGGATCCTGGTGATCGACGACAATGCCCAGAACGCCGCCCTGCTCCGGGCGCAGCTCGAGCGGGCTGGCTACCAGGTGAGCTCTGCCGCTTCGGGCCGCCTCGGCATCGAAAAGGCCACGGCTGGCCCGCCCGACCTGATTCTGCTGGACATCATGATGCCCGGGCTGGACGGCTACGAGGTCTGCGCGCGGCTGAAGGCCGACGAGCCGACGCGCGACATTCCGGTGGTGATGCTCACGTCCTTGAACGAGCGCGCCGACAAGATCCGCGCCCTGGACATGGGCGCAGACGACTTCCTCACCAAGCCGGCCGATCGCGCCGAGCTGCTGGCCCGCGTGCGATCGCTGATCCGGCTGAAGCAACAGCACGACGAGCTGATCGAGAGCCGCGATGAGATGGTCCGGCAGGCCGAACAGCTCGCCGCGGAGAAAAGCCGCGTCGAAGCGATCCTCTACAGCATGAGCGACGGTGTGGCGACGACCGACCTCGCCGGGCGGCTGACGTTGCTCAATCCGGCTGGCGAAGCGATCTGTGGGACGACGGTCGAGGCCGTCGGAGGACGTCCCTGGGCGGAGGCCCTCGGCGTGCGCGACCGGCACGGCGACGCGCTGGACGAAGCCAGGTCCCCGGTGCAGGAGGTCCTACAGACCGGCCGCCCCAGCGCGACGCGCGAGCTCTCGCTCTGGAGGCCAGACGAGCGCCAGGTCGTGATCAGTCTCGCCGCGGCGCCGGTCCGCCGCGCGGGTGGCGAGACGGCCGGCGTCGTCACGGTGTTTCGCGACGTGACCCGGCAGCGCGAGGTGGAGCGGATGAAAGAGGAGTTCGTCTCACTCGTCTCGCACGAGCTGCGCACGCCGCTGGCCTCCGTCTTCGGGTACTCCGAGCTCCTCCTCCTCGACCGCGATCTGGACGACCAGGGCCGCGGGTTCGTCGAGACGATCCATCACGAGTGCCAGCGCCTGAACGATCTCGTCAACGATTTCCTCGACGTGGAGCTCATGGAGTCCGGCCGGTTCTCCTATCACCCCCGGCCGCTTCTCCTGGCCGAAGTCCTCGCCGAGGCCGAGCAAGACGTGTCGACGCAACTCGTCGAACGGCGGATCATCCACGAGCTGCCAGCGGAGCGCATCGTCGTCCACGCCGACAAACAGCGCCTGCTGCAGGTCCTGATCAACCTCGTGTCCAACGCGATCAAATACAGCCCCAACGGAGGCGACGTTCGGGTCCGCGCCGAGGTGGACCAGGGATCGGTCGTCGTCGCCGTGGTCGATCGCGGTCTGGGTCTTCCGCCCGAAGCGATGGAGAAGCTCTTCACCAAGTTCTACCGCGTCGAGCGGCCCGAGCACCAACGGGTGAGCGGGACCGGACTGGGATTGGCGATCTGCAAAGCGATCGTCGAGGGGTGGGGAGGCCAGATCTGGGCCGTGAGCGACGGGCTCGGCCGAGGGACGACCTTCCTCTTCACCGTGCCACGGGAGACTTGACGGCGGCGTGTCCACGCAGCTGCACCCAGAAAACCTTGAGTCCGGTGGGGAAGAAGCGCCAGACGTGCCGGCCGAGCGCCACGACCAGGGCCAGGCTGACCCAGAGGTGAGCGTTCCGGATCGTCGGATCGTACCGGAGAAACGGGCGCCAAACCAGCGCCAGGCCGGTGAGGTAGCTCGCCGGTCCCAGGATCAGCAGCGCCCAGGCCGCTGTCTTCTCGAAGGTCAGGCGCGCTGGCGACAGGCGGTGCGGCCACCAGCCGGTCAAGGTTGGCCAGGACGCCCACGCTTTCAACACGATCGCCCCGGTGCTCAGGTACCCTGCCCAGACGTGGAGATCGGTCTGAAACGAGATATCCTGGATCACCAACAGGTTTGACGACGCGAGGGCGTTGAAGACGTACGCGCTCCACGCCGAACCCTTCGGGGTCAGCCCGTGCGCGAACAGGAAGAGGATGCTGCCCGTCAGCGTCTCGACGATCAGCGCCAGCAGGAGGCTAAGTCCCAGATCCGCGATCAGGCGCACCCGGCGCCGCGGCCTGCGTGGTACCGCGTGGGATCGGGACCGGGGGTTGACGAGCGTTCCCGCCGACATCACGGTACGATTGTACCACCGCCCTGGCGGCGAAGTACGTAGATGGCCGGCGTCAGGTAGCCGCTTCTGAACGGGATCTTCAGCGACAGCACGCGCGTGCAGCGCCAATCCGCGCGGGACCGATCGAGCGCTGCCTCGAAGAGTCGTCGACGCGCGGTGATCGCGACGAACGATGCCCCCGGCACCGCGACGCGCGCGGCCTCCTGGACGACCGCCGGGTAGAGCTCCGCGTTCTCTCGATGGCTCCCAACCAGCAGACCGTACGGGAGGTCGGCGACCACCGTGTCCACGCTCGCGCGCCCGAGCGGAAGGCAGGTCGCATCGGCGTGAAGCAGTGTGATCTGCGGGGCGTGGCCGCTCGCCAGCGCGTTTTCACGCGCACAGGCGAGGGCTAGCTCGCTCCGGTCGACGCCGATCACGCGTTGCGCCGGACAGATCCCCAGCCGCTCGACGAGCAGGGTACCCGAGCCACAGAGCACGTTCAGAAACCGCTTCTCCGGCGCAGGTCCGGCGAGCTCGTCCATCACGTAGGCGACGCTCGCGTTGAGCGCGCCCGGCAGGTCGCAGACGCGCCAGGACCGCGCCGAGAGCGGTCGCGGACTGGTACGGACCAGCACCTCCCAGCCGGGTGCGCCGGTTGGCGATCGCCGGACGATGATCGAGGCGTTGCCCGCGTCGCTCGCGCTGCTCAGCCCCGTCTCCCGGGCGAGCTGCTCCTTCAGCCGGACGAACGTCGGCGACTCCGCCCCCGCCGCGCTCAGGCGCAACGTCGTGTAGCGGCCCGGCGGATTCATCGCGATCACGCCCCGCAGCAGCCGGACGACGCGGTCGAAGTTCTCGTGTCCCAGCAAAGCCGTCGGGCGCCGAGCGTCGAATCTCTCCACACGATACACCGCGATCGCCGAGCGCAGCAGATTCACCCGTCGTGGCTCGCCGCGGTAGCGGATGGCGATCCGACCCTCACGTGGCCGGCCAAGCACCGCGAGTCCGTCGTCCAGCTTCGCGCGGAGCTCGCGCTCGGCCGGCTCCTCGAGGCCGGGGATCACTTCGACCTCGTAATCCACGGCACCAGCCTCGACAGACCGCGACTGGCGTCTGCCGGGCGACGGCGCGGGATGAGAGCCAGGGTCTTGATTCCCCGTGGCCAGCCTACTCGAATCCCCGGGCCATCACCCGCTCCACGACCAGGTGGATCCCGAGCCGGTCATCCTGGGCGATAGTCTGCCAGTGGGTCGCCGCCAGGCGTCGCCCGCGGTAGCGTACCGCCATGCGGTTGACCTCGGCCTCCTGCACCGCGCGGTCTTCGACGATCGCGGCGCGGCCGCTCAGCGTGACGTAGCGCGGACCATCCTCGACGCAGATGGCCATGCGCGGATCGCGACGCAGGTTACGCACCTTGACCAGGCCGCGCGAGGTGTTCAGGATGACGACGTCGTCGACCAGGTCGTACCACATCGCCGTGAGCTGCGGGCTCCCGTCGCGGTTGATCGTCGCCATGACGCAGAGCCTGGGTTGTTCCAGGAAAGCTCGGACGTTCGCGGCTAGTTCCACGTTTCCTCCTCACAGAGAGGATACCACGGGACTCCAAGCCCATCGGTGGAGGTATGCGGGAATGAGCTTGAGAAAATTGGCCCGTCGGGCCAATTTTCTCAAGCTCATTCCCGCATACCTCCCAGGGAAAAGCACTGGAGCAGAATCAGGGGAGGTGTTTGGGAATAGCTGATGAAATCGTCGGACGACACGGCCATCCCAAACTTGTGAGCGGCCGCGAGAATCTTCCGCCGCGCTGCTTCTTGCGCCGCGCAGCTATCAAAGTAAGTCATCGGCCAGCGCGACATGGCGTCGCGGACGTGCGAGGGATTCTCAATCGGCAGGTGCCGCCCGCCGTTCTGGTCGATGCAGGCGAAGTCGCCGTTGGGCAGCTCCTTGCGCTCGCCGCTGGTCAATCTGCTCACGATCGGCCTCCTTCAGCCGGCATCCGAACACAGAACCGGTCGCACTAAGCGTTCCGAGCGAGGCCGCCGGCGTGCGACCTTGGTAGGACGATTGGGCGACACGGAATAGCCCTGACGGTGGATGGCGGTCGCGAGACCCGCCCCCATCATTGTCGTGGGCGCCACGGTACGACATCCAACCGGCGCCCACGCATAGGTGACGCCGTCTGCTGTTCGGCCTGGTACCGGTAGCGGAGACGTAACCTGCTGGAAGGGGGAGGCACATGGCGTCGGTGAAGGTTCGGGGAGAGCTACACTGCTATGACTGTGGGCGGGTCGCCGCTCGGTTCGAGGGGGAGAAAGGCGACGATGGCTTGAGAGCACGGGTGATCGCTCTGGCGACTGGTCCGGGCGTCCGCCTCCGTCCCGGGTCGGCGCCCCGGTGCGGCCACTGCGGTGGACGCGTCTACCTCGACGAGGTCGAGCTCGTTCGCCCGGCGCCGACCGTCGTGGCCAGTGCGGTCATGGAGAACAAGAATCTCTATTACTACACGGGCGACCTACCGTGGGCAGCGACGAGGGATCGGGATTGAGGATCGGAGACCGGAGGAGGCGGGGACGCGGGTCCGTTTGGACCACGAAGATCACGAAACGATACGAAAAGATCGCGAAAAGAGCACGCACTCCACGCACAAGTTTTCGCGGCTTTTCACGCCGTTTCGCGCTGTTCGTGGTCCAGACATCCTGCCGTACCCGAGCCGGCCCGGGCAGCAGCGCTCGAAACTTCAGTGCCCCGAGTCATCCACGCAGCGGAGGCTGTTCAGTGCCGCTCTCTCAGGCATCTCTCCCGCGGCAGTCGAAGCGTGCCAGAGAAGTCGCCGTTTGGCGATTGCTGCACTTCCCCGATCTGGAGTGACTCCCGTGCGTCAGCGCCCGGCCGCCGGGGAAAAGTGGGCTATTGACACGTCTGATACACTACTAACGACCCAAGCCGTGGCGCGACCCAGCGCCTGTCGGGCGGGTAACCCTCATCTCTTCCAACTGTCCCTTGCAGATCCGTTCTCATTCCGTGCTCTCAGATCTGCTCTACCGTGTGTGCCTCTTCGACCGATGGGCTGAAATCGGCGCGCCTTGCTGCCGCGTCGACTCACGTCCCCGGCCGGGCATTGCCGTCGGGCGACAACTGGTTCGGGAAAGCGACTCGTCGTTATCACACGATAGACGACAAGCAGGGGGATGCGCATCGTGAACGCGCGCTGGTTGGTGGACTTTCTTTGCGGCATGGCCGTGACTCGCTGCGCCATGAGGTCGTCGCGCGCCCGGCAGCGAGTGGCGACCGCGCTCTCTCTCGCCACGGTCGTTCTCACCCTGATCGCGGTGTCTCAACCAGCGTTCGCCTCCAGCCGCTTTGCGCCCGACCCGGCCGGCTACGACGAGTCCTTTCCGGCGTGCCACGGCGGTCCACCGGCCCCGGCGACCGGCACGGCGATTATCGGGGTCACCGCCGGTCGCGCGTTCACCCGGAATCCCTGCTTCGCCGACCTGTTCGCGCGAGCCATCCAGGACGGGCAGAGTCCATCATTCTACATGAACTTGAATTACCCCTCGGGACCTACCGCGTCGCGGGGGCAGACCGGCCCGCGCGGGACCTGCCAACCGAGCGCCGCGGACTGCCGCGCGTACAACTACGGCTACAACGCGGCCGGGGACGCCGATCGATACGCTCGGTCGGTGGTCCCGAACCCGGATCGCTGGTGGCTGGACGTCGAGACGGCGAACTTCTGGTCGCCCAACACCGCGCTCAACGCTCAGGTCATCCAGGGCGCGATCGACTATTGGAAGGCTCGCGGAGTGAATCTCGGAATCTACTCGATCGTCCCGATGTGGCACAAGATCGCGGGAGGATTCGCTCCCGGGCTTCGCAATTGGGTCGCGCGGACCAGCGGCGCCATCGCCCCGCCGTCGTACTGCTCACCGCGCTACGCCTTTGGCGGCGGCACGGTCTCGCTGGTGCAGTACTGGGATGGCAAATACGACGTCGACATGCCATGCGCTGGATCGGCTTCCTCGGCGGCACCCGCTCCGGCCGCCGGCTCCGCCGCCGCGCCCCGGCCGCTCACGTCGTCCGCGACCGGGAGCCTGGCGGGCAGCCAGGGTGGCACCTCGGTCTTCTACAGCTTCGCCTACCCCGGCGGAGCAACACAGACGATCACCATCAACTTCTGGCCGCACGGGCCCGACGTGGCCAACGCGTTGTTCGTGACAGTCGTGCTGAACGGCTCGCAGATCGCCAACCTGCGTGGCACCGACACCACGGCACCGGGCCAGCTTACCCTGACGGTGTCCTCACCGGCCTCGGTCCGGTGCTCGTCGACATCACGAACTACAACAACTCGTCGACCGCGCCCCCGATCGGCTATTCGATCCGGCTTGGCAGTTAAGCTGGGTCCAAGGGGAAAGTGCGCGGAGGCGCTGGGGGCGCTGCGCACCCCCAGCGCCTCCGTGCACTTTCCCCTTGGACCCGGTGTAGCGCTGCCGAGATAACCCGTAAAAGTAATCTGGGCGGCGCGTGCGGTTGCCCCCGTGGACTCAGTGTAGCTCCAACATCAGAACGGTGCCGACACGAACGCGTCGGCCGCCATCACGTGGCAAAGAAGTTGCTCGCACCGGCCGGGGGTTAACGGCAATCCCTGATTTGAGCAGGTCGGGCGTTCCCGCCACTTCTTCATCTCTGTCTCCTCCGATCGGTTCGCGATCAGACGTCGCCGACGCGCAGCCGCGGGGGCTGGGCGCGGTCCCGGAGCGGACTCGGCGTCCGCCCGCTCGTCGCATCTGTCGCACATTCGTGGCCCCCGGCGTCCTTGGAAGCACCACCCAGACCTGGACTTCAGCGCGGCGCGCTGAAGTCCAGGTCTGGATAGGGACTCTTATTCGTCACTTGAGGAGAATCGTCGACATGAGAGGATCGATCGTCATCAGTGTGGTGTCGTGGCTAACGACTCTGGTCATGGTGCTGGCGAGCTTCAGCCCCGCCCTCGCCGCCGCGGCCTCGACGACCACGCGCGTCGACCCGACGGACCCTCGCTTTTTTCCGCAGACCGGCTTCCGCATCGATAACGACAAGTTCTACGATTACTTCCAGCATCGTGGCGGGCTCAACAACTTCGGCTTTCCGGTGAGTCGAACGTTCCGATTCCTGGGGAAGACGGTCCAGTTCTTTCAGCGCCGCGTCCTGGAGATCAACCCGGACGGCGGCGTCGGACAGCTCAACTTGCTCGACAGCGGCGGTCTCATGCCTTTTACCAGCTTCAATTTCGCCGAGTTTCCGCCGGTCGACCCCGCGTTGATCAAGCAAGCGCCGGCGGTTGGCTCGCCCAACTACGACACGGCGGTGCTCGCCTTCATTCGACAGCACGTATCGAATACGTTTCAGGGCCTGCCGGTCAATTTTTTCAACACGTTCCAGAATACCGTCTCGCTCGGCACCGCGTTCCCGAACGGCGATGGGAACCCCAGCTTGCTCCTCGGCTTCGATCTGGAGATGTGGGGACTGCCGCTCAGCGAGCCCGCGTTCGATCCCCACAACCACGACTTCGTCTATCAGCGATTCCAGCGCGGCATCATGCACTTCGATAATACCAAACACACGACCGAGGGAATCCTCACGGCCGACTACTTGAAGTCGATCATCACCGGCGTCAATCTGCCCGGCGATCTCGCGGTGGAAGCCGCGGGCAGTCCCCTCTTCAAGCAGTACAACAACGGCAAGCCCAACGGCTTGAACAACCCCGCCGCGCTCCCGAACACGAACCTGATCGAAGCGTTCGAGCCCGAGTCGCCGGTCGTCGTCCCCGGGCTCCGCTTCGGCTTCAACGTCCAGATGCCCGGCCAGGACCAGCAACGTGTCCTGGACTACACCACGCAGGCCGAGTTTGGCTGGATCCGGCAGCAGGTCCGCTGGGCAGACTTCGAGCCGAGCAAGGGGAACATCCTCTTCGGTCCGCTGGACGCGATCGTCAACGTCGCCCAGGCGAATGGGGTGAACGTCCTTTTCAGCGTGGTGACGTCGCCGACCTGGGCACGCGCCGATCACCTGACCAATGCTCCGCCGGACAACTTCAACGACTACGGCGACTTCGTCGCCGCGCTGGCCCGTCGCTACGACGGGAAGGTCCAGGCCTACGAGATCTGGAACGAAGAGAACTTCACGCGCGAGTGGGCCCCGACGGTGAACTCGGGCGCCTACGTCGAGCTGCTGAAGGTCGCTTTCCATCGGATCAAGGCCGTCGATCCCAAGGTCGTCGTCGTTTCCGGTGGGCTCACGCCGACCGGAGTGAACAATCCGAGCGTCGCCGTGAGCGACACGAGCTACTTGCTCCAGCTAGAGCAGTACCAGGGCGGCGTCTTCAAGACCGTGGCCGACGCGGTGGGCGGGCACATGGCCGGCTACAACAACCCACCGCAGGACTCCGTGGATCACCACACCTTCCTCGCCCCGTGCTTCACGAGCGCCGGCCAGCCCCTCAATACGACCAGTTGCTTCAAGAGCAACAGTCAGTTCTACTTCCACCGGATCGACGAGGACCACGCCATCATGGCCAGTCTGGGCGATCCGCGCCAGGTCTGGATCACCGAGTACGAGTGGGGCTCGGCCACGGCGCCAGTTCCCGCGGGCTACGAATGGACGCTCGGCCTCAACGACGGCCTGGTGGCCGGTTGGTTTGCCCAGAGCGTCCAGCTGATCGAGCAGAGTCGCCCCTGGGTCGGCGCCGTTTTCATCTGGAACCTGAACTTCCGGATCTGTTGCGGAGACCCGCACACCAGCGAGACGGCCGTCTTCGGCATCCTGAACCCGGATTGGAGCCCGCGGGCGATGTACACGCGGCTCGCGGGAGTAGCGTATAGGTAAATATCTCAAGGCTGTTGATTGGGCGCCTCGCGAGGCGCCCAATCAACAGTTCGCGATATTCTCTTGGAGGGAGCGTGGGAAGGGTCAGGGGGCGAGAG
>Ga0307374_10011841_pt1 | contig 12319 bp, 11 predicted proteins | sample OX3MG_FD_202532 | JGI IMG/M metagenome (GOLD analysis project Ga0307374, IMG submission 202532) | Soil microbial communities from Risofladan, Vaasa, Finland - OX-3 | ecosystem: Environmental > Terrestrial > Soil > Coastal area > Acid sulfate soil | place: Finland: Risofladan, Vaasa | collected...
TCCTGGACGACCCGAACGACGTTCTGGCCATCGCGCTGTGGAACGAGGGGGTCGACTGGAACACGCTCGACAAGGCCAAGCTGCGCTACGCCAACAACTGGCTTATCCAGCACCTGGCCCCGCACGTGAGCAATCTCGACTCCTACCCCGGAGGAACCGGCGGCCTCACCGGCGGCACCTACGTTCTGTCCCAGGCGTGGAACGGCGATGCGCGTCAGGCCCTGTTGAAGGACCCCACCAAGTTCAAGTGGGTCGTCCCATTCCCGAAGTCCGAGATCTGGGTCGACAACTGGGCGCTGGCCAAGGGGGCCAAGAACGTCGACACCGCGCACGCCTTCTTCGACTACATCCTCGACCCGACGGTGTCAGCCAACGAGATGATCTACACGGGATACAACACCGCCGTGGCCAACGTGCGCCGCTACCTGCCGAACAACCTGGCCCAGGAGAGCGTGATCTTCTTGACCAAGGCCCAGGAGAAGCGACTGGTGCCGTACTTGGTCAACAGCACGAACAACCTTCGCACCCAGCTGTACGACAACTTCAAAGCCGCTATCGCCTCGTAAGAACGTCGACGAGTCCGGAGCCGTGGACGCGAGTCGGGCGTGCTAGGTCGCGGTAGCCTGCGCAGTTTCACCGGGCTCACCTACGCGTGGTTCGCGCTGTGGTTCCTCGCGCCCACGGGGATCATGCTGCTCTACGCCTTTGGCCGTACCGCGTCGGTGAACCAATCGGGACTGGTGAAACTCAATCACTTGGGATTCGGCAACTTCTTCCAGGCTCTGCGCTACCCGACCGGTCCGGTGCTGGTGATCAGCCTGGAGAACGCCGTGCTGGCCACGGCGCTCTGCGGGTTGATCGCCTACCCCGTGGCGTACTTCATCGCCCGCAAGCTCGGCCCGCGCGTTCGGGTGCTCGTGCTGTTGCTCGTGGTGCTGCCGTTCTGGACGGACTACCTGCTACGAATGCTTGGCTGGCGCATCTTCTTGAGCCCGCTCGGCCTTCTCTTTAACGCGATGAACGCCGTGGGCTGGCACGTCACCTACGTCTCGCTGCTCGACACCCGAACCGCAGTCATGATCGGCCTGGTCTACAACTACGTGCCCTTGTTCATCTTGCCGCTGGCGGTGGTGCTCGAGCGCATCGACCCACAGCTGCTCCAAGCGGCCGACGACCTCGGGGCCAAGCCCTGGACCATCTTTCGTACCATCACCTTTCCGATATCTATGACCGGTGTCGTCGCCGGCACCGTCCTCGTGTTCGTTCCCATGTTGGGCGACTACGTCACGCCGACGTTGATGGGCGGGGCCCGCGGTCTCATGATCGGCAGCCTGGTGGCGTCGGAGTTCAACGAGGGCCAGAACTGGTCACTCGGCGCCGCCATGGCCATCGTGCTGATCGTGGTCATCGTGCTCATCGTGCTGGCGTGCTGGCTGCTGGCCGGCGGCACGCGGTATCTGCTCAACCGGTCCCGCCGGCGCTCCCTCGAACGAGTGTGGGCCCCCGCATGAGAAAGCCCAAGACGAACAAGTGGGTGCTCGGCGTGATCACGACCTTGCTGATCGCATTTCTCTTCCTACCGCTGGTCGTCGTCGTCGTCTTCTCGTTCAACAACGGATTCGACGCCTTCCAGTGGGGTGGCTTCAGCACCGCCGCCTACGGTCAGGCCGCCCACGACGTGACGCTGGTCACCGCGTTGCGGATCTCCATTGAAGTGGCTGTGGCAACGGCGTTCCTGAGCATGGCGGTCGGTCTGATCGGTGGACTCGCCAGCACGGGGCGACGCTGGCCGCACCGGCTGCTCTTCATCCTGTTCGTCGTCATCCTGGCCACCCCCGAGATCGTCGGCGCCAGCGGCGACCTCCTCTGGTTCGTGACCTTGGGCGTCTCCAACGGCTTCACGCGTCTGATCATCGCCCACTCCATCTTCGGCAGCGCCCTAACCGCCCTGATCGTGCGGGGACGCGCCCTCGGACTCGATCCGGCGGTCTTCGAGGCTTCCAGCGACTTGGGGGCGCGCACGCTCACCATGCTGCGCACCATCGCGGTGCCCCTCCTCGCACCGGCGTTGATCGCCGGCGGGCTGCTGTCCTTCACCTTCAGCCTCGAGGACCTCGTGACCTCGGTCTTCGTCAGCACTGCCCAGACGACGCCCCTGCCGGTGTTCATCCTCGCCTCGCTGCACTCGCAGTTCCATACCGACATCTTCGCGATCGCGGTCCTCGTGTTCGCCTCGACGACCGTGATGTTCATCGTCGCACTCGCCATCATGGGCGGAGGCTCGCGGTCCCGACTTCGGAGGGGGCTGCGCCTGCTCGGGGCGGCCCCGGAAGCCCCCAGTGCGTAGGCGGGTATCGAGCACTGATCCGTGGCCGTGACGTCGATGGTCAACGGCGGCGTGTCCTTCTGGCTCGCCCAGTTGGGGTCTACTGCACCGCGTGAACCCTTGGCCGGGTCCACGTCGGTCGACGTATGCATCGTCGGGGCGGGGCTCACCGGACTGTGGACCGCCTACTACCTCAAGCGGGCCGAACCGTCACTGTCGATCGCGATCGTGGAGCAGCGCTTCGCCGGGTTCGGCGCGTCCGGGCGTAACGGCGGTTGGTTGAGTGCGACCGTCGCCGGCTCGCTCGACCGATACGCCGCGCGCCGTGGGGTGGACGCCGCACGAAGCCTGCAGCGCGCGATGGTCGACGGCGTCGACGAGGTCATCAGAGTCGCCAGGCAAGAGGGCATCGACGCCGACATCATCAAGGGTGGCGTGCTGCGGATCGCGCGCACCTCCTCTCAACTGCACCGACTGCGCGTCACGGGCGAGTCAGCCGACCGGTGGGGCGACGCGCAGGTGAACCTGTCCGCGGACGAGACGCGCGAACGGGTCAACGTCGCGGGAGTCGTTGGTGCAACGTTCAGCGCAAACGGGGCGCGCCTGCAACCAGCCAAGCTGGTGCGCGCCCTGGCGCACGTGGTCGAGCGATCGGGAGTGAGCATCTACGAGTCGACCCGCGTGAGCGAGATCCGACCCCGCGAGGTGATGACAGGGACCGGGGTCGTCACCGCGCCGATCGTAATTCGCGCCACGGAGGGGTTCACGGCGTCGCTCCCGGGCTTGCGCCGGCGCTGGCTACCGATGAACTCGTCGATGATCGTCACCGCGCCCCTTGACGCCACCACCTGGGACGAGATCGGGTGGGGCAACTACGAGACGCTCGGCGACACCGCCCACGCGTTCATGTACGCGCAACGCACGGCCGACGGGCGCATCGCTATCGGCGGTCGCGGAGTGCCCTATCGCTATGGCTCACGCGTCGATCGCAACGGTGAGACCTCGCCGATGACCGTGACTCAACTGCGCCGGGCGCTCACCGACCTCTTTCCCGGGCTCAGCGACGTGCCTGTTCATCACGCGTGGTCCGGTGTGCTGGGCGTCCCGAGGGACTGGTGCGCCACGGTCGAGTTCGACCCGACGACGGGACTGGGCGCCGCGGGCGGCTACGCCGGCCACGGCGTGACGGCCACCAACCTCGCGGGCCGCACGCTACGAGATCTCATCGTGGGTGACGACACCCCCCTCACCCATCTGCCCTGGGTGAACTGGCGCACGCGGCCCTGGGAACCGGAGCCGTGGCGCTGGCTCGGCGTGCGGTCGCTCTATCTCGCCTACCGGGCTGCGGATCGGACCGAGGCATCGGGACGTTCGACGACGTCGCACCTGGCGCGCGCCGCAGACTTCATCTCTGGTCGCTGAGTGTCGCGGGGTCTCCAATGAGGAGTTGATCGATGAACGCGTGGAGGGTCTCGCGCATCGTGGCGATGTCCATCTCTCGCGAGTTGGCGAGAACCTGCACCGCGAGACCGTCGACCATCGAGATCAGCATGTTCGTGAAGACCAGTGGATCGCCCTCGCGGAGGCGGCCCTCGGCTTGGGCCTGACGGATCAAGCGCGAGACGACCGCGCGCCAGTCCTTGTCCAAGATGTCGATCACTCCCTGCAGGTCGGTGTCGCGAATGGAGATCGCCCAGAACTCAGCCCAGACCCGCCACGCCCGCAGACTCTCGCGATCGTCGGGCAGGTAGGAGTCGACGTAGGTGCGCAGGATCTCGAGAGTGTCGCTCGACGCGGCCAGGAGGTCCTTTCGCCGCGCGATCGAGTGGCGCACGTTGTAGGCGAAGGCCGCGCGCAGCAGGGTTTCCTTGTCGTCGAAGTAGTAGTGAATCGTCCCGGTGGAGAACCCCACGTCCTTGGCCACGTCCGATATCCGCAGCGCGCCGACGCCGCGTTTGGCGACGACCTTGCACGTGGACTTGAGGATCTGCTCACGTCGCAACGCCTCAACACTCGGCCGGGACATTCGTGACCTCCGCAGTCGTCGTTGGAACGTGAAGGTTCAGTTTACGTAGCCGCGCGGACGGCCCGTACCCCCGAAGCCCGCGCATCCTGGAAGACTCGGGACGACACCGGAGACGCACGTGAGCCGTCCACCAACACCCGAGACGCCGATGGACCGACGCCAGTTCCTACGCCGCGCTGGCCTCGCGTCCGCGTGGGCGGTGGCGGGCGGTTCCGGTTTCCCACTCATTGCGTCCGCGAGCTCCACCGCACCTGCCGGATCCGACCTCGGGGCGGTGCGCCACGTGGTCTTCCTCATGCTGGAGAACCGATCGTTCGACCACTACTTCGGCACCTACAGGGGTGTTCGAGGATTCGACGATCACGCAAGCGACTCCTTAGGGGTCTTCGCGCAACCCGATGCGGCCAATACGACGCGGACCCCCGTGGGCGTTCAGCTCCCGTTTCATCTCAACACGCGAACACGCCTCGGCGAGTGCACGCACGACATCACGCACGAGTGGTTGGCCCAGCACCAGAGCTGGCACGGCGGTGCGATGGACGGCTTCGTCTCAACGCACACCTCGCCCCAGGACGACGGCGCGGTCTCGGGCCTGCTGACCATGGGCTATTACACGCGCGCCGACCTGCCGTTCCACCACGCCCTCGCCGACGCCTTCACGATCTGTGACCACTACTTCTGTTCGGTGCTGGGGCCGACGCACCCCAATCGGTTGATGGCGCTCTCTGGGAGCATCGACCCGGTCGGCACGCACGGCGGACCCGTCTTGACCACCAACTCGTCACCAGACATCCTCTTCAGCGCTCGGTGGACGTCGGTACCCGAACTACTCCAGGACGCCGGGGTGAGTTGGAAGGCCTACACCCCACCGGGCCAGGGCTACATACCCACGGCACCGGAACTCGGCTTCGGTGATGCGATCCTGCAGTACTTCGCGGCCTACCGAAAGCCCTCGTCGCACCTGTTCCAGCGAGCCTTCCTGCCGACCTATCCGGAGGACTTCGTGCACGACGTGCGCCACAACACGTTGCCGTCGGTGTCGTGGATCGTCCCACCCGACGGCTTCGACGAGCATCCGCCGGCGCCCCCGGCCTACGGAGCGTGGCTGATCAGCCGAGTCCTGTCCGCGCTGATGTCGAATCGCGAGGTGTGGTCGCGTACGGTGCTGTTCATCACCTACGACGAGAACGGGGGGTTCTTCGACCACGTCGCGCCGCCCACGCCCCCGCCAGGGACACCGGGCGAGTTCGTCACCGCGACAGCGCTGCCGGCGACGGCGCACGGACTCGCCGGCCCCATCGGGCTCGGGTTCCGGGTCCCCCTACTCGTGGTGTCACCCTTCAGCCGCGGTGGCTACCTGTCGTCAGACGTCTTTGACCACACCTCGCTGATCCGATTCCTCGAGGCCCGCTTCGGCATTCGCTCCCACGAGATCTCCGCGTGGCGTCGGTCGACGGTCGGCAACCTCGTGTCAACGCTACGCCCGCCCCACGCGAATCTCACCGCGCCCCGCCTACCGGCGACGTCCGGCTACCTGCGCCGCGCACTCAGCGTCGACGGCTGCAACCCGGACGACGTCGCGGAGACGAACACGCTCTTTCGTCCGTATCCCCAATCACCAACGCAGGTGATGCCGACGCAGGAGACCGGGACACTTCACTCCCTCGCGTAGGTGCTGGCGAGTCCACGGACCGCCGACGCCAGATACGCTGCCGCCATGCCTGAATCTCGCTCGCGCGGCCGGTTGGCGCACGTACTCGGACCAGGTCGTGAGCAGACCAGCGCTTCGGCAATCACGCGCCGCCCGGGCCCTGGACGCGCACTTCGCCCAGATCGCCCCTCAGCACCTGCGCGAACTCTTCGCCCACGACCCGGGACGCGGCGAGCGACTGAGCGTCGAGGCCGAAGGGATCTACCTCGACTACTCCAAGAATCGCGTGACCGGTGAGACGATGCGACTGCTAGCGGAACTGGCCAACGAGACCGGGGTGGCCGAGCGTCGCGACCGGATGTTCCGCGGGGAGCACATCAACGTGTCCGAGGATCGAGCGGTGCTCCACGTGGCCCTGCGCATGCCGCGCGAGTCGTCGCTGTTCGTCGACGGCGCCGACGTGGTGCGCGAGGTGCACGACGTGCTGGACGAGATGACGACGTTCGCCGAGGGGATTCGCTCGGGCGCGTGGACGGGTCACACCGGTCACAAGATCCGCAACGTGGTCAACATCGGCATCGGCGGTTCGGACCTCGGACCGGTCATGGCGTACGAGGCGTTGCGCTTCTACTCGCGCCGCGACCTCACGTTTCGCTTCGTGTCGAACGTCGACGCGACCGACTTCGTGGAGGCCGTGCGCGACCTGGACGCCGCCGAGACCCTGTTCATCGTCTCGTCCAAGACCTTCGGCACGCTCGAAACGCTCACCAACGCCCAGTCGGCGCGCGACTGGCTGGTCGATCGCCTCGGCGACGAAAAAGCGGTGGCCCGCCACGTCGTCGCCGTGTCGACGAATGAGTCCAAGGTCGCGGCGTTCGGCATCGACCCGCAGAACATGTTCGGCTTCTGGGACTGGGTCGGCGGTCGCTACTCGATGGATTCGGCCATTGGGCTATCCACGATGATCGCCATCGGCCCGGATCGGTTCACCGAACTGCTCGAGGGTTTCCGGGCCATGGACGAGCACTTCTGTACGGCGCCGTTCGAACGAAACCTGCCCATGCTCATGGGGCTGCTCGCGGTGTGGAATCGTGACTACCTCGGGTGCCCGACTACAGGTGTCATGCCGTACGACCAGTACCTGAAGCGACTCCCGGCCTACCTTCAGCAGCTCACGATGGAGTCCAACGGCAAGCACGTGTCGCTCACCGGCGAGGCCCTCGACTACGAAACGGGAGCGATCTACTGGGGCGAACCCGGCACCAACGGCCAGCACAGCTTCTACCAGCTGATTCACCAAGGCACCACGATCGTGCCGGTCGACCTCATCGGATTCGCCCGGAGCCTCAATCCCCTCGGTGCGCACCACGACACTCTGACGTCCAACGTGTTCGCCCAGGCCGAAGCGCTGGCCTTCGGCAAGACCGAGTCGGAGGTTCTCGCCGAGGGCGTCGCGCCGGACGCGGTAGCCCATCGGGTCATGGAGGGGAACCGGCCGACCAACGTGCTGCTGGCCGAGGTCCTGACGCCGCGTCTGCTCGGTTCCCTCATCGCGCTCTACGAGCACTCCGTCTTCACCCAAGGCGCCGTCTGGGGTATCGACTCATTCGACCAGTGGGGCGTGGAGCTCGGCAAGGTCCTCGCCAGCCGGATCGTTCCCGAGCTCGCGGCCGACGCCGACCCCGTCCTGACCCACGACTCCTCGACCAATGCGCTCATCTCGCGCTATCGAGCGCTCAAGATCAAGGGGACCTAAATGCCAACGGACCAGCCAATGCAGATCGCCATGGTGGGACTGGGCCGGATGGGGGCCAACCTCGTCCACCGGCTCGTGCGCGACGGGCATCGGTGCGTCGTCTACGACGTGAACGCCGCGGCGGTGAGCAATCTCGAGGGAGACGGCGTCGTCGGGGCGTCGTCGTTGCCCGAGCTCGTCAGCCTCCTCGACACCCCGCGCGTGGTCTGGCTCATGCTGCCGGCGGCCATCGTGCAGGCGACCTTGGACGACCTCGTCGGCCAGCTCTCGCGCGATGACGTGGTCATCGACGGCGGGAACTCCTACTACCGCGACGACATTCTGCGCGCCCAGAGCCTCGCGGCGAGCGGCGTCCATCTGGTCGACTGCGGCACCAGCGGCGGCGTGTGGGGACTCGAACGCGGCTACAGCCTCATGATCGGCGGCGACGACGACGTGGTCGCGCGACTGGACCCTATCTTCAAGACCATCGCGCCGGGCGACGACGGCGTCGCGCCGACGCCCGGGCGCGTCGGCGTCGGCGGGACCGCGACGCAGGGCTACCTGCACTGCGGTCCGCACGGGGCGGGACACTTCGTCAAGATGGTGCACAACGGCATCGAGTACGGGATGATGGCGTCGATCGCCGAGGGGCTCAGCATCCTCAAGCACGCCAACGCAGGCTCCATGTCGGTGAGCGCCGACGCGGAGACGGCGCCGCTGCGCGACCCGGAGTTCTATTCGTTCGACATCAACATTGCCGAGGTGGCGGAGGTCTGGCGCCACGGATCCGTCGTCAGCTCGTGGCTGGTCGACCTCACCGCGGACGCTCTGGCGCGCTCGCCCGAACTGGCGGAATTTTCCGGCCGCGTGTCCGATTCGGGCGAGGGGCGCTGGACCGTGGAGGCGGCGATCGACGAGTCCGTTCCCGCTCCGGTGATCAGCGCGGCCCTCTGGCAGCGCTACGAGTCACGCGACCACGGCGAGTTCACGGCCAAGGTCCTGTCCGCGATGCGCTCCGAGTTCGGTGGGCACGTCGAGAAGCCAACCTGACGTGCGACACGAGATTCGCGACTTCGCCGACGACGACTCACTCGCCCGCGCCGCGGCCGACTACGTCGCCGACGTCGCGCGGCGCTGCGTTGACGAACGGGGACGTTTCGGCTTCGCCGTCAGCGGAGGCCGGACGCCCTGGGCGATGGTCGCGGCCCTGAGCGAACGCGAGATGCCGTGGACGCGCACCACCATCTACCAGGTCGACGAGCGGGTCGTCTCTGACACCGACCCCGCGAGGAATCTGACGAGGCTGGCCGAGAGCCTGGCGGGTGTCCCGGCCGTCGTCGAGCCCATGGACGTGGACAACGAGGACCTCGACGCAGCCGCGGAGCGCTACGCGCAGTTGCTCCCCGCGCGGCTCGACCTCGTGCACCTCGGACTAGGCGCCGACGGCCACACGGCGTCGCTCGTGCCCGACGACCCCGTGCTGGACGTGAGCGATCGACTGGTCGCACTCACCGGCGTCTACGAGGGCCACCGGCGAATGACGTTGACCTACCCCGCACTGGCCGCGGCGGCTCAACTCCTGTGGCTCATCGCCGGCGCCGACAAACGCCACGCCCTCGCCGGCCTGCTCGCCGGCGACACCGCCAGTCCGGCCGGGCGCGTCGTGTCGTCGCGATCACTGATCATGGCCGAGCGATCGGCGCTGTGAGTCATGGGAACCGACGCCGAGAAGCTGCTGGCCGCGCGGGCCGCGGCGAAACTCGTGGACGATCAGATGCGCGTGGGCCTCGGGACCGGGACGACGGTCGCGTTCCTGCTCACGGAACTAGCCCGTCGAAGTTCTGCGGCCCGCTTCGTCGCAACGTCGCCGCGAACCGAACAGGCGGCGCGGGACCTGGGACTGGCCGTCGAGGAGTTCGACTCATGGGACCGGCTGGATCTGGCCATCGACGGGGCCGATCAGGTCTCCGCCTCCGGGTGGCTCATCAAGGGCGGGGGCGGTGCCCACACCCGCGAGAAGATCGTCGCCAACGCCGCGAATCGTTTTGTCGTCATCGTGGATTCGTCAAAGCAGGTGACCACGCTGCACCCTCCGGTGCCGCTCGAGCTGTTGATGTTCGGATTGGCCGCGACGCTGGCCGAACTGGGAACGGCGAAACTCCGCGGCGTGAGTGTGAGCCCCGACGGTGGTGTCATCGCTGACCTCTTCGGCGAGGTCGGCGATCCGGCCGCTCTCGCGCAGCGCCTCGACGCACAACCCGGGGTTCTCGCCCATGGTCTCTTCGCACCCGACCTCGTCGATGAGATGATCGTGGGCGTGGGCACGACCGTTCGCCACGTGACCGCGGGAGGTCCGCCATGAGTTCTCATTCGAAGTTGGCTGACACCGAGATCCCCGACGATCACATCATCGTCATCTTTGGCGCCACGGGCGACCTCGCGAAACGAAAGATCCTCCCCGGGCTGTTTCACTTGGCCGTCGCGGGTCTACTGCCCCACCACTACCGGATCATTGGCGTGTCGCGCTCCGCGGTCGTCGAGTCATCGGAGGCCTTCCGCGACCAGGCCCTCCAGGCCGTCCTCGAGTACGGGAGCCACAAGCCCGACGCGGGCGAATGGGAGGAGTTCCAAAAGACCCTCTCCTTCGTGGTGGCCGACGCCACGGAGTGGTCGCACCTGGAAGACGCGATCATGGCCGCCGAGGCGGAGTTGGGCGCCAACGTGCGCCGGCTCTTCCACCTGGCCGTGCCACCCAACGCGGCCCAGGACATCATCGAGATGCTGGGCACCTCGGGACTCAACCGGAACTCTCGGGTGATCTGCGAGAAGCCTTTCGGCGTCGACCTCGCCTCGGCCCAGCAGCTCAACCGGGTGATCGCCGCGAACTTCGAGGAGGCACAGGTCTTTCGCATCGATCACTTCCTCGGCAAGGAGTCGATCGACAACATCCTGGCCCTGCGATTCGCCAACCGGATGTTCGAGCCGCTCTGGAACCGCGACCACGTGTGCTTCGTGCAGATCGACGTGCCCGAGGCGATCACCATCGAGGGCCGCGGCGCCTTCTACGAAGAGACGGGTGCGTTTCGCGACATGGTCGTGTCGCACCTGTTCCAGGTGCTCGGCTTTCTCGCGATGGAGCAGCCGGTCAGCCTGGACGCCAGCCCGCTGCGCGACGAGGTCCACAAGGTCTTCCAGACCCTCCAGCCCATCGATCCCAAGTGGGTGGTGCGCGGCCAGTACGAGGGATATCGCGACGAAGCGGGGGTTGCCCCGGACTCGGACACCGAGACCTTCGTGGCGCTGCGCGCCGAAGTCGAGAACACGCGCTGGAAGGGAGTGCCCTTCTACCTGCGCTCGGGTAAATCCCTGGCCCAGAGCCGCCAGGTCATCACCATCGGATTCGACGAGCCGGTGATGCGCCTGTTCCCACTCGGCCCGCACCCCTCGTCGTGGCGCGGCAACAAGCTCGTCGTCGACTTCCAGGACCCCGGCTCCATCCACGCACACTTCCTGGCCAAGGAGCCCGGGCCGCGCATGCGCCTCGACGCAGCCCAAATGACGTTCCTGTACCGTGACTCGTTCCAGGCCGCGCACAACCTCGAGGCGTACGAGCGGCTCATCCTCGAGGCCATGCTCGGCAACCGCGCGTTCTTCACTCGTTCCGACGGTATCGAGCGTCTGTGGGAGGTCGCCGCGCCGCTGCTCGCCGACCCTCCACCGGTGGAGCCGTACGCCCAAGGATCGTGGGGACCGGCGTCGATGGAGCGCATCGTGGCACCCATCGAGTGGTGCCTGCCCTGAGGGCCGCGGCGCGGTTACGAGGTCGAGAAGTAGTTGCGCATGGGGTCGAGGTAGCTCTTCTGCCAGCCGCCGTTCTCATATCCCAACTGCTCGCTCGGGACCCGGGAGTGGCGAATTCGCAACAGGGTGCCGCCCTCATCTGACTCAAAGGTGACTTCGATCTGAGAATCGGGATCGTCGTCGGTGAACTGCGTCGTTCGCCAGGACTGGACGATTCGTGCGTAGGGCTCGAGCTCCAGGTTCTTGCCGTTGATGTATCCGTCCCAGGCGGTGAACACCCCACCCACCGTGGGATCGATCGTCGCGACGCCCCCGGTCATGGCGGTGTGCTCGTCGCTGGACAGCCACGCACGGAAGAGCTTTTCTGGCGGCGCCGGAACGACGCCGGAGACTTCAAAGTCGTAGCTCATCTCTCTCCCTGTCTCGGTCACGTTCGCCCGATCCCTGCGGCCCGCCTACACCGCGATCGTAGGGCGGCGCCGCACTCGCGAGGTCGCCGAAGTGGCGTCACCAACCCCACGACCTGTTCGCGCGACCGTAGCCGTCTGGCGCGAGTTGTCTGCGGTCGTCGCGCGCCGGACACCGAATCGCGCCTTCATTATGGTTGGAGTATGAATCCAGCTATTGAAGACCTGGCAGACCAGCTCATCGCCGCGCGATTTCAACAGGAGCCGCTCGAGGCCGCCCTGCTCGGCCTGCCCGCCCGGCGCGGCGAGTTGGCGGACCTGTCGTCATCAGCCCAGGCCAACCTGATAGCGACGTACTCCGCGCTGGCGT
>Ga0307374_10011842_pt1 | contig 12318 bp, 11 predicted proteins | sample OX3MG_FD_202532 | JGI IMG/M metagenome (GOLD analysis project Ga0307374, IMG submission 202532) | Soil microbial communities from Risofladan, Vaasa, Finland - OX-3 | ecosystem: Environmental > Terrestrial > Soil > Coastal area > Acid sulfate soil | place: Finland: Risofladan, Vaasa | collected...
AACAAGATGCTCGCGCTCCCAGGAAGATCGTTCTGCCGGAGAGGTTCGTGCCAATTCGCCAACCGTATCACGTTCTCGACTTTGGCCGGTTCAGGCAGCGTAGCAGGCGGCCTCGATCAGAGCATCGAGCAGGAGGTCGGAGGAATTGGCCGAGTCACGAGGAGCGGTGGGGGTTGGCCGATTCCGGGAGGTCCAGAGATGACGGCGCACGCGGGCGAGGACATCACAAAAGGTGGGCTCGGTTTTGGCATACCAGGCCGTCTGGCGGGTGGCGAGGTTCTGGGGCTGCAGGCGGTGGGCCAGCAGGACCACCAGACTGAACAGGCCGAGCAGGCAGGGGGTGGCGCGACCGATGGCGGGAGTGCTCCACTGGCGCTGGGTCTCCAGGCCCAAGGGCGCTCGTGCCTCCTGGAAGGTGACCTCGATCGACCAGCGCAACACGTACCAGGCCAGGATCTGCTCGGCCGGCACGTCCGGATCGGTGCAGAACCGGGCGATGGGCGCGCGGAGTCTGGGGTGACGCACCAGCACCCAGCGCAGGGGCAGAGGCGCCTCCCCGTCCCGGTGCCAGAGGGCCGTGCCCGTGGCGAGGGCGACCGTGACCAGTTCCCCCCATACCAGCGCACCTCCTGCTCCCCCCAGGTGAGGGTGCCCTGAGCCAGGCGAGTGGCCAGGTTGGGCTGGCGCCGGCCCTTCGTGGGCTTGGGTCCGGGCTTGCCGCTCATGCGTAACCTTCCATCGTTCGCGGTTGGCGAATGGAAACATTATCAGCCGGCCCTTCGTGGGCTTGGGTCCGGGCTTGCCGCGGGGCTGGGGAGGCGGCGCGTCATAGAGTTGGGCGTTGAGGAGCAAGCGGGAGACTAAACACCCCTGCCGCCGAGCGGTGTGGCCCAGACTCGCGGCGGCAAAGCCGCTGTCCCCGACCAGCACCATCTGCCGGTCTGGCTGCCAGCGGCGCACCAGCCGCACCAGCAGGTCAGCACGGTCTACCGTCGTCCGATGGCGCTTGCCCAGCGTGGCGCTGGTGGCGGGGGTGAGGGTGGGCACGCTCAGGAAGGGGAGGGCCCAGGCACGGCGACTCCAGGGCAGCCAGACCGCCAGCATCACACACAGCCAATGCACCCCCTCGCTGGTCACCACCTGCCCTTTTCGCGATCGCGCCGCATCGTGGAACCGGCCCTTGTAAGCGATGTGTCGGCCCTGTCGACGCTCCAGCGTGCCGTCGATCAGCAGGATCAGCGGCGCGTCCGCGGGGACCAAGGTCCGCACCAACAGCCCCAGCAGCAGGCGGCTCAGGGAGAGCGGGGACCAGACCGCCCGGTTGAGTACCCGGTGATAGCTGGTGAAGTGCCGCTCCTCCCCCAAGCCCACCGCGCGCAGGGCCGCGGTGACCGTGCGCCGGCCGGGGGCCAGAATCGTCCCATACCCCAGCACCAGCACGTGGGCGAAGGTCGGACGCGTAAAGGCGCGGGCAAAGGTGGCCAGGAGTTGTACAATCGCAGGGGATGGAGCGGGCATCGTCGTCCTCCTGAAGGCTGGTTTCATCACTCCTTCAGTTTAGACGACCGGCCCGCTCCTTTCCTTTGCGCCAAAATGGCCAAAGTCGAGTCAAAGTAGTCGCGCACCTCATCATGGGCCGTGCAGAACCGTGCCGCTGCCGCGAAGCTGCCGAACCCGCGCATCGGATAGTAGCGCTGCTTCACGCCGCGGTGATCCTGCTCGAGTCGGTTGTTGAGATAGTGGTTGCAGCGGTGCTGGGCGGTGGGCCCGAACCCCTCGCGGATGGCGCGCGGGTAGGCGTCATGCCCATCGGTGGTGACCCGCTCGGGCGTGCGCCCGACCGTCTCGCGCGCCTGGGCGAAGAAGCGCTCGGCGGCGACCAGATCGCGCGTCGGGCTGAGCATGGTATCGACCAGGTTGCCATCCCGGTCGATGCAGCGGTACAGGTAGCACCAGCGCCCGTGGACCTTGAGGTAGGTCTCGTCTGCGTACCACGAGGCACCGGCCCGGCCGTGCCGCCGCGCCCGCAGCCGCGCCGCCACCAGCGGCGCGAAGCGCTCCTCCCACTCCCGGGCCGTCTCATGGGTGAAGGCGACGCCCCGCTCCAGGAACATCTCCGCCAAGTCCCGCAGGCTCAGCTTGTCGCGCAGCCGCCAGAGCACGACCAGCAGCACCAGGTCGGTGGGGAAGTCCAGGTGGTTGAAGGGCGTGCCGGTCCGCTCGTTGAAAACGCGGCGGCAGATGGGGCACCAGAACCGCCGATACCCCAAGCCGGTTCGTTCCGCTTGCTCCTTGGTGGCACGACACTGGCAGTGCGGGCAGGGCATCGGCCCCTCCTTCTCGCTACACACGACCGCCCCAGCATATCAGGAGCAGACCACCGCATGTTTGCCGTCCTGGATCTGACGCTTCCGGACCATCGCCTGCCGGATGGCTGCCGGTGCCGTAGACTTCATGACACGTTCCTTGCCCCTTAGTCGCTCTGGATTAGACGACTATCTTCCGGCAAGGAGCGTGTTTCTGCTAGCCTCCTGCTCCTACCTCTTCACGCATAAGCCCTGATGCGCCCGGTTGACGCTTGACATCGGCGATTCCACCGACTATAGTATAGCCCATATCAAATTTCCTATAGAGCATGGGATACCTGATGAGCCTCTCTCCCTTGACGTTATCCATTCGGCGTCCGGCCAACCTCTCACAGCATGTGTATGACGCCGTGACCAAGAGCATTGCTACTGGAGGGCTGGAGCCTGGAGTTCGTCTGGTGGTCGAACGAGTGGCCCAGGAACTGGGCGTGAGCCCAACCCCGGTACGGGAGGCGTTGGGCCGATTGATTAATGAGGGCCTGGTCATGGAGACCGGCACGGGAAGATTCCAGGTGATGCCTCTGAGTCCCGCCTATGTCTCCGATACGTTTCTGGTCCGCGGCGCTCTGGAGGGATTGGCGGCCGAACTGGCGGCGGCGCGGGTGTCCGATACCCGGCTCTCGGAGCTCGCGGCCGATATCGACGAGGCCGACGCGGCGCTCCAGCGCGGGGTCACGGACCCCTATTCTCGTTTTGACGATTCCCTTCACCGCTCGATTTTCGAGGCCGGAAGCAACGCCGTACTCTTGCGCGAGCTCGGTCCCCTGCAGATCCATGTCGATTTTATTCGCCACTATTCCCGCCATGTCGCCGGCGAGCACATAACCCTATCGCAGGCCGAACATCGGGTCATCCTGGAGGCCCTACAGTCGCGGGACGCACGGAGATCCCGCCAGGCCATGGAAACCCACATCCGCAATGCCGGTCAGCGCATCGGGCGGCTGATCGACTTCCACTCGCCCAATGGCGGCGGTGGCACCGATAATCCGAGGACGCTGGCATGACCGACAAGGAGGCACCGTGACAAAGCAGGTCGGAGTAGAGGACCGGATGAGTCCCCGTTATAGCTACCTCTCGCATCTGGAGTGCGGCAAGTGCGCGCGGCTCCACGACGCCGACACGCCGCGGCAGGTCTGTGAGTGCGGGTCACCGTTGCTGGCTCGCTACGATCTTGCGAGCCTTGGCCATGCGCTCACTCCCTCCGATCTGGCGCTTCGCGAACCCACGCTCTGGCGCTATCACGAATTGTTGCCGGTGCGGGATCCCGGCGCCGTCGTGACGCTGGGCGAGGGGATGACCCCACTGGTCCCGTTGCCCCGCCTGGGAGAGCGACTTGGCATGGCGTCGCTGTACATGAAAGACGAGGGCTTGCTGCCGACCGGGACCTTCAAGGCCCGCGGAGCGGCGGTCGGCATCTCGCGCGCCCGCGAGCTTGGCATCAAGATAATCGGGATGCCCACGAACGGCAACGCGGGCGCCGCCTGGGCCGCATACGCGGCCAGGGCCGGGATAGCGATGTGGATCGTCATGCCGGCGGATGCGCCGGCCATGACCACGACCGAGTGTATGGCGACGGGTGCCCATGTCTACCACGTTAACGGGCTGATCAGCGACGCAGGGCGCATCGTGGCGCGGGCGGCCCAGGCGCGCTCCTGGTTCGACGGCTCGACCTTAAAGGAACCCTATCGCATCGAAGGCAAGAAGACGATGGGCCTGGAGATTGCCGAGCAGCTTGGCTGGGCGATGCCGGATGTCATCATCTATCCCACGGGCGGTGGGGTGGGCCTGATAGGAATCTACAAAGCGCTCCTGGAATTGCGTGAACTGGGATGGGTGTCTGGGCCGCTGCCGCGGCTGGTCGCGGTGCAGGCGAGCGGCTGCGCCCCGATTGTGCGGGCGTGGCGGGCTGGCGCCGCCGAATCCGAGTTCTGGGAAGGGGCGAGCACCATAGCCTTTGGCATTACCGTTCCCAAAGCCCTGGGTGATTTCTTGGTTTTGCGGGCCCTCTATGAAACGAGCGGTTGCGCGGTGGCCGTCGACGACGCGGACCTGGTTCGCGATCAGAAGCTCATCGCCTCGCTCGAAGGCGCTTTTCCGTGCCTGGAAGGCGCCGCGACGGTCACGGCGCTTCGCCACCTGCTGGATTCGGGATGGATCGGCAGAACGGAGTCGGTCGTCCTCCTCAACACCGGCGCCGGGCTCAAGTTCCCCCAGACCGTCGAGGTCGACGTACCAATTCTCGACCCGAATGATGACATCCCCATGACCGTCGATGCGTAACGGAAGTATTGCCTATGACTGAAGATCGCGCCGCCACTGGTTTGTCGTACCTACGTTGTACTCACGCTCGCTGGTGAGATGAAAAGGAGAACACGGTGGCTCTGGATGATAGGCATAATCTCCTGGACGAGGAGATAGGGCGAGGCCCGTTCTTGAAGGCGCTGTCCGTGGGCGCGCTGTCGCTGACCTGTCTTCCGGCGGCCCTGTCCGGGGTGGACGCGGCGCTGGCGGCCGGTGGCGGCGAGATTGACAATTTCACCTGGGCACTGGAGTCTACCATTGCGTCACTCAATTTTTACACGGGATTCAATCATACAACGTTGAGCGCGCTCACCCTGTGCATGGAAGGGCTGGCTGAGTATACCGCCAGTCTCAAGGTGGCGCCACGCCTGGCGACCTCATGGACGCAGCCCGATCCACTTACCTATATCTACAAGGTGCGACAGGGAGTCAAGTTCTGGGACGGCAGTCCGATGACCGCCGAGGACGTGGCCTATTCGATGGCTCAGCAAATGAACCCAAAGGTTGCCTCCCAGGAGTCGTCCTTCTACTCCGCGGTCACCTCGGTCACGGCCACGGGGCCCTTTGAAGTGACCGTCAAGCTTAAGAACCCCGATCCCGCCTTCCAGTACGTTCCGGCCTTTGCCGCGGGCTATGTCGTGTCCAAGAAATTCCTCCAGGCGCATCTGAGCGATATGGGCACGCCGGCGGTGCTCACCATGGGCACGGGACCCTATAAAATCGCGAGCTTCCAGCCGGATCAAGGCGTTACCCTGGTGCGCAACGATCTCTACTGGGGGCCCAAACCACGGATCAAACAGATCACCTTGCAGTTCATTACCGACACCAACGCGCGATTGCTCGCCATGCGTTCCCATTCCGTCGATGGGGCGTCTCTCGTCCCGCTCGGTCAGATCAGCCAGTGGAAGGCGATACCAAACGTACGCGTGGTTACGGGCCCGGGCCTTCAGACAATCTTCTTTACCCTTGATACCGCCAACCCACCCTTCAACGACATTCATGTTCGTCGCGCCTTCGCCTATGCGCTCGACAAGAAAGGGATTGCGCAGGCGGTCTTCAAGGGTTACGCACAGCCCGCCAACGCGATGGTGCCGCCGGAAGGCTGGGCGAATCTCCTCTCGAAGCAAGCGATTACCCAGATCTTCGCCACCTTCCCGCAGTATTCGTTTGACATGAGCAAGGCGCGCGCCGAGTTGGCGCAATCGGCTATGCCAAAAGGGTTCTCCGCTACGGTGACCTATCCCGATTCCGCGCCGGAGCTCGGGCTTATCAGCCAGGTCCTGGCGCGCAACCTGAGTTCACTCAATATTACCCTGAATGTCAAGGAGGTGCCCGCGACGCAATGGCTTAATGGACTCTATGCGCATACGGAACTGGGGATTGGGACCATGGAGTGGAACATGGATTACCCCGATCCGCAAAACGTCCTCGATACCTTCCTGAACAGCCAATTCGCCGTCAAGAACGCCTTCAATCTCTCGAATTTCAAGAATAGTAAGGTCGATTCCTTGCTGGCACAGCAAAAGAAGTCGACGGATAACAAGGCCAGAGGGCAACTCATGAGTGAAGTCGAGCGCGTAGTCGCTCAGCAACTGCCAGTTCTTCCCGTCGCTTGGGCGGACGTCGCCGTGGCGATGGACAGCAAGTACAATTGGCCGGGCTTCAACGGCTTCTTCCATCGAGAGGTATGGATCGACCAGATCGTCTAACGCTACGGAGGGCGAGAAGAACATGCAACCGGGACCGAATATCGTCATGCTTGGCGATACGGCGCGATCGGCAGACCTCCGATATGTGGTCCCGGTGTTCATCCGAGATCCGTTCATCTATATCGAGCGAGGCGGTGAGCAGTATGCGTTCGTCCATGACTACGACGCTCCGGTGCTCGCCGCCGTCCCCAATCTCACGGTAGGTTCACTGGAAGAGCTTGGCCTGAAGGATTTGGTCGCCGCGGGGTGGGCTGGGCATGTCGCACTGATGGAGGCGGCGGCGCGCGCCTGCAGTAGGCTGGGGGTAGCCGATGCGGTCGTCCCCGCCGACTTCCCATTGGAAGTGGGAGAGTATCTTCGGAGTTCGGGTATCCAGGTCAGCGTAGACCGCACGGTATTCGAGCGGCGTCGCCGCCGGAAGCTGGACCGGCAGATTGAAGGAATGCGCCGGGCGCAACGCGCGGCGGAGGCCGCGATGACCGCGGTTCGGGCCGGCCTCCGCGACCGGCAAGGAGGAAGCACGGACGAGCTTCGTGCCGCCGCTATGCGCGCTCTGGCCGATAATGCCATGATCTATGATGTCATGATCATTTCCCACGGCCCACAGTCAGCCATCCCCCATCATCGGGGATCAGGGATGGTGCGACAGGGCGAGCCGATCGTGGTGGATATATTCCCCCGTGATCCGCGGTCCGGTTGCTGGGCGGATATGACCCGCACCTTTTGCGTGGGCGAACCGCCGAAGGAGTTGCTTGAGTATCGCACGGCATGCCTTGACGCGCGGTCCGCCGCTTTGCCGCTCATCAAGCCCGGCACGTCCGGGGCCGATGTCTACGCGGCGGCCGCGAATGTGATTCGCCGTCACGGTTTCCACGTTGGTAGGCCGGCGCCTGCCGACGCGGAGCGGGTAGCCGCCTTCGTCCACGGTTTGGGACACGGCTTGGGGCTGGCCCTTCATGAGGGGCCAAACCTCGGTCCGGGAGGCGATATCCTGCTTCTAGGCGATGTCGTGAGCGTGGAACCAGGCCTGTATCGGCAAGACTTTGGCGGCTACCGGGTCGAGGATACGGTTCTGGTTACCGAGCAAGGCCGCGAGATCCTCACCCAGTTCGATTATGATCTTGAAGTGTGAGGCGGGTTCAAGCATGGACAGATCTCGCTGCCCAGGCCCCCGTCACTATCCCTCTAAGACCGGACCCGTGGTAAGGCGGAGATAGCGATGCATGCCCTTGCCCTTCTCATTGTCCGTCGGCTGGCGATTCTGATCCTGTTACTCCTGGTAACCTCGTTCGCCGCCTTTCTTTTGCTCTATCTCTCGCCTGGTAGTCCCGAAACGGTTCTCCTTGGCGATAAGCCGACGAGCCCGGCCGTGGTGCAGGCGCTCCGCGCAAAATACAACCTTGACGATCCATTCGTGGTGCAATACGGCAAATGGCTGGGGAAGGCCGTGACCCTCGACTTTGGCCAGTCGGTTCGGTCGGAGGATCCCGTGACCTCGGCAATCGGCGACCGACTTGGTCTCACCGTGGATCTCGCGCTCATGGCGTTTGGCTTCACCATGATTCTGGGCATCTCTCTTGGCATTGTCGTGGCCCTAAACAGCCGAACGACCCTCGACCGAAGCGTGGTCGGGGTGAGCGTCCTTGCCTCGTCCGCGCCGGCCTTTGCGTCGGGCATTCTCCTTCTCTACGTGTTCGCGGTGCAGCTCCCTTGGTTTCCCGCCTATGGCAACGGCGGCGGCTTCTTGGATCGCATCTGGCACCTAGTGCTTCCGGCCCTCGCCCTGGCCCTGCCGCCGACCGCCCTTGTCCTCAAGATGACGCGCGCCGCCATGGTGCGTGAACTGGAGAAGGACTACGTGACCTTTGCATTTTCCCGAGGAGTAAGTCGTCGTCGGGTGATCTTCGCGCATGTCCTGCGCAACGCCCTGGTTCCCGTGGTGACTGCGGGAGGGCTTATTATTGGCGGCCTTCTCACCGGCGCGGTGCTGGTCGAGGTCACGTTCTCTCTGGCCGGTGTCGGCTCGCTTCTGGTCGAGTCGGTAGTGTATCACGATATCCCGGTCGTGCAAGGGCTGGTAATGCTGTTTGCCGCGATTATCGTGCTGACCAATCTGGCCACGGACATTCTGTATTTGCTCATCGACCCACGCATCCGATTCGCGAGGATGCGGCGATGATGCCCGAGGCTACGACTTCTATTTCCACGCTATCCGCCCGGCGACGCGCCAATCTCGGCCTATCGGTTCCCGTCGTCGTAGCGGCGGTGATCGTCCTGGTGATCGCGGTATGTACGATTCTCGGGTCGCTGGTCGCTCCACAGGATCCCGCCGCGCAGAATCTTCTCCTGAGCGCTTCATCGCCGACTCGGGACCATCTCTTCGGCACCGATCAACTGGGACGCGATGTCTTCTCACGGATCATCGTGGGGGCGCGGACGGCAATCATCGGACCGGTGATCATTGCCCTGGGCTCGATGATCATCAGCAACATCCTTGGACTCCTGGCCGGTTACCGGGGCGGCCTGACCGATTCCTTAATCATGCGCTGGGTTGATCTGGCGTACTCCACGCCTGGGCTGCTCGTCACTATCGTTATCTCGGGAACCATGGGTGGCGGGTATACCCTGGCGGTGATCACGCTGATGGTCCTCTTCTCCCCTTTCGACACGCGCATCGTACGCGGCGTGGTTCTGGAGCAGCGCTCACTGCCGTACGTGGAATCGTCGCGTACGCTTGGTCTATCGCATCTTCGGATCATGACTCGAGAAATCTGGCCCAACATTCTGCCGTTCGTCGTGGCCAACACGTTTCTTGAGTTTGCCTACGCCATCGTGGCGCTGTCGGGCCTGTCCTTCCTGGGGTTGGGGGTGGCCCCGGGCGCCCCGGATTGGGGCCGAATGTTGGCGGACAACGAAGCGCTTCTCTATACGAACGCGGCGTCCGCGCTGGCCCCGGGTGCGATGATCGTGATCACCGCCGCCGCCATGAACATCCTCGGTGACTGGCTATTCGAGCGAGTCTCGGATCGGGGAAGAGTGCGTTGAACCGAGTCGCCCCGCAACAACTAGGCGCGCAATACGCTGAATCGGACGGTGTCCTGCTTGATGTCCAGGGCCTGACCATTTCGGCGGGAACGGGCCGGCAGGTTCACCGCATCGTGACTGAGCTCGATCTCAGAGCCGATCGTGGTGAAGCGGTGGGTATCGTGGGTGAATCCGGCAGTGGGAAGTCGATGACGGCACGCTCACTGATACGCCTGTTACCTCGTGGCGTTTCAAGCCAGGGAAGCATCGCGTACAGGGGGCGCGAGGTCGCCTCCCTGTCCAGCCATGAGATGGCTTCGATACGCGGCACTGGGATTGCCATGCTCCTGCAAGATCCATTCACCATGCTTAACCCGGTGATGCGTTGCGGCAAGCACATCGAGGAGTCGCTACGCGCCCAGGCCGGTAGACCCCACACCAAGGCGGATCTCCGCGGAGAGATTCGACGCCGGCTCTACGAAGTGGGGATCGAGGACGAGCGGATCGCCGACGCCTATCCCTTCCAACTGTCCGGCGGCATGCGGCAGCGGGTGGCGCTGGCCGCGGTGCTCGCGGGAGATCCGGATATACTGATCGCCGACGAGCCATCCACGGCCTTGGACGTGACCACGCAAAAACAGATTCTAGCCCTGATTGCTCAACTGCAGGCGTCCCGCGGTATGGGCCTCATCCTGATCACCCACGATCTGCGCGTGGCCTTCTCCATGTGCCGGCGCATGTACGTGCTCTACGCCGGCTCCGTGCTGGAAGTAGGCGATGCCGGCAGCATCGAATCTCAGCCGCTCCACCCATACACGCTGGGCCTTCTGCTCTCTGAACCACCGCTGAATAAGCGCCTTTCGATCTTACCGTCCATGCCGGGTTCTGTCCCAAGTCCTGATGCCGTGGCCCGTTGCTGTCCTTTCGCACCGCGCTGCCTTTGGGCGCGACAACTGTGCTTCGCCAGCAAACCTCCCCTCGTGTCAGTCGGTCCCGGCCAGGCTTCGGCCTGTATTCGCATCAGTGAGATCCAGAATGAGATGAAGGCGGCGCGTGCGGGCGCCAGTACAAGCGAGCATATCTCGATCGGCCCGGTGAGCGCGGATCGCCTCGTGGCAGTAGACAAGGTGACCAAGCTTTTCGCGGATAGCGGCGCGCGCGGGCAACATGTCGCCCTCAAGGAAGTCTCTCTGGACGTAGGACGGAATGAGAGCGTTGGCTTGGTTGGAGAATCTGGATCGGGAAAAACGACGCTGGCCCGATGTCTGGTCGGACTGGAGCGACCGACCAATGGGCGGATCTGGATCAATGGGGTCGATGTGTCGAGCTTCGACGATCTCTCGCGCGACAATCTCAGGCAGGTGCGCCGGACCATTCAGATTGTATTCCAGGATCCTTATTCTTCTCTCAACCCGGTTCGGACGGTCGGCGCCATCCTTATCGATGCCCTGGCCCTGCACGAACATGGTCGCCGAGACCTGAAAGTGGCGGCGGCTGATCTCCTTGAGCGAGTAGGACTCCCGGCAAGTTACGCCGCCCGCAAGCCGGCCATGCTCTCTGGAGGCGAGCGCCAGCGCGTGGCGATCGCCCGTGCTCTGGCCGTTAAACCTGACATCATTGTGTGCGACGAGCCAGTGTCGGCATTGGATGTATCGGTACAGGCGCAAATCCTGAACCTCTTTCGAACCCTTCAGCAAGAACTGGGTATCAGTTATCTGTTCATCAGCCACGACCTGGCGGTCGTGCGGCAGACCGTCGACCGGCTTTATGTCCTCTATCGAGGGGAAATCGTCGAGTCGGGACCGACGGCCACCGTACTCGACCAACCAAGGCATGCATATACGCGCCGGCTCGTCGCGTCAGTGCCGCGCGCCGATGCCGCGTGGTTGCAATCGTGAGCCTGACCGCGCCGGCGCCTCTGCCTTATTTGGTGGGCTGGTGAAATGGTATCGTTGGGACGTGCTGAGATGCGCTACGCTGTGGGCTGGAAGTAGTACACGGGGAGCGTGAGATGCACTGCCAGCGATGCCAAGGCGAGCAATTCATCAAGGCCGGATTCGACTGTGCAGAGCGGCAAATCCTCCGCTGCACGCGGTGTGCCCGCCGCCAGACAGAACGCTCGACCTCCGCTTTTCGGGGCTACCAGTTCCCAGACGCGATCATTGCCCTGGCGGTGCGCTGGTACTTGCGCTACCGGTTGCCGTACGCGGATCTTGCCGAGCTGTTGGCGGAACGTGGCGTGCACGTCGATCCCTCCACCATCTTCGACTGGGTGCAGCACTTCACCCCACTGTATAAGGAGGCAGCCCGTCCCCACCGTCAGCGCGTGCGTGGCTGTTGGTCACTGGACGAAACGTATGTCCGTGTTGCCGGGCATTGGTGCTACGTCTTTCGCGCCATCGACAAGGAAGGACAGGTCATCGACGTGTACGTGAGCTCCACTCGGGACACGACGGCGGCCATGGCCTTCTTGACGCGAGCCGTGGCGAGCACAGGGGTGACCCCCTACTCGGTCACCACGGACCGCACCCCTATCTATCCACCGGCGTTCGCGCAGGTGCTGCCGGAGATCGAGCACAGCACCGGCAAGATGATCCAGCAACGCATCGAGCGTGACCACGAACATCTCAAGGGGCGGTACCGCTGCATGCGCGGCTTCCAGACGGTGCCATGCGCGCAAGTGGTCTGCGACGGGCATGGGTTCATGCGCAATCTGCGCGATGGGTTCTACCGGCTGGGTCTGCCCAGCGGCGATCCACGCGTACGGCAGATGCCACGCCTCGTCCAAGCGTGGGATGAAGTTACCAGGTTCTTGGTCGCGGGATAACATCTCCCCGGCTGGTCTGAGCGCGCGTCTGGCTGCAAGATTGGGTTCACCACCTCACTACGCCCCAACGGCACCGCCTGGAGCCTGAAGA
>Ga0307374_10011843_pt1 | contig 12317 bp, 11 predicted proteins | sample OX3MG_FD_202532 | JGI IMG/M metagenome (GOLD analysis project Ga0307374, IMG submission 202532) | Soil microbial communities from Risofladan, Vaasa, Finland - OX-3 | ecosystem: Environmental > Terrestrial > Soil > Coastal area > Acid sulfate soil | place: Finland: Risofladan, Vaasa | collected...
CCTCGATGTAGCGGTGACGGGCGACGGTGATGCGATTCTCGGTGCCCTCGAGCTGGGCCTGCAGGTCGAGGAAATTCTGATTCGATCTGAGCTGCGGATAATTCTCGGTCACCGCGATCAGGCTCTTGAGCGCCTGCGTGAGCTGGCCCTGCGCGGCCTGGAATTTGCGGAACGCCTGCGGATCGTTGACCAGCTGGGGGGTCGCCTGGATCGAGCCGACGCGCGCGCGCGCCTCGGTCACGCCGATCAGCACCTTGCTTTCCTGGGCCGCGAAGCCCTTGACCGTGTTGACCAGGTTGGGCACCAGGTCAGCGCGGCGCTGGTACTGGTTGACCACTTCGGACCAGGCCGCCTTGACCGCCTCGTCCTGCTGCTGGATGCGGTTGTAGCCGCAGCTGCTCGCCAGCAGCGCGCCGGCCAGCAGCAGCCAAATCCTCAGGGTGCGCATAATGGTTTCCTCTCGTAGCGACCATTGTCACCACGAGCCGCCAGCGGGCGCAAGCAGTACTAAAATGCGCCCGCACCATGGGACGCTTCCGCATTCCCGAGCCCCAGGGCTCCCGCTACATCACCCCTCGCGGGGCGGCGCGACTGCGCGCCGAACTCGATGAGCTGTGGCGACGCGAGCGGCCGCAGGTCACGGCGGCGGTCGCGGCCGCCGCAGCGCAAGGCGATCGCTCCGAGAATGCCGAGTACATCTATGGCAAGCGCCGGCTGCGCGAGATCGATCGGCGCGTGCGCTTCCTGCGCTCGCGCCTGGAAGACGTGACGGTCGTGGACCAGCCGCCGAGCGATCGCAAGCGTGTGTACTTCGGCGCCCGTGTCACACTCGAGCACGGCGATGTGCATGCCACGGGCCATTGCGAGGGCGAGCAGCGGTGCTATCGCATCGTCGGGCCCGATGAGCTCGATCTGCACGTCGATTACATCAGCATGGACGCCCCGCTGGGACGGGCACTGCTGGGCCGGCGCCTCGGTGACGAGGTGGATGTGACCCTGGGCGAGCGCACGCAGCGCTACAGCATCCTCGCGATCGATTATCCCGGCGTCGATGGCGATTGAGGGGCCCTGGCGCGGACGCGGACGCGGACGCGGTCAGCACACCCGCACGTTCTTGAACTGCCAGGGATCGCTCTTGTCGAGATCTTCCGGAAACAGCCGCTCGCGCTCGCTGAGCGGGGTCCAGTCCGAATACTGTCCGACGACCGGGCCCAGATACGGGATGCACAGGTCGAGGCAGCGGTGAAAGTCCATTTCGTCCGGTTCCACCAGGCCTTCGTTCGGGTTCTCCATTGCCCACACCATGCCGGCGAGCACGGCCGACGTCACCTGCAGGCTGGTGGCGTTATTGCAGGGCGCCAGCGTGCGCGCCTGCGCGATCGACAACTGCGAGCCGTACCAGTAGGCATTCTTCCTGTGGCCGGCCAGCAGCACCCCCAGTTCATCGAGCCCGGCGCTGATGTCATCCATCAGGATGCGCTTGCGGGACTGCATCTGGTAGTTGCGGCCGCAGAATTCGTGCACCGACAGCACGGTGCCGTCGCTTGGATGGTAGGCATAATGCACGGTGGGGCGGTAGATCGCCTGCGAGTCCTTGCGCACCGTGTAGTAGTCCGCGATCGATATCGCCTCCGAGTGCGTGATCAGAAAGCCATGGTACGGCCCGTTGAGCGGTGTCCAGCTGCGCGCCCGCGTGGCCACGCCCGGCTGCGACAGGTAGATCGCCGCACCGCTGCCGAAACTGTAACGCCGGCCATCGCGCGGAAAATTGCGCTCGTGGGTGCCCCAGCCCAACTCCGCCGGCTGCGAGCCCTCCGAAACGAAACCATCAACCGACCAGGTATTGACGAATTCGTTCGGCTCCTTCGGTATGGTCGATACCTGGGTGTCGCGCTCGGCGATGTGGATGAGCTTCACCCCCAGGCGCTGCGCAAGCTCGGCCCAGCCGGCGCGGCTGGTGGGCTCGTCGGCGGCGGCGCCGGTATCCCTGGCGATGTTCAGCAGCGAGCGCTTGACCAGGTGCGACACCAGCCCCGGGTTGGCGCCATGGGTGATCACCGCGGTCGGCGCGCGCGCATTGCCCGCTCGCAGCGCCAGCGCTTCCTCCCGCAGCGCGTAGTTGGTGCGGCGCTCGGCAGCAATGGTCGGATCGGTATAGCCGCCCGGCCAGGGCTCTATGCAGGTGTCCAGGTACATCGCTCCGCGCTCCCAGCAGTAGCGGATCAGCGCGACGCTGGACACGTTGACCGAGACGTTCAGCAGAAAATCCCCGCGGCCGAGCAGCGGCTCGAGCGTGCGGCGCAGATTCTCGCGCGTGAGCGCCTGCTTGATGAATCTGACCTGGTAACGCGACGCCTCCTCGCGCCCGACGTCGTCCGCCGTGACGATGGCCAGGTTCGCGGGAGCGATGCCGATGTGGCGCAGGATCAGCGGCAGAACTCCCTGTCCGATGCTGCCGAAGCCGACCAGAACGATGCGGCCCGGGTAGTCGAGATGGATTGGCGTGGCTTGGCTCATGATGATTTCGCAGCTGGGGAGCCGAAGCGTAGCAACCGACGACCGATGTCGCCAGCGGTGAGTCAGCGCAGGTCCGGCTGCCGGCTGCCCGCCTGTGCTGCATCGGGCAGTGCCGCGACCCGCTCGAGCCAGCGGGCGATGGCGGGGTAATTGGTCTGTAGCGGCAGAAAACGCGCGGCCAGCTCCTGGCCTTCGGGCCGCTGCAGGGCATGCAGCAGCACACGAATGTCCGGATAAATCATCATATCGGCGGCTGAGAAACTCTCGCCCACCACCCAATCGGAGTGAGCCAGGCGCTGCTCGATGGTGCGCGCTTCGCCCGCAACCCGATGCATGGCCTCGGCGAGCCGCTCGCCCACGCCGCGCTGGTGCTGCTCGAGCAGCGCGTGCGTGATCTGCTTGAGCGGCGGCTCGGCATAGGATTGGTATTCGCAGATCACCCGCATGATGACTCCGGCCTCCTCGGCGCTGCGGCCGAAGATCGGTGGCTCCGGATACCTGCGCTCGAGGTAATGCAGAATCGCCAGCGACTCGAACACCACGTAGCCGTCGTCGCGCAGCACCGGCAGCCGTCCACGAAAATTCATTGCCAGCAGCTGCGGTGACTTGTGCTCCTGCAGCTCCAGATGCAGCAGGTGGCTGTCGTAGCCGAGCCGCTTGTACGCGAGCGCGAGCGCGACCCGGGCGCAGCTCGGGCTGCCGCCAGACCAATAGAAATCGATCGCCATCCTCGAGCGCTGCCCTTGAAGTTACGGTTGAGGACGATTGTAGCCGTCCGGCAGCCTGACAGCTGCCCCGTCGCGCGCCGGCATTGCTCACACCGGCATTTACTTGGCGAGTCGTTTTGTTATCGTGCGTGTATCACTGGGCCGGCGGCAGCGCGAGGCTGGATGACTGTGGGAATACCGCAAGCGGCGCGCGGCGCGCAGGCCACCGGCGACGGTCAGGGCTGGAGCGTGGAGGACGCGCTCGAGCTCTACAATGTGCCGGCCTGGGGGTCTGGCTATTTTTCGATCAACGCCGCCGGGCACCTGGTGGTGCGCCCCGACACCACCGCTGCGCGCGAGATCGACCTGCTCGAGGTGGTGCAGGGCCTGGCCGAGCGCGACCTGTCGGCACCGGTGGTGATCCGTTTCTCCGACATCCTGGCGCATCGACTGCGCCATCTGCACGGTGCCTTCAGCCAGGCGATCACCGAAAACGACTATCGTAATCGCTACACCGCGGTATACCCGATCAAGGTGAACCAGCAGCGCCTGGTGGTCGAGGAGGTATTCCGCTACGGCCGCGAGTTCGGCCTCGGCCTGGAGGTCGGCTCCAAGCCCGAACTGCTGGCGGCGATGGCGATGACCGAGGCCTCGCCCGAACGGCCGATCATCTGCAACGGCTTCAAGGATTCCAGCTACATCGAGGCGGTCATCCTGGCCGCCAAGCTCGGACGCATGATCATCCCGGTGATCGAGAACTTCTCCGAGCTCGCGCTGGTGCTGCGGCACGCCGACACCTACGGCGTGCGCCCCAAGCTCGGCGTGCGGGTGAAGCTCGCCACTGAAGGGTCGGGCCGCTGGCGCGATTCGGCCGGCGAGAAGTCCAAGTTCGGGCTGTTCATCACCGAGATCCTCGAATTGCACGCGACGCTCAAGGCGCGCGACATGCTCGACTGCCTGAAGCTGGTGCATTGCCATCCCGGCAGCCAGCTGCAGGATATCCGCCGCGTCAAGGAGGCGATCAACGAGCTCGCTCACGTCTATGCGGAGCTCAAGCTCATGGGAGCAGGTCTGGAGTACATCGACGTCGGCGGCGGCCTGGGGGTGGACTACGACGGCAGCGCCACCAACTACCCCTCCTCGATGAACTACACCCTCAACGAGTACGCCAGCGACGTGGTCTACCGGATCGGCAGCGTCTGCAACGCCCGCCACATTCCTCATCCACTGATCATCAGCGAATCCGGGCGCACCATCGCCGCGCATCACAGCGTGCTGGTGTTCAACGTGCTCGGGCGCTCGGCTCTGGATCACTTCCGCGTCGATGGCATCGACGCGCGGGCCGACTCGGGCGCCGAGGCGCTGCCGCCGCCGGTACGCGACCTGTTGGACGCCTACCGCAACATCGAGGAACGGCGGCTGGTGGAGTGCTATCACGACGCGCTGACCGCGCGCGACCAGGCGCTGCAGATGTTCAACCTCGGGCTGCTGTCGCTGGAGCACCGCGGACTCACCGAGAGGCTGTACTGGGCCAGCTGCGCACGGGTGCGCGACCTGTGCCGGCGGCTGCCGCACGTACCGGAGGAGCTCGCTGACCTCGAGAACGTCCTGTCCGACACCTATTTCTGCAATTTCTCGATCTTCCAGTCGCTGCCGGACAGTTGGGCGATCGACCAGCTGTTCCCGATCATGCCGATCCATCGCCTCGGCAGCATGCCCACGCGCAAGGCGGTACTGGCCGATATCACCTGCGACTCCGACGGCAAGATCGACCGCTTCGTCGGCCCGCGCGACATCAAGCGCACGCTCGAGCTGCACGAGCCGGTGGCCGGCGAGGACTACTACCTCGGCGCCTTCCTGGTCGGTGCCTACCAGGAGACCCTCGGCGACCTGCACAACCTGTTCGGCGACACCCACGTGGTCCACATCCGGCTGCACGACGAGGGCGGCTGGTGGATCGAGGAGGTGGTCAAGGGCGACACCGCTGTGCGTGTGCTCGAGTACATGGAATACGACGTGGCGGAGCTGGCGCCGGCGCTCGGACGCGATTGCGAGCGCGCGGTGCGTGAAGGGCGCCTCTCGGTCGCCGAGAGCCAGGCGCTCAAGCGCTTCTACGAGAACGAACTCAACGGCTACGCTTACCTGGAACCGTAGCGGGCCCGCGCGGTAGCGGGCCGGCGCCGGGTCGAGCGCGGCGCGGCCGGTCCTACCACATGTCCTTCAGCCGCGCGCCCACGTCCAGCGTCGCGGCGTGCTCGGCATCGAGTACCGGCGAGGGCGGCAGCCCACCGCCCTGGAACCCGATCTGCTCCATGCACTTGAGCACCTTGTCGGTGATGAAGCGGCTGCGTCCGCCATAGACGTGCGCATCGCCGCTGCGCGACTGCTGCGTGAGCGGGAATTTCAGCGGCACGCACAGCTGCAGCTCGTTGCGGGCCCGGGTCATCGCCACATACAGCAGTCGGCGCTCCTCCTCGACCAGCTCGGTCCGTGACGTGGCGAACTCGGACGGGAAGCTGCCGTCGATCACGTTGAGCACGTAGACCGTGTCCCATTCCATGCCCTTGGCCGAATGCACCGTCGAGAGCACCAGGTAGTCCTCGTCATGCAGCGGCGAGCCTGCCAGGTCGCTGGTGGCCTGCGGTGGGTCCAGCGTCAGCTCGGTAATGAAGCGCTCGCGCGAGGGGTATTGGGTCGAGAGCTGCTCGAGCTGGTCGAGATCGGCCGCGCGCGTGTGCACCTGCTCGTAGATGCGCTCCAGGTGCGGCTGGTACCACTCGCGCACCAGCCGCATCTGCCCCGCCCATTGTCGCTCGCGCTCGCCGAGCGTGCGCATCAATCCCTGCACCTTGGCATAGTCGCCGGCCATCGCCTGCGGGGCGGGGTAGCCCTTGAGCGCCTCCACTGAACCGCCCTGCGCCTCGAGCAGCTCGACGCATTTGCGTGCATTGACCGGCCCCATGCCGGGCAGCAGCTGCAGCACGCGGAATGCGGATAATGTATTGCGCAGGTTATCGGCCCAGCGCAGCACGGCCAGCATATCCTTGATGTGCGCGGCTTCCAGGAACTTCAGCCCGCCATACTTCACGAACGGTATCTTGCGCCGGGCCAGCTCCACCTCCAGCACGTCGCTGGCGCTGGCGTGGCGGAACAGCACCGCCTGGCGCTTGAGCAGCACGCCGGATTCGCGCCGCTTGAGAATCTGCCCGCAGACGTATTCGGCCTGGCCGGTCAGATCGTCGACGGTCACATACAGCGGCCGTCCGCCGCCGCCGCGCACCGACAGCAGGTGCTTGCGGAATTGGCGCGGCGCCTCGGCCATCAGCGCGTTGGAGGCGTCCAGCAGCGCCTGGGTCGAGCGGTAGTTCTGCGCCAGCGTGACGATTTCGGCCCTGGGGGTGTAGCGCTCGGGAAAATTGAGGATGTTGTCGACCGCGGCGGCACGAAACGAATAGATGGCCTGCGCATCATCGCCCACCACCGTCACACCCGCGCCGTCGGGCCGCAGCGCGAACAGGATTTCTCCCTGCAGTCGATTGGTGTCCTGGTACTCATCAACCAGCACGTGATCGAAATGGGTACTGACGTGCTGTGCGAGCTGCGGCTCGGCCATCATCATGTGCCAGTACAGCAGCAGGTCATCGTAGTCTAGCAGTGCATAGCGCTGCTTGCGCTCGACATAGCCGCGGAACAGACGTGTCAGGTCTTCCTCCCAGCTTTTGCACCACGGGAACTGCTGCTCGAGCGTCTCATGCAGGCTCTTCTGGGTGTTCACACGCCAGGAATAGATCGCCAGGCAGGTATCCTTGCGCGGAAAGCGCTGCTCCTTGGCGGCGAAGCCGAGCTGAGCGCGCAGCTCATCGAGCAGGTCGGCCGAATCGGCGCGATCGATCACCGTGAACGCCGGATCGAGCCGCAGCTGGCGCGCGTAGTGACGCAGCAGCCGGTTGCCGATCGAATGAAAGGTACCGGCCCACTGCAGGCGCTGCAGCACCATCTGCGCCTTGCTGCCGAGGGTGTCACTCATCGCCTCGCGCACGATCTCGTGTGCGCGGCGGCGCATCTCGGCGGCCGCGCGGCGCGTGAAGGTCAGCAGCAGCAGCCGCGCCGGGTCCGCCCCGTTCAGTATCAGCTGCGCGACCCGATGGGCGATGGCGCTGGTCTTGCCGGTGCCGGCCCCGGCCACGATCAACAGCGGGCCGGCGCGCCAGCCGCTCTCGCCGGCGGACTCGCCATAGGTAGCGGCCTTTTTCTGCGCGGAGTTGAGGCTGTCGAGGTGCGAGGCTGCGCTCATCAGCGCTCAATATTAATGCAGGCCGGGCACCCACGCCGATAAACAAGTACGCTTTGCGCACCATGAGCATTCTCGAAACACGCACTGTGTTCCGTGGGCGAATCCTCACCGTCAACGTCGAGACGGTACGACTGCCCAATGGGCACGTCGCCGACCTTGAAATCATCCATCATCCCGGCGGCGCGGCCGTCGTCGCGCTCGACGCGCAGCGGCAGGTATGTCTGCTGCGGCAGTACCGCCATGCGGTCGCCGATTGGGTCTGGGAGCTGCCGGCCGGCAAGCTCGAGCAGGACGAGCCACCGCTGCACAGTGCGCGCCGGGAGCTGGTCGAAGAGGCGGGTATCAGGGCACGGTCCTGGCAGCCGCTCGGAGATTATGTCAGTTCGCCGGGGGTTTTTACCGAAATAGTGCGGTTGTTCATGGCACAGGAGCTCGATCCGGTGAAGATGGCGCACGAGCCCGGAGAACTGATCGAGGTGCACTGGCTCGAGCTGGAGGAGGCATGCGCACGCGCCGAGGACGGACGGATCAGCGACGGTAAGACCGCGCTGGGACTGCTGCGCGCCCGCCGCGCGCTGCTGCGCCCTTGACGGCAATCCAGGCCCATGAGCAAGCAGCGCAGCCAACCGCCGCACAGCGCCGCCGCATCGCCGGCCAAGGGCGACTCCCGCCTGTCACTGGAGGACGGCAACGGGGTGCCGCCGGCGCCGCAAGGCCGCCCTGCCGGCGGCTACGATCCCTATGATGTATCCCCGCACGCACTGGCCGCCGCGGCCCGCGGGGTCGAACCGCGCTCCCGGGCCAAGGACCTGCGCAAGCTGTCGGAGTGGATACGCCTGCGGCACCAGGTCGAGGCGTTGAAGCAGGACGAGGCGCCCGAGAAGGACCGCCCGGCGTCGAAGTAGCGCTTCAGCCGTGACGCTGGATGTGAACCATCTTGCGCTCGCGGCCGAGCCGATAGAAGCGCCGCAGCTCCGAGAGCGCCTCGCGCTGCGCGGGGGCACTGCCAGCCGACAGCTGGCGCTGCAGCCGGCGGCAGAAGCGCGCGGCGTATTGATTGGCTTCGCGGTAGAGATCGCAGCGCTGCGCGGCCAGACCCTGATCGATGCGGGTGCGCTCGAACAGCAGCCGATGCAGCTGTGAGGGGTAGCGCTGCGGGTCCTGTTCGCGCAGCAGCCACCAGCTGCTCACGTACTTGTCGATCTCGGCCTGCAGTTCCAACTCCAGCAGGCACACCGGTCGGTCGTGCCCCACGTTCCATGCCAGGTAGAGAAAGTGGCTCACGCCCTCGAGCGCGGTCCAGTAATCGGCGATGTTGGCGGCCGTGAGGGCCTGGAGCGGATTGGACGCGGCCAGGCGCCCGAGCAGCTGCGCATCCAGGAACACACCGACCGAAGCGATCTCGCCCTCGTCGAGCACCAGCACCTGCTCATCGGTGCAGGTATCGCGCACCGACGCCGGCAGGCGCTCACGATCGGTGAACAGGAAGTCGCACACGTCGTAGCGTTGCGGCAGATCGTAGATGCCGCTGAGCAGTCCCTGCAGTTGCTGCAGAACCATGGTGTGCGCGTTCAGTTGGCCCGCAGCGCGACCGGTGTGGCTTCCACGCCCAGCGCGCGCAGCAGCGCGCGCGCGCGCGCGCTGCCGGTCTTCAGCCAGATCTCGTACAGCCGCAGGATGTCCGCCTGCGTGTACTGCCGCGCGCTGTCGGCGATATCCCCGAGCGCATCGACCAGCGGCACGAACTTGATCGCCAGCTCGCCGAACACCTCGCTCAGTACCCGGCGGCGGCCGCGCGCGAGGCCCTGTGCCAGCGTGCCGTAGGCGCGGCCGCCCATGGCGACGTGGTAGTCGATATCGATCAGCTTGCGCGCGAAGCTGTGGGCAAAGAAGCCGGCGATGAACAGCGATACGTCGCCGAGGCGCTGCAGGCCGCGCTCGCGCTCCTGCGCGTTCGGGGCCTCCAATGCCTCCGACAGCATCTGCACCAGCGGCTTGAGCCGCACGCCGTCGGGGGTGCGCTCGAACAACTGCTCGGAGCGGGCGAATAGCGTCAACAGGTTGACGACGTAATGCTCGGTCTGGTCGGCGACTGCAACATTCTGTCGCGCCAGCGCCCCCTGCAGCTCATCGTGAAAATATTCGCGCAGGTTCGCGACGGCCAGGACAGCGGGATTGTGTTCACTTTGCTGCATAGATTGACCCTCGGCGAGATTTCACCCGATCTCCTGCGGCCCCACATGCTCACTGCGGCACGAAAGCTCCACAGTATTGGATACCGCGATCACGGATTTGTTCTGCACAATTTCGGCCGGCCTGGCAGCAGGCTCGTCCGAGTGCTGACAGGAAGCGAGCGCTGCGTCGGGCCCGCGGTCAGCGCGCGGGCGAATCGGCCGGAGCGGATGCGGTACGCTCGAGCAGCAGTGACAGTGGGGCACCTGCACTGACCAGCGCGCCATCGGAGCCCACCCGCCGTTCGGTCAGCGTAAGCTGTGCGCCGGATAGGCGTGCGCCCCGCTGCATCCACAGCCCAGCGGCCTGCGAGCCGGGCCGGCAGGTCCGGGGGGCGGTGGCCGCGCCGACGAATCCGCCGGCAGCGCCCTGCGACCACGTCACGTCGCAGCCGGGCAGCGGCTGCAGATCCTGCGGCAGCATCGACAGCAGCCGGTCCGGATGCGCCGCCGCGCCGATCCAGCGACGCGGATCCTTCAGCAGGTAGATGTGCTGGACGACGCCGGCGGACTTAGGCTCGAGCGTCAGCGTCCACACGCCCTGCCACAGCACCAGCTGTGAATTGGCGGCAGCCGCCTCGCGTACGAAGAACACCGTCTTGCCGATCAGTTGCGCGGTCGCAGGTACGATCGACAGCGTAACCGGCAGCACACCCGAGGCGGCCCCCGCCGATTGCGCGCTGCTGTCGTAGGTACCCGGCAGCGCGTGCCCGAGCTGGCCCAATGCGGCCTGCCCGCGCCGCGCCTGGCTGGCGCAAGCGCACAGCAGCGCTGCCGTGACCGCGGCGAGAACCAGCGGTAGCAGTGGCGGCTTGCGCCGCCCGTCAGGCGGCGTAGTCACGCCATTCCACACGGTATTTGCATCCGAGCATCATGATCCGTTCCAGCAGCTGCTGATAGTTCATGCGGGCGGCGCGCGCCGATTCGGCAAAATCCTCCTCACGCGTGAGGTTGGGATTGGGGTTGGCTTCCAGCATGAACACGCTGCCGTCCGCGCGCACGCGAAAATCGATGCGCGCATAGCCCGACAGGTGCAACGCACGATAGATGCGGCGGGACAGGCGGTCCAGGGTCTGCATCACAGCCGGGGCCAGTTCGGTGGCCGCGCAGGTGCTGATCTGGTAGCGCTGTTGATAGGAACGGTCCCACTTGACCTTGCGGGTCGCGATCGCGGGCAGCGATTCCGGCAGTGAGCCGAAGCGCATCTCCCAGATCGGCAGACGCGTGAGCCGGTCATTGCCCAGCACCCCGACATACAGCTCGCGCCCCTCGATGTATTCCTCCACCAGCGCGTCCGAGCCGATCTGCTCGTGTATGAACTGCACCCGCTCGCGCAGCCGCGACACATCCTCCACCACCGAGGCCTGAGCGATGCCGAGGGAGGCGTCCTCGGTGGCCGATTTCACGAACAGCGGCGGTCGCAGCCGTCCCGGCAGCGTGAAGCGCTGGCCGCGGCGAAATACTGCGAACTGCGGGGTCGGGATGCGATGAAAGGCCAGCAGCTGCTTGCACAGCACCTTGTCACGCGACAGCAGCAAACCGCGTGGATTGCAGCCGGTGTACGGCGCGCGCATCAGCTCCAGGAATGCGACCACGTGCTGGTCATAGGTCACGATGCCGTTGAATTCCTCGAGCAGATTGAAAACCACTTCCGGCTTCCACTCCAGCAGTGCCACGCGCAGCTCGGTGAGCGAGTCGAGCACCCCGAGGATCTGGGTCTCGTGGCCGGCAGCACGCAGGGCCGAGATCACGTCATATTCGGTACGCCACTCGTCGATCTGCTTCTCGGAATAGCCCTCCAGGCTCTCCGGCGGGACCAGGCTCGAATGCACCACGATGAGCGTGCGCAGTGGCCTCATGCGCGCAGCCGCAATCCCTGGCTGCGCAGGTACCGCCGCACCAGTCGCCGCAACAACGCGCGCGTGGCGGCCAGCGCCTCGCGCTGTGGGCCGCGCACATACAGGCCGAGCTGCTCGCAGCGATCGATCACGGTGCGCAGCACCTGGTGGGCGACGTAGCGATCAGCGCCGCTCGAGCGCGTCATCCAGGCCAGCAGCCGCGGCTTGTGTGCCCGCAGCAGCGCCGCCGCGGTGCGTGTGCCCGCCATCGCTTCCGTGGTGAAGGCGCGGCCGAGCAGCCGGTCGACCAGCACCGCGCGGTGCGGCCGCGCCAGCAGGCGCTTGCCGCGGAAATATTGCTCGAGGGTGCGCTGGTCCACCTGCAGTGGCTCGACGCGGGTACGGCAGCGCACCGGCGCCGGGTGCGCGCCGACTTCGCCGGCCAGCTGCTGCACGAACCGCAGCTTGCGCAGCGCGGGCCAGGCCGCGTAGCGGCGCTGCCAGCCGGAGCGCGGCGCGAGCCAAACCGCGAATGTCTCGGCGAAGTCCTCGGTGGGATGGCTCTGCGCATACCAGTCGCCCAGGTGCTGCACGTGGCGGCGGCTCGCCGGCCGCACCCGGTAGCCGGAGCGGTACGGTCTGGATGCCGGTCCGAACAGCGCGCGCCAGTGTGCGCGGCGACGCAGCCGGTAGGCCGAATCGATCGCGTGCCCGGCCTCGTGGCGCAGGA
>Ga0307374_10011844_pt1 | contig 12316 bp, 9 predicted proteins | sample OX3MG_FD_202532 | JGI IMG/M metagenome (GOLD analysis project Ga0307374, IMG submission 202532) | Soil microbial communities from Risofladan, Vaasa, Finland - OX-3 | ecosystem: Environmental > Terrestrial > Soil > Coastal area > Acid sulfate soil | place: Finland: Risofladan, Vaasa | collected...
TAATCCTAGAGAAATTTCCCCTTGATCAGGTGTTGCTCAATTGACCATGCGAAAGGTCTATGAGCTTCCCAAGCTGAGAACGCGAGTTCGATTCTCGTCGCCCGCTCCAAGTGGGCTAGTTCCCGTTTAGTGGACCAGTCTTTAAGGCAGTGAGACCTGGTTTGGTTGCCAGGAAATAGTGCGAAAACGGGGCCGCGGGCAAAATCCGAAAGAGTGATTTCCGCTACTTCCAGATCGCTAGTTCACTGGTCTCGTCGAAGAACTCGAACTTCTGAGGGTCGACTCGAAAGGTGAATCCGTCACCTGCTCGTACAGAGTGCCCCGGCTCGATCCTGGCCACCGCAACTTGCACGGCGCCGGACTCTTCCTCCCCGGACTCGTTTGCGTGCTGTGACAACTCCGACTGGACCAGCTTCGCATCCGTGGAGAAGTGGACCAGAAGCTCCGCCCCCAAAGCTTCCACGAGCTCGACCACGCCCTTGATCTCAACTCCCGGACGGCCGGCGTCCTGAGCGTGCAGATCCTCAGGGCGTATTCCGACAATCATGGTCCGCCCTACATATTCGCGCAGACGTGGACGCGCTTTGAACACTCCACGGGGGAGTGGGACCGCTTGGCTACCAAGTAAAACTGAACTCAAGTCATCAGAGAGACGACCTTCCATGAGATTCATCGATGGTGACCCAATGAATCCTGCGACGAAGAGATTCGAAGGTCGGTCATAGAGAGTTTGGGGGACGTCGCACTGTTGCAACACTCCGGCTCGCATCACCGCCACCCGATGCCCCAAGGTCATCGCCTCCGTCTGGTCGTGGGTCACGTACAGCGTCGCCACGCCGATCCTCTTCTGTACTCTCGCCACTTCCGCCCGCATTTGCACGCGCAACTTCGCGTCGAGGTTTGAGAGCGGCTCATCCATTAGGAACACACTCGGTTCGCGAACGATCGCGCGACCCATGGCGACTCGCTGGCGCTGTCCGCCCGAGAGTTGCGAGGGCTTGCGATCCAGCCACGCAGTAATCCCGAGGATATTCGCGGCATCGCGCACTCGTCGTTCGATTTCGGCCCTAGGCAGCTTCTTCATTCGAAGGGCGAAGCCGATGTTCTGAGCCACCGACATCTGCGGATAAAGGGCGTAACTCTGAAAGACCATGGCGATGTCGCGGTCGCGTGGCGCGACGTCATTCACGACCAGATCGTCAATCTTCACCGTGCCCGACGAGACATCTTCGAGTCCCGCGATCATCCGCAGGACGGTCGTCTTGCCACACCCCGACGGACCCACCATGACCATAAACTCGCCATCGGCGATTTGAAGATTGAGCCCATGGATTGCCTCGTATCCGTTGGGGTACACCTTCGTCACCCCGTCAAGGCTGATTGACGCCACGGTGCCCATCCTTTGCTCGTCTCGAAATTGGCTTCACATGCTCACTCGCTGAGGTCACATCGGTTGGTTTCATCGTGCAGTGAGAACGGCGCAGCGTAAACCCGTCTCTGCCGCGAGTTGACGTTGTACTTTCGACTTCACGTTCCACCGCTTGCACCGCTCTTTCTCACCCGCAACACCGACCATCCCTCCACGAAGGGAACCTCCACTTCGAGGGCCCGGCCCTGACGATGCGGCACGTCCCGCGCCACAACTTCAGCAAAGCGGCCACCTCCATGACCGAGGATCGCCGCGTCGGCAATCCAGAGTTCCGGGTGATCAACAAGAATCCGAACAGTGGCGTTGCGAACTCGGCCCCTCGAGGTCCGCTCTGACCAACCTCCGTTTGCGCTCCCGGTCAGGTCCACCAGGCCGACGGCGACCCACGATTCCGCGTGCGCCACTCGGGCGAAAAGGGCACCGCCGACAGGTTCAGGGCGCACCAGCGCGTCAGCCTCGACGGCGACGGTACCGTTCTCGTCACCAATCTCGTACCAACTGGTGTCCTCTCCGTCCAAGAACAAGTCGCGACAGCGCAAGGCGAAGCGTCGCCAGGCCAGGACTGTCTCAGCCTCCGACGGGTCCAATCGAGCGTGCTTGGGGTAGTAGGGGTCGCAGAGCGCGGCGCTCCGGTCGCCAAAGATCAGGGCGCTGGCGCCGAGTTGGGTGACGATCGCCTCGGTGCAAAGGACGGTGCGAAGCGCGTCGGGACGTGCCGAAGTTTCGATGGGCCCAGACGGACTGTCTATGCCCCAGACCGCTGGGTAGCAGGCGAGCGAGCCCCGAACCACGTCCTCGGGTCGAGAACTCTTCCCCAGACAGCTCGAGGGGCCCGCGCTGCGATCCAACAGTCCTTCAAAGTGGCGCCACTGGTCGTTGGGCGGCCACACCTCGCAGTAACGAAAGACCGGTTGGGTCGGAAGTTGCGCCGCCGACGGAACGCCGTCGACCTGGTTGAAGCTAATGAGGTCGTTTGGTCGCCCGGCGCGGAGAGCCCGCAGGAAGTCCGCGTACGCGACGCGCATGTCCACGGACTCGCCGCTCGCGTCAAAGGCGAGACGTGGAAAGCCATACGTGTCAACGTGAAAGCCCGTGAAGCCAATCGCGTCGGCGGCCGCGCCATAGGACGTGACGAAGTGGCGCTGCCACTGCAAGTTCGCCGGATTGGCGAGCACAATCTGGTCGAGGAATCGAATGGCCCTTCCGTCGCTCTGGTAGAGGAGCATCTCAGGATTGGCGTCGGCGAAGGCGTTACCCACGGCATAGATCGGCGCGTAAGCGTGAGTGATCGCGCCGTTCGCGCGGAGCCCGTCGGCGAGGGAGCGTAGTGCGGTCAGCGACACCGCCCGGTGTGAAGGGTCTTGCCAGCCGCTCTCCGGCCCTAGGGGCTCGGTGTACGAGTCCATCCAGTCATAGGCTTGAACGACGGTAGAGCGCAGCGCCCGGTTCCACGCCAGCACCTCGGGCACAGCGTCGTCAGTGAAAGACGTCGCGAATCCATGCACCGGTCGCTCCCCCGGGTGAGACCCCACGGTCGTGAACTCCTCAGCTAGGACGCGCCCATCCCGTTCCAACGCTTGAACCGCGTACGTCCCCGGCTCGAGACCTTCGAATCGTGCTACCGCACCAACGGTGGCCTCATCTGAACTGCCCGACGCGCGCTGTGCGACCACTCGCGTGGTCCCTTCCGGCAACGCGACGAGCGTGATCTCGCTGTCGTTTAGGTAGAAGGCCCGAAGGTGTGAGAGTGGACCGGCGACGTCCGCTACGGACAGCGAGCCTTCATCTTGATGGACTACCCGCTTATCTCTCATTGTTGACTCGTTCGCTCCGGCGCTCATCGAATCGCTCCCAACGACACGCCCGATCGGAACCACCTGAGCGAGATCAAGAACACAACGACGACGGGGATGGTAGCGATGACCGACGCCGCGAAGAACGGGCCCCACGCGACTGTGTGGACACCGATGAAGTCGGCGAGGCCGACGGGCAAGGTGTAATGCTGCCCCGACTGGATCATCGTAAGGGCCACCGGGAATTCGTCCCAGGCCGCGCTGAAGATGAACATCGAGACGACGGCGAGCGCCGGTAAGGAGAGCGGCATGATGAGCCCCGTGAGGACCCGCAACGTCCCCGCCCCGTCAAGGCGGAACGACTCCTCGTATTCGTGCGGGATCGCCTCGAAAAACCCCCGTAGGAGGAAGATCGTGAAGGGCAGGTTGGAGGCGACATAGAGAAGGATCAGCCCCATCAGTGAGTCCAGAAGATGCAGCCGGTCCATGAGCAAAAACTGAGGGATGAGCAGGAGGAGGTTGGGCACCGCCAAGCTGGCCAAGAAGATGTAGAAGATTAGTTGCTTTCCGCGGAACTTGTAGCGCGCGAATGCGAATGCCGCGAGAGAGGCGATCACGACCGTGATGCCGACGGTCGCCAGTGACACGATGAGGCTATTGACAAAGTAGCGGCTGAAGTTGTTTTCGCTCCAGGCCTGGACGTAGTTCTGAACCGTCGGGTGCGTGGGGATAAGGACTGTGGCGCCTAAGAGGCCGCCATTGGGCTGAAACGACAGCGAGACCATGTAGAGCAGCGGCCCGAGCGACAAGAACGCGAGAAGGATTGCGATGACCATCCGCGACCGATTCCGCTTGCGGATCCCGAACAATCCGGGCCCCGTCCCACCCAATGCCGAGGGCGTCTTGGCGTCCTTCGTTTTGGCGTCCTTCGTCTCCACGGCAATCGTCACGGCACGCTCCTAGACGTCTTGGCGCCGAAGAATGCGGATCTCGGCGGCGCTGAATCCAAAGAGGACGACGGCGAGCAGCGAGGCGAGCGCCGCGGCGTAGCCGAAGGCGAAGTTGGAGAACGCCTGCTGGTACATGTAGGTCATCATCGACTGCGTCGAGTCGTAGGGGCCGCCCTTGGTGATCTCGAAGATCTGGGTGAAGACCTGGGCCGCGCCAATGACGAGCAGGACGGTGACGAAGGTGACGGCCCCGCGGATCGAGGGCAAGACGACATGGCGCCACACGCGAAACTCCGACGCGCCGTCGATCCGGGCCGACTCGAGCAACTGCCGAGGAATCCCGTCGAGCGCCGCCAGGAAGATGATGAAGGACCACCCGACGCCCTTCCAGATGCTCAGCAGCCAGATGACCCCGTTCGCGGTCCACGTCTGAGCCGTCCAGTCAATACTCACCGTGTGGCCGACAAAGAAGCCCGCCACCGCATTCATGACACCCCCCTGCGACGCGAAGATGTAGGAAAAAACCCAGCTCACGACCACCCAGGAGGTGACCACCGGGACGTAGACGGCGGCGCGCCAGAACATCGAGCCCGGGAGACGATCGGTGAGCGCGGCGGCGGCGAAGAGGCCGATGGCCATCTGGATGGGAACGGTGATCACGATGAAGAGGAACGAGTTGAAGGCCGCGGTGCGCACCACTGGGTCGTGGAAGATGGCCGTGTAGTTCGACCAGCCCATGAAGGGATTGGACGCGCCTGGAAAGATGTGCCAGTTGTAGAAGCTGATATTGAACTGGCGGTAAATCGGGTACACGGTGAACACCGCGTATATGACGAGCGCGGGCACCAGCAGGAGGTACGGCGTCGCGAATCGCCGGATCCGGCGAGGTCCCGCACTGCGACGCAAAGCGGCACCCGACGACGTAGTCACCGGGTGCCGCTTGTCGCTCTTTACATCGCTCACCCTACTGTTTCAGGGCGGTGTCTGCTGCCTTTGCGGCGGCCTGGAGCCCCGCCGTGACGGTGACCTTGCCCGCCAACATCATCGCGAGCTCGTTGGAGAAAGCGGTGTCCAATGCTCCGTAACCCTGGGTTACCGGACGCGCCCTCGACGTCAACAACTGCTTGGCAAAGACCTTGAGCGCGGGGTTCACCTTGATCTCCGACGCAGCGTAAATCTTGTACGCAGTCATCTGACCTGCCGCAACCATCGCTAACTGCGAGAACGGCGATTGCAGGAACTTGACGAACTTGATCGTAGCGGCCATGTTCGGGGCGTTCTTAGCAATGACGAGGTCCTCGCCACCCACCACGGAGCCCGAACCACCAGGACCTGGAGGATCTATCACCGTGCCGTAGCCCGTGAAGTTGGCCTGCTTGTAGGTGTTAGTCGCCCACGGTCCGTCGAGGTACATCGCGTACTGGCCGGTTGGGAATCCGGTCTCGCCGCTGATGGCTCCCGATCCACCCGCCATGTCGCTGCCGATCACGCCCGACTGCTGGAACGTGACGAGCTGCTGCACCGCCGCGATCATCGCCGGAGCGTCCATGAAGCCCGTCGCCTTGGTCCACGCTTTGTTCGTGAAGTTGGCACCGGCTGGCCAGACGAGCGGTCCGACGTTCCAAATGTCGGTGCTGTCAACACCCAGTCCGTGCTGACCCTTGGATGGGATCGTGAGCGTCTGGGCGTCAGCGACCAACTGGGCGTACGTCGTCGGTGGCGTTAGGTTCGCCGCGGCAAAGTCGGCCTTGTTCCAGAACAGGACCTGAGTGTTCGTGTCCAGCGGAATCCCGTAGTAGCCACCCTTGTAGAGGTTGGTCGACAGCGGGCCTGGAAAGGCGGCCTTCTTCATTTTGGCGAACCACGGCTGCTTGGACGTCTCGAGCAGGATGCCTTCGGAGGCGAGCTGCGGGACCCAGGCGATGTCCGAGCGCATCAGGCTCGGTGGATGTCCGGCGGCCGACGTGGCGATGAACTTCTGAAGCATTCCGTTGTACGGCAGTGTGTCGTCGACAATCTTGATTCCTGGATGCTGAGCTTCGAAGGCCGGTATCACGATGCCGTTCATGACCGGTGTTTCTGTCACGCTGTTGTAGGCGTTATAGAAGGTCACCACTTGAACCTTGTGTTTGGTCGCCGCAGTCGCCGTTCCTGACGCCGAGACGGCCACGAGGGCTCCCCCTCCGAGAAGTGCGATGAGTGCCACGGTCGTTCGGGCCGTTCTCCTCGTTCGACCCCTGATTAGATTTTTGATGCTCATTTCAATTTCCCCTTGCTCTTCTTTCTCTATGGGCCTCGCGGCCCATGCCGTGAGACTTCCTTCCGTTACTGCGTGGGCCTCACGGCCCGGTACTTCCCCCCTCCCCTCGACTGCGTCTTCCTTGTAGCCCGAACGGACCACTCGAACCGTATTGAACCGCCTCTATCCCAACGAAGTGACTATTCATGGCGATACCTCGCCATCGGTCGCAGGCGCCATGGACGCGGCGGCAACCTCGCCGTTACTTACGTCCTGACATTCGTCAAGCACTTCCGACAAGATCACGTACATCGCGTGGGACCACGTGAGGTCAGCCGCGGGTGGCCCCCACCGCTCGACCCACTCGGCGTAGTGGCGTGGGTCGCGAATCTCGCCGCCAAACTGCTCGCCCAGCCAACCACGCTCATCGAAATGGTCCCCAACCCAGTCGAGGTACTGTTGCGCCCTCGCGACGTCGCCGATCTCGGCGTAGTGCCATCCCAGTGATGCGGTAAGCACTGGCCAGGCGCCGCTCCCGAAGTACGTGTCGGTGGAATAGCGCCGAACTCCACCCTCAAACAGCAGTCGATCCTCAATCAAGGACACGGTGGCTTCAAAATGAGGATCGTCCGGCGCGACCACATGAAACGGCGCCCCAAGCCAGAGGGCGCTGGCGTCAACCCCGTCGTTTTCGCTCGACTTGACGTAGTGGCCGAGTCGCGAAGCATGCGATGCCAAGACGTTCTTCACTTGAGACGCGGAGTCCAGGAGTTCCGGCTCTTCCAGGAGCCGAGCCGCGGTCACCAAGCCGGCGTAGACGCTCGCCAACGTCGATGTATGGAGAGCCGTACCGCTCTCCTCCCACACGTCGTAGCAGGGACTCAGGGCGAAACTCTTTAAGTAGCGCGCCACGCGCGCCACGGAATCGCGCATGCCGTCCAACGCGTCGGCACCGTCGTTCCCGAGATGCTCGCCCAAGGACCACAGCCACGTGCCATAGCCATCGATCTGGAAATTCGGCCACCCATCGATGACGACCGAGCCGTCGAGGGTGAATCGGGCGGGCGGCATCTTGAAGGGATCGACGCTCTCACCCCGTGCGCGACCCGCGACCACATCGTCAATGACGCCACCGATCCTGTTAACTGCGGTGCTGACCCACGAGTGATATCGAGCGGCGGCTTCATGCTCCCCGGCCAAGTCGAGCGCCAAGGCACTGAAAGAGCCATCGCGCAGCCAGCAGAAGCGATATTGCTGAAAGTCCGGCGAGGCGACGATGGCCCCGTTGGTCTCCTGATTGCGAAGGATCGATTGGACACTTCGTTTAACCAGCGCTTGATGGTATTCAGGGTTCACAGACTCGTTGATGGCCACGTCGCTACTCCTCTGCCCCCACCAGCGACGATGAATGCGACCGGTGCCAGATCGCCGCACTGCGCGTGTCGGCGCCGGGAAGGTTGAAGGACTCGCGGAGCACGAGCGTAGCCGCACCGACAGCCCACGCCTCATCACCCCAAGTCTGAACTTTGATGTCAAGTTCGCTGCCCAAATTCGCAAAAGTCTGCTCACGCACTGCACTCACGATGGGGTCTAAGAACGGGCCACCAAGTGAGGTTCCTTCACCACAGATGATTAGTAATTCGGGGTTCAGCAGCGTGACCACGTTCGCGACCGCCATGCCCAACTTTCGACCTGCACTGTCGACCACTTCAAGGGCCGCGCTATCTCCCAGTTCAACGAGAAACTGAAGCTCATCACGAGAAACGTCATGACCCTTGCGCTCGGCGATACGTCGGCGGATTGCGCCTTCGCCAACCATCGCCTCCAAGCATCCGAACCGTCCGCATTCGCACTTGGGGCCGCCGGGCTCGACGATCATGTGGCCAAACTCACCGCTCGCCCCATGGGCGCCCCGGTACAGCGACCGATTGACAACTATTGCCAAGCCAATACCTCGACCCACAGTCAATGTCACGAAGTCGCTAGCGGTGGAGGCGTCGCCAGCCCACTTTTCGGCGACGGCTAGGGCGTTTACGTCGTTCTCGACCCACACTGGCAATCCGAGGCGATCACGAAGCGGTCCGGCGAGCTCTACGTCGTTCCACTGCAGAAGGTGGGAGAAGCGGCACACCCCGTCGCTGGTCTCGATCACTCCTGACAGGCCGATGCCGAGACCTAGGACCTTTGACGGTGACACGGCCGCAGTGCGAAGGATTCGGCGCGTTTCCTGCTCGACGGCTGCGATCGCGGCGGCAGGATCCCCAACCAGAGGAACGTAGTGCTCGGCGCTGGCAACAATCTGGGCGTCAAGGTCGCAGACCACCGTAGTCAGCCCGTCTCCGCGAAGCTTGATGCCAACGACGTAGCCGGCCTTGGGGTCAAGACAGAGAAGCACCGGAGGCCGCCCGCCGCTCGAGGGGGCAATGGTCGTCTCCACTACGATCCCGCGCTTGAGGAGTTGGTCGACGATTGCCGACACCGTGGGGGCGCTCAACTGGCTTTGTCGGGCGAGATCCGCCCGGGAGATTGAGCTTGCTTGGCGCACTAACTCAATGATCAAGCCGACATTTATGTCGCGGAGCAGAGAACGGGAGGCCCGCGGAGGGATGGGACGCACCGCGGGACCCCGCTCACTATTCGTGTCAGGAGTTCCAGAAGAGAAACGCTTCGGTTGAGGTGAAGTGTCAGACGTCTTTCGATTCATTTCCCTCCATCAACGAATCCTCAAGCAAGTACAAACTTACTTAATTAAGTAAACATACTAAGTATGCCAAGGGTATAAAGCAATATCAGGGCCAAAGATTTTCTTGAAAGCTGAAGTAGGCGAAGTGCCTGGTAGCGGCGCCTATCGCACAATTAAGGAATGTTCGGGCAAGGAAATCGTCGGGCGATTTTCGCGACAGGGCTCCCAGCTGAGCCAACCTCGGCAAGTTCCAATCGCGTTAGCGACCGAACTTAGGTTCCGGAATTTTGCTCAATGGCCCTAAGAATTCCCTGTCTCCCAAACACGTTCGACGTCACGTCTCCGACATCACGGGTTTGCAGCCTTACTTAGGTCTCACTTAATGAATGTCATCGATTAAGGAAGTTGCACCGACCACTTAAGCGATGGGAAATCCAAAGAAAATAGCGCTTTGCCTGAGGTCAGTGCGAAGCCCGACCGCCGCGACATACCGCCTACGTCGCCAGGTTCCCTACTCCTCGACGCTCCCAGCGGCACGCGGCATCGACAAACCGCGCGGCAGAAGTCGCAGGGCCGCCGGCGCCAGCGCCTGGTGGGTGAAGAAGACGAACGCAGTCGCTCCGACTACGTACACCAAATCGATGATCGACGACAGCGTGTCGACACGTGATCCACTTGCCCCGAAGACGCCCGGCGCAATGAGCTGGAAAATCAGGTACCCGAGGACCATGGTCGAGAGAAAGGCAATGAGCACCGAGATGAAGCTGACTGCGGCAACGTAACTCCGCATGACCCGCTTCGTCGGACTGGATGGATCTGTTTCCGAATCGGCGAGGGCCAATCCCCGTTGCCGGTGGATTATGTGGGCGACGCCGCCGAACAGAACCATGAGGAAGCCCACTACGACGATTCGCGCAACCGTATTGGTATTTGGGGCGTTTGTGTGCATCAGGCTCACCAACGCATCGACAACGATTATTGAGCCCATGTAGGCGATCCACAGCGAAAAGAACGAGCCGCCAAACAGGTATGCCGCCATTGGCCGCTTACCCGACGGGTCCGGGTCCCCTCGGTTGGCGATCACGATGATGACGTACGTCATAAGCGATCCCACGCTTGAAATGAGCAGCAGGAACATGATCACGATGAATACCACCGTGCCGCCCCCAAGGATTGCACCTGAAATCGAAGACACAACACCCCCTTCAATGAAGACGCGAAAGGTCTTCTCGTAATGACTTTAGGTCCGATCTTGTTTCAGGGATGACCGATCTGGAATTTCACCGAGTCGCCAGTGAAGGGTTTCAGATCGATCACGTCGGGTCCAGGTCGCGAAAAAAGTGTCCGACAAATTGCCTTGTCTGACGAAGATGCGAGTTGGGATTCCAGTCCAAACCCGCGGAGGAATATATGCCCGTAGTATGCCCATGCAGCAGTTTCATTAAGTTGATATTGCAATAACTTGGCGTTAATCAGTACCTTTGTGTCTCAATGAATTTAGCCAGCCCCAGCTTCCCAAGCTGAGAACGCGAGTTCGATTCTCGTCGCCCGCTCCAAGTGGGCTAGTCCCCGTTTAGTGGACCGGTCTTTAAGACAGTGAGACCTGGTTGGGTTGAGTGCAGTTATGCAAATTTGGCGGGTGTCAGGTTGTTGAGGGCGCCGTGGCGTCTCTCGGTGTTGTAGAAGTTCTCGAGCGAGATGGACATATTGGCTGAACGAGCCCAACCTGCCACTGTTGGTTCCCAACACCGATGAGTGACAATCTGATCGTCTGCCACCGTCCGTAAAGCGTCCGAGCTTGAAGAGTGGCGTCAACGGATCCATGAGGAATCAGCGAACAGTCATCGACTCGATACGTCATCGTTTCACTCAGGCTTGAGCCGGCTTGATCGGGGCGTTGCGTGATCCACTCCAACGTCTTCACCAGGGTAAGGCCCGGCATGTTCACGCCCACATGGCGGAGGTAGATCACCGACGAGTTGTCGTTCTCAACAGGGAAGGTGTAGGTGACAACCCGACTCACCGAATCTTCGCCGGAACTGAAACTCGTACCCGGGTAAAGGTTTTGAATCGGGGCCGGCTTAGCGCCCGGTTGTCGAGTCAGGGGGGACGATGAGGTGGCGATCCAGATCCACAGTGCCGCCCCTGCAAGGAGCACCACGAGGATCGCGAGCACGGTTCTGGGTCGGACCAGAAGACCAAAGATCGAAACCATTAAGAGCCATTTCTAGTCCACCTCGCGTCAGAGGTCGCCAATGTCTGTCACTTGAGAACATCTCACACTACGACGAAACTCTCAGGATCTGCGACCCCGCGTCGACGGACCTCGCGTCATTCCGGGCTCACCGAAGGCGTCCCTCGGCCAAGGTGCGCCAGTGGCTGGTTGCGTATGTGTTACGTCGGGTCTCGGTCTTGAACCCACGCGGCTCGACACGTTGGACTAATTCACAGTCTCGTGACGTGACGCCTCACTTTTGACTTTCCTCTCGGCGATGGCGAGATAGAGAGGGTCGTTCGTTACCACGTTGAGCCGTTGTGCGGTGAAGACTAATTTTGCCACGTGCTCGTCGTCGCTAAGGGCAGCTCTACGAGTGACAGTCTCGGCGTCGAGGACGGTCGTCGAAGCAAACTCACTTAATTGGAGGCTTGACCAGATGCGAGGAGCTCCTATTGTCAAGTACGCCGCCGCGAGAGCTTGGAAACTAAAGCGATCGAATCTCTCAACGTCGTCAACAAATCTCCGAAGGCGAGCGAGTGCTTCTAAACCGGTAACACCGTGCAGCGCCGTAAAATCATCTGTGGTTGCGTAGACCTTCAGTGCGACCTCGGCCAAACGGCGAGGGGTCTCATCATCTACCACGAGCGAAGAAGCGACGCGAGCGAAAGTCGGTCGAGCGGCGACCCACTGCATCTCCTCACTGATGAGATTCATTGAGGGCATCGACGCCCACTCTCCACTGGTCGCAAATTCCCGAAGCACATCTTCGGGGCTGTCGCTTGAGTTGACTTCATCCCCCAACGGAGCGAGCGTGGTTGCATTTGCCGCGAGGTACGCCATCGCGGTACTTATCCGACTCGGTGAAGCGGCGTCGAGGGCGTACGCGAGTCGAATGACGCCATGAAAGGCCGCACCCGAAACGCCGTCCACGAGACTCTCTAAGTACGTGTGCACCACTTCGTCCACGCCGAGTTCCTGTACTTCGCCATCAAAGAAATCGACGA
>Ga0307374_10011846_pt1 | contig 12316 bp, 12 predicted proteins | sample OX3MG_FD_202532 | JGI IMG/M metagenome (GOLD analysis project Ga0307374, IMG submission 202532) | Soil microbial communities from Risofladan, Vaasa, Finland - OX-3 | ecosystem: Environmental > Terrestrial > Soil > Coastal area > Acid sulfate soil | place: Finland: Risofladan, Vaasa | collected...
GGAAGCGCACGGATCTTCGGGCTCGACAGCCACCGATCCAGCCGCCAGATCAGAGCCCGGCTCGGCAACCTTCCGGGCGACTTTGCGTGCGACCCGCGGCTCACCGGGCACGAGTTCCTCGCGTTCTGCGCGGAGGCGCGTGGAATCCGCGGACCGGGCTCCGGGTCGCTGCTGGCGCAGCGGTTCGAGGCCGATCTCGACCGACGGATTGGGGAACTATCCAGAGGCAACCGCCAGAAGATCGGGCTGATCCAGGCGCTGTTTCACGACCCGGAGTTGCTGATGCTCGACGAGCCGACGACCGGCCTTGACCCGTTGATGCAGGAGGAGTTCCTCGCAGTCGTCGGCGAGTACCGCGAGCGCGGGGGGACCGTCTTTCTGTCCTCGCACGACCTCGACGAGGTCGAGCGGGTCTGCGACCGCGTCGCGATCATCCGCGAGGGACGATTGGCTGCTGTCGAGAAGGTCGCGGACTTGCGCGGCCGCGCCTACCACCACGTGTCGATTGAGTTCGACGGGCCGCCGGACGGCGCCGAGTTCGCGCGGATCGCCGGCGTCAGCGAGCTCGAGGTCGACGGTCCGCGCGTCTCGTTCAAGGCGTCGGGCGCGTTGGATCCCGTGGTCAAGGCCGCGGCCCGCCACACAGTGCTCGACATGGAGTTGACCGAGCCGACGCTCGAAGAGATCTTTCTCACCTTCTACGGGCGGGAGGGTAAGTCATGAGCGTCGCCGTCCCGAGCGCGTCGGCGGTCAGCGCCCGAGAGCGCCGTCGGGCGCCCGAATGGCCCGTGACCCTGCGCGCCGTGGTGCGCCGGGGACTGCTCGACCGGCGTCGCTCGGTCCTGATCTGGGGCCTGTCGATCGGTATCTACGGGGCGTTCATGGCTGCGATCTATCCCTCGATCCAGACGTCCATCGAGAAGATCGCCAAGAGCTACCCGTCGGGCCTCAAGGAGGCGTTCGGCGTACAGGCGATGAGCACCGTCGAGGGGTACATCCACGCCGAGATGTTCAGCCTGATCGTGCCGCTGGCGATCGGCTACTTCGCGATCCGCGCGATCGCCGGCGCGACCGTCTCTGCCGAGGAGCACGGCCATCTGGACACGATCCTTGCCCTCCCGATCTCCCGCGCCGTGCTGATCGTGGGCTCCTATCTCGTCGCCGCCACGGCCACCCTGTCGATCCTGGCCCTGACCGGCGTGATGACGTTCCTCGGCGGACGCATCGCCGGGACCCACATCTCGCTCGGACTGGTCGCGGCCGGGGTGATGGGGGTGTGGCCGCTCGCGCTGTTCTTCGCCGGAGTGGCAGCCCTCACCTCCGGAGCTCTGCACAACTCACGGACCGTCACTGGCATCGCGCTCGGCGCGCTCGTGGCGATGTACGCCCTCGACCTCGCCGGGCGTCTCGCCCATGGCCTGGGCCCGATCCGCTGGATCTCCGCGTTTCGCTACTACGGCGCGCCGATGCGCGACGGGATCGACCCCGCGTCGTTCATCGGACTCGCCGGTGCCGGAGTGCTGCTGCTGATCGCCGGGACCGTGCTGTTCAAGCGACGCGACGTCCTGCACTAACGTGCTCCCAAGAAGATCGCGCAGGGCGGGCGTTCTGGACCGCTAGCTCGACTGAAGAACTCGGCGGTCAACTGCTCGTCGTACCGCGACCCGCCGGCTGAAATTCAATCCGTAGTTTGCCTACCCGAACGTCCGCCCCTGTACGGATGACCTGTACGTCTACGCGTGAGACGCTGCCAGCATGGACGAGCTCCAGCTCAAACAGGGCGGCGTCAAACCCGACGACCAGGTAGGCGAGGAGTCGAGAACCCACGCGTCGAGCAGTCCGCTAGGCACGCAAGACAGCTCGGTGATAGTCGGACTTGAGGGACGAGAGCGCGACCCGGACGCGCTCGCATTGGCTCGCACGCTCCACAAAGCGTTGGGAGGCCGGCTCGTGCTCGCGCACGTGATCCCACCACCGCCGCTGGGCCGTGGGATGACCGAGTACGCGTGGCAGGCGCGGCGCGACGGGCGCGACCTCCTGGCCCGCGCGGCCGAGGAGTCGGGCGTCCCCAGTCAAACCCGGCTCCTTGAGACGTGGCCAGCGGCGTTTGCGCTCGCGCAGCTCGCCGAGGACCATCGCGCGAGCATGCTCGTGCTGGGCTCGAGCCACCGCGGGACGGTGGGAAGGATCGTGCCGGGCGGCGTCGCGTCACACCTCCTCAGCCGCGCGCCGTGCGCGATCGCGGTGGCCCCAGTCAGCTACGCGAGGCTTTCGCCGAGGTCGGGCGCGGTGATCGGTGTTGCGTACGACCGCACCAGCGAGGCTGACCTGGCGCTGGCGGCGGCCGCGAGCGCGGCATCCAAGCTCGGTGTTCCACTGCGCCTCTACCACGCGATGCCCGAGATCTCCAACGCCCCCGCATGGGACGAGATCCGCGGGCACATAAAGGACTCCGCGCAACGGATCCTCGGCACGGGACTGGCGCAGCTCTCACCCGAGCTCGACGCGACCAGCCAGGTGGTCGAAGGCGACGTCGCGGACGTAATCGCGGAAGCGGCCAGCGCCGATGACGTCGCGCTGCTGTACGTCGGATCTCGGGGCTACGGACCGCTGCGCGAGGCTCTGTTTGGTGGCGTGGCCGGCGCGCTCCTGCGCACCGCTCGCTGCCCGCTGGTGATCGTCCCGCAGAGCTGCCAGCCCGCGGACAATCGCACGAGAAATCAGCCCTGGGTCTAAGGTGCCGATGCTCGAGGCCTCCTAGCCAACGCCACCGCGTGCGCTCTAGGCTTGTTCGGTGCCAACGTCTCCGCGCCCCAGCGCTTCGCGGTCGGCCAACGCCGCTCCGCTCGCGCGGATCGCGGTCGGCGTCGACGGCTACCCGGAGGGACGCGACGCAGCGGCCCTCGGCGTGATGCTCGCGCGCGCGACCGGGGCCGAGCTGATGCTGGTAGCGGTCCATCCCGACCCGCTCGTAGTGCTTCCGCCTGAGCTTGGCTGGACGGCGATGCACAAGCAGGCGGAGGCGCTGCTGCGGGAGACTCGCGATGCGCTCGCCCCGCACGCGCGCATAGACGTCGAGACCGACTGGTCGATCCCACGCGCGCTCGAGCGCGTAGTCGCGCGGGAGCATCGCGATCTCCTGGTGCTCGGATCAAGCCGCCGCGGGGCGGCGGGACGCGTGCGGATCGGCAGCTGCACGCCACAGCTGCTCTGCCATTGCGGCTGTGCGCTGGCCGTCGCCCCACGAGGCCTGAGCCAGCGCCCGGCGCGGCGGCTCGAGCGAATCGGGGTGGGATACGACGGCGATCCGGAGTCCCGCGCGGCGCTGTTGCTGGCCGGAGCGATCGCACTCGCCGCGGGTGCCAAGCTGGTGGTGCGAGCCGTGGTCGATGACCGGCTGCCCGCGGTGGGATGGTCGGCGGTCAACATCGAGACGGTTCAGGCGATGTGGGACGAGCTCCTCGAGCCCCAGCTCGCCTCGCTTCGCGAGGACACGCAAGCCGCGGTGAACGCCATCGGCGCCGAGGCCGAGATCCAGGCTCTGCCAGGTGCTCCTCCCGACGTGCTGGTCGAGCTAGGAGACGAAGTGGACCTGCTTGTGATCGGCTCGCGCCGGTGGGGGGCGGTGGCGCGCGTGCTGCTCGGCACCACCGGGGAAGCGCTGATGCACAATGTGGGCTGCCCGATCGTCGTTGCGCCTCGCCCCGGCGCGTAGGCCTGCCGGGTTGGCGGTGCGCGCGCAGAACGAAACAGCGTGACTGATACCGATCGCCTCGAGGATCCTTTGCGCGGACCCAAGTCCGAACCGAGGTGGCTTATCCCGGCAGTACAGTGGCCGCCGTGGCGGATCCGGTCGAAATCGATCGCGATAGCGATCTCAAGAAGCTCTTTGCCCACGTGAGTGACCCGCCGCCGAAACTCCGCTCGCGTGACCCCGACCTAACGCGCGCCCTGGAGGAGGTGCTTGATCGGGCGCTCGCGAAGGACCGCGACAAGCGCCAGCAGTCGGCAGGCGAATTCGCGAGCTCGGCGTTTGAAGCCCTCGAGAGCTGAACCCAACTCGATTTCGTCGTCGACCGCGTCTCTGGAACGGTCGCCGGCCTGGAATGGAACAACGACGTCGTCGTGGTCGGCCACGGCGGCGGTCTCGACCTGGCCCGCGCGATGACCACCGGTCCCGAGCCAAAAGGGGCCGGCTTAGGCCCACGCGAAGCTCACCTCAGAGCCGGTCAGCTGGGCACGGCGGACGTCACGGCGTCGACCGTGGCGAACATCGGGCCCGGGATCGACTTCTACTTCGCGTTCGGCGTGATCGCCGTGACCGCCGGCGTCGCGGCGCCGCTCACGATCCTCGCCGGAGCGCTCGCGGTCGTGTTCCTCGCCTTCACAGTGGCCGAGTTCGCCAAGGTGGAGCCTTCGGCGGGGAGCTTCATCACCTATGTTGAGACCTCGCTGGGGCCAATGGCCGGGGTCGCCACCGCGGTGCTGGTGGCAGTGGGCTACGTGGTGGCGATCGCTGGCGTGTTCACGATGTCGGGTGGCATTGTGGCGCTGACTGTCGCCCACTACACCTCGTGGGCTCCTCCCTGGGAGCCCTTGACGCTCGTGCTAACGGCCGGAGCGATCTGGCTGACGGCGCGCGGCGTCAGGCTCTCCACGACCGCTGTAGGCCTGGCCGTCCTTGTGCAGGTGGCGATCATGGTGATTGTCTGCGTCGTCGTCCTCGTCGACCAGCGTGCCCGCCTCTCAGCCGCACCGTTCTCCTGGGCGCACCTGCGCGGCGGCCTGGCGGGCCTGTCCGCTGGCTTCCCGCTCGCCCTGTACATGTTCATCGGCTGGGAGAACGGCCCGTCGCTCGCCGAGGAGTGCCGCGATCCGCGACGCACGGTCCCGAGAGCCCTCTACCTCTCGATCGCAATCGGCGCCGCGCTCTTCGTGCTCTTTGCCTACGCCACCGTCACTGGCTTTCACTACAACGTTTCGTCGGTTGGTCGCTCATCGGTCCCGTTCTTGACCGTGGCCGATCACTATCTCGGTGGTGCGGCCGTCCTGGCCTGGCTCGCCGGAATCGTGTCCGTGCTCGCGACGCTGATCTCGGCGGCGAACTCCCAGTCGCGCATGCTGTTCGACGCCGGCCGGTCAGGGCTGCTTCCTGCCTGGCTCGGCCACGTCCGGCGACGGGTTGATACGCCGGTCAACGCGCTGCTGACTATGGGCGTCGTTGGACTCGGGATCATCGCCGTGTGGTGGTTGTTCCACCTAGTTGGTGCCGCCACTGGATCCAGGAACCCTGTCGGCCTGTATGCCGAGTGCTCGACCATGGGGACGATCGTGATCCTGTTCGTCTACTTCCTGACGACGCTCTCCCTTCCGATCTTCATGTGGCGCCGCCACCGGGCAGAGTTCTCGCCTCTGCGACACGTGGTGGTCCCCGCCTTCGGAGCGATCACGCTGATCGTCCCGTTCGTTGAGCTGTTCAAACCGGGGCAGCCGGCGCCCTATAGCGCGTTCCCCTACCTAGCGCTCGCGGTCCTCGTGGCGGCGGGCGTGATCGCCTGGCTCACCGTACGCCGCCACCCATCCGCCGGCTCCGGTGAGGGGGCGGCATTCGCCGAGCCCTGAGGCGACCGAGCCGAACCAGCGCCCTGGCAGAGCCCCGTATCGTCCTTGGCCGAGCTAACCGAGAAGAGGAGAGAAGAGATCACAAGTTCACAGCAAGGGAGCGAGAGCAACCGGCCAGCGACCGAGATGGTGGAGCTGTCGCGGGAGGAGTGCCTGCGGTTGCTGGCAGCCCACAGCTTCGGCCGGCTGGCGGTCAACATGGGCGAGGGCACGCCTGTCATTCGCCCGGTCAACTACCAGTTCGATCAGCCATCGCAGTCGGTCGTTTTTCGCACCGCGCCCGGGTCGAAGTTTCACGCGCTGCTGCGGGCCGCCGATGCGGCGTTCGAGGTCGACGGCATCGAGGAGCGGGCGCGGACCGGCTGGAGCGTGATCATCTGCGGCGTGAGTGACGAGGTCACCGACGAGGCCACGGTGCGCCGTCTGGATGGCCTGGGCCTCGAGCCGTGGGCTCCGGGGCCCAAGCGCCACTGGATGCACATCCGGGCCTGGACCGTCTCCGGACGGCGGATCCTGCTGGCCGATGGGACCCTGCCCGGTTATTACCCCGGATAGCCGGCGAAACGGCCGCGCGCAGGCGCGCGCCCAACGCCAGCAGCAGATCCGTAGTTGGCCTCGGACTGGGCAGTAGGGATGCCGGATGTGGTCTGGTGGCCGAAGCTGCACGCTTGTTGGAAGGGCCGTTCAGCAATGGAGGATTGACAGTGAAGATCGAGTATTTGCACGCTTCCAAGTTCGGCAACGGGGCAATGGCCGCGGCGTACTTCAAGGAGCAGATGGCCGCCAAGAGCGTTGATGTCGATGTCCACCACATCACGGAGGTGAGGCCGGCTGAGCTCGCGCCGGCCGGTCTGTACGTGTTCAGCTCGCCGGGTCGCTTTGGCAGGCCGATCCGGGGGATGCGCCGTTTCCTGAAAAAGTTGAGCCTGCCTGTCGGGACCCGGTACGCGATCCTGACCACGGAGGCGGCACCGAAACCGGACAAGAAGACCGGGCGGGTGCCGACCGAGGACGAGCTGGCCAAGTACCAGCGCGTCAGGCCAGTCATGAACGAGCTCCTTCAGGGCCAGGGTCTGGTCAAGATCGGCGAGGTCAAGGTTCTGGTCACCGGGCTCAAGGGGCCGCTGGAAGATGGGTGGGAGACGAAGGTGGATAGCTTCGCGGCTGCACTCTGCGCCAGCCTCGAGAACAGTGCCGCTGCGCCGGCGCGCGCAGCGCGGGAAGCCGCGTAGAGCGGAGGCCCGATCCGATGGAGATCGGTCAGCGTCTGGCGCGCGAACAGAGTCAACACCCCAGGGGCCGGCGCCATCAGTAGTCGCGCGCAGGATTCATCGGCTTTGTCCGGGTGCGGCGTGGCGGGTGGCGCGGTAAGAAGGCGCGGCTCATGACTGAATCCTCGGCCATCTGTGAGGCGCTGTCCCGGCCGGAGTCCTATCCCCGTCGACCGCCTGATGTCGCAGTCCACGAGACGCACATCTCGTGGGTGTTCATCGCCGGCGATCGGGTCTACAAGCTCAAGAAGCCGATCGTGCTCGACTTTCTCGACTACGGCACACCGGAGCGGCGGCGCCGGATGTGCCAGGAGGAGGTGCGGCTCAACCGGCGGCTGGCCCCCGAGGTGTATCTCGGCGTCCGCGGCGTGGCACCGATTGGCGATGGGGTCGAGCTGACCGATGAAGAGGACCCTCGGGCGGTGGACTACGTCGTCGAGATGCGACGCTACGACGAGGACAAGACGGTGGCCTCTCGGCTGGCGCGGCGAATTGACCCGGAGTCACATCGAAGCTATCGGTGCCCGGCTGGCGCAGTTCCACGCCCAGGCGCCGCAAGTCAGCGTGGCTGGCTCGCCGGCCTTGGACGCGCAGCGACGGTTTGATCGCAACCTGCACGAGCTGCTGAGCTGCATCGAGCTGGAGAGCGAAATCGGGCGGGTCCAGGCGCTGGAGCGCTTTGCCCACGCCTTTGTCGCCTCGCACGCGGCGGCGTTCCACCAGCGGGCGGCCGCGGGGCGGATCAGAGAATGCCACGGAGATTTGCGCGCCGAGCACGTGGTTCTGGACGGAGGCGTTGAGATCGTCGACTGCGTGGAGTTCGACCTCGGACTGCGCCAGCTCGATGTGGCAGATGACCTGGCGTTTCTGGTCTTCGACCTCACCTCGCGCGGAGGTGAGCGATTTGCCCCCACGCTGGTGCAGGCCTACCGGGACGCCGGGGGCGACCCGGGGGAAGATCCGCTGATCGCCTTCTACGCCTCCTACCGGGGCCTGGTGCGGGCCAAGGTCGCACTGACCCGGGCCGCGCAACATCCGGATCAGGCGGCGGCCCGGGCCCGCGATAGTGCCAAAGCACGTGACCTGATCCTCCTGGCCGAGCGGTTTGCCTGGCGGGCCCGGCTTCCGGTCACGGTCATCGTATGCGGGGTTCCGGCCAGCGGCAAGACGCAGCTGGCCCGAGCCCTATCCGATGCATCGGGGCTTCCGCATCTGAGCTCTGACGTGATCCGCAAACGACTGGTGGGGATCCGCTCCACTGCGCAAGCCCCGGCCGAGGCGTACGGACCGGCGTGGAATGCCCGAACGTATGAACAACTAGCCCACCGGGCCGCCGAGGCGGTCGATGCCCACGGAGGCGCGATTGTCGACGCGACGTTCCGTCATGCCCCGGACCGCCAGGTATTCGCCTCGGCGTTCGCTCGGGCCGCCCCGGTGGTGTTCATCGAGTGCCAGGCTCCGCTGCCCGTGTTGATCCAGCGCGCGGCGCTGCGCTTGAGTGACCCGTCCCGGGTGTCCGACGCCGACGGCGCGGTGGTCCGGCGTGAACGCCTAGCGTGGGACCCGCTCGATGAGGTGCCGGCGGACGCGCACATCACACTGCGTACCGATCGTGTGCTGCCGGACATCGTTGACGATGTGGCGGCGTTGCTTGACTCTCGGCTCCGGCGAGTCCAGGTCGCGGGTAAGTAGTTTTCCGCAACCGGGCCGCGGATTTGGGCGGCTGGCGCCGGCAGAGGACGCACATAGCCTCTGCTGCATGACACCACACACCGATCCGTTCAAAGTCCTGATTGCTGGGGGCGGGGTGGCCGCGCTGGAGGCCGCGTTGGCGCTGCGCGAACTCGCCGGCGATCGGGTTGCCGTAACCATGCTGGCCCCGGAGGCCGAGTTCGTATACCGGCCGATGCGGGTACGTGAGCCTTTCGGCTATAGCCAGGCCCGCCACTACTCCCTGGAGGCAATCGCCGAGGACCTTTCCGTAGAGCTCATCCGGGATGCCTTGAAGTGGCTCGACCCCGACGCTCGTATCGTCCACACAGGTGAGGGCGAGCAGCTGCCCTACGACGCGCTGCTGATTGCTATGGGAGCGGTACTGCGCCCACGCTTCCGGCATGCCCTGACGCTCGACGACCGGAAGCTGGATGAACAGCTGCATGGGTTGATCCAGGACGTGGAGGGCGGCTACGTCAACAAGCTGGCCTTCGTCGCGCCTCATCCCATGCCCTGGCCGCTGCCGATGTATGAGCTGGCGCTGATGACTGCGCGGCGGGCCTTCGACATGAACATCGAGATGTCGGTCACGGTCGTGACGCCCGAGGATGCCCCGTTGGCCGTCTTCGGATCCACGGTCAGCGAGGCTGTCGACAAATTGCTCTCCGACCACAACATCCTCACCGTCCAGTCTGCCTACTGCGAGATGCCACAGCCCGGGCAGCTGTCGCTGCAACCGGGGGGTCGCCAGCTGCACGTGGATCGGGTGGTGGCATTGCCGCAGCTGTTCGGACCCGCGACGCCGGGGCTGCCCAAGGACAACGGTGACAGCTTCATTGCGGTCGACCCCTACTGCCAGGTCCGGGGGGTCGACCGGGTATGGGCCGCTGGTGATGCGACCGACTTCGCCATCAAGCTGGGCGGGATCGCTGCGCAGCAGGCGGATACTGCCGCCCAGTCAATTGCCGCCGCCGCCGGTGCGCCGGTGGAGCCCGCGAAGTTCCACCCGGTGATCCACGCGATGCTGCTGGGAGGCGAGCGCCCGCTCTACCTAAGCGCCCACGTGACCGGGGGGCACGGGTCGAGCTCGGAGATCAGCGACTCCCCGATGTGGACACCGGGAGCCAAGATCGACGCCAAGTATCTCGCGCCGTATCTTGAGGCCCGCGACCGCGCCGCGCTACGTTGAGCGCCATGCCCGAAGCGGCAATGTCGACGGACGCGATCCGGATCGTGATCGCCGACGACCACGCGGTGGTCCGGCGTGGCCTGAGGCAGGTGCTCGACGCCGAAGACGGTTTGGAGGTGGTGGCCGAGGCCTCGGACCTCGACGGCGCCCGGCGATACGTGCGCGGTCACCACCCACACGTGCTGGTGCTCGACCTCAATCTTCCTGACGGACTCAGCCTTCCGGCCATCCCGGAGCTGCGCGCCGAGCACCCGGACACGCAGATCGTGGTGCTGACGATGCAGAACGAGCCGGCCTACGCCCGGCAGGCACTGGCTGCCGGAGCGCTGGGATACGTGCTCAAGGAAGCAGCTGAGACTGAGCTGGTCGAGGCGGTTCGTCGCGCGGCCAGCGGAGAGGCTTACCTCAACCCCCGTCTCGGGGCCCGGGTCGCGGCCGAGCCTCCTCCGGGTCTTCCGGATGGTCTCTCCGAGCGAGAGGTGGACGTGTTGCGGATGATCGCCCTCGGCCATACCAACGCCGAGATCGCCCAAGAGCTCTACCTCTCAGTGCGGACCGTTGAGACGCACCGCGCCCACATCCAGCAGAAGCTGCGGCTGACCTCCCGGTCAGAGCTGGTCCGCTACGCGCTGGATCACGGGCTCGTCGAGACGTAGCGAATCGTCGCGGCTGGTTGCTCCGCCCCGGGTCGCTAGATCGTCGGCATTTCACGGCCGCTGCGCGCCGTGTTCCCTGAGTCGGCTTCCCGGGCCGCTCGGGTGAGCACGAGCAGCGGACAGCGCGCCATGCGCGCAAGTCGCTGTGAGGTGCTCCCGTGGAGCAGGCGCCCCACGGGACCGTAATCCCGTGAGCCCAGAATCAGCAGGTCAAGACCCGCGCCGAATGCTGCGAGCTCCTCATCCGTCCGCCCGTAGACCGCGTGCGACTCGACGCCGTCCAGCGCGGTCATGTGGTCTCGGGCCCGGACGAGCAGGTCGTCGAAGTCCTGCTCGGTGGGCATGCGGGCGCCTATGAACAACGTGGGCGGGAACATGACCACCTGGCACGCCGACAGCTTCGCGCCGAGCTGACGCGCCAGCGCGCGAGCCACTGACATCGCATGTTCGCTCTGCGCCGAGCTGTCGTAGCCAACGCCGATGTTCCGCATCGCGGGGGCTCCGTCGGCGTATCCGGAGGGAGCGACTGCAATCGCGCAGGGAGCTCCGTTCAGCGAGTCCCGGGTGTCGTCGCCCAGCAGCACCCGTCCCCACGGTCCCCGGCGCGAGGAGCCGACCACCAACAGGTCGACGTCCAGGTTCTCTGCCAGCTCATGCAGCCCGCGCCCGATCGACGGCGATGATGTGCATTGCTGGGCGGCCTCAATCCGCATCTCACTTCGGACGGACTCGAGCAGCTGGTTGCCGCCTTCGCGCTGCGCGCTGTGGTAGGTCTCGCGCGCTCGGGCCCAGACGTAGGCGTCACTGGGATAGACATAACCCAGGGTCAGCCGGCCTTTGTCGGACACGAGATTCCTGGCCAGTGCGACCGCGCCGACCCCGCCTTCACGGTCACCAACCCCCACTAGAGCGTGCTTGAACATCTGACTTTCTAAGCGTGCGCGGCGACCGTCCAGGCCTTGCGCTTGGCCTCGTACTCGGGCGGCAGTGCGCCCTCGAGTGCGAGGGCGGCATCGAGGGCGTTCAGCGCGGCGAAGTAGTCGCCCCACTTGGCGTCGCAGTCGGCCAGCAGCAGAGCCAGTTCCAAGGCGTCAGCTTGGTCCTGGTCCTCCGGGGCAGAAGACCCGACGGCGTGCCGGTCGGCCAGCGGTTCGAAGGCGAGATCCGAGGGTCGCGCCGTGGCCAGGAACGGCCCGAGATGGCGCCCGGCGATCTTGGCCGGTGGCCACCACAGCGGCTGGCCCGCAGCCGCCGAGGCGGAGCCCGCGGTGCGCCGGACGGGCCGGGCCTCGATCGCCACCGTCGCCTCGCCGGGCAGGCGTTGCGGCTCGGCTCGTAGATACAGCGGAGCGCCGTCGGTTATGAGAAGGCCGCGGAGCACTGGACTGAAGGGCTGGGGATCGACTGGCATACCGAGTTCCGCGGCGATCGTCTCCGCCACCGTGTCGGCCTGCTGGGCGGCCAGGCCACCCTGCTTGAGCGGGAACGCCGTCGCATCGCCAGCCGCATACACGTCGTCGACCCCCAGCACCCTTCCGTAGGAGTCGACGGGGATGAAGCCCCGGTTGTCCGAGGGCAGGCCGGAGAGCCACGGGCCCTCGAGCTCCGGCAGGGTGACCACCTGGTCGACGAATACTTTGACTCCACCCACCATCACCAGAGCCCGCTTCTCGATCGATGCCGGCCTGAGTGAGGTCCGCACCTGAATTCCGAGTGAGCGAAGCAGCGGCGCGACCGCGCGCGCTGCCTCCGGCCCAAACATGGCCAGAGGCTCCTGCTCCGGCGTGATCAGCCACACCTCGTTCTCGCAGCCGTGCTCGCGCAGGTGAGCTGCCGTCATCAGCGCCAGCTCGTAGATCGGCAGC
>Ga0307374_10011847_pt1 | contig 12315 bp, 14 predicted proteins | sample OX3MG_FD_202532 | JGI IMG/M metagenome (GOLD analysis project Ga0307374, IMG submission 202532) | Soil microbial communities from Risofladan, Vaasa, Finland - OX-3 | ecosystem: Environmental > Terrestrial > Soil > Coastal area > Acid sulfate soil | place: Finland: Risofladan, Vaasa | collected...
TCGAAGCGGAGAACACCGCCTCGCCGGACGCGCGCGTGGCCGGCAACGACTCACCGGTCAGCGCGGACTCATCCAACTCGATGGGGTCGCCCGACAGCAGGCGCGCATCTGCCGGCACGATGTCGCCCAGGCGAAGGCGGATCACGTCGCCCGGGACCAACTCGCGCGCCGGCGGCGTGATCCACTTTCCGTCGCGTCTCACTCGGGCCACGATGGCCAGTTCGGCTTTGAGGGCGGCGATGGCCTTGCCGGCCTGGCGTTCCTCCCAGAATCCGACCACGGCGTTGGCCATGAGCAGGATCAGGATGATGACGAAATCTTCGATCATCCACGGGATCGGACCCCAGAAATAGGCGAGGAATTTCAGGTATGGATTCTGCTTCCGTGCTTCGATCTCGTTTGGCCCGTATTGAGCCAGCCGTTTCTGTGCTTCGGCTTGACTCAAGCCCTCCGGCGACGACCCCAGCCGCTTCTCCACTTCCGGTAGAGGAAGGGATTGCAAATCACTCTTCGCGTCGGGCTGCGGCCGCGACTCGGACTGCAGTTCCGCGGACCGGCGGGAAACGGGCGTCCTACTGCTCACTGGGAGGGGTGCCGGTGGCAGCCGCTACCGCAGTCGGGTCCCTCCCGCCCGGACCACGCAGGACGTATGCGACGCCGACAGCCACGATGGCCCCAACGGTCGGTCCCACCAGGTAGATCCAGAAGTTCGCAAAGGCGAGGGTGACGAGGTCCGGTCCGAACGAGCGCGCCGGGTTCATCGACGCACCGCTGATCGGGCTCGCCCACAGCCCGGCCAGGACGATGTAGCCGCCCACACCCAGCGCCGACAGAGCCCCGATGTTCTGGGCGCCGGAGGCGGTGCCCAGGATGGTGCTCACCAGGCCGAGCGTCAGGACCGCCTCGATCAGTGTCGCCTGCCAGCCTGTGATTCCGGGCCCCGGCTCCGTGGCACCGAGGCCCCCGTTGTCGCCCAAGACTGCCCAGAGGAACAGGCACGCGAGGGTCGCGCCCACGAGCTGCGCCACCACATATGCGGGGACGCGACTCCAAGGGAAATCCCGGCGCATCGCGAAAGCGAGGCTGACCACCGGATTGAGGTGGGCCCCTGAGACCTTCCCCATAAAGAGGATGACCGCCATCACGGTGAGCCCTGGAGCGACAACCTCGGCCGAACGGCTCACCGCTCCGTGGCTGAGCACGGCAACCACCCCGCCTCCCGCCGCCGCCAACACCAGCAGGAAGGTGCCGAACAACTCAGAGGAAAGGCGTCGCCACTCCAGGCTCGCGTCCCGAAAGGCAGCGACGCTGTCTTCGATCTCTCTGGCCGCCGGATCCATTCCGACGGCCGCATCACCGGCTGGCGTACGCACTTTCGGATCCTACGCTCAGGCGCGAAATCTCGTGCGCTCGGCCCGCGGAGCTTGAGCATCGCCGTCGACAACGGCCGGGAACATGCCGGAGGCGATTGCGAAGCAGGTGAGTCCGAGCGACCGTTCGTCTCACCTAACCTGGCAAGGTGAGCACTGCAAATGCGATGACAGCGAGGACATCCTGGGCGCAGAGATCGCCTGGGGCGTGCCGGTGACCCAGGGCACCGCACACCGCTCTGCGCACGGCTATCTGCCCATCAGCAGCTACGGACTGATCGGGGACTGTCGCAGCGCTGCCCTGGTCGGCGCCGACGGAAGCGTCGACTGGCTGTGTCTCCCGCGCTTCGACGATCCCTCACTGTTCGGGCGCATTCTCGACGCCCGCCGAGGCGGCTCCTGGCAGATCCGACCCACCCTCCCACACGGTGCCCGGCAGCAGTATCGCGACCGCTCCAATCTGCTCCGGACCGTCTACTCGACGTCGAGCGGCGTGGTCACCCTTCTTGACTTCATGCCGGTCACCGCACCCGAGGTTGAGGGTCATGCTCGCACCCGAAGTGAACCTCGGCTGGTTCGCTTGATCGAGTGTCTGAGCGGGGAAGTGCACCTGGAGTCGGTCATCGATCCCGCACCCGACTATGGTCGCGCTCCGACCAGATTTGCCTCCAATGCCGGCCACTTTCACGGCGACGCGGGAGCGCATCACTTCTGCATTCAATCGTCGCTTCCGCGGGTTCGGGCGCGACAGCGCTTCACCATCAGGGCGGGCGAGACGATCGCCTTCGGCCTGCGCGTCAGCCGGGCTGGGCGCTGCAGCCAGCGGAATTGGAGTGTGGCGCATGCGCAGCAGTTGGCTCGCGACACGCAGGAGTATTGGTGGCGGTGGATTGGTGGTTGTACCTATGACGGGCCGTTCCAGGAGCATGTCTGGCGATCGGCGCTGGCGCTCAAACTGCTGACCTACGCACCGACCGGCGCGATCATCGCGGCGCCCACGACCTCGCTCCCGGAGCGGATCGGCAGCTACCACAACTACGACTATCGATTCACGTGGCTGCGCGATGCGGCGTTTACCCTCTACGCCTTCTTCCAACTCGGGTTGATCCATGAGGCTGACGCCTTCTTCAAGTGGTTACGCCTGATTGGGCTCGACCATCCTAAACACGACATTCCCAACCTCTACACACTGGACGGCCGGGCGACCGCGCCGGAGTCCACCCTCGACAATCTGTCCGGCTATCGCGGTTCACGACCGGTTCGGATCGGCAATGCCGCGGCCAACCAACTCCAGCTCGACATCTATGGTGAGTTGCTCGACTCAGCCTATCTGTATGCGCGATTCGGCGGGGAGATCACCTCAGCAATGTGGGATGAGCTCCGACCGGTGGTCGAGCTGGCGATCGAGCGATGGACGGAACCCGATCGGTCGATCTGGGAACCGCGCGCCGGTGATCAGCACTACACGTACAGCAAGCTGATGTGCTGGGTCGCCGTGGACCGTGGCTTGCGAATTGCCCGTCACTTCAAGCTGCCGCATCACGAGCGCCTGTGGGTGAAGACACGTCGCGAGATCCACAGCACCATACAAAAGCGCGGCTGGAATCCCCATGTTGGAGCCTTCACTCAGACGCTCGACGGTGACACCCTCGACGCAGCCGTGCTCCGAATGAGCCAGACGCGGTTCCTCCCCGACCACGACGTTCGTATGAAGCAGACGGTCGCGGCAGTCGGCGCGAAGCTGAGTGACGGCGGCGTGCTCGTCCGCAGGTATCTCCGGAGCGGGCACGACGAAGGCAGGGCCAGCGCCGAAGGATCGTTTCTCATGTGTTCGTTCTGGCTCGCCGACGCGATGGCCCACGTCGGCGAATTGGATCAGGCGCAGTCCCTGTTCGAGCGCCTGCTCGCGCTCGGGTCCCCGCTCGGGTTGTTTGCCGAGGAAGCCGACTCAGTCACTGGCAGACTGCTCGGTAACTATCCACAGGCCTTCACGCACCTCGCGCTGGTGGGCGCTGCGGTCAACATCGAGCGCGCCCGCAACCACACGCTCGGCGAGAAGGGACTGCCCGCGCGCAATGTGGCTGCGAAGGCGCGGACCAGTCACGGGCAGCGCATTCCGCAGGTGTCGAAACACCTCGCGCCAAACCGAACGCCTCGAAACCGATAGGCGCGTGCAAGGATCCGTGACGGGTGTGCCCTGACGGTTCGCCTAGAGGCCGCCCTGTGCGCTCATATACTGCTGCTCCTGTGCGGGCGTCATGCGCGCGTTGAGATTGCCCATGATCCATAACGAACCAATGACGATGACGAGAACGACGATGACCATCGCAACGAGCATATACAGGCGCCACGGTAGCTGCGTCGTCATGATCAGGTGAACGAAAAAGACCAGTTGCAGCGCGAACTGGACCAGCGCTAGCAGCACCAGTGCCAGTACGAGCACGCCGTTCGTGGACGAATGACCGACGACCAGCAGATACGCCGCCACCGTCAGAACAATTGATCCCGCGAAGCCGAAGATATAGCCGCGGAAGCTGGCACGCTCCATCGCCGCCGGAAGGAGGCTCGGCCGAGCATGGTCACTCATACTCGCGCAGCTCCCATCAGATAGACGATCGTAAAGATCAAGATCCAGACCAAGTCGAGGGCGGCTAGAACACGTTTGGATCTCCCGATGACGGGCATGTTTACTCCAAGTCCAACGCTGGTCAAATCTCCGGGGCGGCGCATTTAGCCGGTGCCAAACGCCCCGTGCCGACTCGGAACCCGCGAAACCCATAGACGCGCAACGCTCCGCACCACCAAGGAGGTGCTCGATGACGTCGTCGGGACAGTTGCGGTGAAACTGACACGTTGGTTTTAATGCCGAACTGTACTCCCTCCCGGTGAGCGGGTGGCACTGCGCCACCCGCTCACCCCATCTGGTCGTTGATGTGGCGCGAACAAGAAGCGCAGCTCGGCCATCGGAGAGTCGCCTAAGCTCGGCAGCCTCAAGGTTCCGGATGCACCGGCCGCAGGCCTGCCTGGTGCACCCGGATCGCGTGTTGACCGGCGCGGCAGACCGAACTTGATCCCAGGAGAACCGTGGCGTATACTGAAGATCCAGTCCAAAACTGACGGGTCAGTTTGCGAGCCCAGGTCATGTCGACCGCGCTCACACCGAAGGTTTCGAGATGAGCGCGACCGTTGCCACGGACATCGAACAAGAGCGTACTAACCAGAAGCGATGAAAGCGTGAGGATTGCATGGCGCTGAATCCGTACGAATCGCCGCGAAGGAGGATGCGTGCGCGCGCCGAGACGACGCGACGTCAGTTCCTGATGATCATGGGCGGTCTCGCCGCCGCCGGCGCGAGCCTGCTCGGAGGCATCAAGGTCCTCAGCTTCATGTTCCCTCAGGCGTCGAGCAATGCGCCCCCCCTGTTCAAGACGTCGTTCACCTTTGAGCAGCTCACCGGTGGTGTCGTGAACGGCAAGGCCGTGACGCCCGTCAACGTGCTCTCGGAGACCTCCAAGCGCGTCACCGTCGTGCTCGACGACGCCGGTATCTACGCCGTGCTGCTCATTTGCACGCACCTTGGCTGTACCCCCAACTACGTCACGGACATCGTCACCGGATCCGGGGTCTCACCGTCGGTGGCGGATGCACGCGGCGTGCGTACCCCTGCGCAGCGGGTTCCCAACGGCTGGGCGTGCCCCTGTCACGGCAGCCGCTATTTCATCGATTCGACAAACTTCTACGGTCCGGCGCCCAGGCCGATGGACTGGGTCAACATCGAGGTCACCCCGGACGGCTTCTTCGCGGTCGACCGGGCGGCGCTGGTTGCGACTCGTGGTCCCGGGAACAACACGCCACCGGAGTGGCGGCTGCTCGTCGACACGCAGAAGAGCAATGGCAAGACCTTAGGGGTGTAGTAGGCGGGTTAGATACTGTTTCCGCCGGGATCGGATCGGCCTCGATTTGCGCGCCAAGCAGCCTGAACGTTGAACTGATACTAGCGAGAGCGACGATCGTCGCGGACTGGTTCGTGCGTGTGAGTGCTGCAGGTAAGCCTTGGAGGCATTGCGACGATGTGGGTGTATGGCGATGGAGTTGGTGGCCGGGCGGCGCTGATCGCCGTTCTGATGCTTTGGGCGATCACCGTTAGCTACGCCGGTGTCATCTTCGGCAAGCTATGGCGGATGAGGTAACGGTGCCCAGCCAGTCAAGGCCTTCATGGCGGTCAGTGGCGGGTCCGAGCTCCGCCGCCGGCCTGTGAACTCGTGGGCTCGTATTGGATGCGGGCTTGGCGCTTGCCTCATAACAATTCCCGCAATGTTCGCCCATCTCGTCCGGACGGTCGTCCAGGATGGGCCGCAAACCCATGTTACAGCCATCGTGTGGGAACCGGGCTTCAGTTCGACCCGTTCTCCTCCATCGTGAGAGGTGTTGAGCCCCGCGATAGCGCGCTCTTGATCGCCACGCGATCGGCGTTGCCTGTGAGCCGTCGGTGCTCGAGCAATGCTTCGGCGACAGCGTCGATCTCTTCCGTGTGCTTGACCACGAACGCGTGTATGCCGATCCGACGCCAGGTGAGCAAGGCCGCAATCTCCGGAGAGTCCCTGCACAAATACGCAGCGAGGCGGGGCCGCTAAGAGAGAGCGGGATCAGCGACGTCGACGCCGAAGCAGACGACGACACGGCAGCGGCAGTCCGTGTGTGGCCCGGGTCATACTTAACCGGTGGATGTGACCACCGGGCCCGCTTCCGAGGTACCTCGCCGCGACATCTGGACGCGCATAGTCGGCCGAGCCGAGGCGCTGCTGCCCTGGTTCGCGGTGGCTGCCGCGGCACTCGCGCCGGTTGTCGTCACTGTCGGGCTTGTCCCGATTCGCAGCGACATACCGAACGCCACCGTGGCGCTGGGGCTGGCCATCGTCGTCTCCTTGCTTGCGGCGATGGGTACGAGGATCACCGCCGCGATTGCGGCAGTTTCCGCCGCGGTCTGTTTTGACGTCTTTTTCACGGAGCCGTACGGCTCACTCTCGATATCCCGAGTCCAAGATGTCGCGACCAGCGCCCTCCTGCTTGTCGGCGGCCTCATCGTCGGGCAGCTGTCGGCGCGCAATCGGCACCATCGTGGGCTGGTCACACGGACGTCGTACGATCTCAGCCGAATCCACGCCGTTGCCGAGATGCTGGCGTCGGGTGCGGGCGCGGACCAGGTCGTGCGCGCCGTGGCCTCCGAACTCAAGGTCTCCTTGGGCTCCGGGATTGTTGGTTCGAGGCATCGTTCCTGGATGAGCCCGGGCCCGTCATCGAGCCGGGCGGTGAGGTCAGCTGGGGGTCCCTCTGGTGGGGATTCCGCAGCCTGGGATTGCCGGGCAAGAAGATCACTCTTTTCGTTGCGCATCGCGGTCAACTGCTCGGGCGGTACGTCCTGATGGCTGAGCCTGGCACGCGGGTCACCCGGGAGCAGCTGCTCGCCGCGGTCACGCTTGCTGATCAAGCCGGCGCCGCGCTTGCGCTCCAGTCCAAGAGCGCCTAGCGGGTCGCACGCCAGCCATCTCCGGCCGCGGCCACAGGGCACAGGTCTGCACGGCAGCAGCTCGCTGCTTGACGTCCGGCCGCCAGTGTCCTCGTTTTGGGGCAGCGGGTCCCGGACGTCAGAGTAGAACGGGCCCCTCGGCCGCACAGGAATCTCCACCCGAAGATCCTCGGGGCACGCGCCCGCCCAACCGATCGTGCCCGGTTCATCGCCCGTGAGACGGAAGCGTGGATTCGACAGCACGACGTGTCGGGCGCGTGCTCGACTCTCTGCTATGCATGTCCTGTCGACCGGCATCGTCATCGGCATCGCGGTGGTCGCACTCGCTGCTACGTTGGGCGCAAGCGAGGTACTTGTCCGGGGGGTTGGCCGCCTGGCGCGCAATCTCGGGATGCTCGGTGGCGTCGTCGGCTTGATCGTCGCGCTCGGAGCAGACTCCCCAGAGATCTCCTCGTCGGTATCGGCAGTCGGGAGCGGATCAGTCTACGACTGCTGCTGGTGTTGTCTTCGGCTCGAACATCTTCAACATCGCCTTCTTGCTCGGTGGGGCTTCCCTCGCCGCCGGTGAGGTGCGGATCCGCCGGTCAGTCGTTGTGGTCGACGCCGGGGTCGCCATCCTTGTGACACTCGCAATCGGCTTGGCCGTACTTGGCGAGATCCCCATCGCCGTGGCGTGGATCCTGATGCTCCTCGTTTTCATCCCGTACCTCACGTTCCTCTTCCTCAGTCCGACGACCATTGCGCAGCTGCCCCTCCCGAGCCGCATCAGCGCGTTCCTCGCCAACGCCTCCCGCGAGGCCGGGGTCGAGGGAATGGAGATCGAGGCCGAGCTCGAGGATCTTGCCGCTCCCTCGGGGCGGAGCTGGCTACCGGTGGCGCTGATGGTCCCTGCGCTCGGTGTCATCGTTCTCGGATCGATCGCGCTCGTCGGGAGCGCGGTCACCCTCGGACATCGCTGGGGGGTGGCCGGCGTGCTTATCGGCGTCGTAGCGCTTGCGGCGCGACAAGCCTCCCCAATGCCTATGCCGCGGTGCGGCTCGCAATGGCCGGTAGCGGCGCCGCCGTGGTCAGCGCAACGTTCAACAGCAACACGCTGAATCTGGTTGCAGGGATCGCTGTACCGATCCTGGTGTTTCCGAGCCTTCGCGGATCAGTTCCACCCAGTTACGTTGTGTGGCTCCTCGCCATGAGCTTCTTGGCGCTGGCCCTCCTCGCGCGCGGTCTCCACCGCGGCGGTGCCCTTCTGCTGTTGAGCGCATATGGAGCGTTCGTCGTCTACGCCATCCTGACGGCATAGACCGTGTGCACGCATCACCTATCGCATCCCGGTTAACCCAGCACGCCGAGGCCTTCTGCTCAGGTTGCTCCCAGCGGTGTTCGAACTCAGGGAAGCCTTGCCCGACGTCACACTCGCGTCACGCGAGGTTGCTCGGTAGTACGAGTATTTGTCACTCGCTATTTCAGCGACTTTCAAGTCGGTTTTGCATCATGATCGCACATCATCACTGCTCAGGAGATGCCATGCAAGCCCAGGTTATTCGGTTCCGTGAGTTCGCGTTGACGCGACTGGAAGAGGTGCTCGACGGTTCGGACGAGCGTGGACAGGGGATGGTGGAGTACGCCCTGATCCTCGTCCTCATCGCGGTCGTAGTGATCGTCATCCTCATGACAGTCGGCCACCGGGTGAACAACGTGTTCTCCAACGTCAGCCACGGTCTCAGCAGCTAGGAAGCATCAGCCCCATTTCTCCCATGCGGCGGCGCCGCCGGCTCGTTTCCTCTCTTTGCGAACACGGGGCGCCGTGGTTGTGCATCCACTTCTGCAGGCGCAGCCGTCCGCGATCGAGGGTCGCTGCCGAAGCTCCGCGCCACATGGCCGCAGCGATCGAGGCGATGCGGGCGGAACTCGGCGCCGCCTGCCTGCGATTCAGACTGTCGTGATCGAATCAGTGAAGGTCGAGCCTGCGGAAGCCGGCAACCGCGGTCAGTGTCAAGAGAGCCCCGACGGAGATCAGCACCCCGACGGACGCGAGGCTGAGCCCGTTGGCCAGCTGCTGGTTTCCGACCGACCAGTAGAAGAGCGAAACGTACCGAGCCGGGCGAATCCATGCGATCACCGGCGCGAGTGAACTCACCAGGTACGAGGCGGCAGCCAACGCCGCGGTGAAGCCGAGTGCGGCCCCGCGGCTGCCGGTGATCGAGCCGACTGCGAGGGCGCATAGCCCGAAGTCGACACCGAGGAGCGCGACCCCGAGGCTCAATCCGGCGAGATGCGCGATGGGGAAGGAGAGATCGAACTGTCTTCCGATCAGGACGCATCCCATGGTTGCGATCGCCAGGAGGAGCGCCTGCACGGTCAACGCTCCGACCTTTTGCAGCACCACAGCGCGCCGCGACATCGGGAGGATCGTGACAAGCGACAGCGTGCCGTCCTCGTCCTGCCCGGCAATGCAGGACGCACCGTATCCCACAGTGATGAGCAGCATGATCAGCGGGAGGAAGTTCTCATAGATGTTGGCGTCGAGCCATCCGCTCGGTGACGTCAGTGACCCTGTCGCCCCAAAGAGTGCCGCGATTGGCGACCCGTTCTTCGTGAGCTGATCCAGGCTCGTAGCGCCTTTGAACTGTGGGTACAGGGCAACGATGACCAACGCATACAGCGCCATTCCGGCGACGTAGCTGAGCAGCGCCCGCCGGCGCAACTGGAGGTCAAGGACGGCGATTTCAGCGCGCATCGACGGGCTTCTCGACGGATTGGTCTCGGTAGTAGGTGAGGAAGAGTTCGTCGAGGTCGGCCGGGCGCGCGACCACGTCGAGCGGATCGAGCTCGGCAGCGACGCGAAGGACGGGAGCAACGGCACCGAGCAGAGCCAAAGTGATGCGTTTCCCATCGGCGGCGACGACGCGAACGCCCTCGATCGATGCGAAGGGCTTCGGATCGGCGGTCTCCGGGAAGGAGAACTCAATGGTCCGCGGTGCCCGCCGCCGCAGCGCTTCGACCGTGTCGGTGACGACGAGATGCCCGTCCTTGATGATCGCCACGCGGGTCGCGACCCGCTGCACTTCGTCGAGTTCGTGGGAAGAGAGGAAGACGGTCGCCCCGGTGCTCACCAGCTCACGCATCAGATGTTCGAACTCATCCTGCATCAGGGGGTCAAGTCCCGATGTGGGCTCGTCGAGGATGACCAGCTCAGGTCGATGCATGACGGCGAGCAGGATGCCGATCTTCTGTCGATTGCCCTTGGACAACGTGCGAGTGGGCCGCTCGAGGTCGACCTGGAACCGGTCCACCAGTTCATCGAGGAATGTTCTGTCCTGCACACCGCGGACCTTGGCAGCGAAGTCGACGTGCTGCCGCCCGGTCAGGCGAGGGTGGAGCGCGAGTTCCCCTGGCAGATATCCGACGCGTCGATGAATCTCGACAGCGTCGGCGATGGGGTCGAGTCCGAAGACCTTCGCGGTGCCGGACGTCGGGTGGGAGAGACCGGTCAGGAGACGGATCGTTGTTGACTTGCCGGACCCGTTCGGGCCAAGGAACCCGAAGATATCTCCCTCTGCAACGCTGACGTCAACGCCGACGATGCCACGGTGTGTCCCAAAGGTCTTGGTCAGGTTCTCCGCGCTCACCACGACCGTCATGACGCGGCCCCACGAGACGGATCCGTTTCAGTGGAGGAGACCTCACCGATGGTCAGCACCCCGCGCGAATAGACGTCAAGCACTTGAGCGGTCCATCGCTCCATCCCCGACGGCGCGAGAGGATCGATGCCAAGGACCTGGTGCACCTGGTCACGGAGCAGCACAACCGCAAGGTCATTGACCAGCAGGAAGGCGGCTCTGACTTCGGCGTCGGCCGAAGGGCGCACCAGCCCTGCCACTTCAAGGGTTGCAAAGCCCGAGAGCACCGCTTCGAAAAGGCTCCGAAAGAGCGTCTCGGCAGGCGTGCCGCCGTCGATCAGGAGACGTCGCAAGTACGCGGGGAGCAGCGGATCGCCTTCAAGTTCGCTGGAGAGAGCTGCCGCCAGCGACGCGCTCGGCCCACCACTCGACGAGGTCGTGAGCTCGGTGACCAACGCGTCGACGAGGGCGATCGCTCGCTTGTCGACGGCCTCCCGCAGTCCCTCCTTCGATCCGTAGTGGTGAATGACCAGCGAGGGTGAAACCCCCGCCTCGGCGGCTATCTCGCGAATGGTCACTGCAGCGGCACCCCGCTGGGCGAAGAGCCGCAGGGCTGTCTCCCGGATCGTGGCCGCAGCGGTGAGGTCGCCCGGTGCTGCACGCATGTGCAGATTATAGAACATTCGTGCAGCGGGGCACAGCCTAAGTCCGTCGCGAGCGACGGAGCGCTGCCGTTCCTTCTACGATCTGGCAGGCACGAAGCTGAAGCGCCGTCTCGGTGCCGAGGGACGGGGCATTCCGTCCATGACGAGAAACGCATTCCCTTCCTGAAGACCCCTGGCCAAACCCAAAGGGTCTCTTCTTCTTGGTTGCGCTCCACGCGTTGGTCGCCAGGCGTGGCCATCGACGCTCGCCTGCCAAGCGGGTCGGCGAGTGTTGCCCCGCGCGACCATGGTGTCAGCCAAGCGCAGAGCCGGATGCTCGCGCCGTAGGCCTCCTCGCACCGGAGTGGGTGCCGTGGTGGTATCATATAGAAACTGACGAGTTGGTTTTCTTTATAACACTTTGCAGACGGAGTTGACAGGCCGCACGACCGTTGTCGACCCGGTTTATCCGTCACCGCAGGGCGCGAAGCCCGTTAGACGGCTCGCACACAGCCCGCGGCGACTGCAGGACTACGGGAGGACTGGAGTGGAAGCGATGAAACGATGCGGTCGGCTCCTGATTTTGAGTGCGGCTTTCCTCGCGATGGTGACACTCGCGGCGTGCGACAACGGTGCCGGAGCAGCCACGACGAGCTCCTCGAGTGGTCCGCCCATCGGAGCCGCCGGCGTGAACCTTGGAACGCCATCGGTGCGCGTGGCTGCCACCGATCAGCTGATGTTCTCACCCGCGAAAGCGACGCTGCAGGTCGGTCAGATCGTGCAGTGGGCCAACACGGGCTCGGTGGTGCATACGGTCACGTTCACGAGCTATCCGTATCTCAGTGATCCGACCTTGGCGCCGGGGGGCACCTGGGAGGTCAAGTTCAGCAAGGCCGGTACATACGCTTATCAGTGCACGATCCACGCCGGTATGACTGGAATGCTGGTCGTCACCGGTGGATGAGGTGGTGCTCGCCCGCGCGTCCACCCAGGTGCTGGTTGCGCGCCGGGCCGAAGCACGTCTCGCCGCCGTGACCGCGCGTTCGACGGCCGTGGCGGCCGCGGAGCGCTGCAGAAGCGCAGACCCGGACAAAGCGTGGCTCGTCGCGACGCCGCGTCGCCTCCCCCCGGTACCCGTCGGCGAGCCGGCTCGCCCC
>Ga0307374_10011848_pt1 | contig 12315 bp, 7 predicted proteins | sample OX3MG_FD_202532 | JGI IMG/M metagenome (GOLD analysis project Ga0307374, IMG submission 202532) | Soil microbial communities from Risofladan, Vaasa, Finland - OX-3 | ecosystem: Environmental > Terrestrial > Soil > Coastal area > Acid sulfate soil | place: Finland: Risofladan, Vaasa | collected...
CGCTGACGTAGCCTTTCTTCCGGATCACGGCTTCAAGGTCGGGCGTTCTGAGCGTGATTTGCTCATCGTCCTCCGCCACATCGGCAGCCGTCACATCGGCAGCCTCAGCGCGGGTTGTCGCGGGGATGAGTAGGATAAGCAAAACCAAGACACCCAAGGTAATGTTCGTCATTTCAACAACTCGCCGAGCGCCTCCATCAACACCCTTTCCACTTCGGGCGCGACGCGCGAAACGGGACCGGTTTCGTAGCCGCCTTGTGGGTACGAAATCTCGGTGCCGATGTAGCCGGGTCCGTAGTCGCCGTAAGCCGCCATGCAGACCACGACTTGCGGCCGCAACTTTTCAGCCGCAAGCTGGTACTCTACGAACAGCTCGCCCGGCATGTGTACCACCCAGGCCGGGCCAAGTCGCAGGCAGGTCAGCTCGATGGGGTCGCTGGCGAGGCAACGCCGCAGCCAAACCAGGTCGCGCGCGGCGCGCACTCGCTCGCGCGGCGCCGCGGTCGAATCCTCGACCAATCGAACGAGTTGATCTTCCTTCAATCCAGGGCTCGCCGGCAGCAGCACGTTTTTCCTCCGCCAGCGGACGTCGGCCGCGGCGATGGGCACCCTCCTCGTGTTCTCCCAGGCGGCTTTCATTCCCGCGGCGAGCCGCTCGGCGAGGATTGCCCGCAGCGGCGGCGTGCCGTCGTTGTACTTGCCCGCCGCGACGTTGCCGCCCGCCCCGTCGAAATGGATATGGACCACGTCGGGCAGTTCCTTCTCGCGCAGTGCGCGGGCCATGCCGACGAAATCGGCGCTCACGCCTCCCTGACCGTAATGGCTTTGCGGGTGCGTCGCGTAGTAAGTGATCGAAACCACCGGCCGATCGCCACTGAAGAAGCTTACCAGCCGCACGTCGGGGTCGATCACGCCTTCGGGCGCGGAGCGGACGTTTTCGTCCTTGCACGAGCTGTAGCGAACGAACTGCACCTTGCCGTCGGGGCCGAGAATCCGCCGGTTCGAGGCGACTTTCTCCACGCGGCCGGTGCCCAGCCCCAAGTGCGTGACGGGCTGTGCGTTGGCCACGGCCGCGCGGACGGCCGAGGCGGCCCGGTCGATGGTTTCGTGCGCGAACGCGACGTGGAACGCCGCCCCCGCCATGCCGTGCCCGGCCAGCAAATCCTCGGCGTCGAAGTCGCAGCCCGGCGCGTCGTGCTGGTGCAGGCAATGCACCGCCACACGGCTTTCCGTCGTGCCGGCCGCCTTGGCCAGTGCTTGCCGCCATGCGCCGTAACCGCCGTTGCCGACGCCGACCCAATCGATCGCGCACAGCACGATGGGGCTTTCGTCGGTGACCAATACCACGCCGCGGGCCGAAAGTCGATCGACGATCTCCTTGGCCGGGGGACAGAGCCCATCACACAAGGGGCTGCCCAGGGGGGGCGTCGCATCGAGGTGAAAAGTGCCCACTTTCAGCGGCTCGGCCGCCGTTGCCGTGGCGGTGCAAACCAAAGCGACGATCAGCGCGAAGAGTTTCCGACGACACATGGCGGGGTTCCTTGGTGGAGGGCAAATCCACGGGGCTTGTGGGCAGGCTTCCTTGAGCGATTCTGAACGGCGGGAGACCGCAAGTCAAGCCGCGGAAGTACTGGAGAGCATCCCGTAGCCAAAGCGAGGCGAATTCGGCACAATGCACCCGGGGCACGCGTTCCAACGGTGCCAAGCATGGAACAACCTCGAAGGACGTCCACTTGCCATGAACTCCCTGAGAGTACTCACGCTTTGGAATATATGGGTCATTGACGACGACTCGGAAGAGGGCGACGATTCGGAAGAGGACGACGGCTCAGAGGAAGACGACCACTTGGACGAGGACGTTAACCTCGAGAAGCCTCATTACCAGGCCGCGACGGTGACGCGCTTGCCTAAGCTGCCGCGCCTTGAGGGCCTTCGCGTTGGGAATGACCAGCTCACAGAGCAGGACATCAACCATCTCGCCTTTCTACCACGGCTGGAGTCGCTTGACCTGGCAGGAACCTGTGTCAGCGGCGCCGACGTGGTGCAATGGGCCCGCCTCGAAACACTGGAGCGACTGGCGACCAACAGGACAACGGTAACGGCGCGATTTCTTGAGTCGCTGGCCGCGCTCAAGCGTCTGAAGGAGCTCCGTATCTCGCCCTATCTTGATACGAACGACCGGGCGGAGCTCACGGTCGATAAGGGGTACCCATTGCGGTTCTCCCCCAGCGTGATCGACGGTTTGCGCCATGCGCTTGCGACATTACGACAGTCCCATCCAGGACTCATCGTCATGAACGATGCAGGGTCAGCGGATGAGTTCGAAGAAAAGGGCGAATCAGGATCGCCGTGGCAATGGAATAGCCAACAGTCAGTCGATCGCTTTGATTCCTTCATGCGGCAATTTACGCTAGCGCTGCCCGGTCCGTGATGGGGCATTCGGTCGGCGAGCGACTGACCGGCCGATGGGTTCAAGAGCGCCCGATTCGGCCCCCGAGCCGGTTGCGATTGACCCCGATCTTGCCGACGTCGTGGCCGAAGTTGGGACGACGAAAAGCGACGAAAAGGGGACATTCTAGGGACATTCTACGTTTTGACGATGCGCTGGGGCCGCCCGCGCGGACGGAGTGTTGATTCCAGCCAAAGTTCGCGAGCCACTCGACGCACCCAGGACTCATCGCCGTAGGGTTGTCCTCTGGCCACGCTACGGCGCAGGTCCGCCAACTCCGCCTCACTCTGGGGACGGTTTACGCGAGCCAACCAATCGCGCGGGCAGTCGATCGGCCATCTGCACAATAGCTCCGGCCGCTTCCGCACGCGATGCCACGCCAGACTTGACCATGCCCACGATTCGGCGCGCTGGACCAAACTGGCGCGCAACGGATTACGCTCAACGTACCGAAGCACGGTCAACAGGTGGTCGTCTTGTTCGATCGGGACCACATGGCGTGGATTCCACAAGCTGATCCAAGCGCTTCGCGGCTACGAAACACGCAGACACGCAACTCAGTAGCCTGTCGCGGCCAGGCCGTCGCGTTGAGGCGACTCGGTTCCCACGTCGAACCAACCGGTGGCGGCGGCTCCTGGCGGTCGACGTCGGTCCGCGGGGCAACGCGTACCCGCGCTCGGCATGCGCGGCCGCCGTGGCTCAGATCTCGCGGCCTTCCACCAATCCTGAAGCCAAGTCCAGGCTTCGGCGGACACCTGCACGGCGGGCTGACGCCCTTGTGCTGTCCGCCAACGCCTGGCCTTTATCATACGTGCTACCATCGGGACCCTGCCTTCGGCAGGGCGGCGACCACAAGACCGGGACGTTGCAGATGGTCAGGCTGGAGAGCCTCCGAAAGCCTGACCTACGGCTCGGCAATCGCCTTCGCCTTCTTTACCAGCTCCAAAAACTCCGAGCGGTATCCGTGTGGGTCTTCGCACTGCCCCTCGCCGGCCAATTCGATCACGGCGTCCCATGTGGCGCTGCCGGCGTACTGCGAGCCGCGCAGCAACATGCCGCAGGCGGCGACCGAGGCGGCGAACTTGAAGTCGGGGCTGGCGCGGCCATAGGCCAGGCCGGTGTCGGTGATCACGTGCTCCAAGTGCTTGCTCTTCTCGCCCTCCGGCGGCTTGTAGCGGAGTTTGAGCGTGGCCAGCTCGTCGCGCGCGGCCGCGTCGGCCAGTTGCGGCACGCGCTGGTACTTGAGGGCGTCGGTGCCGCCCGGAGCCGGCTCGCCGGCCGGCACCAGCTCGTAAAGCGCCGTGACCGCGTGCCCGGCCCCGATTTCGCCGGCGTCCTTGCGGTCGTCGTTGAAGTCCTGCTCCCGCAGCAATCGGTTTTCATAGCCGATCAACCGGTAAGCGCCAACCTGGGCGGGGTTGAACTCGAGTTGAAGCTTGACGTCCTTGGCGATCGTCACCAGCGTTCCGCAGAGTTGCTCGACGAGCACCTTGCGTGCTTCGCCGGCCGTGTCGATGTACGCGTAGTTGCCGTTCCCCCTGTCGGCCAACTTTTCCAGCATGGCGTCTTTGAGATTGCCTGCGCCGAAGCCCAGGGCGCTCAGGCCCACGCCGCAGGCGGCCTTTTCCTCGATCAGGCGAACCAGGTCGGCAGTGTCGGTCACACCGACGTTGAAGTCGCCGTCGGTGGCCAGGATCACGCGGTTGGTGCCGCCGGGCACGAAGTGGGCCTGGGCCGCCTCGTAGGCCAGTTGAATTCCCTGGCCGCCGTTGGTCGAGCCGCCTGCCACCAGGGAGGCGATCGCCTCGCAAATCTTTTCGCGCTGGTCGCCCCGCGTCGGCGGCAAGACGAGTCCCGAGTTACCGGCGTAGACGACGATGGCCACGCGGTCGTTCTCGCCCAGTTGCCGGGTCAAGAGCTGCAAAGCCTCCTTGACCAGCGGCAGCTTGTTCGGCTCGTCCATCGAGCCGGAGACATCGAGCAGGAACACCAGATTGCTCGCCGGGCGGCGGGCAGGGTCGAGCTCGCGTCCCTTGAGACCGACGCGGAGCAGGCGGTGGTCGGCGTTCCAAGGGCAGCCCGCCACTTCGGTCGTCACCGAGAACGGATCGTCCCCTTCGGGCTGCGGATAATCGTAGCTGAAGTAGTTGATCATTTCCTCGATCCGCACCGCGTTGGGCGGCGGCAAAGCATGCGTATTGATGAACCGCCGCATGTTGGCGTAGGAAGCCGTGTCGACGTCGATCGAGAAGGTCGAAAGCGCGTGCTCGCCGGTGGAAAGGAATGGGTTTTCGGTGATCGGATCGTAGTCTTCGGTGTTCGTTAGGGCGAAGTTCCCGTTGAAGCCCAAAGGAGCTCCTTGGCCCACGATCGGAGGTGGCTGGCCACCAGCCATACCGCCACCCGTCATCCCTGATCCGCCGCTGCCCTTCATACCGCCGCCACCCTGCATTCCGCCGCCGCCTCCGCCGGTTGCGCCTGGTCCACCGGCCATACCACCACCGGCCACACCTCTACCGGACATCCTTGGTCCACCGAAGCCGGCACCCTGCATACTCGGCCTACCGCCTCCGCTGCCTTTGCCGCTGGCTTCGCCACGATCATCGACTGCGCGACGGCGGTTGGTGTCGCGTGGAGTGCGATGGCGGCCGCCTTCGCCGCTGGCTTCGCCACGAACACCGACTGCGCGGCCACGAACGTTGGACGCAGCGCGTTTCTCGCCCGGATACTCTGGACGCCCATCGAGTCCACCGACCGGGTTGGATCGAATTTCTCGATCAAGCTCCTGATCGGAAAACCCGGTACTAATGCCACCACTAGGGTCTTCTTGAGTATTGCGTTGACCACCACCTTGGCTTGGGCCGCCCGTCTGATCGCCCGCGCCATTTCTCGAATAGAGTTCGCGATCAATTTCTTCACGCGCCTTCGGTTCGGTCCGAATTTGCTCGTCACGAAATGGCAAAGCAAGGGACGCGCCTTCCACGGGATCGGACACCTCGTACGGATCGGCCACGCTCGACGATGCGGACGACTCAAGGTCCGACACCGATTCAGCACCGCTCTCAATCACTGAAAAACCATCCTCGACGAGTTCAAGCTCATCCGTCGATCCGACAACCGATGGCCGATCATCGACGTCGTCTCTCATCCGTCCCTCGAGGTCGTTCATGGCCACTTGCCGCACATCCGCGGGCAAGTTCAGGAGCGTGACGACGGTGGCGCCGATCACCAACAGCGAGGCGGCCAGGCTCAAAGGCAGCCAGACGCGGCGGCGCGGCCAGAAGGACGGTGGCAACGTGATCGGCAATGACTCGACGGACGGCACGGTTTCACGCTCCATCAAGCGCGCCTCGACCGCGCGGCGCAAGTCGTCGGAGCGGGTGGGGCAAGCCTCTTCGCGCACGGAGCGGCGCAACAGCCCGCCCAGCCGCGCGATGTCGTCCGACGCGATGCGCTCGGCCTCGTCAGAGGTCGCGGCGAATTCCGCTTGCTCCGCGTCGTTCATTTCGCCCAGCGCGTAAGCCGTCAACTGAATATCGCGCTGGCTGGTTCGCCGAGGTTGATCGTCGTTCATGGTTGAATCCTGGTTGGTCCGAACAGGGCTACGCCTTGGGTTGATCTACACACCTTCCAAGAGGCCACGGGCTTGCCCCGTGGAGTCTCACGTTTGTTTCTACATACGCAGGCTCGCCAATTGACCGGTTTTCGTCCGTATCGCCTCGCAGGCCGCCTTCGGCGGCCTGCGAGGCGATGCGGACGAAAGGGGACTGGCGGCATTTGTTCTAGAAACCAACGTCAAGTACCAGGGGGCAAGCCCCTGGCATGTTTTCGATACCAACGCGTGCAGCACCACGAGGGCTACTCCCTGGATTTCTGATTCCTAGCTTGTCCCCGGCGCGAAATCACCGGGGGGCTTACGCCCCCCGCTCGCCTGGCTCGCCGCATTCACCACACCGATTGCTTACCGTCTTTTGCTTTCCGCCGTCATCCTCCTCCGCCAGCCTCCGCAGGCTGGGATGCTCGCGCAGCGCGACAATTCCCCGGTGGACCAGCACCCGCACGTACCCTTCGCGATCGTCGGTGATCCGGCTGATCTCGCGGTACGAAAAACCCTCGGCCCAGAGGTTGACGGCGTCTTGTTGTTTTTCCGGGAGCGTGGCGACGGCGCCGCGCAGGACATCGCCGGCGTCCTGGATTTCGAGCCAGTCGGAAGGGTCGGTCTCGCGGCTCGTTCCCTCGGCGCCCTCGCGCCGCGGGAAGGGTTCGAGCCGGCCGTCACGGCGCTTGAGGTCGATCGCCCGGTTGCGGCAAACGGTGTAGAGCCAGGCCGCCAAACGGCCGTCGAGTTCCAACGGCTCCTGGTCGCAAAGCCGCAAAAAGGCGTGCTGCACGACGTCGCGGGCAAGGTCCAACTCGCCGGTCAGCCGCCGGGCGTAGCGCAACAGCGGACCCTCGAACTCGTCGAGGGCCGATAGCACCCACTCGCGCCGGCCGTGGCTCAGTTCATCGGACATTCGCCGCTTCCGCGTCCCTCTCCCTTGCCGCCCTCATTGATGACGCTCCAGGCCCGAAACTGTTACAAACTGTTACAACGATCCGTGGTGTTCTTGACACTCATCCGGTAAAATCGGATTGGTCGCGATCTAATTCACCTCAGGATACCCGCTTCCGTGTTTTCGCTCCACGACCGCCCGTATCGGCTTTGCGACGGCGTCAGCCGCCGCGAGGTGTTGCGCGCGGGCGGTCTGGGCGTGCTGGGCCTCTCGCTGGCCGACCTCTTGCGGTTTCGGGCGGTCGCATCTCCCGCGGCGGGCGGAACGTTTGGCCGCGCGAAGAACGTGATCTTCCTCTGGTTGCAAGGCGGCCCGCCGCAGCACGAGACGTTCGATCCCAAGCCCGACGCCCCTCTCGAAATCCGCGGCCCTTTTCAACCGATTTCGACCAACGTGCCCGGCATCCAGTTCTGCGAGCTGCTGCCGCGCACCGCCGCCATCGCCGACAAGCTGGCGGTGATCCGGTCGCTCTCGACCGACGACAACACGCACGACTCCAGCGGCTACTGGATTCTCACCGGCTACAAGTACCAGGGGATCAACTCCCGCGAAATCCGTCCCACCGATTGGCCGTACTTCGGCTCGATCGTCAAGATGCTCAAACCGAGCGAGGCGATGGGGCCGCTCACTTCCGTCTGGATTCCCGACGTGATGCGGCTCAACGACAACGTCCAGCCGGCCGGGCAGACCGGTGGTTTTCTCGGACGTCATTGGGATCCCGAACGGTTCATCTGCGATCCCTCGGACGCCGGCTTCGCCATCGAGGGTTTGCAGCCGCCCCGCGATCTGCCCGCCTTGAGGCTTTCACGGCGCGTGGGCCTCTTGGACCAGGTGCAGCGGCACTTCGAGCAAATCGAGCGCGGCGCCGCGGCCGGACTCTACGACAAGATCCAGCAAGACGCGCTGGGGCTCTTGACCTCGGGCAAGGCGCGCGAGGCCTTCGCCATCGAGCGCGAGCCGGAGGCGCTGCGCGAGCGCTATGGCCGGCACAAGTGGGGCCAGTGCGTGCTCTTGGCGCGGCGACTGATCGAGGCGGGCGTGCGGCTGGTGCATGTCAATTGGCCCCGCGAGCCGGGCGACACGGCCGTAAGCAACCCGCTCTGGGACACGCACGCCCAGAACGCCGACCGATTACAAGACGCGCTTTGCCCGCAGTTCGACGTCGGCTTCACGGCCCTGATCGACGATCTCGACCAGCGCGGCTTGCTCGACGAAACACTCGTCGTGGCCGTCGGCGAGTTCGGCCGAACTCCGAAGATCAACGCCGTGGGCGGACGCGACCACTGGGGACCGGTGTTCAGCATGGCCCTGGCCGGAGCGGGAATCAGCGGCGGGCAAGTCTATGGCTCCAGCGACAAGACCGGCGCCTACCCGGCCTCGCACCGCGTCGAGCCGACCGACTTCGTCGCGACGCTGTTCCACCTGCTGGGAATCGACCACCACGCGATGTTCGCCGACCGCACGGGCCGGCCGCTGCCGGTGAACAAGGGCGAGCCGCTCTTCGCCTTGTTGGGCGATACGCCCGCCACGAGCGCGCGTTGCCAAGCGACGGGCGACGTCGCGCTGGTGCCCCCTTACGATCCAAGCCCGTTGGTAAACCTGGGTTTTGAGGACGCCTCACCGCTCTTGGAGATCGGCGCGAAGTCACGGTTCAAGGGCTGGCAAGCGGCGCCATTGGGCTCGGCCGAGCGTGCGGGCGCGTTGGCGGTGCGCTTGGCGCGTGGGCCGTCACCCGCCTCGCGCGGCGGCGAGCAGCACGTGGCGATCGGCTACGGTCCGTTTTCCGCCGGCGCGACTGCATCGTTGCCTGCCGGCTTTCAGGCATTTCTCACTCAAGAGGTTCGCAGTCCGCGCGCCGGCCGCTACACGTTTTCGATCCACGCCTGCGCCGAGGCGTCGTCGCCGGAACATTTTCGCAATCTGTTTCTGAAGAATTTTCGCTGCCGCCTGGCGATTTTCGGCTACACCGACATGAGCAAAGACCCTCGCCGGCCGCGGCTTTACGCCAGCGTCCCCTTCGAGCCGCCCCTGGCGCAGGCGGGGATGGCGGCGTACCAGCGATTCGAGGCCAGCGCCGTGCTTCGCAGCCAGGACGCCGGCGCATCGGAGATCGAGATGGGGGTGGGTGTGGCGGTGATCGTCGAGCTGACCGCCCCGGGCCCACTCGACCTTGCCGCGTTGGGCGGTCACGTCGTGCTCCGTTTCGACGACGCGGAACTGGCTTTCAACGCCCGGCCCCGCGATGAGAACGTCAAAGTCTAGCCGTGAGGCAGATAATTCCACGGCGAGAAAACTAATCCGCGTCAAATACCGCGGAGACGTCAACGGCAAACCCGACCAACATGGCGGAGGCTGCCTGTTCACCTCGGCGAAAGCAGCCCACTTCGGCGTAAGCGCCGGCGTCCAGGCGCAGCACGGTGATCGTTTCCGACTGCGGGTTGACGATCCAATACTCCTCGACCCCGGCGTCGGCGTACTCGGCGCGCTTTTGAACCAGATCTCGCTGGGGCTTCTCGGGACTTACCACTTCCAATGCCAGGTCCGCGCCGGTCCAAAAGCGGTTTTGGCGACGCTCGTCAGCAGCCGAACGCAGCAGTAGCAAATCAGGCTCGCGGAATTTGCCATGCCCGATTCGCAGCCGTAGCGCCGCGAAACGCGCCTTGCCTCCACGTGGATTGATGAACTCCCTGAACGCAAGAAAAAGGAATTCAAGAATCGCCTGGTGGTAATCCGTCGGCATGGGAAGCACCTCCAAGCAGCCGTCGGTGAACTCAACCAGCCGGCTCGTGTGGTCCGTCAAAGCAAGGTACTGCTCCTCCGTCCATTCTCCTTGGCGAGGAATGATCTCCTCGACGACCGTCGTCCAATCGTCGGAGGCCGGCGCGCCGGGCGTGAGGTTCGGTGCCGTGGACATGGGGCTTAGTCAAGGAATAGGGTGCGAACGCTACAACAACCAGTATAGCCGATGGAATGGCTTCCACAATGAAACGCTCGATTGACACGGCGCCACCCTCCAGCCGACAATACGGCTGTACCAATCCCATGAAGCAATGAGGCCCGTGCCGTGCTTTCGATTCTTACTCGCCCCGGCAGGCTTTGCGACGGCCCCAGTCGCCGCGAACTTTTGACGGTGGGCACGTTGGGGTTGGTGGGGCTGGCGCTGCCGGATTACCTGCGCGGAAAAGCTCGCGCCGCCGAAAGCCGTGCTCCCGGCGGCACGTTCGGCCGGGCCGAGTCGGTGATCGTGCTCTACATGCAGGGTTCGCCCAGCCATATCGACCTTTGGGACCCAAAGCCCGCCGCTCCCGCGGAAATTCGGGGCGAATTCCAACCGATCGCGACCCGCGCGCCGGGCATGTTCCTGGGCGAAGTGCTGCCACGGTTGGCGATGGAGGCCGACAAGTTCGCCCTCGTGCGGTCGACGCACGTGAATCCGAAAGGGTTGCCCAACCACGGCTCGGCGATCTACATGCTGCTGACCGGGCACGATTCGAGCAATTTCACCGCCACGGGCCTGGCGGTTCCCCCCACTCGCGAAGACCTGCCAAGCATCGGCGCGACGGCGATCCGGTTCCGCCCGGCCCAAGCCGGCCGATTGGGTTACGTGGCGCTTTGCGCGCCGGTCGGTGAAGGCGTGGTGACAGGACTGGCCCAAGGTGCGGGCCTGTTGGGCGGCGGCCATGATCCTTTCACCATGTACGACGACCCAACCAAGCCGCTGCGCGTCGACGGACTCGCGCTCCCTTCCGACGTGACGTCGGTCCGCTTGCAGGGCCGGCGCGAGCTGCGAGCCAAGATCGTGGCCGAGCGGCCCATGGCCGACGCGAACTTCGATCCGTACTTCGAAAAGGCCGCGTCGCTGGTCGAATCGACCAAGGCCCTGGCGGCGTTCCGCCTGGAAGACGAGCCACAAGGCATTCGCGAGCGGTACGGTCTGACCCGCTTTGGGCAGAGCTGCCTGCTGGCCCGGCGATTGGTCGAGGCCGGCACGCGGTTCGTGCAGGTCAATTGGCCGGCGCGCGCCGATCAGGAGCCGGGGCCCGGACCCGACGGCTCGTGGGACACCCACCGCAACAACTTCCCCATCCTCCGCGATCACCGCGCGCCCGTTTTCGACCTGACCATGAGCGCGCTCGTTTCCGACCTCGCCCAGCGCGGCCTGCTCGAAAGCACGCTCGTCGTCGCAATCGGCGAATTCGGCCGCTCGCCGCGGATCGGCGCCGCCACCACCAACAACGTCGGTCCGGGCGGCCGCGACCACTGGCCGCACTGCTACAGCTTTCTCATCGCCGGCGGCGGCGTTCGCGGCGGGCAAGTCTACGGCGAATCAGACAAACATGGGGCCTATCCCAAGCAGGATCCCGTCCACCCCTGGGACATGATCGCGACCTTGTACCATCTGCTCGGCATCCCCGCCGATATGGAATACCGCGACACGCTCGATCGTCCTCGGCGCCTCGTGCAGCAAGGCAGCCCGATCTTGGGGCTGCTTTGATTAATCCCCAAGCCGCGCGCTCTTTGAGATACGCTTAACCAGTGGCAGCGAGGCAGTTTGGGGGGCAGCCGGCTTAGCGCCGCCGGCGAAGTTCATCGGGGCTGGGCCGACGGCCAACGGTCACTTCCAAGGTGGTCCGCTGTCCGTCGCGCACGACGACCGCCGTTACCTTGGAACCAATGGGGGTGCCGGCCACCATCTGTTGCAATTCGTCTCGATCAGCGACTTCTTTTCCGTTCCACACGACGATCACGTCGCCCGGCTGAAGTCCGGCCGCGGCGGCCGGTTGTCCCGGAAGTACGTCCCTGACAAGCACACCGCTTGGCCCGGGCACCTCCAATCGCTTGGCGAGGTCCGGCGTCAGTTCGTCGAACACCACACCGAGCCAACCACGTTCGACCGTTCCTTTGGTTCGCAACTGTTGGTACACATCCTTGGCCACCTGGCTGGGGATCGAGAAGCTGATTCCCTGAAACGAGCGGCCGACGATCGCGGTGGTGATCCCCACGAGCTCGCCGCGGATATTGACCAAGGGACCGCCGCTGTTGCCAGGGTTCACCGCGGCGTCGGTCTGCAAGAAGTTGCGATAGACATTGGCCGTATCGTTGAATCCCCGCCGTTCCTTGGCGCTGACGATGCCGCTAGTGACCGTGCGATCAAGCCCGTAGGGGTTGCCCACCGCGAGCACCCAGTCGCCGACTTCGAGCTGTTCGCTGTTGCCCCACTCGGCCTGCACCAGCCCGTCGGCGTCGAGCTTGAGCAGCGCCAGGTCGGCCCATGGGTCGTGTCCGACGACGTGAACGTGCTTGCGGTCGATC
>Ga0307374_10011850_pt1 | contig 12314 bp, 11 predicted proteins | sample OX3MG_FD_202532 | JGI IMG/M metagenome (GOLD analysis project Ga0307374, IMG submission 202532) | Soil microbial communities from Risofladan, Vaasa, Finland - OX-3 | ecosystem: Environmental > Terrestrial > Soil > Coastal area > Acid sulfate soil | place: Finland: Risofladan, Vaasa | collected...
GATCTCTCCGCTATCGCGCAAGGCGTACAGACGCCTGTCACCGACACCTGCCTGCTTGGCCTCGCCGTAGGTGAACGTGTCACCCAGCTGCTCTCGGAGATCCGGGACTCCTGCCGTCCTCATGGAAGGAAATCATACTCAGATACCGCCTACCTGGGTAGGTTTTCCTTCAAGCCCGGGCCAGAAGGGGTCCCATCAAGCCAGCCCCAGCCGCCGGATCAGCCTGACGAACTGTCGCAGGACTGGCCCGGCTATCCGGCCGAGGACGCCAAAAAGACGCTGCCGAGGGCGCCAAACCACCCAGAGCGGGGGGACAGGCAGGCGAACGACCCCACAACCGCCGCGCCAGGGGCCTGAGGCGCCGGGCCGGGGGCCGGGACAGCGGCCGGCGCCACCCGAACGGAGAGGGCAGGGCGTGCGGCGAAGTGGGGCTTGACCGGTTTGGGGGGGCGCCTAATCGCGGTGCCATCACCCGTGCAACAACACGTAGGGGCGAGTACCGCATGGCGAGGACCACAAGCCCTCCAGTCGAGGTGTCCGAGGGCTCACCGGGCCAATCCCGCATTCAGCATCGAGTCAGACAACAGTCTTCGTCGTGCATCACCTCATTTATAGTTGCTCCCAGATGCTCACACGGGCGACTGAGGAGCGGCATGGCCAAGCTGATCTACGTGGCGAACATGTCCCTCGACGGCTACGTCGAGGACGCGCACGGCAGGTTCGACTGGACCGAGCCCACCGATGAGGTCTTCACCTTCATCACCGACATTGTGCGCCCGGTCGGTACCCACCTCTACGGACGGCGCATGTACGAGACGATGGCCCCGTGGGAGACCGACCCCAACCTGGCTGCCCAGTCGGAGCTCATGGCTGACTTCGCCCATGTCTGGCGAGTGGCCGACAAGATCGTCTACTCGGCGACGCTGCATGCAGTCCCGACCGCCAAGTCGCGGCTCGAGCGCCGCTTCGACCCCGATTCGATACGGGAGCTGAAGGCGTCCGCCGCGAGCGATATGACCGTCGGGGGTTCGACCCTCGCTGCGCACGCGTTCAGCGCCGGGCTGATCGATGAGTACCAGCTCTTCATGTATCCGGTGCTCGTCGGTGGAGGAAAGCCCGCTTTCTCCGGAGACGCCCGTGTCCAGTTGGACCTGCTGGAGGAGCACCGGTTCGGCAATGGTGTTGTGAACCTGCGCTATCGCATCCTGAGCTGACCCTCCAGTCGGAGGCGCACCAGCCGCCGTCGTTTCGGCGATCCAAACTGGGGCGGCGCCTGAAGTGACGAACAGCCGATGCTGGAGGCGGAGGAGCTGGCCCCACTCGTGGAGATGTCACGAGCGTGGCCGGCTGCCCCCAACATTCGCCGGGTCGGCGGGACACTTGAGGGGTTCCTCAATCTTGCTGACCCGACGGGAGCCACTCTCGAATCCCGAGGTACCCCGCACGACCATCCAAGCCTTGTGGTTGGTGGACCAGCGACGACCGATTCCTTTGCCACCGGGACCCGGTCGAATGTACATGTTGATGATCTAGCCCTCACGCGACCGAGGATCTTCCGGCAGTGGCGGAAGATCGTGCACGACTACGGAAGCGGGACCGATCTGATTTCCAGCATCTTCGACCAGCCAGGAGAAGAGGCGTCCAAAAAGACGCTTTCGCTCGAAGAACTGCCGGGTGTCGTCGGATAGCCGACCTGGGAAGTCATCCGGCCGGATGCCCCGGTGCTCGGCCAGAGAACTCAATCCGCAGTTCACAGAACGCCAACAGGTCGGCGGAAGTGAGGGTCGCAGATTCACGGCTTCCATTCTGGTGGACCTGAACCCCAGTGCGCAGGGTGCCCTGACGCCGGGTCGGTGGCGCCATTCGACTGTCGCGAGGAAGGGTCCTATTTCCCAAGCCGTGGAGTCTGTACGAACGGCACGCTGTGACCGGGCCGCAATGTTCGACGGCGAGGGATTCGGGACCGGTCGGCGTCGATGACGGTCGCAGGTACGCTGCATTCATCGCCGAGCACCCGGACAACGGCCGTTCGGAGGCAAGAGGAGATCAACAGATTTCGGCAACGCTGAAGTTGACGCACAAGGCAATCGGAGCGGAGGTCCGTCGGGGCACGTACGATGCCGTGGTCGACGGTGAGCGGGTCGGGTCGGTCGAAATGAACGACACGATCGAGATTCCAGTCGAGCCCGGACGTCATACCCTGCAGGTCCGCAATGGCCGAAAGTCGAGCAGCACTGAGACCTTCGACGCCGCCGATAACCAGATCGTCGCCTTCCGATGCACCGGAAAGAGGTTCTTGCCGATCTTTTTGGCATCCTTCATCGTTCCCGGGCTGGCACTGAAACTCGTTCGCGATTGAGTCGGTGTAGCGGTCGTTGCGCTCACCAGCACGACGTCATCGCCGCCCGGCTCACCTGGAGTGGGCGTGCCACCTAACGCCGGCTGTCGGTGACCCGCTCCGGCACATCAAAGGCATGGCTCACTTGGATATCGGCCGCGCGGTAGGGGGCACTTCCAGAGCCCTGAGTGGAGGCCTGCGCGCCGATCCATCCACGGGCGCCTCCGAGTCATACTTCGACCGCGTCCATACCTCTCTGCAGCTCGTTGGGGCTATCGTTGCAGCGGGTCGTTACTGGCGTCTGGGTGGAGCACCACTGGGGACCGACCCGCCGGCAGCTTGCCGGATGTAGCCGTGCGCCTGGGCGAAGACTCGATGTCGTCCGAAGGAGCGCGTGGTGCCCAATCCAGTCGTAGCGAGTGCCTATCGATCGGCGTTGGAGGTGATCTCTGCCGCCGAACCAGATGTTGCTGAGGCCATCGTCGGTGAGTTGGAATCCCAACGGCGTCAACTGAAGCTCATCGCTTCAGAGAACTACGCCTCACCGGCCGTGCTGCTGGCCATGGGCAACTGGCTGTCGGACAAGTATGCCGAAGGCACTCCGGGCCATCGCTTCTATGCCGGATGCGAGATGGTTGACCGGATTGAGACGTTGGCTTCCCGCCACGCCAAGGCACTGTTCGGCGCCGATCACGCCTATGCCCAGCCTCATTCGGGGATCGACGCAAACCTGGTTGCTTACAGTGCCATCCTTGCCCACCGAGTCGAGCAACCTTTTCTCGACGAGGCAGGGTCGAGTCACGTGAACGACCTTGACTCCGATAGCTGGGATCGATTGCGCAACGAATTGCACTCCCAGCGCATGATGGGCATGGCGCTCGACGCCGGCGGGCATCTCACCCACGGGTTCCGTCCCAACATCTCAGGGAAGATGTTCGATCAGGCAAGCTACGGGGTCGACCCCACGTCCGGGCTCCTGGACTACGACGCCATCGCGGCCCAGGTGAGAGAGTTCCGTCCGCTGGTGCTCGTAGCGGGCTACTCGGCCTACCCCCGGAACCCCAATTTCGCCATCCTGGCCGAGATCGCCCACGACGTCGGGGCTACTTTCATGGTCGACATGGCCCACTTCGCCGGACTGGTGGCCGGGAAGGTGCTCACCGGTGATCTTGATCCGGTTCCCCACGCCGACATCGTGACGTCCACCACTCACAAGTCACTTCGTGGTCCTCGGGGCGGACTGGTCCTCTGCACCGAGGAGTACGCCCCCTACGTGGACAAGGGGTGCCCGATGGTCCTCGGCGGCCCGCTGCCTCACGTGATGGCGGCCAAAGCCGTTGCATTCTCTGAGGCTCGCCAGCCCTCGTTCGCTTCCTATGCCGTCCACATCGTAGAGAATGCACGTGCTCTGGCGGAGGGCCTGATACGGCGGGGAGCACGGCTCATCACTGGGGGGACTGACAACCACCTTGTGCTCTTGGACGTGGCTTCCAGCTTCGGACTCACCGGCCGTCAAGCTGAGGCTGCCCTGCTTGACGCAGGAGTGGTCACCAATCGCAACCTACTGCCAGGTGACGCCAACGGCGCCTGGTACACCTCCGGAATTCGACTTGGCACACCGGCGCTGACCACGCTGGGATTGGGGTCGGACGAGATCGACGAAGTCGCCGACGTCATCGTCACTGCCCTGAGAGCCACGACACCGGCGGTATCCACAGCCAAAGCGAAGTACGAAATCGATCCCCTCATCGCCCAAGCCTGCGAAGACCGGTGTTCCGGTTTGCTCGCGCGCCACCACCTCTATGCGGACATCAAGCTGTAAATGATTTGCTCGGAGAGTACGGACAATGCAGTGAGACTCTCGAATCAAGTAGGCGTTACCGCACTAACAACCTCAAACTGAGACAGAAGGTGTCTCCGGTCAGCGAGCAGGACATCGTCCAGGGGTCGGCCCAAACGCCGGCAGGGAGTCGCCCTGACGACCCGCTACTGATTGGCACGTCGGGTGGTCAGGGGTCAGTGGTCGTGATCGTGATCGTGATGAATGGTCACGCCTCGCTGGAACGATCGGGGTAATCCGCCGCCACTGATCGCCAATGGGCCGCCGATGCTCGGCGGTCTCCTCGATCCGCCGGTAGGACTCTGGCGGGTGCGGTACACCGGCCAGCTCGGCCAGGCGCATACGGAATCCGTCGTAGCCGTTGGGCGCCCAGATGACCTGTGCACCCGCTTGCCGGCGCAGGGCCGCTGTCGCCACCGGGACGGCGGCTTCTGCCAGTGCCCCGCCCGCACCGGCCTCTCGGCGGGGGTGGCCGAAGCAGGCCAGGAGGGGAGCAAAGCACCGACCGCGCAGAAACGCGGACCCGGGAGGCGACCGTCCGAGCCGGAGCGGCAGGGGGAGCGACGGAGGCCCCGGCGCTGAGAAGGAGGCGGGCCGGCGGGCACCCTTGGGCCGGGAACGGGGGCGCCCGCCGGCCGAGGTCGGGAGTCAGGACCGACCGGACTTCTCGAGTACAGCCGCCGATCTCCGCTGCCGTGCGGCCTCAGCCCGGCACCCTCGGCATCTGCTGGTCAACCCATCGGGTTTTCCTTTGTCCTTCCCGAACGCCTCCACCGGGAGGATGAGCCTGCACCGAGAGCAGCGTTTGCGGCCGGGGGCCAGGTCGATGTGAGAGCGCGCCGGTGGGAGCGGATCTCTCGCGGTGTTCCCGTTGATGGTTCCGGGAAAGGTCCCACTCGCGCGCGACGGTTCGATGTTGCTGCCGGCCCGGTCATACGTGAGCTCATCCGTCGGCACGGGAACCTCGTGCTGGGACGCAGGTGACAGCATTTCGCCGGGTCGTGAGTCCAGAAGGTAGAGGCCAGCGTTACCCTTTGCGGAACGCCGGGCGGGCCGCCTCATGCGGTCGTCCAGAGCCACCAGTACCAGCGGTAAGAGGCAAGCCAGGACGACCAGGGCCCAGCCCCACCAGGGCAGCGCGGCGCTCACTCTGATGTCGAGCGAGCGGTGCTTGGGGACCAACCCGGTCACCAGCACTTCTTGTCCTGGCACCGCATGAACGACTCGGCCCCCGGCTGGCGAATATTGGACGGGCAGAATGCCGGTATTGACGAGGTTCACCGCCACGAGACGACCCCGACGCCCGGATCCGTAGAGGAATCCCCCTATGAGCGGCTGAAACCACAGAAGGGGGACAGCGAACAGCACTGTCGGTCCGAAGGCGAGGATCCAGCGCCGTTGGCGCTCCCCGACGAAGAGGGCGACGGCGACCAGAGCGGCGGCGCCGAGGAACATCCATGGCGCACACCTGTAGATCCAACCGATGGCGGGGATGACGGCCTGAGGCGTACCGATGACATTGCCACGGGTGATGACCCATGGATCGGGCTCCTGGTTGAGGTCCCCCTTGGTCAGATATCGGTCGTGGGGAAGGACCCGGTAGATGCGGTGCACGTAGGTCAACGAATGCCCCCGATGGGGCTCCAGCACCACGATGTCGCCAACACGCAACACGGCCGACGGCGTCAACGGCTGGGTGGCCACCAGGGAGCCCACGGGAGCGGCCATTCCCATCGACGGGGAGCCGACCGTGAACAATCCGCCCCCGGAGACGAGCCAGCCTGACCAGGTGATGGCGAGCGCAACGAGCACTGATGAGATGCAGTATGCCGGCCATCGTCGGGCCGCTCGGTGAAGAGGGGTCTCCGCGTTGTTCTTCTCCTCCGCGCCGGCCGCGGCCGCCGTCAAGGCGACGGGGTCACCTTCAGCTCTCGCAGTCGATTCGATCGCGTCGCTCTCGGGATCGACATCCTCGAGGGGTGCCCGGTCCGCCTGCCGATCGTCCGCTTCGACAGTCACCGGATACCTCACAGGAGTACGTACCCCGAATTGTGGGTCAACTGGGACGAGAGGCCGTTGGCCCCGTCGGTGATCACCCACGGGACAGAGACATGGAGCCCCACCGCGGCCGCCGGAACGGAGCCCGATGTGGCCGTTGTGAATTTCAGTGCCGGCAACGCTATCGGGATGGACGAGCTCATCGACAGCCAATTCGAAGGGGGGACGGCTGGGCACGCGCCGGTGGCGATGGGATAGACACACACCGACCCGACCTGAAGGGTCATGGCGATGTAGGTGCATGGAGGAGACCCGGGTTGGGCCTCCTCGTCGAGCGGCCAGAATGCGTTGGAGGTGGCCACCCCACCTGTGACCGCACTGAGGTATGCCGATGCCGAGGATGCGCCGTAGAGCGATGACACGTCAGCCGCAGTGAGCACTGAAGGAAACACGGCGATCTGGCCGAGCGATCCCGACCAGTACCCGCTCGTCGGTTGATCGGTCCATGAGCTGTGGGCATTCGACCACCCGAGGTGCCACCAACCCCCGTACACCTGTGCGGGTTCACTGCCGGTGATCGTCTCGTTGCCGACCGAGCCGGCGACGAGCACGCCATCGACGTAGAGCAGTACCGTGCCGACCGTGGCCGAGACCGGCGCGGCCGTGGCCACGGCGAAGTGCCAGTTGCCGTCGGCGTAGTTCTTGGCGGTCGTGGCCGAACTGTTGACCTCAAAAATCCTGTTCGGGTAGACGCCGAACACGACGTGTCCGGCCGCATCGAGCCACATGTGGCGATCCCACATGTGTGGGGAGGCATTCGACCGCAGCGTGGTGAAGCCTATGACCGATCCGCTGGTTGTGGTCTTGAACCACCCGGCAATGGAGAAGGTCTGTGGTCCCGGTGATGCGTAGAAGGCCGTCGGCGGGCCCCGCGCCGTCCGGACCCAGCCGGTCGTGCCGTTGAAGGTCGTCGCAGCGTCGCCGATGGGTCCTGAAGCGTCTACGCCGAGTGCGCCCTTTCCGGTCCCCGTGTTGGTGCCGGGGTTGTTGGACGCGTCCCGGTAACTCGTCCCGGCGCTGTTGGCGACCACGTTGGCGATGGCGCCCGAGTACAGGGATGTGCCGGTGTCCTGCAGCGGCCAGTAGGAGGTCGGGGCGTTGGCGAGGACCTGAGTCGAGAATCCGGACTGCGTCGTCTGGCTGGCGAGCGAAGTGACCGCTGCCGCGCTGAGAGCAGTCGGGAACACCGCTTCGTCGGCGATGTCGCCCCCGAAGAAGTCGGTCGTGGGCAGGTTGGCGAACGCCGAACCGACCGCACCGCCCCAGCCCAGATGCCAGTAGCCCGTGTAATTCAGCGTGGCCTTGGCCCCGGTGGAGGTACTGGTGCTGTCCAACGCCCCATTGATGTAGAGGGCCATACCGTTGGTCGTCGACTTGGTGGCCACGACGAGATACCAGGTGCCGGCCGCCAGCGCCGACCCTGCGGTTGCCTGCAACGTGGTGACGTCGTTGCCGAAGTCCAGACGCCCGGCGGCATCGGTCCATACCATGCGGTCTGCGCTCGATGCCGCCCCGTTTGACTGGGTGCTGGTGGCCCCGAGCACGACCCCGTCGAGTACAGAGGGCTTGATCCACGCCATCAGCGTGTAATCGGTGGGCATGGTGAGGCCGGACAGGGTCTCTCCCCAGCCGGTGGAGCCGTCGAAGGCAACCGAAGCCGCCGTGCCGGTGTAGGGGCTCGGTCCGGTCGCGCCGTAGGTCACACCGCCGAGTGGGAGGCCGGTGTTGGTACCCGCCGCCGACGTGTCGGCGAATTGTTGGACGCCACAAGTACCGCCGGTGGCCACCGACGCCGATGTCGGCGCTACCGATCCCTGGTTACCGAGCGTGGTGGTCGACGCCGAGCCCACGGTGGTCGAAAGCGGATACGTCGCGCATGTCGCCTGGTTGGTCGTGATCCCCGCCGCCGAGTTCGACGACGACAGGCAGTTGGTGCCCCCGATCGTGTCGGAGAGCAACTGGGTCCCGCTCCCGAACGTACCGACTCCGGAGATCTGGCCGGAGAAGCCAGCGCCCCAGCCGATCAGTGACCCACTCAGAAGGGCGACCACCCCGAGGAGGATCAACGGGCCAAGAACGGGACTGACCCAGGGTTGCCCCTGGGTCAGTCCACTCCGCATCAGTTTCATTTGATCGCCACTCTGTGAGTTCACGGCTCATGAGAGCCGACTTTCGGGACTACTGACCGAGGGTGTAGGTCATGGTCGCGTTGGCCGCGAGGCCCTGGTCGGCGTTGGTCGCCGACGCGTCGAGCTGCGTCGTTATGGTGAGCCCGACGCTCGCACCGGATGCCAGCGAGGCGGCCAGGGTGAACGGGCTGGCCGAGGCCAAGGTGACGAGGTTGTTGGCGGTCGACGGTGCGGGGCACGCACCCACGGCCGCCGGGTACAAGCACTTCCCTGCGGTCGTGTTGTAGATGGTGATGTCGACCTTGCCGCAGAAGCCGGCGGTGTCGCTACCCGATGACAGGGGGTTGAGGACGGACGCTCCGTACGGGGCGGCGACGGCCGAGCAGGCTCCGGTGGTGAGGGTGAGCCCACTGGCTGAATTGATCGAGCCCTGGTTGGTCAGTGTCACCGTCGACGTCTGGTTGACCTGAGGCACATTGGTCGTGCCAGCGCCGAGGTCACTGCCAGGACAGGCGGCATTGATGTTGGTGGTGATACTGCCGGCCGAGTTGCCGCTCGAGAGGCAGGTCCCCGACGCATTCGTCTTCGACAGCAGCAACGTGCCGGTCTGGAAGGTGCCGCTGCCACCGACTTGGGCGGAGAACGTGGTCACACCGAGGGTGACGACGGCGGTCAGCCCCAAGGCGGCCACGCCGAGAAGGGCCGCAATCAGCCCGCCTTTTCGTGACTTCTTTTCCGAATCCATTGGTCTCCTCCGACGAAAGGCGCTTGACGGCAGATCGACGACCCACCTGGATCCATGTATCGACCAGTCCTCGAGAAACTTGACAACAGATGGTGTCGCCTCCCACTACTCGCCCAAAACACCCAGGTGGAGCCACAAATTTGGTCGCATTCGGCCATTGGGCGCGGATTGAGGGACCCCACCGCCGGGCCGTTGGGACCGCGGGGGCGTGGTTCCTCGACCGCTCCTATCTCACCCGGGGAGGCCGGTCTGGCGGACCGTGACGTTGAGACGCCCGCTCCCGACGCCGAGCGAGGGGTCGCCGGTGCCCGCCACCACCTGTGGCACGCCGTGGAAGGCCCGCCGCGAAGCCCCGCCGAACACGAAGAGGTCCCCCGAGTCGAGCTCCACGTCGGTCCAGGGCCGACCGCGGCCGGCGACGGTCCCGAAGCGGAACACCCCGGTGTCCCCCAGGCTGAGCGATACCACCGGAGCCGGGCTCAACTCTTCCCGGTCGGCGTGCATGCCCATCCGGGCGCGGGGCCCGTACCAGTTGACCAGGGCCACATCGGGCTCATATCGCTCGGTGCGTCCGGCAGCTCCGGTGGGCTCCGGCCCGAGGACCGTGGCGTCGACGGCATCGGCGTCGGCGACCGCCCGGCGGCCCAGATCGCCCAGCCAGGCGGGGAAGGCGGCCACCGGCCGGCCGTCCCCGTCGTCCACGGTCCTCGAGTAGCGGTACGGGTACCAGTGCCATCCCAGACAGACGATCTGCACGGACATCGTCCCGCCACTCGGCATGCGAGGCGATCGGAAACCCCCGGCCCCCTCGGACCACGTCCGGCACCAACCGACCAGCTCACGCTGACGGTCTCCGTCGAGCCAACCGGGGAGGTGGACGGCGCCCGGGGCAACCACCACCGGCTCTCGATCGAACAGCCCGGTCACCGGATGGCCCGGGTCACCCGCACGGCCGGTACTACCGACCGGCCGGCCGGCAACTCGGGCACGGCCGGTAGCCCTCCGCTTTGGCCTCGGCCAGCGAGCGGAAGCCGCGGCGGCGCTCCCCACCGACCGAGAGCATCCGGTGGCAGGTCGGCATGCAGACCACCCGGCCGGCGTCGTCGCCCACGTAGTTTGCCCCCTGGCGCACCATCGAAAGGACCAGGTCCACATCGACTCCCTCGCCGTCGAGCAATTGTCGCTTGAGCCCACGGCCGAACCCGTACTGACCCATGTCGCCATCGGACCGGATCACCCGGTGGCAGGGGATCAGGACGGGAACGGGATTGTGGCCGAGGGCGGTGCCGACCGCCCGGACCGCCCGGGGCCGGTTTATCCGGTGGGCGATCCACGAGTAGGGACGGACCTCGCCCGGCGGGATCTCCAGGGCGGTACCGAGCACATCCTGTTCGAAAAGGGTCCGGCCGCTGAGATCGAACCGGAGGTCGAGGGCGCTGCCGGTCCGCAGGGCCTCCCCGACCCCGTCCGGAGGACCATCGGCGGCGAGGAGGGGACGGCCGAACCGGTGGCGGAAGGCCCTGGCGAACTCGCCCGCGCCCGAGACACTCGGCGCCGGCACGACGCTCGAGATACCGGCGTTGCTGAAGGCGACGTAGACGTCGACGGTCGGACCTTCGACGTAGGCCCAGTGGGCCACGATCCGTTCGGCCAGATCGGGGGGCGCCGGGACGGAGAGCACCGACAAGGCGCTGATCAGTCGTCGGTCATCGGTGGCGGTCATCGGAGTGCTCCTCCATCGGTCGCTTCGCGGATCCCTGCACCCGGTTCGCCCGGCCGGAGCCGGGCCAGCCCGCGGCTGATCAGGGACTTGACGGTTCCGGTCGGGCACCCCATCACCTCGGCGACCTCCCCCACCGGGAGATCGCCGATGTACCGGAGCACCACCGCGATCCGCTGGCGCTCTGGCAGCCCGACGAGCATGGCGGCGAGGCGGTCGCCGTCAGCGTGGACCTCGACCCGGTGCTCGACGCCGGGGAGCACATCGACGTGATCTGCGTCCGGGAAGGCATTCGAGGACACCGTGGCGGGCCGGCGGGAGGCGGTACGGCGCTGATTCCGCCACTGGTTGACCACGATGGCCGTCAGCCAGGCCCGGGGCTGCAGCGTCTCGAGCCGCTCGTGGTCGAAGCCGGAAAGCGACCGGTAGGCACGGAGGAAGGCCTCGGCGACCAGGTCCTCGGCGTCGTGGCGCCGGCCGGTGAGCCGGAGCGCCGTCGAGTAGACCCGATCCCGATGTTCCTCGAACAGGGTCATGAACACCGCGTCCACCTCCGACGCCGGCACTTCCGACTGCAGGACCTTGTCCGGCGGCAGGGGGCCGGGGGCAGGACAGGCGGTGGAGGTGGGGACCGCGTACATGCCCTTCTCAACACCGGCGGGCGCGGTTCGGTTGCGCACGACCAAAACCCTGGCACAACCGCCGGGCCTCAGGCCGAGGTGGGGATCTCCTTCTTGGCCAACCAGCGGAGCCGGGCGGCCCGGGCGTCCCACGAGTAGACCACCGCCGTGCCGGCCAGGCGGTCGTGCAGCGCATGGCGGTCGCGGTTGGTGAGGATGCCGATGAACCCCAACCCGAGGAGCAGGAAGCTGAGGGGGAGCGTCAGGGTCCGGACCACCGCCTGTCGGGGGCCGATGGGAGACCCGTCGGTCCTGACCACCCGGATCCCGAGGAGGGCCATCCCGATGGTCTTCCCGCCCGACGCCCATTGGTAGGCGAAATAGACGAACTCCCAGACCACCAGCGCGACCAGCGAGACGATCTGGTGGCTGCTGAGGGAGAAATTGTGCCCGCTGACCAGCTGGACGGAGAAGGCCAGGGCGGCCGCGCCGAGGGTGAACAGGCCCCACGAGGCGCCCACGTCGGCGCCGAACGCCACCAGCCGGCTGACCGCCCCGGCGTAGTGGCCCTGTCGGCCCTCGATGGGAGCGACGGTGGAGGCCGGGGCCATCAGCCGGCCCCCGCGGTGAGCTCGGCCCGAACCTGGGGTGGGCCTACCAGGGTGGGCGGGCCGAGGGGCAGGTCCTCCGCATGGCGGCGGAGGACGCGGTTGACCAGGCGGCCGAAGAAGTCGTCGAGGCCGACTCCCTGGGCCCTGACCACGTCCAGCACCTCCGAGGCCACCCCGCTGGTCGACCTGGCGATGATCGAGCCGAGCTCGGTCCTCTCCATCAGCCCGTCGATGTCGACCCGTTGGATGATCT
>Ga0307374_10011851_pt1 | contig 12314 bp, 12 predicted proteins | sample OX3MG_FD_202532 | JGI IMG/M metagenome (GOLD analysis project Ga0307374, IMG submission 202532) | Soil microbial communities from Risofladan, Vaasa, Finland - OX-3 | ecosystem: Environmental > Terrestrial > Soil > Coastal area > Acid sulfate soil | place: Finland: Risofladan, Vaasa | collected...
TGCGGTCCATATCCTCGGTGGTGACATCTTCGCGGTAGCGGAGGCGCTTCAGCGCCTCAAGCTCGCTGGAGGTGTCCGCGTGGCCGTAGTCCGTGCCGGCCATGAGATTGCTCGGCCCGGCGTACTTGAGGACGTAGGCGATGTCGTCGTCTGTCTGGCAGGCCACGTAGATGCGGTTCTCGGCCATCAGGGCGGTTCGGTCGAGCTGCCGGCCACGCTTCTCCATGCGGCGCACGAAGTCGTGCAGCGCATAGGGGACCCACTGCGCGCTCAGCTCCACAAAGCCGAAGCGAAGCTGGGGAAAGCGGTCCATGAGCTTTGTGGTGAGGATGTTGTGGAAGGCGGTGATGCCCGGCAGCTTGAAGCGCCACAGCCCGATGTCGTCGGGAAAGACCTCGTGCATGTAGAAGTTGCCGCTGGCGGCGTGCACGCAGATTGGCAGGTTGAGGTGAATGGCCTCCTCGTACAGCGGGTAAAAGTAGGGATCGCCCGGCAGCCGGTTGCCCTCGATGCCGCGGAAGAACACCGCACAGGCGCCATGCTGCTTGCCGAAGCGCAGCTCCTCGATAGCCGCCGGGATATTCGTTGTCGGCGGCAGCACCGCCCAGCGCAACCGGCCGGGCGCTTGCTCGCAGCGCTCTGCCAGCCAGCGGTTGTAGCTGCGGCACAGCGCCAGGTCGATCTCCGGCCGCTCGGTGACCGGCCGCAGGAAAAAGGTGGGGAACAGCACCTGGACGTCCGTCCCAAGTTCGTCCATTTGCTTCACCCGGGCAGGCACATCGTCCAGCTCCCGATCCGCTTTCACGGCGTCCGTCTCGGACACTGGCCCGGTGCTCACCAAGCGCCCATCGATAGCCCACATCGTGCTGTCCCGCCCGGTCCTGCCGGGCATGGCCACCAGCACAGGCATGAGCTCCTTCTCAGAGCTGGCCGCGTACGACCAGGTTTTCTCGTTCTCTACAACGTGCGCGTCGGCATCAATGATGGCCATAGTGCCTGCGATTCTACCCCTCAGTCCAGCGCGGCCATCCCGGCCGCCAGCGCCCCCCGAAACGCGCGGTCGATCACGAACGACGCCCGCGCGCCGCGCAGCACGGCTTGCCGGTCCTCTTCGGTGGCGACGTGGGCGGCGACGACCGTTTCCATCAGCGCCGCGTGCTCCTCGTCGGCCACCGAATGCCGGTTCACGTTGATCAGCTGATCCGCCGGAAGGCTCAGCTCGTCCACCAGCTTGCGGCGGATCCGAGACGACAGGCTGCCGCCGCTGATGACGGCGGCCGAGTTGCGGACCTCCAGCACGGACGATGCCGTGACAGCTTCGAGCCACGGCCGGTCCTTGGCCAAATAGGTCCAGGCGTAGAAAGCGGCCGCGCAGCCCGGATAGACCTCGGCCTCCTCGAAATCCTTCGGCGTCAGCCCCAGCACCTGGGCCTCCCGCGTCGCGAGCGTGAAGTGATCCATGCCCACCTCCGGGTCAAGGACCAGCTCCTCCTGCTCGTGCGCCCAGACCAGCCGCTTCACGTCCAGCGGCGCGGCACCCTGGACGTAGCCCCAGCAGTCGCGCCGGTTAGCAACGTAGTGCGCCATCTGGAGGCTGAAGAACTGCGCCCGAGCCAGCGTCAGCCTAGTCCCGAGCAGTTGCCGGAACTCAGGCGCCTCGAACTGCGCATTGGCTAGGGCGTTGACCTCGGCCAGCGTTTCGGCGGCGATCACTTCCCGCTTGCTTTGATCTCGTCCACGATGGACAAATCCACCAGATCCTGTGGCTTGAGCTTCGCGATGGCGGGGTCGGAAGTGGCCGTCGCTGTCAGCACGCTTTGCAGGCCCGGCATAGTCGGCGTCAGGTCGTCGCGCATCACGCCCAGGCTGCCTTCCAGGCTTTTGCGCACGACAGCGACATCGTCCATCTTCAGGTAAGGGGCGACATAGGTGGCCGCCTCGCCAGTCTGCGTCTTCAGGAATCGCACCGCCTGGACGTTGGCGGTCAGGAAGCGCTTGAGCAAGTCCCGGTGCGCAGGCACGTAGCTGCGCTTGACCGATATCACGGACATGCTTACGTATTTGTTGGCGCCCTTGGTGTTGGGGCCGTAGATAACGTGCCCGCCTTGCGCTACGGCTGCCGACGTGAACGGCTCGGTGAGCACCGCGGCGTCCAGCGCGCCGGTGCTCATAGCGGGTATCTGCGACGCCTGCTGAGGAATGTAGACGACGTTCAGGTCGTTCGGCCCAAAGCCCTGCTGCTGGGCCACCTGGTGGATCAGGAAGTCGGTGGTGGCGCCGCGCTGCGTAGCGCCCACTTTCTTGCCTTTGAGGTCCGCCAAGCCAGCTATCCCCGGCCGGGCCACGATGGAGAAAATCGAGCCCTCGTACGTGGCCCCGAGGATCACCAGGTCGCCACCATGGGCGTCGGCGGCGGCCACGCTGCCCGGCGATCCATAGCCGATGTCCACGCTGCCGCTCACCAAGCCGGCGGTCAACGTGGCCGGCGACAGGAAGCTGAGCGTGACGTCGAGACCCTGCTTCCCGAACAATCCCGCGCCCTTGGCCACCCACGGCAGCGCGGTGGTCGAGCTGAGCGCCGTGTAGCTGGCGTTCAGCTTGGTGAGCACGGGTGCTGCCGCGGACTTGGACGGAGGAGGCGCGCTGCTGGGCGCCACTGAAGGAGCCCCTCCGCACGCCCCAAGTAGCAATGTCAGCGCAGACAATGTGAGGGAGAGACAAGCCGGTTTCATGCGAACGCGGCCTATGGTAACCGAGTCGGCCACAATAGATGAATCCATGGGCGCCAACCACTACGTCCTCATCGTCGAAGACGACCCGGCCATCCGCGAGTTACTGAGCAGCATCGTTTCGATCGAGCTTGGGCTGTTGGTGCGTACCGCGGGCAGCGGTCCCGAGGCACTGGATGTGGTTGCCCAAAGCGCCGAAGCACCAGCTCTGGCCATGCTCGACATGGAGTTGCCGGGCCTCGATGGCGAATCGCTGGCAGGCGCCATTCGCGAGGCGACCGGCTCTGAGGTTCCGGTGCTGCTGGTTTCGGCTTGGCCGGAGCACACGGTGTCGGCCGCGGCGGCCAGGATTGGATCGGCCAGCTACGTGTCCAAGCCATTCGAAATCGACGAGGTATCGGCCGCCATCCATCGCTCGCTGAAGATCGAGCCCCACCAAACGCCGCCGTAAAATCGAGCTATGGCGGCTGATCCCGAGATCCCACCCGAGCGCGAGCAGGAGGGCATGATGCTCATGCACCGCATGGAGGACGCGATCCTGCAAGCGCAGCCAAACGACGGCGAGCGCTGCAAGGAATGCAAGTGGTATCTCGGGTTTGACAACATCGCCTACTGCTGGCACCAGAAGATCCGCATGCTGGTGGGCTACGACTGGTGGTGCCAGTGGTTCGAGACGGAAGAGGAATCCGAAGAGCTGCAGGCCTACCAGGAGACCGCCAACCCCATCCCGGGCAAAGTCGGGTAAGTGCAGGAAACGCCTCCCTAATTCCTGCACGGCTGAGCGGCCCGCTAAACTGAAGTTGTCATGTCTGTTCATATGGAGGAGCCGCCCAAGCGGTTCGCGCACTTCGACGTGCCGCTGGACCTAGTCAGCCCTGGCGGCGAAACCTACGTCCTCTCGCCAGCCGACGCGGACTGGTACAAGCGCAACGTCAAGTGCCAGTGGGCCTGCCCGGTCCACACCGACGTGCCCGGCTACATTGCCCTCATCGCGGAAGGCAAGTACAACGAGGCCTACGCCCTGAACCGGCGCGACAACATCCTGCCGGGCATCCTGGGGCGGGTGTGCTCCCATCCTTGCCAGACCGCCTGCCGCGCCTGCGACGTGGACGAGTGGATCGCCATCTGCTCGCTGAAGCGCGCCGCCGCGGACTGGAAAGAGAACTGGAAGCCGATGACAGCCAAGACCTGGCGCAAAGAGAAGATCGCCGTCGTCGGTGCCGGCCCGGCCGGCCTGGGCGTCGCCAACGACCTGGCCATCTGGGGCTTCCCGGTCACGATCTTCGAAGCTTCGCCGGTGCCGAGCGGTGCCTGCTGGCTGGGCATCCCCGAGTTCCGCCTGGCGCGCGACGTCATCAACTTCGACGTGGACCAGGTCAAAGCGCTGGGCGTGGACATTCGCTACAACACGCCCATCGGCAAGAACATCACCATGGACGATTTGATGGCCGATTACGACCGGGTCGTCCTAGCTGCCGGCTGCTACATCGGCCTGACAGCCAAGATGCCGGGCGAGAACCTGATCGGCTCCTGGGATGGCATCGCCTTCCTGGAGCGCGTGAACCTTTACAAGCCCACCGAGATCGGCAAGCACGTGGTCACCATCGGCGGCGGCTACACCGCCATGGACTGCTCGCGTTCCGTCCTGCGCCTGGGCGCCGACAGCTCCACCGTCCTGTACCGGCGCACCCAGAAGGAGATGCTGGTCGACGACATCGAGCGCGGCGACACCATGGAAGAAGGCGTGCACTTCCAGTTCCTGGTCTCGCCGCTCGAAATCCTGGGTGGCGAGAACGGCCACGTCAAGGGCATCAAGTGCGTCCGCAACCGTCTGGGCGATCCGGACTCATCGGGCCGGCGCTCGCCGGTGCCGATCGATGGCAGCGAGTTCGTGATCGACTGTGACATGGTCATCGGCGCGCTGGGCCAGGCCCCGCTGAACGACTTCCTGCCAGAAAGTCTGGGCGTCGAGCTCAACCGCGGCGCTGTCAAGGTCGACTCGAACTACCGCACCTCGAATCCCCGCATCTATGCCGCGGGCGACTACGTCACCGGCCCCAAGACGATCATCGAGGCCATCTCGCACGGCCGCAAAGCCGCCCGCGGCATCTACGAGGGCCTGACCGGGGAGGCCATGGCGCCCGGCAAGGCCACCATCACCACCCTGCCCATCCCCTTCCAGCGCGAGCTCGGCTACGACACCATCCCCCACGAGCGCGTGCCGGCGCTGCCGGTGGTGGAGCGGGTGCACGACTTCAAGCTGGAGTGGGAAGAGGGCTTCAGCCGCCAGCAGGCCTACACCCAGGCGGTACGCTGCTACCAGTGCCAGATGAACATCTTCATCGACGGCCCCAAATGCATCCTGTGCGGCGGCTGCGTGGACATCTGCCCCTACAGCTGCATCAGCATGGTGCCGCTTGAAAAGACCGAGTCCGACGCACTGGCTGAGCCGGCGCTGGCCGAAGCCCAGGGCTGGGACAAAGGCGCCACCATGCTCATCGACGAGACGAGCTGCATCCGCTGCGGCCTGTGCATCAACCGCTGCCCCACCCACTGCATCTCCATGGGCCGCTTCGAACTCGAATACGCCACCCCCGCCGGAGGCGGCAAGGACCTCTATTAGCAGCTTACTACGCTTGTAGTCATGCCGCGCGGCCGCTTCGCGCCCTCGCCTAGCGGCGACCTGCACCTCGGCGGCGCGCGTACGGCGTTGGCCGCCTGGCTGGCGGCCCGTCGTGACGGGGCCGAGTTCCTGGTGCGCATCGAGGACGTCGACCGGCCGCGAGTCGTGCCCGGCGCCGAAGCGCGCATCCTGGAGGATCTACGCTGGCTGGGGCTCGATTGGGACAGCGAACCCGTGCGCCAAAGCCAGCGGCTGACCGCTTACAACCAGGCGCTGGTCAGCCTGGAGCAGCAGCGCGGGCTGTTTCCGTGCTTCTGCTCGCGCGCCGACGTGGCGGAGGCGGCCAGCGCACCGCACGCTCCGGCGCAGGCCTATCCGGGTACGTGCCGCGAGCTCTCCGCTTCCGAGATCGCGCGCCGCGAAGGCGCCGGCCGCAGGCCGTCGCTGCGCTTCCGAGCCCCGGATCGTGAGCTTTCGTTCGAGGACGCCGTCCACGGCAGCGTGGTGGGGCGGGCGGACGACTTCGTGGTGCGCCGCTCGGATGGGCTGCACGCCTACCAGCTGGCTGTGGTCGCCGACGACATCGCCAGCGGCATCGAGGAGGTCGTCCGCGGCGACGACCTGCTGGAATCGACACCGCGGCAGCTGCTGCTGTACGAGGCGCTCGGCGCGCCGCCGCCCCGGTTCGCACACGTGCCGCTGCTGCTCGGCCCCGACGGCCAGCGGCTGTCGAAGCGCCACGGCGCGATGGGTGTGCGGGCGCTGCGCGCCGCCGGCTGGGCGCCGGAGCAGGTGATCGGCTGGCTGGCGGCCGGCCTCGGCCTGTGCCCGCCCGGCGAGCGTCTCCAGCCCGCGGAGCTGCTGCCGGGTTTCAGCTTCGGCCGGATTGCCTGCGAGCCGGTGTCCATCGACCGCGACAGCGGTCTACCATAGGCGTCATGGCTCGCCTTGGCGCCGTCCTCCTGCCCGGTCCCGACTTTCAGGCTTCCCTCAAGCACGTGCAACTGGCCGACGAGCTCGGCTACGACAGCGTGTGGGTCACCAACAACGTCACTCGCGAGGCGTTCGTGGTGCTCACCGCCTATGCCGCCGCCACCAAACAGATTAGCGTTGGCACGGACATCGTCCAGATCCAGACGCGCCACCCGGCGGTGATGGCCCAGCAGGCGCTCAGCCTCAACGATATTTCCGGCGGGCGCTTCCGGCTGGGCCTGGGCGTGAGCCACGCGCCCAACATCGAAGGCGCCTTTGGCCTGCAGATGGGCAAGCCGCTGGAGCTGATGCGTGAGTACGTGGGCATCATGCGCCAGGCCTTCGCCGGCGCGGTCAATCACGAGGGCGCCCACTATCGCGTCAAGTGGGAGTACAGCATGCCGCGCAAGGCGCCGCCGCTGTACGTCGCCGCGCTGAATCCGCGAATGCTGGAGCTGGCTGGGGAGATCGCCGACGGCGTGCTGCTGTGGCTGCCGACGCCCGACTACGTGTGCGACACGGTGATGCCCCGTGTGCGCGCCGGCCGTGAAAGGGCGGGCAAGCCGCTGGATGGCTTCGAGGTCATCTGCCCCGTCCCCGCGGCCATCGTGGACGATGCGGCCTCGGGCTGGCAGAGCTTCTGCGCCGAGCTCGTCCGCTACTCGAGCCTGCCCTTCTACCAGCAGGAGTTCCGCAACGCCGGTTATGGCGAAGAGGTGGAGGCCTTTCTGCGCGATCGCGAACAGGGGGATCCGGTAGCCGCCGTCCGCCCGCGGCTGGCCGAAGCGCTGGGAGCTGTCGGCTCGGCGGCCGACGTGGCCGGCCTCGTGGGCCGCTTCGTGGAGGCAGGCGTCACCCTGCCGCTGATTCGGCCCGTCCACGGGCCGGCCATCGAAGCGACTTTGCGAGGGGCGCTTACGTAAGCCGCAGCAGCGCGCGGGCGTTGTCCTCGAACAGCGCCTGCTGGTCGGCCGCGGGCAATGTCTGGATGTCGGCGATAGTTTCGCGCACGAACAGCTCGCCGGCTTCGCCGCCAAAGGGCATGTCCGTGCCGAACAGAATGTGGTCGCGGCCGAAGAACTCGATGGCGCACTCCAGCGGGCCGTGAGCACCCGAGAACACGCTGTCGCCGTAGAAGCGCTTGTACAGCTCCACCGTGTAGGCCGGGGTGAAACGGTCCTCCACGCCCACGCCCTTGCGCTGGCCGGGCGACTCCTGCCGCAGGCCCAGCCGGCCGGCCAGGTGGGGGATGATGCCACCCGCGTGGTGCGTCAGGAAGCGCAGGCTGGGGTAACGCTCGACGATGCCCGAGAAGATGAGCCGCGAGATGCAGATCGTCGTCTCGTAGGGCCAGCCGAACTTGAAGTACAGTCCATATTTCGATCGCGCCTCTGTGGGGTAATCGGCGTGGTCCTCGGTCCGGGCGGGATGGATCCAGATCACGCTGCCCAGCTCGGCCAGCTTGGCGAACAGCGGCTCGAAGCGCGGCTCGTCCATGGGGTGCCCCTGCACGTTGGTGAAGAGCTGCACGCCCAGGGCGCCAAGCTGGGTGACCGCGCGCTCGACCTCCCGCAGGGCGTGGTCGACGTCGTGCAGCGAGACTGACGCTGCGAAGCCGAGAAAGCGATCCGGGTGCTTCCCGACCAGCTCGGCCATGCTGTCGTTAGCCAGCTCGGCCAGGTCGGTCGAGGCTTGGCCTTCGGCGAAGTCTTCGATGGGCGGCGCGGCGAGCGTCAGGACCTGCACGTAGGCGTCGTAGCGGTCCATCATCCGGAAGCGCGCGTCCAGGTCGTGGATGGCGTCCCGGCCGGCCACGATCGGGCCGTAGGTAAAAGCCGGCTTCAGCTGGCCGATGCGCTCGAACACCGGCTTGGGGAAGATGTGGGGGAACACGTCGATCTTGAGGCCCATCAGGGCTTCTCAATCGTCGCCGTAGTCCCCGTCGCGGTAGTTGACTTCGCCCTGCTTCCAGTAGCCGCGGGTGACGATGACGGAGGGGTCCAGGCGCCAGGCGTTGAGGAGGTGCTGGCGGATGCGGCGCATGATGGCGGCCTCGCAGGCCAGCCAGACCTGGCCGTTGCCGGAGGGCGGCTCAGCTTGGGTGAGAGCGGTTTCGAGCATGACGCCCGCCGACGACGTTCCGGCGGCGCGGTCGAGCCAGGCAACGTCGAGGTTGGGACGATTCCAGTCGAGATGCTCGGCGGGGTCGGGGACTTCGGCGTACATCCGGATGGGTACTGATGTGGGTATGGCGTCGAGTAAGGCGCCCATGGCCGGCAGCGCGGATTCATCGCCGGCCATGACGTACCAGGCCGTGTTCGGGTGTGGATTGTGGGGGCGTCCGCCAGGTCCGGCCAAAGCCACGATGCCGCCCGGTTTCACCCGAGCAGCCCAGTCGCTGGCCTCGCCTTCGCCGTGGATGGCGACGTCGATGTCCATCTCGGACTGAGCGACATCCAGCCGGCGGATCGTGTAGGTGCGCATGAGGGGTCTGGGACCCTCGCCAAAAGCGCCCTTGGGCAGGCTTGGGTCGGGGATGATGGGCCGATCCTGGCCCCGCTGGGGGAGGATGAGCTTGATGTGCTGGGTAGGCGCCGGCTGTTCGAAGCCGTCGAGCTCGGGGCCGCCGACCGTTACCCGGATCATGCGCGGGGTAAGGTGGCTGACGCGCCGAACCTCGAGGGTCCGAAATCGGGGGCGAGGGCGATCGGGCCGGTCAGCGCGGGGAGCAGTCATAGCCATACCTCCTTAAGGTACCAAGCGCCTCTGTCAGAGCCATCCCCAAGGGGATGAGCTACCATCGGTGCGCTATGGCGATGACACTCGATAGGCCCGAGAGCGGGCCAGTGCCGCGGGAGCTGCCTGATTTTCGGCTGACTGGCCCCGGCACGCTGTCAGGGCGTTACATGCGGACGTTCTGGCACCCGATCTATGTCGCGGCGGCGCTGCCAGCCGGCCGCGCTGCGCCGATCCGGATCATGAGCGAGGACTTCACCCTGTACCGCGGCGAGAGCGGCAAGCCGCAGGTGGTCGCGGCACGCTGCGCCCATCGCGGCACGCAGCTTTCGACTGGCTGGGTGGAGGACGATTGCATCCGCTGCTTCTACCACGGTTGGAAGTACGAGCCTTCGGGCCAGTGTGTGGAGATGCCGGCCGAGGAGGCGTCGTTTCCCGCCAAGGTACGCATCAACAGTTATCCGACCCAGGAATACCTGGGCCTCATCTTCGCCTACCTGGGCGAGGGTGAGGCGCCACCTTTGCCACGGTTCAGCACCCTGGAAGAGGAGGGCGTGCTGGCCAGCGACAGTTATTTCCGCGGCTGCAACGTCTTCAACAACCTCGAGAGCAACACCGACGAGTTGCACGTAGCATTCGTGCACCGCACGTCCTTCGCCAGCACCGGCCTCAACCGGGACCTGCCCCAGATTTCCGGCGAGGAGACGGAGTACGGCTTCGTCAAATACGGCACCCGGTCGGACGGGGTGGTCCGCGTGTCCCACTTCTTCTGGCCCAACGCGCTCTACATCAAAGGCTCGCCGGATGTCAACGACACTACAGGCTGGACCGACCACGTCGGCTGGCGGGTGCCCATCGACGACGAGAGCCACCTCAGCTTCAACGCCGACCTGGTGCACGTTACCGGCGACGCGGTCGAGGCGGTGCGCGCGCGGCTGGCCGAGAAGAAGCGTAAGGCCCCCGGCCCAGACGAGCCGACGGCGGCCGAGCTCGGCGAAGCGGTTCTTCGGGGCGAGCTGCACACTGACGACCTGACCCAGCGGCCAGACATCGTGAACATCCAGGACTATGTGGCCCAAGCCGGCCAGGGCCGCATCGCCACGCGCGAGAACGAGCACCTGGGCCGCTCGGACGTGGTGCTGATCATGTTCCGCAAGATGTGGGAACGGGAGCTGCGCGCCTTCGCCGATCGCCAGCCAGTCAAGAAGTGGACGATGCCGGCAGGCCTGTCGGCCACCAGCGGGGTATGAGGATGCGCCGCGGCGGGCGAAGGAATGCAGCCGCGATCGTTGGCGCCATTGTCCTGGCGCTTTCAGCTTGCGGGGGGGCGGCCCAGCCTGCTTCGAGCCAACCCGCGGGCGCGGCCAAGCCCGCGGCCGCCAGCAGCGCGCCCCTGTTGCAGGCGCTGATCGACGGCGCTCGCAAGGAGGGCCAGCTCAACTTGGTATGGGGTGAGGGGACAGAGGGCGGCACCAAGGGTATCCAGCAGCTGGCCGCCGGCTTCAACAAGCAGTACGGGCTCAGCCTGAAGGTGCAGTTCACCCCTGGAACGTCCATGCCCGATATGGGCGCCAAGATGATCCAGGAGTTCCAGACCAACCGGCCGGCTACCAGCGACCTGTACATCGGCTACGCAGTCCACATCGCATCAGCGGTGCAAGCAGGCGCGCTCCAGACGGTCGATTGGGCAAGCTGGGCGCCCAACATCAAGGACCCCTCACTCGTTGCGGGGAATGGCGCGGTCGTGACGTTCGAGACGAGCCTGGACGGCATCGGCTACAACACCCAGAAGCTCACCGGCAACGCGATCCCGAAAACGCTCCAGGACCTGCTGAAGCCCGAGTACAAGGGCAAGCTGACCTCCACGCCCTACGGCGCCAATTTCGATTACTTGGCTACTGACGCCTTGTGGGGCGAGCAAAAGACCGTGGACTTCATCACCAAGTTCAGCGCCCAGCTGGCCGGCCTCATCCGCTGCGACGAGATGTCACGCCTCTCGACCGGCGAGTTCCAGGCCATGGCCTTGCTGTGCAGCCAGTCGAACGTCTACCAGGAGAAGGCCCGGGGCGGACCGCTGGACGTGGTGATTCCGTCCGACGCGCCGATGCTGATTCCGCTGTACATTGGGGTGCCTAAGAACTCGGCACACCCCAACGCGGCCAAGCTGTGGGTGAACTACCTGATGAGCCGCGAAGGGCAGGACAGCCTCTACCAGTACGACTTCGAGGACGCTCAACAGGTACCGGGCTCGAAGACCGCTCAGCAGCTCCAAGGCCTGAAGTCGGCCGGCGTCAAGTTGAGCACAATCGACCTGGCCACCATGCAGGCGCAGGATCCGAAGGAGTACGCCCGCCGCCGGCAAGAGATCCAGAAGATACTGACGACAAAATAGGGCCTCTCCCCTGCCCCTTCCAGAGGGGAAAGAGTCAGAAGAGCGTAGGCCCGAGGGCTTTGCCCCCAACCGCGCGGGCGAGCTCGACAGTGTCGCGGCCGAGCTGCCGGGCTTGCGCGGTGAGGTTCTCATCGTCCGGCCGGCCGTCCACGAGCTGGAAGCTGGCGCCATACAAGATGCTGGGTACGACGTGGACCTGGAAGAAGGCCATAGCTGTGCGCAGGCCTAGGTCTACGCCCAGGTAATGGTGGAAGCTTGCGCCGGTGGCGACTAAGCCGGCGGCCTTGCCGGCCATGTGCTCCTTGGGAATGACGTCGATCAGATTCTTGAGGGCGCCGGTCATGCCACCGCGGTACATAGGCGTACCGAGGACGTAGGCGCCGGCCTGGCGCACCAACTCCAGCACCTCGCGGGTGGCTGGCGAGTAGGCCTCCACCGGCCGGCCGTCGGGGAAATCGACGGTCGTGTCAGCCAGGTCGACCAAGCAGGTCTGGACATCGTCCAACTCTGCTGCGCCGGCGAGCGCCAGCTCGATCAAGGCGCGGGTGCGGTGACTCTTGGCCGCGCTGCCGGCTACTCCCACTACCATCATGTCAGGGCAGCGGGTTAGCGACGACTCCCTCGAGGGACTTGACGCGATTCCATTGGTCTGCGGGGCGGCTCTTGCCATCCCAACCGATTTGGTCCATGCCGGCATAGACCTCAATCTGAAAGCCGTCCGGATCGAGGAACTCGAGGCCCGGGTTGGAGCCCGGCCCTTTGCGGCCCTCGAAGGTGACGGTGACACCCTTTTGCTCGAGGAAATCGCGAATGCGGAAGAGCTCGTCCATGCTGCCGACTTCAAAAGCCAAATGGCTCAGGC
>Ga0307374_10011852_pt1 | contig 12313 bp, 22 predicted proteins | sample OX3MG_FD_202532 | JGI IMG/M metagenome (GOLD analysis project Ga0307374, IMG submission 202532) | Soil microbial communities from Risofladan, Vaasa, Finland - OX-3 | ecosystem: Environmental > Terrestrial > Soil > Coastal area > Acid sulfate soil | place: Finland: Risofladan, Vaasa | collected...
TGGCCGCTAAGATCATCGTGAGGCGGGGTTTGACCGCCGGCAGTGTGAGCATCGGCACGTGAGCATCCGCGCTGATGAATAGCGCGTAATCTGGATGCGTCAGTAATATGTCTGCAATCAGCTTAGACGCTTCCTCGTGCGAGCTTACTCCAGTGATCGGGAATGGGTAGCGAATCATGTCATGGCCATAGGGACTTTCGTAGGGATGGGACATGGCGATCATCTCTACCTCTATGCCCATCTCGACAATCACGTCGAGAATGTGGCGGTCAACCCTGGCCGCCCCTGTCTCGATTACTGGAGTCTCACCATAGAATAAAATCTTCATGCCGTTTCTCCAAACCAATCCAACTACACGCAGTGGAACCATGCAGTATCGGTAGCAATCCACAAGAATTTTGCCGCCGCGTGGCTGGTAACAGTAGCGGCTGCCGCCGATGCGATTCCACCGGAAATGATGATCGAGAATGCGCTCTCATTGATGAGGTTGACTTCCTGACCATCGAGCACGCCGTTCGCAAGTGTGCATGACGCCGAGGTGGTGACTGCCGACGCGCTCACACGCACAATGCGGCCTGGAATCGGAATCACAGTCGAGACGGCGGTAGCTACCGATATGGTAGGCTGCGAAACGCCGCCTGAAATGCCGTTCGTCAGCACGTTTTCCGCAATAACCTGAAAATCTTGAGACATGTGTTCTACTTCCTTTCAAACTTTCAAACTTTAAAACTTAAATGCTAAACCGCGCACCGTCACGCCGGACGCGCTATTGCTGGTCAGTTTGGCCTGTATCGATGTTAGCGTGCTGTCGTCGTACTCTGCCGAAAATGCGGCTGTCGATGTGCCGACGATCTGCAACAGGATTAAGTCGGGAACGGCCCCCAGGTTATGATTAAAAAGTGTGGGCGCAGTCGTGACCGTGTAAGGCCCGAATGCTTTCACGCGCGAAATCTTACCAGCCGTAAAAGTCACGCTCACACAATCCTGATTGCCAGCTCCGTCGCTCGACCAAAAGCCATTATCCAGCGATGAGAGACCAACAACCGAAAGTATGGCTCCAACGGTAGCATTGGCCGATGTGGTGAGCGCCGGCGTGGTGATGCTGTCATTGGTGATGGTCGTCGAGTTGCCACTTGGCCCGCTCAACGTGATTTCGCCCTGGTAGGTCGCGTCCCCGAAGTCTGCCACACCATTGTTGTAGATGTTGGTGGCTCCAAGAATTGCCAGATCGGCTGTAGGCCGACCAAACACGATGCTAGTGGCTGCAGGATAGCCAGTACTGACGATGCTGGTGGCGATACTCAAATTGATTGGACTCCCTCCTAGCGGACCTGGCTGAGTGTTGGCGGGCGTTTCGCCATTTTGATAGAGCGTGGTGTGCAACGTAGACACCGCCGCTGGTCCCGGGATCGTTTGCGCGCCTACCGTCAGCTTCATTGGCAGTACCACGCCTGGTTGCAGCTTGTGATTGCCGTCTCGCAAGTTAAATGGATAGGAGTACCAGGCCGGAATATGGAAATTGAATGAGCCAATGGAGGCAGACAGCGCGAAGGCAGAGGCGTTCACCAGCTCGATCCAATCGAGATACTGGATGGTGATTCCGCCCGTTTCCACCGTCAGCACGCCATTTGCCACGATGGTCTGATCTGCCTCAAGTACGCTCATCTGTTCACACGCCCCCTTCCGTGGCTTTGCTCGCGATGCCGTCCATTTCTGGCTTCATTAGCACAAATCCACCGATCAGGATAGCAACGACAGCCCCCACGAACAAACCCACACGAATCCATGTCGAACTGCTGGTAAGCGTTGCCAATGGCGTTCCGACTGCTGTCAGCGCATCCACTGGATTCGGGACAGAAGCGGGCGTCGCTACACCGAGAGAACCACCACTCGGTAGATTGGCCTGGCCTGCTATGCTCGCAATGTGTTGCGCATACGCGCTGTTGACAGGCACGCGCATTCCAGTACTCCATACCGACAGGTCAGAGATGATGTTAGGAGCCATAGGCGCGGTTCCCATGCCAAGATTGCCGCTGTCTCCAGTTTTCAGCGCGTTGAGCAACGAAGGATACAAACCGTTGTTAAGCACAGCCGCCGTCGCGTTCAGGCCGTCCTGATAGCTGGCATAATTTTTGACCCCCACTGCATTAAAGCTCGTGGCACCCGCCCACGGCTCTGTCGTGTTAAGCGGGTTGTAGTCCGCGCCCACGACAGGGCCTGGGCCACTCTCAAGAATTTCCCACGCCTCCACGAACTTGATGGTCATCGGATCGGGATTCGGATTGCCCAACGTTTTGAGTAATTCTTCGGCCCATGCCTGCTTATTCATAATCACGCCCATTATGATGTCCCTATATGCGCGCTGCTGATATGAGGCACAGCGGCCTGGCTGTAGATCTGCGCATTGTTCATCATGGCAGGCGTGCTCGATGTCGTCGCAGCTGCCGGATACGCACTCTGTGGGCCATACAGCAACACTTGTGAGCCGCCACCTGCAGGCGTTCCCCACAGGCGACCGCCGCCACCTGCATTCAGCAAGTAGTTCGTACCACCCCAGCTAAAATTCGTGCCTGGCTTGAGATTGCTGAAAGACGGCCCGTTGTACATGCCATATGGGATGAGCGGCCCGCTCGTCGGCGTCGGCGTCGGCGTCGGCGTCGGCGCCGGCGTCGGCGTCGGGTTGGGCGTGGGCGTTGTGGGCGTCGGTTGATAGCCAATCAAGTTGCCATTGGGGTCATAGAGCGGATTAGTGCCGGTCGGTAGGACTGGCAAGCCGTTCACCATCGGGAACGGCGATTGACTCCCACCGGCTGCCGATGAGCCGAGCGCACTACCAGCGGCGCTATTGGCAGATGTGCCAGCGTTGGCAGCTGCATTCTGCTGATACTTGTACACAGCAAAGCCAATGCCGGCCACGACCAGCACAATCACGGCAATTTTGCCCCACAATGGCAGCTTCTTAAATTCTTCAACGCCGTCTCCTAGCCAGCTGCCAGGATTGACACTTTTACCTTCTTCTGCGGCCATACAAAACCTCACTCACTCTCTCGCTAGGGAAACACCACATAGGCCAGCACTAACGCCTTAAACATCACATGGCCCGGCACAAGTGCGATGATCGCAATGACTACCGCACTGGCAAGCAGAGCCAGTGAGAGGACTTCATCAGGCCAGCTGGCAAAGCGTCGATGCAATTGTGCAAAAATGGTAAGCATTTCAGCCTAACCGTTTCCGAATGCGGCTGAAATCGCATGCATGAACGCGTAAAACTGACCATAGGTGCTCGGAGGCGCAAGCTGCTTTTGCTGGTACATTTGCTGCATGCCAGGATTGTTCAGACGCCCAGCCGATGCCTGAAGCGGCATGAACTGGCTGCCCCATGGCTCTGACGCCTGGCGGTAGAACTCCATCTGCCTGGCCGCTTGCGCCTTGTGGATGGCGGCTAACGCCTCATCCGTGTCAGCGCCCTTGGGAATGTCCTTTGGAAGCACCACGCGTGTGATAATCATGCCGCGGTAGTTCTTCTCGTTCAGCAGCGCCGTGATTTTGTAGTTCCTTGCACTCTCAGTAGGCGACTGATTGAAGGTTTGGTTGTCCGATGGATAGCTTGCCTCCTGGCGGGAAGCGACCATCTTACTCATCGTCATGCCCTTAAATGGACTTTTAATCGCCATGCCATTACCTCCCTTGCAGAGCTTTGGTCATGTTGACCCCTTGCGTTCCACCGGAATTGAAGATGGAGGCCACGTCCGTTCCATGCGTGACTCCCAGGTACACGAGGATGCTCAGGAAAAAGAGCAGCCCCATCGCGTGTAGAAATTTCATTGCTGTGTTACCTCATGCTTTCTGTGTCGATGGCTGCGCGGCTGGCGGCTGCAAGTAAGGCAAGTACAGCCCCACATCACTCAACAAAACCAGCACAACCAGAATGACAGCCAACCAGGTCGCGATATCGGGAGCAGGCGCGGCCAGTAACACCAGCGCCGTCGCGCCGAATCCCCAGTAGAGCATCATTTTGAGATTCGGCAGCGTGTACTGTGCTGCATTGGCATTGGAGCCTTGCGCCGCCGCGCTGACATTGCCGCTAATCGTCGCCTTGACGTTGAGCAGTTGTTGTTTAATTGCGGGCTGTTTGACCGCCTCTAACGCAAGCAGGAAGGCCAATAGGCCAAGCACGCGCATTTGTCCTGATGTCATGCGGTAATACCTCCACTGGTCGGAATCGTCTGATCCGACATATTCGCCATCGTTGGCAGTCCCGTCACGGTGGCGCCGCCCGTTGGCGTCGGCGCGCCGCCCCCGACCGATGGGCCGCTTGATGGCGTGGACGTGGGTGTTGTGGGCGTCCCCGTCGTCGCCGTGGGCGTGCTGCTTGAGGGCGGAAATTTACCTGTTAAGATCAAGTAGCCGCCCGCAAGTCCTAAGATGATGAGGCCCGCTCCAATCACGCCGCGCATAGACCCACCGCCTCACTTCTCAAAATTGAGATGGTAGACCAGGTAGCCGATGCCGATTAAGACAACCGCCACGATCACCACGTGCGTTGGATCGACGTTCTGCCCGACCTTCGCCGCGTAATTCGGCATGCCGGAAGCGGTGCCGACTTGCGGCGTGGGCGTACCCAAGATGTTTTGAGCCGCAAAGGTCTGAGTCGGCACCGGAGCCGATGAAGGACTTCCGCCGCTCATCATGGCCGCCATGCTGCTGAATTGAGATGCTGCCATAGTCGTTTGCCTCCTTTCCTTTCCTTGCGCTAAGAAACTCTGATTGGCAGGAAACGCTGTGCCAACACTTTAGGATTGACAGTGGAGTTCAAAGTCACCGCGCTGGTGGTCATCTGCAACTGGATGGCAGGTACCACGTAGGTGTTAAGCACGTCAGCCAACGTCAGATCAGGCCCCAATAGGTCGTAGAAAAACCAGCCCTGTGGCAGATCAAAGCGCAATTGATCGCGCTGTCTCGCCAGTGCTTCTCGCCCCGACTCCTTGAACTTGACGGTGTCGGTGTTATACGAAAGTTGAATGGCGCTCGATGAGGGCAGGTTGGCTGTGGTGATACCCCACGGCGCGGTGGATGTGAAGATGCCGAAGATGAGGCGCGCAAGCACGCCGGCGTCCTGGTTTTGTTTCCACGTAAAGCCGGTGCCTCCATACGTCGCAGGCGTCTCCTCAAGCCACTGACTGACAAAACTAAAGTCCGGGAAGTCAGCCGGGTTGGTGATGGCCTCGTACATGATGCGAATCAGATCAACGGTCGGAGAGGCCACGGAGACGGCGTTGGTGCCATAGTACGGCTGGCTCAAATCATCGGCGGCGTTGTTGTTGTTGATGGTGTAGGTGCTGCCGGACACGCTGTTAGCAGTCGGCGTGAACACAAAGCTCAACTGAGAGTTTTCTGTGGACATCGGAATCATGCCGATGTCGCCGCCCAACGAACGTACCGTCTGTGCAATTGGCAAGTCAAGCGACCAGTCCCATTCAGTGTTATTGGCCGGAGCATTGATGGCGCGACCATCGAAGATGTAATCCGTATCGGTCACGTTCACAGGACTGACTGGCGTGCCGTTGGGAGGCATCAAGCCAAGCTCCAATGCGCGCTTGACGAGATTAATCATGTATGCGCCGATGCCTGAGAAGCGGAAGATGTCCTGTTGGCTGTTCGCCAGCAGCTCGAGCTGCGTGTAGGCGTTGTACGGCCCGAATGCCGAAGGCGATGTGGCCCCGGCAAAGGTCAACGATGGCCCCTGTGTGAGCATCCTCAGCGATCTGATGATGCCTTGTTTTTGCATGGTCACAGTTTTGGGGTTGTTGATTGGCCCCCAGGCCGTGTTCGAATCTTGTTTGTATAGGAGTTTGGTTACTCCCTCATCTCCCCACATGTGGGTATCCTTTCATGGAATACCCTTTGCACCTACAGAACGTGTGTTCTCATGCCGATAGAGAACAAAGGAAAACAAACGATAATGAGATTAGATGCTGGCAACCACCTGTTTGATGGCTCCAAGTGGGCCGCCGTCCGGTAGAAAACTCACACCGAACTTGAGCAGAATCTGGCCGCCTGTGACGGCCAGAACGAGAATGGCGAACTGTACGAGTGGATTGTCCTTCAAAACTTTCTTCTCCTTTGGATGAAATGGATGAGTTCCCTCAGTAGAGGAAACAACAACGACAGCGCCATGATGAGCACGATCTGATGATTTTGGTCCGTGGCCCAGTCCATGAACGCTTGCCAGTAGTAGGCCACGTCCACCAGGCGGCTTTCGCGCAGTTGGATAATGCGGAAGCGCAGCGCCTCGTTTTCCGCCTGAAATTGCTCGCAGACGCCTTTCCAGTCGATGAAATCCTCCATGGATTCCACGAGATCTTCGGCCAGGTCAAGCGTATTTCTAAGCTCTTCCACTTCTTCGGCCTCCTCTCCAGGATGCACGGCGCGGCGTGCCAAAGGCTGTGATGCCGCCGCTCGCTGGAATCGGCTGGTAGCCCGGCGTGACGAGCCAGCAGTCACTCGCGCTATTGCCCTGTGTACTGCTACTGGCCTCAAAGATGCTCAAGTTGGCAGTGCTACTGCCCGTCGAGTTGGCGGTCACATTAAACCAGACTTCCCAGTACAACACGAAGGCCGCAGTTGGCATGTTTGCCAATGGCAGCGAGCCTGCCGTGAACGTGTAGTTGGCAGGCGACGTGCTGATACTCTGCGCGGCCAATTCAAGCGGCGAGCCTATGGGCGTGTAGAGGCCGCTCGCTGTGTTGTACACATAGACCGGACACCACAAGTCGGCCACGATAGAGCCGATACTGACTTTCGCGCGAAATTGAGGCGTCCAGTTCCCCGCCGGGAATTGCTGGCCTGAAAGATCAAGGGTGCCATTCTCAAGCAAGAAGCCGCCACCGTTGGGAGACTGGATAGCACTGTAGGCAGGCCACGCGCTTACCACATTGCCCTGTGAAGGGGCTTGCCCAAAGCCTGTGGCAGTCCCCAGCCGCGTGGCTAAGGCCGCGAGCGTAGGAGAGGCTGCCGTTGGTTGGAGCTGCCTGGCAGTCCCCAGTACAAGACTATTGGTGTTGGTGGCATAGGTTGTGAGCGACATCACGCTCATGCGCTTTTTCCTCTCCTATTCCACCAATCAATCAAGTCGTAGCGATCACCGGCCCCGGCAAAGTTCTTGCGCGTCAGACAGTAATTCTGCGTGCGCGCCACATCCCTGAGCCGTGGCGTGGTCGCTGGAATCGGCTTGATCTTGTCAAGGCCGCCGCGATCTGCGAGCGGTCTGACCGTCTGTAGCCAGAATTCCTTCACGGCGGACGGGTCGGCCTGCTTGCCTGTCAATTCCTGTTCAAGTCCCTGTCCTTTTCCTTCTTGCGCGCTCATGCTGGTTGTTTCGCTTTCTCTTCAAACGGTATAGGCGGATTCCAGACCGCGTGTTCCATGCTCTTGTTGTCATAATAGAGCCACTCGAATCGTCCTAAGTCGGCGACCTCTTCTTTCGCCGCATGCACGATAGCGGCGGCGGTGTCCACATCCTCATCACCCACTTTCAGCACTACGAATTTTTCGGCCTGGCTCTTAAAAATCTTCGGTATGCCCTTTGGGGCCTGAGTGCCTACCCACGCGCCGATGTTGTGCGCCCTACCAGTTTTCCAGATGCGCCGGATATAGCGCGGAACGTGTGTGGCCGTGGCTATGCCCTCCGACTCGTCAAAGTAGACGAACACATTTTCATGCTTGAGAATGGCATAGCAGACTTTGGCAAGCCTTGGGTCTTCCTCATCGCCATCCACATCCGGCTGTAAACATTGGACATGCCATTTCGGATTGAATTCATCAATCAAGCGCGGTCGGTCTACTGTTCCCAGATCGCGCCGTTCATGCGCCCAATCCTCGGCATGGCCGCCTTTACCACGTCCAAGCCACAGCTCATTTGGATCGATAATCACGATTTTCATGTGTGGCTCAATCTGGCGTAGGACGTACTTCATCCAGGCCGTTTTGCCCCCACCTGTCTTCGAGATGATGATTCCTCGTTCAGATGGATCCATCGTGATATCGGTCATACTGCTCCAAACTCAGTTGTTGCTCAAGCTTTGGGCCACGTCCACCAGGTCAAGCAGCACTGGTTTGATGGCCACTTCATACTGGTACTGGGAGTAGTCCAATCTGGCGACGACCTGCAACATCGCGCTTAAACAATTTATCAACCGCGTCAGCTTCGATGTCTCGATCTGAGCGATCATCAGGCTCAAGAGCGGCGCCGCCGATTCCAGCATCGCTAGCTGCTGTATCGGGATATCCGGTGCTGCTGACAGTTCCTCCAAAAACAGTTCCAGCAGCTCCATCACTCGCGCCTGGACTGAAGACTGCTCGATAGTCGTCAAGTCGAGCGGGCTGCTGTCGAGCACCTGCAACGCCTGTGTTGGCTGTTCCTTCATGCCGTTTCTCGTTTCCTTTTTTGATCTGCACATACATCACATAAGCACGCGCCCCGTAAGCCATTGCAGCAATAAATGAATTCGCGATGTCTATCGCGTCCTCACTGGCTTTCGAGACGACTTCCACACGCCGCCCGATAATCTCAAAGAGCGGCCCCAAGACAGCCGATGCCTCATTTTTGGAAGGCGCACAGGGCTTGTACTCTTCAGGCAGCAAATCCTGCACGTAGACCGCTATCAGGCCGGCCAGGATAGTCGGCAGCGTGGAAGAGATCAGATTGACCTGCTTTTTACTGTTGGCTTTGGCAGGCGTCTTTTTGATAGCAGTGGCGGGCGCTGCGGCCTTCTTGCCGAAAAGTCTTTCCCTCAATGTCGATGGTTTGGGCGACTGAGTAGGCACGGCGACTGAGATCGTCAAAGGACTTTCGACTGCCGATGGCGCGGCGACGTCAGCTGCATCCCCGTTTGCAGTATCCGCCGCGCCTGTCTGACCGACAGTGCCAGTGGCTTTTAATTGAGCTTGTTTTTCGCGCCACTGCCGTTTTGCTATGGCATTTCGGGACATCGAAAGCTGTCTAGTCACGATAGACAATCCTCCCGTTCCTTCTGATTTTGCGCTTTTCAGGCGGCTTGGGCGGCGTCACGTTGGGCGCAACAGGCGGCTTGACCACAGGAGCTACCACGGTTTCAGGGGTCGGTGGTGTCGGGACTGCTGAAGCGGTTTTGCCCATGAGTTCCTTGATGTCCCCGCGCAAGCCCTTGAGTTCGTCGGCAACGGTTTGCCAGCCCTGCTCTCCTGTCTGAGAGGCGGCCTGATTTGCGCTGGTCGCAGCGTCCTGTACATGCGTCGCTACATCGCTGGCGGCGGCTGGCACGGCTGGCGGCGTTTCAGGCAAGCCTGAAGGTGCTGGCGGCGGCATGGTTTCTTCAAGGTCGAAAAACCTTTGACCTATACTTCTGTACCTCATCATCAGTCTTTCGCTCCTCTATTGGCTTCATTGGCATATTTCGGAATGCCAAGTTCAGCCAGGCGCTGATTCACATTGTCGGCGCGCAACTTATTGAGTTCGTGCGCGTGATCGGGATGGACTTCTTTGGACGGTCCCGGGATCCTCTCCAAGATGCGCGCACGGAAGCGCAGCGTGACGTAGGTAGAGCCGCCCGCTGTGCCGTCGATGCGCACAAAGACTTTGCGCTCACTGTTCGTAATCCGCTGGTAATCGCCGTTGATCGGGAGCGTGGTTGTGGCGGGAACGCGAATCGGCGTGCCATAGACGTACTCATCATTGGAGAGGGAGTTCACGCCCGCGTAGTTCATTTCAAAGCCAGGAGCAGAGTTGCCAGTCACGAACAGCGCGGCTGTGCCAGCATCGCCGTTGACCACGCTATCAATGGCAAATTCTGCCCATCTACATGAGGCGATCGGACAAGGCACTTCGTAGCTGCCCGGTTCGCCGCCGATAGTGATCGGTGGCAGCTCCTGGTAGAGCGCGCTTCCCGGCCCTGTTTCGCTTTCCTTCCACATGCGCATAGGCTCCTACTGCCCGATGAGGCTATCGACGAATTGCAGCGCGCTCTTGAGCAGAGGTACGTTCAGGTCAGTTGCCACGACTTCCCCGGTCGCCAGGAATGAATGGATCGTGGCTTTGCCGCCGATGAGCGTCAAAAAGTGCGTCACGCCGTTTTCGATGCCAAGCAGGATGTGCTGAAAGCTATTGCCGCTCTGGGCATCAATCCCGGAATTGAGGACGGTTGGATTCATAGTTCAATGCCTTTCGTCATGCCATGCCGTTTCTTTTGTGGAAGACATCAGAGGCGCGAATACCCGGCATGATGGCTTCGGCTGATGACTTCCATTGCGAAGTGTAGCGTGTGTTACAGGCAAAAGTACAGGTTTTGGGGAGTGTTGAGCGTGAGGCGGTTACTGGCGTTACATTGGCCTCACAAGCCACATGAGGCACAGTGTAAACAGGCGCAACGCGAGAGAGGTTGACAGCCGGTGTATACTTAGATAGTCGCGTCTGCGATTGAAATTTAGCAACTGCCGTTGAAATCGTGACCCACAACAACTGGTGTATACTTAGATAGTCGCGTCTGCGATTGAAATTTATGGTTCAGACGCATCTTTCTCCCGTTTGAGGGTTTATCCAAAACGCAAAAGTGACCTGGTAGGAAGAAACCCTACCAGGTCACTTGTTTTGTTGTCTGTATGCCTTAGTTCAAACGGCCTTTTGGCAGCGTATGCGCGATGGTGATTTTGGTGGCCTCTTCCTGCTTGCGTCGATCTCGCAAGAGTTTGAAGAGTTGCATGAATTGCGCATCTGGCAACACATGGCTGATGCAGGTCAACTGGTCGAGCCAAATCTCATACTTCAGACCGCCTGGCACTATCTCTGCGCGGTGCATGGGAAAGCCTTGCGGCGGCTCCATTGCGCGGCCCTGCGCGGGTTCGGTTTGGATTTCTTCTTCAGGCATGCTTTTTCTCCTTTTTCTTGCGGCGGGCTGCGCGGCCTAACTTCCATGCGCGCCAATGGAGATACAGCAGCAGTATCAGCATATTGCGTCCTTCGCGTGGATGTCCAACGATCCACCAGACGAAATCACTGTGCAATCGCACATCTTCGATTAGCCAGGCCGCGATGAGCACGAACGGCGCGTAGATGAGGATGTGCAGCCAGAATGAAGACGCCATATTGCCAAGTAGTCCGCCGATGATAAGGACTGCCAGGCCAGTCAGATAGGCGCGGGTGATACTCTTCATGCGGTTTGCCTCATGCTGATTTGTGCGAGCAGCCGCCGCGCCGCGTCCAAAAGCGCCGCCTTGCGCTCTTGCGGCGTCAACAGTAAGATCATGCGACGCTCGTCTCTGTCCATGCCTGCAATGCGAATCGAGTCGGTTGCTGGTTGCTGCTGTGTTTCCATGCTTCTAGCATATACAGCCGCCACAAATGTTTGGCCGCGCTTGCTATGCTGGTAGCAAAGGAGGAATTTATTCAAGTGCCACAATTACCGAATTTCCCGATGAAGTCCCAACGCCGAAGTCCTGATGCCAACCAGGACTTTGATTGTGTGGTGACAGCCCTTGCCAGTGCGCTTCAGTTCGAGCTAGGCCGCGATTTTGAACCAAACGTGATAAAAGATACGGTGATGGGCAAAGCCTACGTAGGGGGCCTCTCAGCCGCCGAATTCGTGACGTATGCAGCGCAACAGGGGGCGCATCTCTCGCATATCGATGGACAACCGGCCACGCTGGTTCAGTATGCCCATCACATCTTGCAACAGGGCCATCCGGTCATCGCAACCGAACCGGACCCCTACGCGAATCCGGCCCTCAATTGGAGCCATGTGATCGTGTTTTTCGGATGGGATACCGCAAGTCTCACGGCGATGGACCCCTGGACTGGCGAGGCCCTCACCAAAACAGATAACCAGTGGGCAGCCCTCTTGCAGTTCGGTCAAATCTGGGTAGTGGAGAAGATCGCGCCCGCGCTGCTATCGGCCACGCCCGATGATCTGCATGACTGGTCATTCTTCAGAAAGGACGTTCCACTGGTGATCGCCCATGCCATTCCGCAGAGTTGGTTACGTGGCAAGGCCAGGGGATTCAACTTCGGGCCGGTCATGGAATTCGAGAGGGCTGTAATCGCCGGGGGAATCACCTTCATGGAACAGCGATGTAGCGGCGCAAAGGCCAGTTGGAATAGCAAAACAGGGGTAACAACCTGGTGGACTGCCTCCGGGCCGCTAGTCGTCTGAAAACAGTAAAGCGCCTGGCTCCCCCTACGACGTATAAATTCGTAAAGCCAGGCGCTTGAGACTGTGAAGATCGCTGCTCTATCTAGCCCGAAATGCACTACCACTTAACCACAAAGCATGGATCTCTATGA
>Ga0307374_10011854_pt1 | contig 12312 bp, 11 predicted proteins | sample OX3MG_FD_202532 | JGI IMG/M metagenome (GOLD analysis project Ga0307374, IMG submission 202532) | Soil microbial communities from Risofladan, Vaasa, Finland - OX-3 | ecosystem: Environmental > Terrestrial > Soil > Coastal area > Acid sulfate soil | place: Finland: Risofladan, Vaasa | collected...
GCGCGGTCACCGCCGCTTCCGACACCGACCGCCTCGCCGCCACCGCCGACCCGGCGCAGCGGGTTTATCTCGTGCCGGCGTTCAGCGGGCTCGGCGCGCCGCATTGGCGGCCGGCGGCGCGCGGCGCGATCCTCGGCCTGACCGCCGAATGCGGCCCGCCCGAGATCGCCCGCGCCGTGCTCGAAGCGGTCGGCTACCAGACCCGCGACCTGATGACCGCGATGGCCGCCGATTGCGGCGCCGCGCTCGACGCGCTGAGGGTCGACGGCGGCATGGCGGCGAGCGAGACGGCAATGCAGTTCCTCGCCGACATCGTGCCGGTGCGGGTCGAGCGGCCGCCGGTGCTCGAAACCACGGCGTGGGGCGCGGCCTATGTCGCCGGGTACATCCGCGGAATCTGCCCGTCGCCCACGGTGATGATGGCGCGGTGGCAGGCCGAGCGCCGTTTCGCCCCGGCGATGGATGCCGCCGAGCGCGACGAGCGCGTCGCCGGCTGGCAGCGTGCGGTTGCCGGCGTGCTCGCGGCGGCAGCCCGATGAACCTGCTGCGCGACCTGCCGGCGCCGGCGCCCGACGAGGCTGTCGATCTGCTGGCCGGCGGGCCGGCGGTGCGCATCGAGCGCATCGTGTCGCACGGGCAGCACAGCCCCGACGGTTTCTGGTACGACCAGGACGAGGCCGAGTTCGTCGTGCTGCTGTCGGGTGCGGCGCGGCTGCGCTTTGCCGACGAAGATATGGTGCGCGGGCTCGGCCCCGGCGATTGGCTCGACATTGCCGCGCATCGCCGGCACCGCGTCGAATGGACCGCGCCCGGCGCGCCGACCGTATGGCTCGCGGTGTTCCGCAAATCCTGAGCGGGGACAGACCATGCCCAACCAGCTACCCGGACCGGGAGAGACCTTTCTCGACCACGTCGCCCATTTCGTGCCGGAGATGGAGCCGGCCGCCGCGGCGCTCGAGCGTTGCGGGTTTCGCCTGACCCCGTTCACGCTGCAGACCAACCGCGAGGACGGGGCGACGGTGCCGTCGGGCACCGGCAACCGCTGTGCGATGCTGCGCAACGGCTATGTCGAGATCCTGGCCGCGACCGGTGAGTCGCCGCTCGCCGCGCAACTGCGCGAGCGGCTGAGCCATCATGCCGGGCTGCACCTTGCCGCGTTCGGCACCGCCGACGCCGATGCCGAGCACCGCCGGCTCGCCGCGGCCGGATTCTCGACGCTGCCGCTGGTCGACATGCGGCGCCCGGTGTCGCTCGCCGGCGAAAGCGGCGACGCGCGCTTCACGATCGCCCGCATCGCGCACGGCTCGATGCCCGAAGGGCGCACCCAGTTCCTGACCCACCATACCGAGCGGCTGGTATGGCCGACCGCGTATCTCGGCCACCCCAACGGCGCCACGGCGCTCAACGCGCTGTGGTTCGCGGCCGACGACCCGGCCGAGCCGGCTGCGCGATTTGCCCGCTTCACTGGCCGTGAAGCGGTGGCGCGCGGCGCGGTGATGACGATCCGCCTAGACCGCGGGGCACTGCATTTCGCGACCCCTGCCCTGCTCGCCGACGCGCTCGGTATCGTGCCGGGCGGACCCCTGCCGTGCATCGTCGCCTCGACGATCCTGGTCGATAGCCTCACGCGGCTCGAAGCCTGCCTCGACCAGGGCGCAATCGCGCACCGCCGGGTCAAACTGCCCGGCGGTAACGCCGCGGTGGCAGCGGCGCTGCCGGCCGCGCTCGGCGATGCGATGCTGTTCCGCGAGGCCTGAGCCGCTGGCGCTACAGCCGCACCTTGCCGATCACCGCGTCTCTCAGCACCATCTCGATATAGCGCGCGGTTTCGAGCGGAAGCTGGTCTTCGGGGCGGCCGGCGGCGATCCACGCATCGACATGACCAGGGCCCCAATTGTAGGCGGCGAGCGCGTCGGGCCAGTTGCCGTAGCGCTGATACATTCGGGCAAGGAAGGCGCGGCCGAGTTCGCGGTTGGCGCGTATGTCGAAGCGGTCGCCGCCGCCGACATCGAGCGCGGCGGCGGCGCTGATCTGCATCGGCCCTTGCGGCCCGTCGGATTCGGGGCGCCACATCGCCGGGTTGGTGCCGTGACCCGATTCGACGCCCTCGACGGCAAACGCGACCCGGTCGAACTCGTCGTTGCTGGCCTGGCGGAACAGGCCGAACGCCGGGGCCTCGGCCGCGGGGCCGCGAATCACGGTGACCGGCGGCAGGGCGGGGTTGGCGAACCTGACGACCTCGATCCGCTCGCCTTGCGGCGCCGGCCTCGCCGCTTTCGTTACGGCAGGAGCTGGCGCGGGGGCGTCGCCGGGGCCGCGCAACACCATGACGCTGCGTCCGGAGGCGCCAAAGGTTACGGTCTCGCTGGTCACCGGCAGATTTGCGGGAATCCCGGCGACATGCCGGCTTCGCGCCGCAGCCGGCGTCGCCGCCGGCAACAGCGCCGCAGCGGCCAGCATGGCCGCAACTTTCCCCCGAACCCCTGCGAGGTACCGCCGGGTCACGCCGATTGATCCCCCTACAGACCCGCCCCCAACCTCTAGTTTGTTGAATCGCGGAGCGGGTTCGCTGTCAACGATTTTCGCTCCGCTTTTCGCCGCCCGGATGCGACGATGGCGCCAGCCACTGACCGGGATTTCCGCCATGACCCGACCGTTCGAAGGCATTCGCATCATCGACATCACGCATGTGCTGGCCGGCCCGTTTGCGGCCTATCAGCTCGCCGTACTCGGCGCCGACGTGATCAAGGTCGAGCATCCCGACGAGCCCGATCAGAGCCGCGACAGCGGCACGGACCGGGCGCTCAACCAGCGCAACATGGGCACCTCATTTTTGACCCAGGGATCGAACAAGCGCTCGATCACGCTCGACCTCAAGACCGAGCCGGGCCGCGAAATCCTCAAAAAGCTCGTAGCTGGCGCCGATGTGCTGGTCGAAAACTACCGGCCCGGCGCGTTCGATTCGCTCGGCCTCGGCTACGAAGCGCTGCTCAAGGTCAACCCGCGGCTTGTCTATTGCTCGATCTCGGCGTTCGGCCAGGACGGGCCGAGGCGTAACCAAACGGCCTATGACCACGTGATCCAGGCGACCAGCGGAATCATGGCCGAGACCGGCACCGAAGAGGTCAACCCGATCAAGATCGGCGCGCCGGCGGTGGATTACGCAACCGGCACGATGGGCGCCTTCGCGCTCGCCGCCGCGCTGTTTCAACGCGAGCGCACCGGCAAGGGCCAGCACATCGACCTGGCGATGCTGGGGGTCGCGATGATGATGCAGGCCTCGCTGATGACGGGCTATTTCCGCAACGGCGTCGAGCCCAAGCCGCACGGCAACAAGCAGCCCTTTGCCACCAACAGCGCCTACGACGCGAAGGAAGGCATGGTGATGATCGGCGCCAGCAACATCAGCCAGCAGGCGCGTTTCTGGCGAGCGGTCGGCCGCGAAGACATGATCAAGACCGACAACGAGGCGCGAATCGACGACCGCGCGCGCGAGGCGGCGGTGATCGCCGACATCATCAAGACCAGGACCGCCGACGAGTGGGAGCAATATTTCCAGGCCCGCCACGTGCCCGCGGCGCGGGTACGGACGATGGCCGAGGCGCTGGCCGACCCGCATTTTGCAGACCGCCGGGTGTTTCACCGATTCGCGGAAGGGCTCGACGGCCCGTGCGCCGTGCCGCTGGCGGCGTTCAAATTCGCGCATGGCGGGCCGTCGATCGAGCACCCGCCGCATGAAATGGGCGCCGATACCGATACCGTCTTGAGCGAACTCGGCTACGACGAGAAGACGATCGGCGCGTTTCGCGCGGCTCGGGTGATCTGAGTCCGCCGTTCTGCGCGCATCCGGAGAATCAATTGAAAGTCAGGAAAAAGTCGTGGACAGAAAGGGCACGACAGTAAAGATTGCACAGTTAAATCGAACGAATACCGACCAACCGCCAATCGGACGAGGGGGACGACCGTGTCCAAGGCTTTGAGGCCGGCGACGGAAGCATCCGGCGTTTGCGCCGCCGCTTTCAGCATCGTTCCAACCTGCCTGCAGAATGCCGCTCCGGGCGCTGCGGTGCCGATCCCGATTCTGGCGTAGCGATGCCGTAGCCGCGACCGGGGGAAGGGAAGGCAATGCGCGCGCGCTTGCGGCAGGCCTTGCTGACGCCGTTCTGGCTTGCCCAGGTGGCGACACAGGAAAAGTTTTTCGCCCGCAACCCGATCATCGGCAGCCGCCGGCTCAATGAGCGCGGCCTGCATACCGCGCGGGTCCGAATCGCCCATCGTTTGGCGGGCGCCCGGCGGGGCCGGCTTGCGGCGCGCCTCGCCCCGGACGATCGCCAAGCATTCGATCGCGACGGGTTTATCGTCAAGCGTGATTTCCTGCCATCGGCGGTGTTTGCCGATCTCGTCGCCCAGATCAAGGCGCTGCGCGCGCCGGCGCGCGAGATGGTCGAAGGCGACACGGTCACCCGCCACATCGCGCTCGACCCGGCAGTGCTGCAGCGGGTGCCGGCGGCGCGCGCGCTGATCGAGAAGCCGGCCTACCGCGATCTGATCTTTTACGCCGGCGCGGCGGCCGCGACTCCGATGGTCTATATCCAGACGATCCTCAGCGGCGCCCGCGACGGCGCGCGCGACCCGCAGACCGACCTCCACACCGACACCTTTCACCCCACCGTCAAGGCCTGGCTTTTCCTTAACGAGGTCGCGCCGGACGCGATGCCGTTCATGTACGTCCCGGGCTCGCATCGGCTGACCCCGGCACGGCTCGAATGGGAGCGGCGCATGAGCATCGCGGCCAGCCGGGCCCCCGGCGCCGCGCCACGGCCCGAGCCGCGCCTGGTGCGCGCGATCTCGCCCGCGGAAATCGCCGAGCTTGGATTGCCGCCGCCTCAGGCGATCGCGGTACCGGCCAACACGCTGGTGGTCGCCGACACCTATGGGTTTCACGCCCGCGGCGGAAGCGCCCAGCCGACGCTGCGCGTCGAGATCTGGGCATTCGGTCGGCGCAATCCGTTTCTGCCGTGGGCCGGGCTCGACCCCTGGTCGCTCGGCGGGCTCGGGCTGCGCAAGCCGCTGCTGCACTGGAAGTCGCTCGACCTTATGGTCGCGCTCGGGCTGGGGCGGCCGCGTTGGCGCGCCTGCGGCGTCGTCTCGGCGTTTGATCCGGCCTGAGGTGACGTGGTGACGGCTCCCGAATCATCCCGCGCCAACCATGCCGCCAGCCGGCGAAAGCGGTCGTTTCTGTTCCTCCAGGGTCCGCTCTCGCGGTTTTTCGAGGAACTCGGCCGTGCCCTGATCGCGCGCGGCCATCATGTCCACCGGGTCAACCTGCACCTCGGCGAGCAGCTGTTCTGGCGCCTGCCGGCGAGCAATTTTCGCGGCCGGTTCGACGAATGGCGCAGCTACATCGCCGGCATCCTCGACACCCACCGCATCACCGACATCATTCTGGTCGGCGACCGCCGGCCGTACCACGTAATCGCGGCCGAGGAGGCCCGCGCCCGCGGGATCGCGGTGCTCTGCACCGATTTCGGCTACCTCCGGCCGGGCTGGATCACGCTCGAATACGATGGCATGAGCACGTATTCGCGCTTTCCGCGCGACCCGGAGGCGATCCGCGCGCTGGCCGCGCGGCTGCCCGAACCCGACCTGCAGCCGCGCTTCAACTCGCGGTTCGGCCTGGTCGCAGCGCTGGATGTCGGGTTTACCGTGCCGCAGGTGCTCGGCCGGCCGCTCTATCCGCATTACCGCTGGCACGGCATCTTTCATCCGTTCGCCGAATATGCCGGCTGGCTCGCGGCGCTCGCGCGGCGCCGCGCGAGGGCGCGCGCGACGCAGGCGGCAAAGGCTCGGCTGGAACAGGACCGCGGCTCGTACTTTCTGTTTCCGCTGCAACTTGCCACCGATTTCCAGATCCGCGCGCATTCGCCGTTTGCCGATGTGCGCGACGCGGTGCGCGACACGATCGCCTCGTTTGCCGCGAGCGGCAGCGACCGCAAGCTGGTTTTCGTGGTGCACCCGCTCGACAACGGGCTGATCAACTGGGGGCGCCAGGTGCGTCGCCTTACTCGGGGCACCCGCGCCGAGGCGCAGATATCCGTGCTCGAAGACGGCATCCCGCCCGGATTGCTGCGCAATGCCGCCGGCATCGTAACGATCAACAGCACGGTCGGGATCACCGCGCTCTATCACGACATTCCGGTCAAGGTGCTGGGCAATGCGGTGTTCGACGTGCCGGGCCTCACCCATCAGGGGCGGCTCGACCGCTTCTGGCACGAGGCCGCGCCGCCCGATCCGGAGCTGAGGCGCCTTTTTCTGCGGGCGCTCGCCGGCACGACGCAGCTTCGCGGCGGCTTCCACGAGCGCGACGCCAAGGCACACGGCATCGCCGAGATCGTGCAGCGGCTCGAACAGGGCCTCTATCCGCTGCCGGCACTGTCGGATGAGGAACTGGCGCAGCGCCCGGTGCGGCCGGCGGCGCGCACCATCGTCGTGATCGGCGCGGCCGGTGGGATCGGGCTCGCCGTGGCGCGCGACTACGCCGCGCCGGGGGTGCGGCTATGCCTCGTCACCGGCACGCACGGAGCATTGGCGGCCGCCGCCGGCGATTGCCTGCGGCGCGGCGCGCAGGTCGACACGGTCGTGCTTGATCTCGACGACGACGAAGCGGTCGCCGAGCATCTCGAAGCGATCGACCGGCACACTCCGATCGACCAGGTTGTCGCCTGCACCGGGGATGCCGCGCTGCTGGCCGCGCTGACCGCACCGGGCGGGCTGGCCGACCGGATGCGACGGCGCGAGCGCGGCGGCATCGCGCTGGTCAGCGCGCTGGCCGGCCGGGCCGAATGGTCGAGCCGACCGGACCACAGCGCCAGCCAGGGCGGGCTGCTGGCTTATGCCGGATCGCTGCCGCGCCGCCGCGACGACCCGATAACCGTGTCGATCGCCCGCGCCGGGCGGCTCGCCGGCCGGCTGGCCGCCGGCGGCGCCGACGCGCGCCTCGTCGCGATCAACCCCGACCGGGCGGCTGAATACATCCGCCGCGGCATCGAGCGAGGCGCCCGGGTCATCGCCTTTCCCGGCCCGTTGTTCGTCGGGCTGCGGGCGCTGCGCTGGCTGCAAGAATGGCCGCCGCGGGCGATCCGCGAAAGCGCAGCGGACAGCGTGGCCGAGGATGGGCCGATCCCGGCGCCGGGCGACACCAGCCAGGGCGATTGAGCCAGAGCGAGTCCCGCTGCGGCGGCTCTGATGGTATGGTGAGGGGGGACAGGCGGTCGCGACGGCCGCCGGGAGATCGCGGGCGATGCTGACGCAGATCGGCCGGGCAGCCATGGTTCCGCTGTGGGCGGCACAGCTCGCTACGGCGGCGAAATCGTTCGAGCGCAATGGCGTCATCGGCAGCCGCCGGCTCAATGAGCGCGGGCTGCACGCGCGCCGTGTCGCCCTCGCCTACCGTGTCGCCGAGGCGCGCCGGCGTCACCTCGCGCCGATGGTGCTTCCGGACGACCGCGCCGCCTTCGAGCGCGACGGCTTTGTCGTGCGGCGCGATTTCCTGCCGCCCGATGCCTTTGCTGCACTGACGGAGCAGCTCAAGTCCTATCGCGGCCCGCTGCGCGAGATCGCCGAGGGCGACACGATCATGCGCAAGATCGCGCTCGCCCCGCAGGTGCTCGCGGCGGTGCCGGCGCTGGAAACGGTGCTGGACTCGCCTGCGTGGCGCGGCCTCATCCGCTATGTCGGCGCCCGCGACGCCGAGCCGGTGGTGTGGATCCAGAGCATCCTGCGCCATGCCGCCGACGGCCCGCCCGACCCGCAGACCGCGCTGCATGCCGACACGTTTCACCCGACCGTCAAGGCCTGGCTGTTCCTGACCGACATCGCACCGGATGCCGGCCCGTTCACCTATGTCCCCGGCTCACACCGCCTGACCCCGGCGCGGCTCGACTGGGAGCGGCGGATGAGCCTCGACGCGTGCCGTTCGGACAATGCCGAAATCCGCCAGGGCTCGTTTCGCATCGAGCCCGACGAGCTCGCCGGGCTGGGCCTGCCGCCGCCCCGCGTGTTCGCGGTGCCGGCCAACACAATGGTCGTCGCCGACACGTTCGGCTTTCACGCGCGCGGCCCGAGCGCCGGCCGCTCGCTGCGCGTCGAGGTGTGGGCTTACGGCCGGCGCAGCCCGTTCGTGCCGTGGAGCGCGCTCGATTTGTGGACCGGGGCGGGCCTGGCGCGTCGCAGCCTGGCCGGCTGGCGCCTCGGCGACCTCCTCGACCGCGCCGGCATCAAGCCGCATGCCTGGCGGCAACGGACCGGCGTCTCGGCCTTTGACCCTGCCTGAGAGAGACCAAGAATGCCCTGGGATCCCGCACAATACCTGAAATTCGTCGGTCCGCGGCTCCGCCCGGCGATCGACCTTCTGCAGCGCATCGACCTCGCGGCGCCGCGCCTTGTCTACGATCTCGGCGCCGGTGCCGGCAACGTGACGCGGATGATCGCCGAGCGGTGGCCTGAGGCGCGCATCGTCGGCGTCGACGGCTCGGCCGAGATGCTGGCGCGCGCCGCGGCGGAACTGCCGCGGCTCGAATGGCAGCAGGCCGATCTCGCGGCATGGCGACCGGACCGGCCGGCCGACGTGATCTATTCAAACGCCGCGTTGCACTGGCTCGAAGGCCACGACCGGCTGATCACCGCGCTGTTTTCGTCACTCGCGCCGGGCGGCGTGCTGGCGGTGCAGATGCCGCGCAATTTCTCGGCGCCGTCGCACACCTCGATGGGCGATGCGGCGCGCAACGGGCCGTGGCGCGCGACGCTCGAACCGCTGTTGCGCCCGGCACCGGTCGCCGGGCCGGATTTCTATTACGGGCTGCTCGCCGGGCGAGCAAAGAGCCTCGACATCTGGGAGACCGAATATCTCCAGGTGCTCGACGGCGAGCACCCGGTCAAGGAATTCACTAAATCGACCTGGCTGCACCCGTTGCTCGAAGCGATCGACGAGCCGCAGCGCAGCGAATTCGAGGCGGCATATACCGCGCTGGTCGACCGCGCCTATCCGCGCCGACCCGACGGCAAGACGCTTTTCCCGTTCCGCCGGCTGTTCATCGTCGCGACCGCGCCGTGACCGAATTCGGCAGCAGAACGGGCGGAATCAAAACGGACCGGCGCGATGGCCGGCCCGCTGATCTTTGATCAAAGGTGCGTGATCAGTTGGGCTTCGGCCCCAGACCGCGCTTGTACGGGTGCATCGCGGCATCCTGGTCATATCCTGCCGGCGCGTTGAAATGCGGCGGCACAGGCCCGTTCGCGGCACCCGGGCCCGGGCCCGGATAATTGCCGGATGGCGTAACGACCGCCTGCGTCCGGCCCATCGGCGCAGTGGTGGCGCCGGCGTTCGGCCCCGGATAGGCACCCGACGGAGCTACCGGGCTCGGGCCCTCAGTCGACACACCGCCAGGCGGGAGGGCCGAAAGCGTATCCGATGTCTGAGCGTGCGCTGCAAGCGCGGCCCCGGCCATCAACCCCAGGCCGAGCACCGTCGCCTTGACAAAAGTCGACATTGGGAACTCCGATCGATTCGATGTTTCGAGTGATTGAACATCACACCGCAGCGCACAATGAAACAAATGCAATTTCAACCCGGCTGACATGACTGAAATTCATATAGGGGACCTCGATCTGAACCTTCTGCGTGTGTTCGACACGCTGATCGAGGTGCGCAGCGTGACCCGCGCCGGCGAACGGCTGGGGCTCAGCCAGTCGGCGATCAGCCACGCGCTGAACCGCCTGCGCTATGTGCTCAAGGACGAGCTGTTCGTGCGCGGCCCGGACGGCATGCAGGCCACCGCGCGGGCGGCCGATATGGCGCCGCGTCTGCGTCAGGGGCTGCTGCAGCTTGAACTGGCCCTAGCCCCGGCCGAGTTTGTGGCGCTGAAGACCGAGCGCCGTTTCACCTTCACCTGCACGGAATATGCCGGCGCCGTGGTGTTGCCGGGGCTGATCGCCCGGCTGCGGGCCGAGGCTCCGCGCGCCGAAGTGAGAGTGTTGCCGAGCAATCTCGGCGTCGCCGAGTCGCTGCGCGCCGGCCGCGCCGACCTCGCAATCGGCAGCTATCGGCGCATCCCCGAATGGGCCGCGGCCGAGGCGCTGTTGACCGATTCCCGGGTGTGGGTGGTCAACGCCCGGCACCCGGCAACGCGCGAGCAGATGACGCTGGAACGGCTCGCCGAGCTGCCGCACCTGGTGATCTCGGCGACCGGCGAGGACGAGCGGGCGATCGACGGCTATGTCGCCGAGAACGGGCTCGAGCGCATGGTGACCCGCAATGACGCCGGCATCGTGCAGGGCCTGCTCGCGGCGCGCGGCCTAAACCGCACGGTCGCGGTGACGACGCCGCATTTTCTCGCCGCGCTGGTCGCGATCAGCCACTCCGATATCGCGGCCCTGCTGCCCCGGCGGCTTGCCGACACGTTTGCCGACCGGTTCGGGCTCAAGCTGATCGAGCCGCCCTACCCGTCTCCGTCGTTCGAGCTGATGTCGATCTGGCAGCGCGATGTCGGCGAGCAGCCGGCGGTCGCCTGGGTGCGCCGCATCCTGCGCGAGGTCGCCGCAAACCTGTAACCCGGCCGGCCGCGCCGCTAGGCCGCATCGCTAGGCCGAGCGGCCGCGCACCAGCGCCGCGCCGGCGCCAAGCGCCGCCAGCTTGCGCTCCGAAAGGCCGCGGTCGAGTGGCGCCATGCCGCAATTGGTGCACGGCAGCAGCCGCTCGGCCGGCACGACGCGCAGCACCGCGTCGATCGTTGCCGCGACCTCGTCGGGCGTCTCGGCATGATCGGTGGCCACATCGATGACCCCGGCCAGCACATCCTTGCCGGCGAGCAGGCCGAGCAGCTCGATCGGCACGTGCGAGTTGGCGCATTCGAGCGACACCTGATCGATCCGGCTAGCCGCGAGCAGCGGAAAGATCGTCTCGTATTGCCGCCATTCGGCGCCGAGCGTGCCTTTCCAGTCGATGTTGGCCTTGATGCCATAGCCGTAGCAGATGTGCACAGCGGTCGTGCAGGCGAGCCCTTCGATCGCGCGGTGCAGCGCGGAGATGCCCCAGTCGCCGACCGCGGCGAGATAGACGTTGAACGCGGGCTCGTCGAACTGGATCACATCGACCCCGGCCGCCGCCAGTTCACGCGCCTCCTCGTTGAGCAATTCGGCGAACGCCATCGCCAGCGCCGCGCGGTCGCGGTAATGCGCATCGGCCAGCGTGTCGACGAGCGTCATCGGCCCCGGCAGCGTGAATTTGAGCGCCCGGCTCGTGTAAGCGCGGGCGATCGCCGCCTCGGTGCCGTGGATGCTGCGGGTGCGGCGGATCGGACCGGTCACCGTCGGGCACCAGGCCTCGTAGCGGTTGTCGCGAATCCCGATCTTCACCCGATTGTTGAAGTCTATGCCGCCAACCCCTTCGAGAAAGCCGTGAACGAAATGCTGGCGCGACATCTCGCCGTCGCTGACGATGTCGATCCCGGCAGCCTCCTGAAGCTTCAGCGCGAGCAGCGTGGCGTCGCGCTTTGCTTCGGCGAGCGCCTCGCCGTCGTGCCGCCATGCCGGCCACAGCGTACGCGGCTCGGCGAGCCAGGACGGTTTCGGCAAGCTTCCGGCGATCGTGGTTTGCAGCACGGCAGCCCCCCTTTGTGGCATCGGCGGGTTCTTGTTAGGGCGTCTCAAGGGGCACGTCAAATCGCCTGGGACTGCCTCGCTAAACCGGGCGATGCGGCACCAGGCCGCGGCTTGGCGGCCGGTTTAATTTGAAAAAACGCCGGGCGCGGCGCGCAATGGCCGGGCCGACAGCGAAAGGAGCATCCCGCGAGCGCGACAGACGATACCGGAAGCCCTGAAGCGGCCGTCCGGGCTTCCCCCGCGATCGTGAGCCCGCGGCCGGTTGCGCTGCCGCCGCTCGGCCGGCGCAACCGGCTGCTGGCCATCGTACTGGCGCTCGTCGCCGTGGTGATCGGAAGCACCGCGGTCGGGCTTGTTGTGGGTTTGCACTATGCCGAAATGCACCACCTCGTCGCCGGGCTCTGACCGCGCCGGCGATGCCGCCCGGCCGGGCATTGCGCCGACACGGCGTGGCCTTGCCACGCTCGGCGCCGGGCTGGCCGTCAGCTTCCTGACCGGCTGCAGCGACGACCGCAAATGGCATTCGATCGACGTGAGCAACAGCTCCCCGCCGCTCGCCTTTACGCTGACCCGCGCCCGCGACGGCAAGACCGTCACCGCCGCCGATTACCGCGGCCATATCGCGATGCTGTATTTCGGCTACACGTTCTGCCC
>Ga0307374_10011855_pt1 | contig 12311 bp, 11 predicted proteins | sample OX3MG_FD_202532 | JGI IMG/M metagenome (GOLD analysis project Ga0307374, IMG submission 202532) | Soil microbial communities from Risofladan, Vaasa, Finland - OX-3 | ecosystem: Environmental > Terrestrial > Soil > Coastal area > Acid sulfate soil | place: Finland: Risofladan, Vaasa | collected...
GATTCATAGGCATGTTGATTTACCTTTAAATTGCTTGGAACTGGTGATTGGACCACTCGCCAACGCCCGCACCGCAAGTCCAGGGGCGGCGTCGGGGTAAACTGTGAGACATATTATATATGGGGATGTTCCCTTGACCGCTCAACCTTTACTTTCAACAAGTTAACTTGTGTACTGTCTAAGAAATCGTGAAAGTGTCTAAGAACTACCTTACCGGCGTCACCACCTTGGGCGCTACATGATAGACCCGTTCGCGTGTCTGTAATGTATTGCCAAGTAATCCAGATTCAAGGGGTAAATCGCTTCCGGCTTTCCTGCGTATATCATGCAGGTTGATTTGTGAGGCGAGTTCACCTGATTCCACCAGCTTGTCTACCACCTTAACTAACCGCTTACGCAGCCGTCCATAACGGATTTGTTGCCCATTACGGTCACAGATGATAGTGCGCCCAACAACCGGCTTGGATTTGCAACGCCGAATGATAGCCGATAATCCGGGCGTTAGTTTGAGGAATAGCTCTTCGCCCCCTTTTTCTTGAATTACGTGCAAACGCTTTGCGGCAATATCTGACCATTGCATCTTCAAAACATCGCCAATACGTTGACCGCTAATATACGCCAGTTCTATAGCATCATGCAAAAAGCCGGTTGTCCTATGTAGCAGCAAATCAAATTCAGGATGGGTCACGTAGCGTTTTCGTGGCTTTTCTTTGTTGCGTATCATGTTAATGGCGGGGTTGATACTGACAACACCCCATTTCAATGCGTGTTTAAAGACGTTTGAAAGCAGTGACATTTCCTTGTTGGCTGAACTCGGAGAAGTCGTGGACCGCATGTCATGGAACTTGTAGATTTGCTGTGTGGTGATTTTGGCAGGGTAGTCATTGCCAAAATGCTCCACCAGCTTATTCAACTGGTACGTCTGGTTCTTCTGCGTACTGCGCTTCTTGGTTGGAATGACTTCATTCAGATACCGCGCTAACACTTCACGCATAAGTATCGGCTGATTGGATAGATGGCCGGAAAGTGCCTTGAGCATTTCAGGGTAGGTTTTACCTAACACCGTCCAAACAACTTTCTTAGTACTTGGATTCCACCTGACATACCAATAGGAACCGTGTTTGTATTGAACGAATTCAGGGAGTTTCTGTTTCATAAATCACCTATTTTTTCAAACCTGTATTTAAAACTTCATTCACATGTTCTTCTGTAGTCACCGGATGCCCATTCTTGTCAGGTAAAAAAGAAATACCCATACGCGTGAGCCATTCTATTTGCCTCCCCGGCTGTTTGTAGCCAGATATTTTCCCTATCTCTTTGCTGTTGAGTATCAGTTGCATCATAGGGTTGCCACGAAGAGTTTTCATAAATCACCTTTTTGTTGATGACACTATTTTGGGGGTGTCAGCCCTGAAACGCCAATAAAAACAGTTCACAGCCGTAACCACGTACCTTAAAGCGAATCATAGGCGTAAACTTCAACTAATCCCTGACGCACACTAACTTCATCAAATCGGGTGTAGTAATGTATGGGTTTACCATCATGAATCATTTCCCAATACGTGTTGTTGCCTAAGTCTTTGGCGGTGGTATACACAACACCACTATAAACCATGCCGTATGATTTGATTGTGATGTAGTCACCGACACAGCAATTCATATCCTATACCACGTGCCTTCGGGCGAATCTGCCAGCACCCACCATTCATCAACTTCCCCAATACTGAGTAGCCAGTTGTCTTTGAAGTGGTAATGCCCCGTGGTAAGGTCAACCTTCAACACAACCATAGGCGCTAGCATGAACGTTTTTAGATATCCCCAAGGGAATTTGTTCCAATACATATCATCGCTCTTGCGAATGATGCACTGAATTTTGTCACCCACTTGGAATTTCGGCTGTTGTGGTTCGTTCATATTTTATACCAAGTGGCTTCGAGTGAATCATAGGGGTACAGTTTCCATAACGGACTACCCGGAACACTGGTTAGCATGAATTCGTCTGTTTTGTGTTCAAACAGGAAATAGAAGAAATCATCGTCAAAACCTGCTTTGACGAAAATACCTTCATATACTTTCTTATCGTGGGTATCAACCAAAAAGTAGTTTTGGTTGGCGTATCGTTCGTAGGAGAGTACTGCTACCTTGAGTGTGGCTCTATTCATAATCGTGACCAACACCCTTGAATTGAATAATAATCAACTAAATCGCGTTCTATATGTTCTGTTGGATATGTTTCTGCTGGTCGTTCTTCAAACACGTAACATGACCCATCGGAACGAACGGTAAATATATGTCTACCATCTTTGCTTATAATGATTTCACCAACTTTAAATTTTGTTGTGTTCATAGCGGTATTTCCTTCACTTGGCTAATCATGTCTCGTAACGCGGTAGAAGAACTGGTTTTTGGTTCAACCAAATCATCTTTTGCAGCTTCAAGTATTGCACTTAAATTCATACTAATATGTGACTGGTTCACTCTCTCGTTCTTATGACGACCCCTTGTTTCAGGCATATTATTTTCATCAATCAAACCTTCTGTAATTGCATTTTCTTTCATTTTTCGTGCTTGCCACGGTGTGATTTCCAGTTCACTTGAAATATCTTTAAGGGTTGCACCTTCTTTCAATAAATTCAAAACTTTGTTGACAAGAATGTCTTCTGATGTTTGTGTTTTCCAACCACCCAAATCATCAAGTGAGGCAACAAAATCTTTTATATTATCGTTTGGTTTACCACGATATTTTTCCCATGAAATGTGAAAACCGTTAGTATCTTTATCCTTACTTAATTTGATGATAACGTCCTGACAATCACCAATTTTAGATGTGCCGCGTTGTTCACCGCTTTTTCCTGAGTGGTGAACGAGAATAACTGTGCGCCCTGCGCGGCGTTGTTTCATTAACCATTGTTCAGGGATTGCCCAACTTTCTGCTTCGTTTTCTTTACCTGTGCGCATTAGCGACCCTTTATTATCTATTACAATTAAATCTACACCTTCTGTGTAGGGGTCAACTTCTTTTTGCCCTTCAATCGTTGATAAATCGGGCATAGTACGCATGTCTTGATAGTCGAAAGGCAATAACAACAAATTGTCGGGTGGTGGATTTCCGGGGTTTTGTATTTGCATCAGTTTCAACCGGTCTTGCAACATTGAACACGGCATTTCACCATCTATATACAACACTTTTCGCGGCACACCGTCTGTTTTCCACCGTAAGAAACTTCCACCAGTGGCAACCGCGAATGCTGTATTAAAGGCAATATGAGTTTTGCCAACACCATATTTTGCATGGAGCAATACTAAGGACGGTTGTTTTAACCATTCACCTAATAGTGATTTTTGTGTAGGAAAGTTTGTGTTTAGCATTTCTGTACCTGTTAATAGTTTTAATGGGGGTTTTGTTTCTTTGGCTTCAACTTTATATTGTTTTGGGTTTATGTTGAGTGCATTCAAGAACTCGCGCACGTGTTTATCTACATGTGGTTTGTGATGACACACGAAACCACCTAAGGGAAATTCAGGACAAGGAATCCTGTAAAACGTGCGCTGTTTGTTTCCGTCTTCTTGGTGTTCAGAATGCCACGGGCATTGAATCCATATCTTGCCTTCGACGAAATTATCAATGGAATAAATCATCTTTCGTGTTTCCAATTCTTCGGAAACCGCATCAGTCAATGGTTTATTAAAATAAAGTGAAGCACCATCGGAAGAAGCGTCCACACCCGACAACGAGTGAACAGGTGTGGCAACCGGCGGTGCTATAACTGGAAATGCCTGTTTCACAACTTCTAGGCTGTAAGGTGGCAAAGACACATCATTTTCAATGATGTGTGACTGGTAGGGGTCACCCTTCATATGAAAGAAACCCGGAATTCGCATAACTTGTGTTAATAAACAGACTTTTAAATCGGTGTTGAATGTTGTTGCTGTGCGCGTTTGCATTTCAACGAATTCATCCAAGGGCAGGTTATCTACCTTCCAATACACGTGAAATTTATCAGGTGAACTTTCGACAATAAGACTTGGTTTCAGGGGAAACGCGTTCAGAGTTTCAAGGAAATTCACGTTGGGTTTATCTTGATCTGAAAAGATAATGTTACGTGAAGCTACTTGATTGGGTGCTTTGCGCCCCTTTAAATCGGTTCTATTGATGTTTAGAAAGATACCGCACCCATTGTTGTTCAGGGTGCATAACTCTCCCCACAAGTCATTTAACGTGCCATGCAGCACACGTGCGTGTGAATTATTGGTTTTCTTATCAATGAATGTTTGAAACGTGAACACACCGTTTGGCTCAAAGAAATCTAGGTATTCTTGAGCAACAGCTTTATCTTGTGTTGGTTTGGGAAAGGATTCGGTCTTGCTAAAAATCTGTGAAACTGTGCGACTGCTAACGGAATCTGCCTGAATATTCATGATATCTACTCGTTGTTATTATTGTGTAGTGAGTCGTCTCACTCAACCGGCTCGCCCGCCTTTGGGTCTGCCTTCGGTTGTCTTCGCCCAACAACCCTTCATCTGTATTTTTCGCCGAGACCAAAAAATCGAATAAAGATTTTAAAAAGTTGGTCAAAAACTAAAATACAGGAAGTATTGAATCACACTTTTGGCGTTTCACAAAACACCTTTGATTGTAAAGCGAAATTTAAAAGTGATGATTATGAAAAATGAACCAGCGTGAAATTATAATGTTGTGGGCATCACGGGGCTAGTTGGAACCAAGCTGGAAGTTCGGGTGAAGGTTCGGCGAAGTTTAGACGTGATGACGACTTGGTACGCCGGTGCAGTCGATGCAAAAACGAAATCTCAATTGATAAAACACGATTGAAGGCGGTTTAATCGTGTGAATAGTGTGAGCCTGCTAGAGACACCCTCACAATTCACACAATTCTTTTTGAGTGACCATCAAACCCTTCTAATTCACACTATTTCATGTAAGTCGTTGATATGTCTATATATATTATTAAATACTTATATATTGGAACTTAGAGCATATTCACTGGAAAAAAGAATTGTGTGAACTGCGGTGTGCGACACCCCCTTTTCCAAACTCACACAATTCTTTTTCGGTAAGGTGCAAAAGGGGCTAGTTGTCACCATTGGAAACAACTTTATAATCTCAGTTGAGAACACGAAGTTCAGACTTGGTTCGGGTTTGGTTCAGGGAAGATAGGGTTCCCCTGTGACGCATCGAATACTATGTGTGTGGGTATGAGCGTGACACACTACTACAATCACATCCGGCCGCACAGCTCGCTCGGTTACCGTCCGCCGGCGCCGCAAGCCATCCTGCCGCGCACCCCCGTTCACTCAATCGTGGAATCAGTTACCATGAATGAGTTGACCGGAATACTACATTGAACTTGGCACAAAGAATTCAGGCTGGTCATGCTATTTAATAGTGCTTGATGATAGGCACTCTCGGAACTTTTTAACGCTTCGCTGCCATCTCCACTGTGGGTCAGCCATAGTCCGACGGCTTTTACGCCACCCAAACCGATATCTCTCACGCAACCATCGTTGTTTCGCTCTACGCTGACGCATACGCCGCGCATACTCACCGGGGTGACTCGCATAGAACTGAACCATGTTCGCGCGATGTGAAACAATACAGTGCGAACTACGCACATCCCTGACGCAATAGGCAGCTTCGGGGTGATATTTGCAGGGTGGGCCAATATACGTGGACAAACCAAGACGAATTGCCTCTGCTTTCCTTGATTTCATTTGAAATTATTTATGCGGCATAACGGGCGGAAATACGCTTGGGCGGGGTGAAATTAACAAAAATTGGCAAACCGGTGTCAACGACTGGCCAGTCGATGCCAAGATGATGAATTGCAGTGAAATCAGTGATTTGGGCAAGTCGCTGGCAACAGCTTGGCAACAATTTAATAAAATCTGACAACGACAAAGTAATCGCGTTTGCTAATCGAACAAAAACTCTGCCATATTTGACCAAACCGATGCCAAACGCGAATCCACGCCGATGCAAACCCATTCCTTCCAGCGAATCCCCGTCGAGCCTATGCTGCCGCCATTTTCTTGTTTGATATTTCGATGTTTTATAATTTGCCTGTTCACGAATTAATCAGTTTGTAATAACGGTTATATACCGCCGTTGTCTCACCCACGAAAGGGTGGGGCACGCCGGAACAACGACGAATCAACGACGAAGGTATCAGCACAGAGAAAACGATTACAGGGCCGCCTATATTGGTCTGAGAGCAAAATTAAAATATTCCGAGTATCCAAGCTGATGGGTAGCGTTTATTGTTGCTGTAGGGCATTTAAAAAAATATCAACTGAGATTTAGTCCGAAGCCAACAATTGGTATTTTTGCGATTATCCTGTAAATCCTAAAAACTGAGGGGACATGCCACGGCGCTTAATAGCACATTCCTGCTCAAGTACCCCTGTTAGTGTCTCTGCCGACAACGGCTCGCCCCGTAGCTCAGCTTGGCGCACTGCGACCGACACATCGCCGGGCGTCAGCGTGTCAAGCGCTTGAATTCGCCGTGACAATGATTGAGGTAATTCGTTGGCCTCTCCGGATACCTGCCGAATGAGGGCAAGTCGTTGGTCAAGTCGTAGGTAGTCAAAATATATTTTAAAATCCAGTCTGCGAAGACATGCGCTATCCATATCTCCAAAATGGTTGCTAGTAACCACGAACATCCCTTGGAACTCTTCCATTTGCGTTAATAGCTCGATTGTCAGCATGGTTTCATGTTGGTATTGGGATAGTCCTCTGTCGCGTAGAAAGCCATCGGCTTCGTCAAGCAGAAGCACCGCGTTCTCCTGCAAGGCCTCCTTAAACATGCTGGCGATGTTCTTCTCAGCCTCTCCGACATACTTACTGAGCAAGTCGGAGGCCCGTCTAATCAGAAGGCGTTTGTCCAGTGCCCCGGCCAAGTGCTTCGCAAAGGCAGTCTTACCGGTTCCCGGTGGGCCGTATAAGCAGAGCCGACCTTGGCCCCGGCGTTTCAAGCCGTCACAGACGCATCTCAGGTCGGTGTCTGCGTTAATAAATTCGATTTGGTATGGGACCGTCGTCGCCTGAGATTCTGCCAGTGGGGCATTTAATCCCATCGCGTCAAGGCTCCCGCGCATAACTTGCAGTAATTTGGCTTCGGTTTCTGCTGGACTATTTGGGTTGATTAAACGGACAACCTTCGCAGCCCTTTCGATTGTCGCGGGCATTAAATGCGGATTTTCAGCTACGCGACACATCCACCCGTCAGTTACTGGAAGTCCATTTAGATAATGTCTAAGTAGCTTCTTTCGTACATTACGGCTCGGCTTGGGCATTTCGATAACAATATCCCATCTCCGCAAATAAGCGACGTCTAGCTGGTCAACTTTATTGCTAACCCAAAAACTTATTACCGGATTTTCTTCGAGAAGACGATTCATCCATGCTTTGCTATGTGTTCGAGCACCCTTCATTCGTATACCGAATAGCTCCATAGAGGCTTCTGGAAATACATCCTCAATTTCGTCAAAGAGCAGACATTGGCCGCGTACTTTTTGTAAAACTCGTTGAGCAATCTGGTAAGCACCAAGGCGCTGATTGGCCTCAAGCGGGTTACCTTCCATATCCTGATTGGATACTTCGTACAATTTCATCCCCAATTCGTGGGATATCGCACGAACAAACTCGGTTTTCCCACTGCCGGGAACACCATGAATCAAGATATTGACCCCACGTAGTCCCTTAATGCTGGCAGTTTTGAGATAGTCCGCTACTAATGTCCATTCAGCTTCTGCGTGTTTGTAGTCTTCGCGTGAGAGTGAATTAGGGACAGATGTACTGAAAAACGGGTGCAGCAAATCGTCAGCTTTCTCATGCTGCATGAATAACACGTCATTAAAAATGGCAAGTACTTGAAGTTTGGCTTTGAGGTCCATATTGCCGCCTTGCAACCGCATTATTCCTGATGCGGTCAAAGCACTATCCTGATTAAATACATTCCGAGTTTCGGCTGCATCCAACGCGAGCGCAGTGGCAACTGCCTGTTGTGCCATACGTGAGTCCAAGGCACCCAAGGTGTCGCAGCAATTCTCGAACCATTTCAAATTATTTAAAATCACTGCGAAAGCCAGTACCCTCTGTTCAGTCACATTCAATCCAAGCGATTTACCAAGCAGTGAAATGTTTTTGCTCAATAGCCCCATATCCTTAGGCAAACGGGATTCAAGTATCGGTAGACGTTCTTTGAGAACCTTCTTTACATCAAGTGGGGTATACCCACGTCCCAACGGCTTGATACCAGCGATGCCAAAGAACGCTTCCTCATCCAAGATAGTACGATGAAACTGCTTGTAGCCACCCTGTACGAGTAAACGAAGTGCCCACACAAGCGCATGTTTCTGATAGCGGACAGCTATTGGTGCGCGGCGTGTCTTGACCCTTTGCCGGGTAATTTCGCGTTCAAAATTCGAGCCGGTGCGGGGTATTTGGCTCAAGGAAACCTCTTGTAAGTTCTAAGATGTAATTGCAACAGGCGATATCGCAGGACATGGTCTTGTCCATCGGAGTATTGCGGGCAAAAAAATACCTGCTTTGCAAAGAAGTGCCAAAGCAGGTTTCTAATAATGTGAATTTAGAAAACAGTTTTAGCGGTATTTGTTTGTTTAAGCGCCCGCAATCTGCTTGTAAATTGGCGCTTCAATTTATGTGATTATTATACCGGGAATGCATGATAAAGTCAAATTACGACAGTACGCAGACAGCGCAGTAATCTACTGACGCAGTGTTAGAAATAAAGTCTTGGCGTACTTATGCATGAAGAATTGTAGATACCTAAATCGGGAGTCTAATTTCTGCCGTGGACGTTGCATCCTAGAAGTTGCAATTAGCAACCGAACGTCGGAAGTTTATAGGTAGCATTCACTGGCACGGCAGAGGTTGGATTACTAACTGCAAACTTAACTTTTGGGTTAGCGAGACATGCCACTGCCTGTTCTCTGGTAAGCGGCTGATTGTTCCACTGAGACACATCACTCGGAATATCGCTTGGGGATTCATCCTGATAATAAAAATTGATACCGTAAGTAGCGATGATAGCTTGCAAAATAGCTTCTTCGTGGTGCATCCAAAAATCATGCAGCATATAAACCGACGACACCCAACCTGCATTTTTAGCATCGTTTGGGTAGAACACAGCAATAGTGACGGTGGTGTAGTCTTGTGTTGCGACGTTGGTGTTTGGACTGAAAAACCCACGAGTGTAATACGTAAGCATAGTTGAATTCGTGTGTATATCCGCAATGATGTTCAACGACTGTCCTCCCGGGGCTGTTACCGTGAAACCATCCGCGACAAGGTCTGCTTTCAAAAACAGACCTAACTGTTTGTCCTCTATGGTCCCGTCGGGGGTTACAACGACTGTGACTGGCTGTGTCTTCTTGATGACCATATACGGGTTAAGCACAGATTGGATGTTAATATGGTCCTTACCCAAGTCCTCACTGGTACTGCTTGCGTGAGCCGCTGTGGCGGTAAACATCAGCATCGCGGCTGACAGAATCATTGTAAAGTTCAAATGCTTCATAAAAGTTACTCCCAATCAATTCTTAATACAGTTACCAAATCGTTGACCTGAATTGAAAAAACTGTGTCAGGTGGAATGTGGCAGTTTTAGCTCAAACTACGATAGGGTCCGGTGGGAGCAGGCGATATATGTCATGCAAGTTTGATGCTCACTTGATAACCAGTTTGTCAGTGTCCAAGCCGCTAACATCAAAATCAACTTCTTGATACTTGCCACCCATAGGAATATTAAATGCAACATGATTGGCTTTTTCTATTTGAAGTATAAAATCTATTGAGTTCTTAATGAATAATGCTCCGGGAGCACTATCTCCCGGCAAATATGCATCGAGAGTTTGTACACTTCCATTATCAACTCGCACTTGAATTTGCATTGGGCAATCGCCGGGACAACTAACCGCACCAGCAGGATATAATATTTCTACCATTCCGTCTTTATTGACTGCGGCAAGCGTAGCGTTAAGACGAGCATGTGCGGCATCTTGCGCATCCATGTCAATACCCTGTTGATTATTAAATTGGTCAACACTCATTCCATTTGGATGTGGCAAATTGCAAACATTATTACTTTTAAGACACTGATTATATGCATCAACTGCTTTGTCAAAACCTGCAACTCTTTCCTCAAGACGAGCCAGAATAACATCCGCACCTTTCGCTTTAACGCGAGCCTCCGCAGCAGCACGAACATCAGCAGCATCCTTAGTGCTATTACTAAGCACTAATTTAATATCATGCTTGCTACCATCTGAATTTACTGATTGGACATTCGTGCTTATAGTGGAAGCCGTGAGCACAGGTGGATTAAAGGAATTACCCGGTACAGTTTCATATGTCCAGTTTGAAGATGGCGCAGATGCTTGTGCATTATTAGATGCTTGACCATCAGAAGACCCGGTTGAAGGAGTATTCTGTTTGGAACAGCCCAACATGCCAAGGCACAGGCTAAGTATTAAGAGTATCGTAGTGAAAGAGTTCATAAAGGTGTATTCCCCGTGTGTTGGTGGTGACATTGGCACCGATGTTACCTGTGTTTACGCAGCATCATAAACATTCATGTCTTTCTGCGGATAACTTTCAAAGAAATGTTCAAAGACAGCAGTGCACTTTTGCTTATAGAGAGTTGCGGAATATACATTCGGCAGACCGGTATCGAGAATATCTTTTATCGTGTCTTCGACACGCGCACGGGCCGACTGGCGCTTACGCCAATCGAGAACCAGCAGTTCCTTCAAGCGGCCCAATAGTTGCTTTGCGACCCTCTTTACCTCAGCACGTTCCTCTGTGCTCAACTCTGGCGCGGGCCGCGTCAGGATATCGAAGATAATCAGTTCTTCTTCTGTCATGTGTTCCCGGACGTGGCGCATTTGTTCTTCGCTTAGTGTGCGACTTAATGCTACCAACTCGTTAAACAAATCTTCGATATTCAAGCTACCAGCATTGTAGGAATCTATTAATTCCTCGAACTTCGCTTGGAAGTCTTTTCTTGTCTTATTGAGACTAATTAGCCGTTCAAGTTGGGCACGAATGGCAGCTTTGAGCACTTCAAGGTCGGTATTCTTGTGCTTGGATTCCTTGAACCGTTTACGTAGTGCCTCAAAATCAATTTTTGATAAGTCAATTACCGGTGTAGGTCCGGTAGGCATCGCGACACCGGTAATTGATGTGTCTAACAATTTGCTTATGTCACCCATGACGCCAGAAATGTCTGCTGGATTGGGATTAAGTTTGGCGCGAATTGCATCGGCGATAGCTGCGAGACATGCGACTGGACTAGCAAATTCCAAAGCCGCAGGGTCTGGCTTCACAGCACTGTAGAGAGTGCTTACAAGCCGTTCATGACCAAGAAAGTCACGCCGAAGCGGGTCGGGTGAAATCAGAGCGTTCACCGCATCATCAATGCGCGTTAGTCGCTGTAGGTCACCGGGAGGGAGTTGTTCGATGGCAATCAATGGAACGCCTTTGCCGGTGCAAAAGCGAACCGCAGCATCCAGGGCGTTGCTCAATTCCTCAACAAGTTGTTTCTTATCCCTCACGGGCGTCTGGCCGTCTTTTCCAGCACCGTAGATGGCGAGCGCCATTTCGAGCGACGCGAAAACATTTGCATAATCCACGATAATGCCGCTGTGCTTGCCGGGGAACACCCTGTTTGCACGCGCTATTGTCTGCATCAGCGTGTGATTCCGAACTGGCTTATCGAGATACATCGTGGAACAACTTGGAGCATCGAAGCCGGTGAGCCACATTGCACAGACAAATACAAGGCGTAGCGGGTCTGTCGGTTCTTTAAACTTTTCATCCAGTTCTTCATCGTTCATCCGCTTGCGGTGTGGCGCAATGTCAAGGCCGAGTTTTTGCATCTGCGCAATCTCGTTCTGGCCCGGAGAAACAATCAATGCCATGTCGGTTGTTTGGAGCACTTCTAAACGTTGCCGCAACGACTGTTTCTTCTCTTCACTCAGGTCGTGGTGCGTCAATGCCTGCTCGGTCCGTACTTTGTCAGTCTCCCAATACTTGTGCACCTTGTTGTACATCTTGAGGGCTGTGGCTTTATCAATTGAAACGACCATCGCCTTGCCGATGAAACCACGACCAAGGAAATGTCGTACGATGTCTTGGGCTACCGTCTCCAACCGGTCGTCGCGGGTAATGATGTGATATTGCCTGCTTAACTCGCGTTCAAGCCTTGTTTCCTGTTCAGAGTCGAGTTCGGCAGTTTCAATGAGGTTATAAATGTCTTCATTTAGGTCGG
>Ga0307374_10011856_pt1 | contig 12311 bp, 12 predicted proteins | sample OX3MG_FD_202532 | JGI IMG/M metagenome (GOLD analysis project Ga0307374, IMG submission 202532) | Soil microbial communities from Risofladan, Vaasa, Finland - OX-3 | ecosystem: Environmental > Terrestrial > Soil > Coastal area > Acid sulfate soil | place: Finland: Risofladan, Vaasa | collected...
CCCAGGCTCGCGTTCCGGCAGCCGCGTCCACCGGTCCGGGTGTCGCGCCCCCCCGGGGAGGCGAGGCCGCCGATGCCGCGTCCCGGCCCACGATCGGCGCGCTCCGCCGCCGCCAGGCGGCGGCAGGGGGACCGGGGACACCTGCGGTCACGCCCCCGCCCCCGCCGAGCCCGCCCCCGCCGAGCCCGCCCCCGGGAGCCGGGGCGACCGGGGACCTGCCGCCGGAGCCCGTCCGGACCCGCCCGCCTGGTACGGCGCCGCCCGAACCTGCACGACCCGGCCAGGCCGACCCCTCGCCGTCCGGGCGGGCCGAACCGCCCGATCGCGACACCTTGGTGCAGGCCTGGGGCGATGGCGTCCTCGCGTCGCTGCCCCCCAAGGCCAAGGCCCTCTTCGGCGCCGGCCGCTTCGTCTCCGTGCAAGACGGCGTGGCGGTCTTCGCCCTCCCGTCCGTGCCGCACCGCGACAAGTGCGACGAGATTCGCGGACCGGTGGAGGAGGCGATCGCCGCCGGCGTGGGGGCGCGGGTTCGCCTGAAGCTGGTAGTGGAGGCGCCGGCGTCGTCGCGCCCCGCACCCGAGGGCGGGCCGTCGGGTCGCCCGGCCGGTCCCGGGACGACCGGCCCCGGGACCGGCGCCGCCGCGGGCCTGCACGCGGACCTCGGAGAGGATGACTTCGACCCCGACGACCCCGGCGTGCCGGTGGAGATCGAGTCGATCGCCCGGTCCCGCCTGCTCGAGGCCTTTCCGGGGGCGGAGGAGGTGAAGGAGTAGGTGTACACCGTCCCGCTGCGCGCCCTCATCGACGAGCTCGGCCGGCTCCCGGGGGTCGGGCCCAAGTCCGCCCAGCGGATCGCCTTCCACCTGTTGAAGGTGCCGGACGAAGATGCCCGCCGGCTGTCGAGCGCCATCGTGGCGGTGAAGGAGCGCACCACCTTGTGCGCCCGGTGCTTCAACGTGGCCGAAGGTGGCGAGCTCTGCCAGGTCTGCTCGGACGATCGCAGGGACGTCACGACCGTGTGCGTGGTGGAGGACCCGCGTGACATCGTGGCCGTCGAGCGGACCCAGCAGTTCCGGGGTCGGTACCACGTGCTGCAGGGAGCGCTCAATCCACTCGAGGGGATTGGGCCCGAGCAGCTCAAGATCCGTGAGCTGCTGGGCAGGGTGGCCGAGGAGGGCATCAGCGAGGTCATCCTCTGCACCAACCCGAACCTCGAGGGGGAGGCGACGGCCATGTACCTGGCTCGGCTGCTCGCACCCCTCGGGATCAGGGTGACCCGGATCGCCAGTGGTCTGCCCGTGGGCGGCGACCTCGAGTACGCCGACGAGCTGACTCTCGGGCGGGCGCTCGAGGGTCGCCGCGACCTGCAGGCCTGATGGAGGCCGTGACCGGTCGACCGGGGGACCACGGGCGTCTCTTGTGGATCCTCCGCCACGCGAAGGCGGTTGCGGACCCGCCCCGGGGCAAGACCGATCACGATCGCACCCTCTCGCCGCGCGGGCGGCGGGACGCCGAGGCGCTGGGTCGGCGGCTGGGCGGCGACGGCGATCGGATGGGGTTGGGGCTCCACGACCTCCCGCGGGCGGTCGTGTGCTCCACCGCCGCCCGCACCGTCGAGACGGCCAGGCTGGTGCTGGCATCCCTTCCCGAGGCTCCCCCCGTCCGGCTCTGCCGGTCGCTGTACGCAGCGGCCCCCGAGGAGATCATGAACGAGGTGCGCGAGCTCGACGAGGGAACCCGCACCGCGATGGTGGTCGGGCACAACCCCGGTGTCCACCAGCTGGCGATGGAGTTGCTACAGGAAGGGCCTGCTGCGGACCGGCTCGATCGGGAAGGCTTCCCGACTTGCGCCGTGGCGATCGTCGGATTGCCGGTCGGCCGGTGGGACGAGGTGATCGGCGACACCGGTCGCCTCGTCGGCTTCTACCGGCCCCCCTACGCGTCCGGGTGAGGGACCGGAGGGCTCAGTCGAGGGACCGCAGCAGTGCGGCGTCGCCCTGGCCGCCGCCGCCGCACAGGGCCACCGCGGCGAGCCCACCGCCACGGCGGCGCAGCTCGAGCAGGGCGCTGAGCGCGAGCCGGGTGCCGGACATGCCGATCGGATGGCCGAGCGCGATGGCGCCGCCGTTCACGTTCAACCGATCCTCGGGGATGGAGAGGTCGTCGGCCGAGGCCAGGACCACGGCGGCGAAGGCCTCGTTGATCTCGAAGAGGTCGATGTCGCCCGGCTTCCCACCGGTCCTGGCCAGCGCCTTGGTGATGGCCCGCGAGGGTTGATGGAGCAGCGAGAGGTCCGGGCCCGCGACCTGGCCGTAGCCCACGAGCTCACCGAGCGGGGTGACGCCCATCTCCTCGGCCTTCGCCATCGACATCACGACCACCGCGGCCGCTCCGTCGGAGATCTGCGAGGCGCTGCCCGCGGTGATGGTGCCCTCGGGGTCGAAGGCCGGGCGGAGCGCCGACAGGGTCTCGGGGGTGGTGCCCGGGCGGATCCCCTCGTCCGACTCCACCACGACAGGCTCGCCCCTGCGCTGGGGAACGCTGACCGGGACGATCTCCTCGGCCATCCGCCCCTCCTTGGTCGCCGCCGCGGCCCTTTCGTGCGAGGCGGCGGCGAACGAGTCCTGTCGCTCGCGCGAGATGCCGACCGCCCGGTTGAACCGCTCCGTCGAGAGCCCCATGGCGCACTGGTCGAACGCGCAGGTGAGGCCGTCGAGCATCATGCCGTCGTGCAGCGTGGTGCTGTCGAGCCGGAACCCGCCCCGAGCTCCTGGGAGCACGTAGGGGATCCGGGTCATCGACTCCATCCCCCCGGCGACCACGATCTCGGCGTCGCCCGCCTTGATCATCCGATCGGCCAGGTACACGGTGTTCAGCCCCGACAGGCACACCTTGTTGACCGTGGTCGCCGGCACGCTCAGGGGGATCCCCCCCTTCACCGCCGCCTGCCGAGCCGGGTCCTGGCCCTGTCCGGCGAGGACCACCTGTCCCATCAGGACGTAGTCGACCTGCTCCGCCGCGACGCCCGCCCGCTCGAGCGCTGCCGTGATGGCGAGCCCGCCGAGCTCCATGGCCGAAAAGGCGCTGAGGCTGCCCGACAGCTTGCCGATAGGGGTGCGAGCACCGGCGACGATGACCGAGCCAGGCATGTTTGGTCCTCCGAATCGCTGAGTTCGTGGGATGGCGCTGAGCCCAACCCATCGCCCGCCAGGCTACCGGCCCGGCGCCGGGGCCCCGAGGGCACGTGGGCGGCGGGCGGCGGGCGGCGCGGCGGTACGATCGGCGTCATGACGCCCCTGCTGACCGAGATCGACCATGTGGCCATCGCCGTGGAGGACCTCGAGGCGGCGATCACCTGGTACCAGGACGTCTTCGGGGCCACCGTCGCCCACCGCGAGGTGGTCGAGCGGGACGGGGTGGAGGAGGCCCTTCTGGCCGTGGCCGATTCGTTCGTGCAGCTCCTCACCCCGACGAGGAGCGACTCGACGGTGGCGAAGTTCCTGGCCGGCAAGGGCGAGGGGATCCACCACGTCGGCTACCGGGTGGCCGACTGTGCCGTGGCCCTGCAGGCGGTGAAGGACAGCGGCGGCCGGGTGATCGACGAGGCGCCCCGGCCCGGGTCCCGGGGGACGACGGTGGCGTTCGTCCACCCGAAGACGTCGTTCGGGACGCTCATCGAGCTGGTGGAGGAGTGAGGACCGGCCCCCCCGCCGTGCCCGTGCGCCAGTAAGACGCGAACGGCAACGTTGGTAGCCTCGGGCCTCATGGAACACACGATGGCGCAGCGGTTGGAGGACCTTTCGGCCCGGAAGGAGCAGGCCCTCCACGCGGGGAGCCCCGCGTCGGTGGAGAAGCACCACGCCAAGGGCAAGATGACCGCACGCGAGCGGATCGAGTACCTCCTCGACGACGGTTCGTTTCAGGAGCTCGACATGCTCGCCCGCCACCGCGCCCACGGCATGGGGCTCGAGGACAACCGGCCTTACACCGACGGGGTCGTCACCGGGTTCGGCACCGTGGACGGCCGGCGGGTCTGCGTCTTCAGCCAGGACTTCACGGTGTTCGGCGGTGCCCTCGGCGAGGTGTTCGCCGAGAAGATCCACAAGGTGATGGACCTCGCCGCGTCCACCGGCGTCCCGATGATCGGGCTCAACGACGGTGCCGGCGCCCGCATTCAGGAGGGCGTGGTGTCCCTGCACTCCTACGGCGGGATCTTCCACCGCAACGTGGCGGCCTCGGGGGTGATCCCCCAGATCAGCGTGGTCCTCGGGCCGTGTGCCGGCGGAGCCGTCTACTCCCCGGCGATGACGGACTTCATCTTCATGGTGCAGGGGACGTCCCACATGTTCATCACCGGGCCGGACGTGGTGAAGACGGTCACCGGCGAGGACGTGACGCTCGAGGAGCTCGGCGGGGCCATGAGCCACGCGACCAAGTCGGGTGTCGCGACGTTCGTCTCGCCCGACGAGAAGGCCTGTCTCGACGACGTCCGCTACCTGCTGTCCTTCCTGCCCTCCAACAACCTCGAGCTGCCGCCGGCCTCCGTCTCGGGCGACGACCCCGAGCGGGCGACCCCCGAGCTGATCGACCTCATGCCGTCGTCGCCCAACCAGCCGTACGACATGAAGAAGGTGATCGCCGCCGTGGTCGACGACGGCGAGTACTTCGAGGTGCACTCCCACTGGGCCATGTCCATCACCTGCGGCTTCGCCCGGCTCGACGGCCGGGTCGTCGGGATCGTCGGCAACCAGCCCGCCGTGCTGGCCGGGGTCCTCGACATCGACTCGTCGGAGAAGGCGGCCCGATTCGTCCGGACCTGCGACGCCTTCAACGTCCCCCTCGTCACGTTCGTGGACGTGCCCGGGTTCATGCCGGGAACCGACCAGGAGTACGGGGGGATCATCCGCCACGGGGCGAAGCTCCTGTACGCCTTCTGCGAGTCGACCGTCCCCCGCGTCCAGATCATCACCCGCAAGGCCTACGGGGGGGCCTACGTCGTCATGAACTCGAAGTCCATCGGCGCCGACCTCGCCTACGCCTGGCCGTCGGCCGAGCTGGCGGTGATGGGTCCCAACGGTGCGGTGGAGATCGTGTACCGCCGCGAGCTGGTCGATTCGGCCGACCCGGCGGCCCGCCGTGCCGAGCTGATCGACGAGTACACCGAGCGTTACGCCAACCCCTACATCGCGGCGGAGCGCGGTTTCATCGACGACGTCATCTCCCCGGCCGACACGCGCAGGGTCCTCTGCCGGAGCCTGGCGATCCTCTCGTCCAAGCGCGAGGACCTGCCGAAGCGCAAGCACGGGAACGTCCCCCTGTGACCCGGCACGACGCGTCCGCCGGGCCGTCCCCCGCCGTGCTGGCGGTGATCGCCGCGGCGGCCGACGCAGTGTGGCAGCGGCCCGCGGCGGCCCCCCCCGACGACCGCGATCCCGCCCACGGGTCCTGGCGGTTCAGCGGTCGGTGGTGGAACAAGCCGATCCCCCTGGGCCGCGAGCGCCCGAGCGCCTAGGCAGGGCGACCCCGGGCCCGAGGGCGGATCTCCGGGCGATGGTCCCGGGCGCTCCGCCGGCATGCCAGAGTGGCGGTCATGGACGGACCCGCAGGATTGCTCGCCCTGGTCGGTGGGTCGGAATGGACTCCCGGCTGCAGCTTCGACGCCGAATTGCTGGCCGCGTCAGGGACCGACGAAGTGCTGGTCCTCCCCACGGCCGCCGCCTACGAGCACCCCGAACGCAGGGTGCTCGCCGCCAGTGAGTGGTTTGCCGGGCTCGGGGCCCGGGTGGAGGGGCTGATGGTCCTCGGGCGGGCCGACGCAGAGGACGACGGCGCCGCCGAGGTCGTGCGTCGGGCCCGGTTCGTCTACCTGAGCGGCGGCTCGCCGCTCCATCTCCGGTCCGTGCTGAAGGGCTCAAAGGTGTACGACGCGTTGCGGGCAGCCTGGGCGGGGGGAGCGGTGGTGGCCGGCGCGGCGGCCGGCGCGATGGTCCTCACCGATCCCATGGTGGACCCACGGGGCGGGGCGCTGACGGTGGGCCTCGGCATGGTGGACACCTTCACCGTCGTCACCCATTTCGGGGACGTGGGGGAGGACGCCCATGGTGAGAAGCTCCATCGCTCGGTGGCGCTCGCCCCCAAGGGGCTACCCGTGGTGGGGATCCCCGAACGGACCGCTCTCGTCCGGGGAACCGATGGTCTGTGGCGCAGCGTCGGCGAGAGGCCGGTCACCGTCTTCCTCAACGGAACCCGGGCCGAGGAGGGCCTTGCCGTCCTGACCGGCTGACTCGCCCGGGTGCGCGGTCCCCGGACTCGGCGAGGTGCTCAGTCCCCGGACTCGCCGATGGTCACCGACTCGATCGTCACGGACTCCTTCGGCGTACCCGACCGGCTGCCCAGGGCGTCGATGGTGGTGACCACGTCGCCGCCGGAGACCACTGCGCCGAAGTGGGAGTACTGGGGTGGGAGCGCCGCGCCGTCGGGGCCGCTGATGATGAAGAACTGGCTCCCGTTGGTGTTCGGGCCGGCGTTGGCCATCGCCAGGGAGCCGATCTGGTACCGGCCGGGCTTGGGGAGCTCGTCCGCGAAACGGTAGCCGGGGCCACCGCGCCCGGTCCCCTCGGGGTCACCCCCCTGAATCACGAACCCCGGGATGATGCGGTGGAAGACGATGCCGTCGAAGTAGTGGTAGCGGGCGAGGAAGACGAAATTGTTCACCGTACGGGGGGCGCTTGCCGCGTCGAGGGCGATGACCAGGGTTCCCTTGGACGTCTTCATGGTGGCGGTGTACCGCTTGGCGGGGTCGATGCACATGGGGGGCTCGGCGTCGAACTTCTGGCGCTGGGAGGACGAACCGTCGGCCGGTGGGCATTCGGGGGTGGGCATCTGCGTGATCCTCGTTTCGTGCTGTCGTGCCGGTCGGCCTGTGGCCGGCGGCGGGGCGGGTGCGGATTGCCGGGCTAGGCCTGGGCGATGGTCACCTTGAGGATGCGCTGCGTCACCGCCGGGGGCACCCCGTTCGCGGTGGCGCTCGAGTTCCCCTGGGCGTTGATCTTCTGCACGACGCCGAGGCCCGAGGTGACCTGGCCGAACAGGGTGTAGTCGGGGGGGAGGGCCTCCCCGGCGGACCCGGCCACGATGAAGAACTGGCTGCCGTTGGTGGTGGGATCGGGGATCGGGGGATTGTTGGAGTTGGCCATGGCGACGGACCCGATCGGGTACTGGGGCGTGGCTGTCGCCGGGCCGGCCTCGGAGAACTCGTAGCCGGGGCCGCCCGACCCGGTTCCGGTGGGGTCGCCGGTCTGGTCCATGAACCCGGGAATGACCCGGTGGAAGATGACGCAGTGGTAGAAGCCCCTGTCGGCGAGGAAGACGAAGTTGTTGACGCTCTTGGGGGCCGTTGACGGGTCGAGGGTGATCACGAAGGTCCCGGCAGTGGTCTCCACGGTCGCCGAGTACGTCTTGGTCGGGTCGATCGTCATCGGCGGCGCCGCGCTGTAGCTCTGGGTGTTGACCCGGGTAGAGGTGCTGGCAGCGCATCCGGCGGCGACGGCCAGCTTGTCGGCGGCCGCCTGCGCTGCCGCGTCGGTGCCCTTGCCCGCGGCGGTCGACTTGGTGCCCGCGGTCCCGCTCCTCGCCGGATTGTGGTGGCCGATCAGGTAGATCGACCCGCCGACCACGGCGACGGCGATAACCACGCCGATGCTGTTGCGCAGGAGGCGCCGGCGTTTCGCCGCCTTCGCCTGAACCGCCAGCTTCGCCTCGCGTCCGGCTCGTTGACGGGCTCGCTTCTCGCTGGGCACGGGCCGTCACCCTATCCGCGCTCCCCGGGTGCGCGGTCCCGCCCGGGGAGCGCTCCCCGGGCGGGACCCGACCACCGCCCCTGGTTGACCCCCCGACGGTGCACCGGTACCGTCCCTGCGTGCCGCTCCTCGTGCAGAAGTACGGTGGGACCTCGGTCGGCGATGCCGACCGGATCCGCGCCGTCGCCGATCACGTCGCCCGGAGCCGGCGAGGCGGTGCCGACGTCGTGGTGGTGGTCAGCGCCATGGGCAGGACCACCGACGACCTGATCCGGTTGGCCGACGACGTCAGTTCGTCCCAGCCGGCCCGCGAGTACGACATGCTCGTCAGCTCGGGTGAGCGCATCTCGATGGCCCTGCTCTGCATGGCCCTCGCCGACCTCGGCGTCGATGCCGCGTCCTTCACCGGCAGCCAGGCCGGGATCATCACCGATTCCGACCACACCCGGGCGAAGATCGTGGAGGTGCGGGGCGACCGCCTGCGTGAGGCGCTGGCAGCGGGGAAGGTCCCGGTGGTGGCCGGGTTTCAGGGCGTCTCGACCGAGCGCGACGTCACCACGCTCGGGCGGGGGGGCTCCGACACCACGGCGGTCGCCCTGGCTGCAGTCCTCGGTGCCGATGCCTGCGAGATCTACACGGACGTCACCGGGGTCTTCAGCGCCGATCCCCGGGTGGTGGACGGCGCCCACCGGCTGGGCCGGATCAGCTTTGAGGAGATGCTCGAGATGTCGGCGACCGGGGGGCGGGTGCTTCAGCTGCGCTCGGTCGAGTTCGCCCGCAACCACCAGGTGCCGCTGCACGTTCGCAGCAGCTTCACCTGGGAGCCTGGGACCTGGGTCGTAGAGGAGGAGCCGTCAATGGAACAGGCCGTCGTCACCGCCGTCACCCACGATGTCTCGGAGGCGAAGGTCACCGTCTCGGGCGTGCCCGACCGCCCCGGCATCGCCGCCCGGTTGTTCCGGGCGCTCGCCGACCACTCGGTCAACGTCGACATGATCGTTCAGAACACCTCGCTCCACGGCACCACCGACATCTCGTTCACGGTGCCGAAGGTGGACCTGCCGGTGTCCGAGGCGACCTGCCGGGGCCTCAGCGAGGAGCTCGGGGCGACCGGGATCTCCTCCGACGACGGGGTGGCGCGGGTGTCGCTGGTCGGGGCGGGCATGAAGTCCCATCCGGGCGTGACCGCCACGATGTTCGAGACGCTCGCCGAGGAGGGGATCAACATCGACATGATCTCGACCTCGACGATCCGGATCTCGTGCATGGTGCGGGCTGATGAGGTGGAGCGCGCGGTCCAGCGGCTGCACAGCGCCTTTGGCCTCGGCTGATGGCCGTTGAGGGAGCGCCGGCCCCGTAGGATCGGGCCATGCGGGTCGGGGTGGTGGGCGCCACCGGACAGGTCGGGTCGGTCATGCTGGCCGTGCTCGAGGAGCGTGAGCTCCCGGTGGAGCAGATCCGGCTGTTCGGCTCGGCCCGCTCGGCCGGCACGAGCCTCCGTTGGGCCGGGGCCGATGTGACGGTCGAGGACGCCGCCACCGCGGACTTCACCGGGCTCGACATCGTGCTCTGCTCGGCGGGAGCCGGCGCGTCGCGGTCCCTGGCGCCCCGGATCGCCCGAGCCGGCGCGACCGTCATCGACAATTCGTCGGCCTGGCGGATGGACCCGCTGGTGCCCCTGGTGGTTCCCGAGGTGAACCCGGAGGCGCTGGGCTCGATCCCCAAGGGCATCGTCGCCAACCCGAACTGCACGACCATGGTGGCGATGCCGGTGCTGAAGCCGCTCCACGCGGAGGCGGCGCTGGTGCGTTTGTCGGTGTCGACCTACCAGGCCGTGTCGGGGGCGGGCCTGGCCGGCGTCGCCGAGCTGGCTGAGCAGCTGGCCAAGACGGCGGATCGGGCGATCGAGCTGACCCGCGACGGGCATGCGATCGATCTGCCGCAGCCGTCGGTGTTCCCCGGGCCGATCGCCCACAACGTCCTGCCGATCGCCGGGCGGTTCGTCCACGACGGCTCGGGCGAGACCGACGAGGAGCAGAAGTACCGGAACGAGTCCCGCAAGATCCTCGGCCTTCCCCACCTGGCCGTCAGCTGCACCTGCGTTCGGGTGCCGGTCTTCACCGGGCACTCGGCGACGATCGAGGCCGAATTCGAGCGGGAGATCACGCCGGCGAGGGCGCTCGAGCTGCTCGGGTCGGCACCCGGGGTCGAGGTGGTGGAGCTCCCGACGCCGCTCGATGTCGCCGGGGGCGACCGCTCCCTGGTGGGCCGGGTCCGGTCCGTCGAGGGCCGTCCCCGTGCCCTGGCCTTCTTCGTCGTCGGTGACAACCTCCGCAAGGGGGCGGCCCTCAACGCCGTTCAGATCGCCGAGGCGTTGCTCGAGCTGCGCAGCTAGCGGGCCCGGGCCGCGGGACCGCCGGCAGCGGTCAGTCGGGCCCCGGGGTGCCCGGTTCGGGTCCGCCGCCGACCAGTGCCGTCATCCGGCGGGCGAGGTTCACCGCGTGGTCGCCGAACCGCTCGTAAAACCTGGCCACCATGGCCAGCTCGATGGCCACCGGGAGCGGCATCGTGCCCGACACCACCTCCGCGGTCAGGGTGACGTGCAGGTCGTCGAGCTCGTCGTCGAGGTCGTCGACGTGCTTGCCCCCCGCCGCCGACCGTTCGGTGAAGGCGTCCGCGGTGCTGCTCCAGATCGTGGTGGCGACTTCGCCCATCCGCTCCACCAGGCCCCTGCTGCGGAGCGACATCTCCGCCCCCAGTCCGCGGGCCGCCCGCCGGGCGATGTGCTCGGCCAGGTCGCCGTTGCGCTCGAGGTCGGGCAGCATCCGGAGGACGGCCACCAGCTCTCTCCGCTCGTCGGGGTCCGTGTCGCCCGAGACCAGCCGCCGTTGGGCCAGTTGGGCGACCTGGCGGGTCAGCAGATCGACCATCTCGTCCCTCTGCACCAGGTGCTTGGCCGCCTCGCGGTCGCCGGCCAGCAGCGCGTGGGTGGCCCCGGCGATCGCCTCGCCGACCAGGGCGAACACCTGCACGAAGATCCGATCGATCTCCACGAGGGTAGGGGGCACCGGGTCACGCCAGGGCTCGGGCCGCCCGCCGATCTGCAGCACCGCGCCACCCTGCTTCCACAGGGCCTGCTCCTGGGCCAGCGGGCGCGCCGGCCGGTCGTCGACCTGCTGGGCAGGGTCCTCTTCGACCTTCGGGGCAGGTTCGGCGGTGCCCTGCTGGGCAACCACGTCACCGTCGGCCCGCCTCGTGCTGTGCCGCACGCGGCCTCCGTTGCGAAAGGCCATGCCCAACGGTACCGGTTCACGACGGTCCCGGGCCCCCGCCCGACCCGTGCGGCGCCGACTCGGGTCCCTCCGCCCGACACACCCCCTCGGTACTGTGCTCTCTGAGCCGCTGCGAGGGTCGAGCGACGCTCGCAGCGAGGCGGCGCGATCGATCGGGCCGTTCGGAGCCGGAAGGCGGCGAGGCACGGCAGGCCCGTGCCCGTGGGAACGGAGGGCGTGATGCGAGGACCGACGGAACACGGCGCGGCGTCTCCCGGCGCGGCGGAGACAGGCCGGCCGCGATGATGGCCGGGCTCCTGATCGGCATCGCCGTCGGGGCGATTGCCGGGCTCGCGGTCGGGTTCGTGGTCCATCTGCAGCGCCAGGGATCGACCGTCGCTGCGTCCCAGCTCGCCGAAGCCCGGTTGGCGGACGCCCGGGCCGAGCTGACCCGGCTGGCGGGGCAGCTCGAGCAGGCGGGCTCGGCGCTGGCGGCGGCCGGATCGGAGCGAGCTCGCCTCACCGCGGAGAACGAGCAGCTCCGCCAGGCGGTCGAGGACCGCCTGGCCGCGTGGGAGCAGGAGCGTGAGCGGCTGGTCGGCACCTTCGCCGAGGTCTCGGCGGAGGCCCTGCAACGAAACGCCGAGCAATTCCTCAATCTCGCCGATGCCCGGATGACCACGGCCCGAGACGCCACCCAGGTGGACCTCGCCCGGCGACAGGAGGCGATCGCCCAGGTCGTCGAGCCACTCCGGGAGTCCCTCTCCCGCTACGAGCAGGGTCTCCGGCAGCTCGAGCTGGACCGCAAGGGCGCCTACGCCGGGCTCACCGAGCAGGTCCGGCAGATCAATGCCGGCCAAGGAGCCCTGCAGAAGGAGACGCGCAACCTGGTGACGGCCCTGCGATCACCCCAGACCCGGGGGCGTTGGGGTGAGATGCAGCTCCGACGGGTCGTGGAGATGGCCGGGATGGTGGCGCACTGCGACTTCGACGAGCAGGTCTCCACCAGCTCGGACGACGGCCGCCTCCGCCCGGACCTCGTTGTCCACCTTCCCGGGCGAGCCCAGCTGGTGGTCGACTCGAAGGTACCGCTGGACGCGTTCCTGCGTGCCACCGACGCCGACGACGACGAGATGCGCAAGGCCGAGCTGATCGGTCACGCACGCCAGTTGCGGACCCACGTCGACCAGCTTTCGAAGAAGCAGTACTGGAGCCAGTTCGACCCCTCGCCGGACTTCGT
>Ga0307374_10011858_pt1 | contig 12310 bp, 6 predicted proteins | sample OX3MG_FD_202532 | JGI IMG/M metagenome (GOLD analysis project Ga0307374, IMG submission 202532) | Soil microbial communities from Risofladan, Vaasa, Finland - OX-3 | ecosystem: Environmental > Terrestrial > Soil > Coastal area > Acid sulfate soil | place: Finland: Risofladan, Vaasa | collected...
GGCGTTGGCGCCGGCTCCGACGTTCACCGTGTTGCCGCCGCCGACGAGGTCCAGCCCCGCGCCGAAGTTGGACGTCGGGCTACCGCTGTCGACGTAGGTGTCGGCCGTGGGGGCGAAGGTCAGCGCCTGGCTGGGCGGCGGGGTCCCGGTCGGCGTTGGTGTTGGCGTTGGAGTTGGAGTGGCCGTGGCGGTGGGCGTCGGTGTGGGCGTCGGTGTGGGCGTCGCCGTAGGCGTGGGCGTGGGCGTCGCTATCGGTGTCGCCGTGGGGGTCGGCGTTGGGGTTGGTGTGGCCGTGGGGGTTGACGTTGGAGTGGGCGTGGAAGTCGGCGTGGCCGTGGGGGTCGGTGTCGGTATTGGGGTGGCGGTACTGGTCGCCGTCGGCGTGGGGGTAGGCGTGGCGCTGCTGCCCATGGTGACGACCAACTGCGGGGCCATCGAGGCGCCCGCCTCCCGCGAGGCGTAGAAGGCGCCGTCGGAGTCGGGTGAGGTGACGGCGAAGCTGAGGGTGCCGTTGGTGGTCACGGCGGCGGTGACGTCCCACTCGTACCAGATGCCGGGGTTGACCGCGCCGACCGAGCTGAGCACGGCCCCGTCGATGGTGGGTCGGGTGTTGTAGGTCATGGCCGTCTCGGACCAGCTTGAGCTGCTGACGGCGGCGACGGAGCCGCCGGTGGAGGAGCTGGACCAGGCGACGTTCGCGGTGTCGTTGGCGCAGAAGAGCCGGAGTTTGGCGGAGGTGACGGCGCCCGCAAGACCGCTGAGATCGAACTTGAGGTAGGTGTCGCGGATGGTGCCGGCCCCGATGCCGACGTTGACGGTGTTGCCGCTGACGACGAGGTCCAGCCCGGTGCCGAAGGTGGACGTCGGGTTGCCGCTATCGACGTAGGTGTCGGCCGTGGCGGTAAAGGTCAGCGTCTGCGCGGCAGCCCCGCTCTGACTCGGCGGAATGGCAATGAGCGCCACCCCGGCGCTCGTCCAGACGAGCGCGGCCACGAGCAGCCAGCGCGCAAGGTGCCGACGCGGTCCGCGTGGCAGCGGGAATCCGACCGGGGTCGCCCCGTGTCCGGGCGCGGCCCGCGTCGGGCGAGGAAAGCGTCGCACCGGGTTGTCCCCTCCCTGCCCCGTCGTCCCCCGGCTCATGGAGCCGCGGCGCGTACCAGCCGGCGACACGCCAGCGGGCGCGCCCCCGAAGGTCGAGGCCTGCGTCAACTCATCGAGCGCAGCATACCTGACCTGAGTACTAGGTACGAGAGCGAAAAGTACTATCGCAAGGTACGAATGGGGTGCTCGATCAGCCGGCGCGCGCGATGACGGCCTGAGCCGCCTGGTAGCCGCACATACCGTGGACGCCGCCTCCCGGTGGCGTGGAGGCCGAGCAGATGAACAGGCGAGGGTTGGGCGTGGTGTAGGGCGACCACCGCGGCGCGGGCCGGCTGAAGAGCTGGCGCAGGTCCTGGAGCCCGCCGTTGATGTCGCCGCCGACGTCGTTGGGGTTGTAGTGCTCGAGCGCCGCCGAATCCATGACGTGACGCGCCAGGATCCGCTCGTGGAACCCGGGCGCGAAGCGTTCAACCTGCGCCTCGATCCGCGCCGTCATGTCGACGCGCGAGCCGTGTGGGACGTGACAGTAGGCCCAGGCCGTGTGGCGACCGGCCGGCGCACGCGCGGCATCGAACAGGCTCGGCTGGGCGAGCAGGACGAAGGGTCGGGTTGGATGGATGCCGGCGGCGACCGCGCGCTCGGCCGTGGCGACCTCTGGCAGCGTGCCCCCCAGGTGCACGGTTCCGGCCTGGCCGCAGTGGCGCGCCGTCCAGGGGATCGGCCCGTCGAGTGCCCAGTCGACCTTGAAGACCCCGGGGCCATAGCGGTAGTGCCGGAGGGTGCGCCGGTAACCGGCCGGGAGTTCCGTTCCGGCGATGTCGAGGATCTGGCGCGGCGTGAGGTCGAAGAGGATGGCCCGCGCCGGCGGAACGTCCGCGAGCGACGCGACCGGCGCGTCGAGCCGGATCTCTCCGCCCAGTTCGCCGAGGTAGCCCGCGAGCGCGTCGGCGATACGCTGCGATCCCCCGCGTGGCAGTGGCCAGCCGACTGCGTGTCCGAGCAGCGCCAGCATCAGGCCGACCGCGGCGCTCGGGGGCCGATCGAGCCGGAGTATCGAGTGCGCGGCGAGTCCAGCGAACAGCGCCGAGGCGCGATCCTCGGTGAAGCGGGCGCGCGTCAAGCCGGTGGCGGAGCGGATCGCCGCCCAGCCGAAGCGAGCAATGGCGAGGGGATGCCGGGGGAGGCGGAGCGGGCCCAGCAGGTCGTCCAGGATGGCGTCCACGTCGGCGACCAGGGGCTCCAGCAGGCGGATCCAGGCCGCGGCGTCGCCGTCGAGTCCCGCGGCCGTCCCGGGCAGCGAGCGCTGCAGCAGCACGGCGGAGCCGTCGTCGAGTGGGTGAGCCAGCGGAACCGGAGGCTCGAGCCACTCGAGCCCGTGACGTCGTAGCGGCAGCGTGCGCAGGAACGGCGAGGCGACGGCGAGCGGGTGAATCGCCGAGCACACGTCATGGAGGAAGCCCGGCAGGGTGAGCTCGGCTGAGCGCGCTCCGCCACCGACGCGATCCCGCGCCTCCAGCACCAGCACCGAGCGGCCCGCCTGGGCAAGCGCGACGGCCGCGGCCAGCCCGTTCGGACCCGAGCCGACCACAACCGCGTCGTACTGCCCGGCGCTCACGACGCCGCAACCAGTCCACGTGGCCGTCGCGCCGCCCCGGGCGTCAGCACGGCGCGATGTCGCTATAGATAGAGGTAGACGCGCCGCCGCCCTGGCAGCGCTGGTCGTCGACCAGCAGGCGTCCTCCCACCTGCACCGCGACGAGGTCGAACCGCTGGCTTCCCAAGCTCACGTGGATCACTCCGCCCGTCGCGGTGGCGTCGGCGGCGACGGTGCGTGTCTGCGCCGGGTTCTGGCAACGGCAGAGCGTGACCATGGCCTGCTGCAGGCGCTGCTGCAGCCGGTCGGTGATCGGGCAGTTGGCGTAGACGTTGCCACCATTACTGCACTCGATGTAGGCGGCGCCGTCCGGCGTCGCCGGGAACAGCTGCTCCCCGATGGCGACCAGGGCGGCCACCGACACCGTGCCGGTCGCGGGCGAGGCCGGCGACGTCGCTCCACCGGCCGTGGCGATCGGCGTGGGTACCGTGGTGGCCGGCGGGCTGGTTGGTGAGGGAACAGCGGTGGGTGCCGCCGTCGCCGTCGGGGCGGACGAGACCGCACTCGTTGCCTCCACGCCGGTCGTGGTCGCCGTGGCTACGACCGCGGGCGATGCGACCCCACCGCAGGCCGCGGCCAGGGCGATGACGAGCAGAAGGGCCATCACGGCGGATCGACTGGCCAGCCGCGTCGCGCGCATCCCGGTACCCCCCTTGATCAGACTCCACTTCCGCGTCGCCCGTGAGCCCGGTCGGCCGGAGTTGGCGATAACCGACGATATCGGCTACACTGGTTACAGTGTAGACGTCTCGAGCTAACCTGTCAAATCCGGTTTCGGGAGTTATCCGCGGGAGGTGTGCGATGACGACGACCGCCGCGACGCCGATCGACCAGCTCCAGCATGTCGCTGGCGCCGACTGCCTGGACTTCGCCAACACGGTCGCCACCCACCCAGCCGCGACCGACGGCGAGCGTCTGCGGCGCTACGATGATCTGATCGCGTGGAGCCGGCAAGCAGGGACGATAAGCGAAGGTTGGTGCGACGCGCTGCTGGCGGAGGCCGAGCGCTGCCCGGACGACGCCGACGCCGTGCGCCGGCGGGCGATCGAGTTGCGCGAGCTCATCTACCGGCTGTTCACCGGGACCGCGGGAGGGCACCCCTCGCCGGCTGACCTGCAGGCGTTCAACGCGCTGCTCGACGACGCCCTGCGCCATGCGCGGGTCGTCGCGACCGCGGACGGCTTCAGCTGGGACTGGGACGACGACCCGCGCGCGCTCGACCGCCCGCTCTGGCCGATCCTGCGCTCGGTCGCCGATCTGCTGGTCTCCAGCCGGCTCGACCGGGTGCGGGAATGCGCCGGGGACGACTGCGACTGGCTCTTCCTGGACACCAGTCGCAACGGCACCCGCCGCTGGTGCTCGATGGAGACGTGCGGCAACCGGGCGAAGGTGCGTCGCTTCTACGCGCGCCACGGTCACTGATCGGGCGTGGCTGAACGGACCGGTCTCCGGCGCGCCGTCTCCGGACGTCGGTCCTGGAGGCCGGCGCGGCGACGCGCCTCGACGTCCGCTCATGAGTCCCTTCCTGTCCCGCAAGGGCTGCGCGACCGCAGCGGCGCCGGTTCATCCCTGCGCGCGCCACGATAGCGGCCCTGCGTTGCCCGGCGTTACCCGGCGAGGTTCCCTGTCCGTGGCTGAGGGGCGATCGACGGGGGATCCGGGCGGGTTTCCGCGCGCGCCGGCTGGCTAGCTTCGCGGCTACGCGCGTTCCAACAACTCGACGCGGTTGCTGAAGGGGTCGGAGACGTAGAACCGCTCCCAGCCGGGCAGCGGCTCGTCGGTCGTGCTGGCGTACCCCGCCGCCTCGAGGCGCTCCCGCCGCGCGGCCAGATCGGTGACCTCGAAGGCGACGTGGGCCTTGCGAGCCGGCCGGAAGTCGGGGTCCACACCCAGGTGGAGTTGGAGCGTCCCGGTCTGGAACCAGACCCCGCCCCGCCGGGCCAGGTTCTCCGGCTTGGGGATCTCCTCGAGGCCGAGCAGGCCACCGTAGAAGTCGCGCGCCGTCTCCTCGCCCCCGGCCGGGATCGCGAGCTGGACGTGGTGCAGCGAGGCCATGCGCTGTTCCTCCCGCGCTGCGGATCGGGTGTTCCCGAACGCTCAGGCGTCTCGCGGCTTTCCGATTGACCGGCTTCACGTTACGCGCGGGCCACGGTTTTGTCTACACGATGCCGGGGCGACGGCCGAGCAGGCTTCCCATGCCTGCCCCGCCGTCTCGCCTGCGATGGCTCCGTGTTGGGACGCGCCGGACGCTCAGCCGGCCGCCCTGCCCCGATCAGAAGCCGAGCGGCGTCTCGTGGAGCGCCCTGAGGAAGACGTCCTGGTCCGAGAGCGTCTGCGCGGGGGCCGTACGCCAGACGACGTAGGTGTTGTTCCCGGCCCCGAATAGGCCGGCGTTGCCGAAGGACGCCGTTTGATAGGTCGCGGGCGGCGCGCCGATCAGGAGCGAGTCGCCGAAGGTCGCCGCCGCGTCGGTGCTGCGGCGTAGCCGAACCTCAGTGCTACCGTAGCCCGAGGGTAGGGCGTAGTGCCGGCTCCAGGCGACGTAGACATCCTGGCCCGAGGCCGTGACCAGCGCGGGGTCAATTTGCGGCAGGACCTCGTCCTGGATGCCGGACGGGCTGCCGAACGTCGCGCCCTGGTCGTGGCTGGAGGCCAGGAAGAGGCGGTTCGGCGTCGTGCTGTCGATCCCCGGGCCGCTGACCTGGCTCCACCAGGCGACGTACACGTCCGACCCGGACGCCGCGAGGCGCAGCGAGGCGGCCGCGCCGACGTTGTAGGTGAACGCCATGGAGGGCATGAGGTCGACCTTCGGGTCGAAGGTGGCTCCGTTGTCGCTGGCGCTGACGCGGACGTAGAGGTGCCGCGTCTGCGGCATGTTGGGATCCCCCACGACGCGCCAGGCGACGTACAGCCGGCCGTTGGCGACGGCCAGCTCGGGGTTGGTCGCGTCGTACCGCGTCTCCTCGCTGAGGTTCATGACCGCCGTGAAGTGGGCACCCCCGTCGGTGCTCGCCGTGAAGTAGGTGTTGGCGACGGCCGGCCACGTCTGCGTGTCGTTCCACGCCACGTAGACGGCGCCGCCCGACGCCGCCAGGCGCAGCGAGTCGTCGCTATTGTAGGTCGGCACGTTGGCCAGGACGGCCGGGCCGCCGAAGGAGACGCCGCCATCCGAGCTGGCGCGCAGGACGAGGTTGCCGCTCGCCTGCTCCCACCACGCCACGTACACGTGACTGCCGGAGGCCGCCACGCGGACGTCCTCCGATTGGATGCCGAGCTGGTTCAGCTCCACGGCCGGGTCGAGGGTGCCTCCAGCACCGGCGCTACGCCAGAAGAGCACGTGCGCGTTCGCGTTGGTCGCCGACTGTCCCGCAGCCACACCCCGCCAGGCCAGGTAGACGCTCCCGGCAGCCGCGGCGATCGCAGGCGGATCGCCAACCGGTGTGCCCATCTGGGCAGGGGTCCCGAAGCTCGCTCCGGCATCGGCGCTGCTGCCGAAGTCGACGACCGGGCCGGTGCTCGAGCCCTCGAGCCAGGCGACATAGACGTTGCTGCCGTCGGCGGCTACCACCGGCGCGTTCGAGCTCGAACCGGGCGTGTTGCTGACGTCGACGGGGTCGCCGACGGTCAACGGCGGGCCGCCCACAGCGGCCACGTTCACCAGACCCGCCCCGGCGAGGGCTCCGGCGGAGCCGGTGACGATCACCGGGGTGTCCGCGCCGACTGCCGTCGTCTGCACCGCGAAGCCGACGCTGGTCTGCCCCGCCAGGACCACGACCGTCGGCGGGACCGTGGCAACGCCGGGGGCGCTGCTCGCGAGCGTGACCGTGGTGCCGCCCGCGGGCGCCGGACCGGGCAGGGTGACCGTCGCGTCCAGCGGGTTCCCACCCGGAACCGTCGATTGTGTGGGCGTGATGAAGAGCTGGACGGGCATGCCGACGCGGCGCACGATACCGCCGTTGCCCGCCTCGGGCGGCGTGTCGCAGAAGTAGTACGCCCCGCTGCTGTCGCGGGTGATGCAGGTCGGCGCGTAGAGCTGCGCCTGGTCCGCCGGCCCGCCGTCGCCGGTGTAGCCCCGCGTGCCGGTGCCGGCCGCGGTCGTGATCGTGCCGCTGGCCGAGACCATCCGGACGACGCCGTGGAGGTCGTCGGTGACGAGCAGGCTGCCGTCGGCGGCAGCCACGACGCCGGCTGGGGCGCCGATCGCCGCGGCGGTCGCGTCGCCGCCGTCGCCGCTGTACCCGTCGCTGCCGTTGCCGGCCACGGTCGAGATGGTGCCGCCCGTATCGACCTTGCGGATGACGTGGTCGCCGTAGTCGGCGATATAGAGGTTGCCGGCGCCGTCAAAGGAGATCGCCTGCGGCCAGCACAGGTGGGCGTCGGTCGCCGATCCGCCGTCGCCGCCGTTGTAGCACACCGGCGTGCCGGTGGCGTTGCCCTGGCCGACCCCGACGACGGTGCTGATCGTGCCGCCGGGCGTGACCTTGCGCACGACCATGTTGGCGTAGTCGAGGACGTAGAGATTGCCGGCGGCGTCCAGCTTCACGTCGATCGGCATCCCTAGCCCCACCGAGGTTGCCGAGCCGTTGTTGCCCGCGTTGCCGTCGGCCGTGTAGATCCCGTTGCCGGCGACGACACTCATGGCACCGCCGGGGGCGATCTTGAAGACGACGCGCGTCGTCTGGTCCGCGACGTAGAGATTGCCTGTCGCGTCGATCGCGAAGCCGCTCGGGCCGCTCATGGTGAGGCTTCCGAACGGCGCCGCGACCGGCGTGCCGCTATTGGCGATGACCGTCAGGACGCCCGACGGCGCCACCCGGTAGACGGCGGACCCGCGGTAGTCGGAGACGTAGAGGTCACCGCTGGCGCCGGTCGCTACCCCGATCGGCTGGCCGATCCAGGCGGCGAGCGCCGGCAGTCCCACGGGGTACTGGCTCGGGTCGTTGCTCGTGCCGCCCGCGTAGGTCGTGATGATCTGCGTCGGCGGAGGCGTCAGCGCGGGCGCGACGGCGAGGGTCGCTGTCCGTGACAGTCCGCCGGCCGTGACCGTGATCGTGGCCGTCTGGAGGCCGGTCACGGCGCTCGTCTGGATCGGGAATGTGGCACTGGCCTGCCCGGCGGGAACGGTGACGCTCGGCGGGACCGAGGCCGCCGGGTTGTCGCTGCTGATCTGGGCGGTGACGCCGCCCGCGGGTGCCGCCGCGTCGAGCGTGACGGTGCCGACGGCCGCCTGGCCGGCGGAGACCTGGGTGGGGCCGACGGTGAGCGACGCGAGGCTCGGCGGCGGAGTGGCCACGACACCGGCCGTCAGCGTCAGCGTGCCCTGAGCCGTGCCGCCGTCGTGGCCGGCCGTGACGTGCACCGTCGTGTCGGTCGTCACGGCGCTCGTCGCGACCGCGAACGTCGCGCTCGTGGCGCCCTCAGGGATGCTCACGCTCTGGGGCACCGACGTCGCTGCCGGGTTGTCGCTCGTGAGGGTGACCGGCGCGCTGCAGGCCCCGGCCGGCGCGGAGAGGGTGACAGTGCCGGTCGAGCCGTTGCCGCCCAGGACGCTGCTCGGGTCGAACGTCACGGATGCCGGGGTGCGCGGCGCCTCGACCAGCACCTCCTGGACGAGCACGTTGCCGGAGATGGCCCGGACCATGGCGAAGGTGTCCGCCGTGACGGTGTTGAGCGCAACGTCGAAGGTCGTGCTGGTGGTCCCAGCGGGGAGGGTGAGGCTCGCCGGGACGGTCGCTCCCTGTCCCGCGCTGAGCGCCACGGTGGTGCCGGTCGGGTTGCGGTCGAGCGTGAGGGTGCCGGTGAGATGGTCCCCGGCGCTGCCGTGGAGCGGCGCGACGGTCAGGGACGCGAGCGGGCCGTTCCGCCCACGGTCCCCCCCGCCGCCGTTACCGCCGATAGGCGCCACAGGCAGAGCTGCCGGTGCCACCACGGCCTGCGCTGCCGGTGCGACCGCGGCCTGGGCGTTCGGGCAGGGCGCCGTGACCAGGAGCCTAGCCGAGAACTGCTGCGTGCTGTTCGGCGTGGTGCCCGTGATGGTCACGATCGTGTCGGCCGTCGCCGGGAAGGTCGTGATCGGGAACGGCGGGTTGGGCGACGGGACGTAGACCAGGACGTCCTGGGGCACGGCGGCCACGGCGGGGTTGCTGCTGGCCAGGTGGACCACGCCGAACCAGATGTTGGGCGCCAGGTAGGAGGGGATCGACGCCTGCACGACCCCGGTCAGGGCCGTGCCGCCGCTCACCGAGGCCGGGCTGATCGTGATGCCGCTGAGCGTGACGTTCGCCTGCTCACTTCCCCCGACCACGATGCCGCCGCCGTTGCCGCCCGGGTTGCCGTTGCCGGTCCCGTTGCCGGACGAGCACTGCGCGGCCGGCGTGGCTCTGGCCAGCACGTGGTCGGTCCCGCCGATCGTGGCGATTTGGTCGCCCGTCTTCGTCGTCCGCAGGGTCACCGCGCCCAGCGCGAACTGCTGGTCGGCGAGCGCCGGCAGCGGCGTGGCGACCTGGTAGAGCCGGACCTCGACATAGGACTGGTTCGTCTGGCTGACGACAGCGAGGATGTCGCCGCAAGGGCTGAACTGCCAGAAGGCGCCCACGACGTTCACCAGGGCGATACGGGTGGTCGGCGCGGGCCGGGCCGGCGACCCGACGTTGACGATGGTGACGGCGCTCGAGCTCTGGCCGGTCACCGCCGCGAAGACGAAGCTGGCGTCGTTGTCGTCCGGGCTGAAGCCCCAGCCGGCCACGCCCTGGCTGTCGGAGCCGGACCCGGGCACGGACTGGAAGTTGAAGTCGGTCTGGTAGACGACCGGGCTCGAGGCGGCGTCTGCCTTGACCACGGTGAGGGTGGTGTGGTTGCCGTTGTCCACGGCGGCGTAGAGGAAGTACTTGCCGTGCGGGCTGAAGGCCGCCGCCGCCGAGCCGACCGCCGCCTGCGAGGTCCAGACGGTGCGGTTCGCCGCCAGGTCGCGCAACGTGACGACTCCTGTGTTGCCGCTGGCGGTCTCGTAGACGAAGCGGTCGTCGTCCGGGCTGAAGCCCCAGTGGGCCGTGCTCAGGTGGAGCGGGTTCAGGCTGTAGACGACCTGATGGGTGCTCACCGCGACGATCGAGAGGGTGGTCGCGTCCTGAGCATCGATCCCGGCGAACAGGAAGTACTTGCCGCCCGGGCTGAACGCCAGCGCCGACGAGGCGAACAGGCCGGAGGTGGTCCAGATCTGCTTGTTCGCGGTCGTCAGGGTCAGGTCGTAGAGGGTGACCGTCTCCATGCCGCCGGTGGCGCTGTTGACCTCGAAGCGGTTCTCGTCGGGGCTGAAGCCCCAGCCGACGTTGGTGTTGGCGAAGCCGACCTGGAGCACGACGACGGGGCTCGCGAGCGGGATACCGCTGGCGTCCTTGAGGCGGGAGACGGTGAGGCCCGCCTGGTTGGCGCTGACGCGGTAGGTGCCCTTGGGTGAGGTGCCGTCCGCGTTGATCTTCGGCTTCACCGTCGCCGGGTCCCGGGTGTCCGGATCGACGTAGGGCCGGTCCTGGGTCCTGACCTTGGCGCACGGGCAGTTTGCGGCTGCGCTCGCCGGTACCGGGAATACCAGCAGCGGCAGATTCACCGCGGCCACGGACAGCACGACGAGCAGTGCGATGACGCGCCGGACACCGGTCATGGTCGTTCCCCCTTATCTGCGACCCCTGCCCAGAACTGCTCGGGCCGCCATCCACCAGTGGGCGGCTCCGGCGAGCGTTACTCCTGGATCCCCCCGCTCCTTTCCCGGTCCAGCCGGCCGCGGGTCGGCCTAACCAGCCTAGATTCTTAATCCGGTTATATCGCTCTTGCGATAACCTGTCAATAGTCTGTAGAGGGTTATGACGCGGTCGGGGAGCGCGGCACTCGGTCGCGCCGGGCGTGGACTTGCCGGGCTTGCGTCCATCCTGGCGGATCCGATTGGATCGACGGCTTGGCCGGACCCGGGCGAGCGCGGCCACCGTTAACGGCAGTAAGCGGGCTGCTTCGTTGCCGGGGTGCCGCCGACCGCGCCGGAGGCGTGCCGTCTGGCCTTCGGTGCCGGATCCCGGTATGCGTGGCGCGACCGCGAGGTACGAGTACCCGTCATGGCCACCGGCCCCGCGACGGAGAGAGCGCTGCTACACGCGTGAGGTTGCCCGCATCGGAACGTCGCGCGACGGCCTCGTCCGAGGCGCCTGTCTCACCGTAAACCCGCAGCGGAGGGCGACAAGGAGCACCGGCGACTCTGTACCGACAATGTTGCAGGCGCCCGCTGCTCTGTAGCGGGTCAGGGGAGCGAGGCCGGCACGCCGAGGGTGCGCCGGCCTCCGGGAAGGGCGTGCTTGGACGTCGCCTCAGTAGATACCGCGCAGTCGCATCCAGCGGTAGCCCAGTCCCTCGAGGCGGAAGCGGCGCGTGGCGGGGTCGAGCGGCTGGTAGGCCCATCGGCGAAGAGGTCGGTGGGGGTGGCGATCTCTTCGTCGGTCACGTCCACCGTGACCGTGCGACGCTGGTGCGAGAGGTTGTTGAAGACCACGATGGTGCTGCCGGGGACGTCGTGGCGCAGCCCGATCACCGCGTCGTCGCCGGTGTCGATCGCTGAGCATGTGCCGTCACCGATCTCCCCACACTCCCGGCGGGCACGCATCAGTGCAGCCATCCAGTTCAGCAGCGAGTCGAGCCTCGACCGCTCGGCGCCGACGCTCACCATCGCGAAGCCGTCGTCGCCGTCCACGGTCATAGGGCGCACGAAGCACTCCGGCGGCGCCGACGAGAAGCCGCCGTTGTCGTAGAGCGTCCACTGCATCGGCGTGCGCACGCTCAGGCGCTCGGGCAGCGCCAGGTTCTCGGCCATGCCGATCTCCTCGCCGTAGAAGACGAGCGGCGTACCGGGCAGGCTGAAGAGGACGCTGTAGGCCAGGCGCAGCCAGGTCTGGTCGCCGCCGAGCATGGGGGCAAGCCGGCGACGGATGCCGCGCCGGTAGATCCGCATCTCCGGCTCCGCCGCGAAGTCGGCGAAGAGTTGCTCGCGCTGCGCCCGGGTGAGCCGGGCCAGGTTGAGCTCGTCGTGGTGCCTCAGGAAGTTGACCCACTCGCCGGTCTCGGGGATGGTCGGCAGTTCGTTGAGCCCGAAGTGGATCGGGTCGGCGCTCTGCTGCAGCAGCGCCAGGAACAGGTAGCGGTTGAGCGGGAAGTTGAAGAGCGACTGGAGCTCGTTGGTCGTGAAGGCCCACACACCCTCCTCTCACGAACTGCCGGTCCGACGCCGCGGCCGGCGGTGTGGAGGACTCAAGATCAGCGCCCGGGCCGTGCCGTAGGGTCCGGAGGGAGGGGACGGGCGCCCGTCAGCCCGTCGCCTCGACTCCGAGCTGGCGCAGGATCGTGGGGTCGGTGATACGGTGGTCGTCGGCCAGCAGGAAGGCCTTGCCCAGGATCAGCGACAGCGTCACGTCGTCCTCGAAGGGGAGGAAGACTCGCCCGGGGCCGAGGTTGTCCGCACCGCGTCCGGGCACGAGACACAGGTGGCGATTGTCGGGCTCCAGGAAGACGTTGCCG
>Ga0307374_10011860_pt1 | contig 12310 bp, 10 predicted proteins | sample OX3MG_FD_202532 | JGI IMG/M metagenome (GOLD analysis project Ga0307374, IMG submission 202532) | Soil microbial communities from Risofladan, Vaasa, Finland - OX-3 | ecosystem: Environmental > Terrestrial > Soil > Coastal area > Acid sulfate soil | place: Finland: Risofladan, Vaasa | collected...
CGAGGCGTCGGCACTCTTTGGAGTCGACGTCGATCGCATCGACGTCGTCGTGCACCCTCAGTCAATCGTCCACTCGATGGTGGAGTACGTGGACGGGTCGGTACTCGCGCAACTCTCGCGACCGGACATGCGGTTGCCGATCGCGTACTGTCTCGGACTTCCCGAACGATTGACGCACCCGTACGGGGAGCTCGACTTCTCCTCGTCGCTCTCGCTCTCGTTCGAACCTCCCGACACCACCGCGTTTCCGGCGCTCGGCCTCGCGTACGAAGCCGCCCGCGTGGCGGGTGCCGCGCCCGCGTGGCTGAGCGCGGCGAACGAAGTCGCGGTCGCCGCGTTCCTCGCCGACGAGATCAACTGGTGTGACATCGTGCCGATCGTCGCGTCGACGATGGATCACTACGTGGCCGATCCTCTTGATTCCTTATCGTCTCTTTATGAAAATGACGACGTTGCACGACGATGGGCCCGCGCTAGCCTCGAAAGGTAGCCATGGAACAGTCGTCGTCACTTCGTCAGTCACCCGTGGCGCTGCTTTTGGGAGTAGTAGCGCTCGTGGCGCTCCTCACCTGGTTGGTGGGCTGGGCGCTCCCACTCGTGATCTTCCTCATCGTTGCGATGGTGATGGGTCACGAGTTCGGTCACTTCGTCACCGCCAAACGCGCGGGGATGCTTGTCACCGATTTCTTCGTGGGGTTCGGTCCCGTCCTGTGGTCGACGAAGCGTGGCGAGACGCGCTACGGCGTTCGGGCGCTGCTCCTCGGCGGCTACGTGAAAGTGCCCGGAATGACGTGGGGCGTGCCGGTCGATCCCGCGATCGAAGCGCGAACCTACCGCGAGGCGTCGTATCCGAGAAAGGTTCTCTTCGCGTCGGCGGGTTCGCTCATGCACGCGGTCATGGCGCTCGCCCTCGCGTGGGGCGCGTTGGCGTTCATCGGCTCCCCGTCAGCGAGTCACGTCGGCGTCCAGGCATTCTCGGTGTGGCAGGGCCAAAAAGAGACCGTGGCGCAGTTGGCGGGACTCAAAGTGGGCGATCAGATCATCAGCATTGACGGTCACGCGATCACGAACTACACCCAGCCAGCGAACCTCATCCATCATTCCGTAGGAAAGAGGCTCACGTTGGTCGTCGAGCGCAACGGACGCGAACTCACGCTGCACGCGACTCCCGTCAGTGGTTCCACCATCAAAGAGAGCGGCAAAGCCCTGCCCGCCGGCGGCTACATCGGCATCGTGTTGGGCGAACTGAGTGTCCATCGTTCGCTCCTCGGCGCCGTGCCGGGCGCCTTCTCAGAGATCGGCTCGCTGTTGTCGACGGCCGGCCACAACATTGTCCACGTGTTCTCACCGGGCGAGTTCACCAGCCTCTTTCACCAGGTGACTTCCTCGGCGGCCGCGACGAACGTGAAGAACCAGGACACGAGACCGGTCTCCATCCTTGGCGTGGGGCGTCTCGCGGTGCAGGGAGCCAACTCGGGCGTTGGTCCGTTGCTCGCCATCTTGATCCAGGTGAATATCTTCGTCGGGGTCTTGAACATGCTGCCGATCCTGCCCGTCGACGGTGGGTACGTCGCCCTCGCGACCTACGAACGCCTGCGCTCGCGACGCGGGGTACGCCACCAAGCCGACGTGAACAAGTTGGCGCCAGTGATCTACGCGTTTATCGGTGTTCTGCTCTTTCTCTTCGCCTCGACGCTGTATCTCGACATCGCGCACCCGTTGCCCAATCCTTTTGGCTAGACGCTTCGTGAACCCTTCGAACACGGCAGAATAGAGACATGGACGTCACCGCCACCTCCCTGACCCCTCGTCGCGTGACTCGTCAGATTTCCGTTGGCTCGGTCAAAGTCGGCGGCGACGCGCCCGTGTCGGTCCAGTCGATGACGACGACCAAGACCGCCGACGTCGAAGGCACGCTCCAACAGATCTACGCACTCGCCGCCAACGGCGCCGACATCGTGCGCTGTACCTGTAACGACCAAGGCGCTGCCGAAGGGCTCGCGCAGATCGTGCCGCGTTCGCCGGTGCCGATCGTCGCCGACATCCACTTCCACGTGGAGATGGCCCTCGCCGCGCTCGAGGCCGGCGTGCACGGGCTTCGACTGAACCCGGGGAACCTTCGCAAACCCGAAGAGATCAAACTCGTCGCCAGCGAAGCGCGCGACCGTGGCGTGCCGATTCGCATCGGCGTGAACGCGGGGTCGCTGCACCCGGACATCTACGAACGCTTCGGCGGCGCGACGCCCGAAGCACTGGTGGAGTCCGCGCGAATCGAACTCGCCTACTTCCAAGAAGTGGACTTCTCTGACGTGAAGATCTCGGTGAAGGCATCGTCCGTGGCGACCATGATCGCCGCGTACCGGCTGGCCTCCGAGACGTTCGACCATCCCTTGCACCTCGGCGTCACCGAAGCGGGCCCCTTGCCCGGTGGACTCTTGAAGGGGACGGCCGGGATCGCGACGCTGCTCGCCGAAGGCATTGGTGACACGCTGCGCTACTCGTTGACGGCCGATCCCGTCGAAGAGGCGCGCGCCGGTCGCCAGTTGCTCGAATCGCTCGGACTGCGTGAGCGTAAGGGTCTGGACCTCATCGCGTGCCCGAGCTGTGGGCGAGCGGAGGTCGACGTCATCAAGGTCGCTACCGAAGCCCAGGCCGCGCTGAACGCGCTCGACGTGCCGCTCCAAGTCGCGGTGATGGGCTGCGTCGTGAACGGACCGGGTGAAGCGCGCCACGCGGATCTGGGCATCGCGGCCGGCAAGAAACGCGGTCACCTCTTCATTCAGGGACAGATCATTCGCGTGGTGCCCGAAGACGAGATGGTTGAAGCCTTGGTCGAAGAGGCGAAGAAGATCATCGCCGAGGGCGTCGAGGCGCGACTACTCGCCCGTGACAAGTCCGCAGAAGCTGAAGCGGAAGCCGACCGTGCCGCGCTGCTCGACGACCGTGGCGCGGACGCGAATAACGCACAACTTCGTATCGAGAAAATTCGACGCCGCGTCGAGCACTAAGCGCCCTCTGTAGGCTTGACCCACTTACAAAGGAGCACCGTGGCGTCGCAGAGCGTTCTCACTCCACAGTCCGAGGACTTTCCACGCTGGTATCAAGACGTCGTCGCCAAGGCTGAAATGGCCGACAACGGTCCCGTGCGCGGCACGATGGTCATTCGTCCCTACGGCTACGCGATCTGGGAGCGCATGCAGGCGGAGATGGACGCTCGCATCAAGCGCACCGGTGCGAAGAACGCCTACTTCCCGCTCTTCATTCCCGAAAGCTACCTCCACAAGGAGGCCGAGCACGTCGCGGGCTTCAGTCCGGAACTCGCGGTCGTCACGCACGCGGGTGGCGAGAAGCTCACCGAGCCCGTCGTCGTTCGTCCGACCTCGGAGACGGTCATTGGTGAGTTCATGGCCAAGTGGATCCAGAGTTACCGGGACCTGCCACTCCTCTTAAACCAGTGGGCTAACGTCGTGCGGTGGGAACTGCGTCCCCGGCTCTTCCTTCGCAGCTCGGAGTTCCTCTGGCAAGAGGGTCACACGGCGCACGCGACCAACGAGGACGCGTCGGCCTACGCGCAGCGCATCCATCTCGAGGTCTACAACGATTTTCTGGTGAACGTCCTCGCGGCACCGACGTACCTCGGCATCAAGCCACCCAGCGAACGTTTCGCCGGCGCCATCAACTCCATGACGTGTGAAGGCATGATGCGCGACGGCAAGGCGCTGCAAATGGCGACCACGCACGAACTCGGTCAGAACTTCGCCACCGCCTTCGACATCTCCTATCAGAGCGAGGAGGGCCAGGCCGAACTCTGCTATACGACCTCCTGGGGCGCCTCGACGCGTCTCGTCGGGGGACTGATCATGACCCACGGCGACGACGCCGGTCTCCTGGTGCCGCCACGACTCGCGCCGGTGCAGGTCGTCGTCGTCACCGTTCGTGACGAACCCGAGGTCCACGAAGCGGCCGATCGAGTGGCGAAGGCGCTCCTCGACGTCGACGTGCGCGCGGAGGTGGATCGCGGTCGCGGGAGTTTCGGTCGTCGAGTCACCGACTGGGAGATCAAAGGCGTCCCGTTACGTGTCGAAGTGGGGCCACGTGACCTCGCCCAGGGCGTCGTGACCGTCGTTCGCCGTGACACGGGCGAGAAGTCGACCCACCTACTCGACGCGTTGGCGAGCGCGGTGCCCGTCATGCTCGAACAGTTCCAGCGGGACCTCTTCGCGAAGGCAGAGTCCTACCTCGTCGGGAACACGCACGACGTGAAGAGCGTCGCGGACGCGATCGACGCCACGAAGGACGGCTTCGCCCGACTGGACTGGGACCTCGTCGCCGGCGAGGGGGAGCGCGAGCTCAACGCCCAGGCCGTGAGCGTGCGTTGCCTGCAGCGCCGAGACGGATCGATGCCGGTGAGCGACGACGAGGGCGACCTGATCTGCCTCGCGGCGAAGTCGTATTGAGCGACGAGAAAAGAGGTATTTTTCTCACTCTTTCGCAATTTCCTCCAGCCACTTTCCAATTGTTTCATGGCTCTTCGACTGCTACAATTGATGTCTACAGTCCGCTCAGGACGTTTGGACTCGTTTAAGCGCGGGCCTCGGGCCCGCGCTTTTTCAATGTCTGGACGTCCGTAGCGACAGCGAAAGGAGACGGCCATGGAATGGGACACCACGCTGCGGCCCATGCTATCTCCGCTCGGACTTGAGCTCTATGACGTGGAATTTTCCGGCGGGACACTGAACGTCGTCGTGAATCGACCTGGTGGGGTCGACCTCGAGTCCCTGACCAAGGCCAACCGGACGATATCGGAGTGGCTGGACGCCAACGACCCCATCGCCGGCCGCTTCACCTTGGACGTGTCGAGTCCGGGACTCGAGCGCCGTCTTCGAACGCCCGCACACTTCTCGAGCGCCGTGGGTGAACTGGTGACCCTGCGCGAGCTACGAGACGGAGAGCCGACCCGACGCCTCGAAGGGCCGCTCACCGCGGTAAGCGACTCGTCGCTCACGATCGACGACAACGATCTCGGCGCCGTGACCGTCGCCTTCGACGCGATCGAACGCGCGCGCACGGTCTTCGCGTGGGGGGCCACCAAGCCCGCGTCGTCCAAAGGCACGAAGGCTTCATCGACGAGCAAGAAAGGCTAGCCATGGCGAACTTCGAATTTCTTGAGGCCCTCGGTCAGATCGCGCGGGACCAGAACATCGACGAAGGCGAGTTGTTGATCGCGTTGGCGAACGCTCTGCTCGCCGCGTATAAGCGCCGTCCCGACTCGGCCGAAGACGCCGAGGTCGAGATCAACCCCGAAACGGGAGAGATCAAGGTGTGGGGACTCGAGCTCGATCTCGAGGGCAACGTCACGCGCGAGTGGGACGCGACGCCCGAGGACTTCGGACGCATCGCCGCGCAGACCGCCAAGCAGGTCTTGATGCAGTTGATCCGCGACATCCAGCGTCGCCAGATGTACGAAGAGTTCGCCAACCGCGAAGGCGACATCGTCTCGGGCACCGTCCAACAGAACGACAACCGCTACACGTTGCTGGACCTCGGTCGCGTGGAGGCGCTCCTTCCCCAAGCCGAGCAGATCGCCTTCGAGCGCTACGAGCACGGCGCGCGCATCAAGGTGTACATCGTCGAAGTCCGCAAGACCAACAAGGGTCCTCAGATCGTCGTTTCGCGCACTCACCCCGCTCTCGTCGCGAAACTCTTCGAGATCGAAGTGCCCGAGATCGCTAACGGCATCGTGGAGATCAAGGCGCTCGCGCGTGAACCGGGCCACCGATCGAAGATCGCCGTGGCGTCGAACGACCAGATGATCGACCCGGTCGGCGCCTGCGTCGGCGCGCGTGGATCACGCGTGCGCAACATCACCAACGAACTTCGCTCCGAGCGCATCGACGTCGTTCCCTACAGCGACGACCCGGTCGAGTTTATCCAGTCGGCGCTGCAGCCCGCGCGAGTGCGCGAGGTTCGCCTCGACGAGGAAGAGGGCATCGCCACGGTCATCGTGCACGACCAGCAGCTCTCGTTGGCGATCGGCAAAGAAGGACAGAACGCGCGATTGGCCGCTCGACTCACCGGTTGGCGCATCGACATCCGATCCGAGAACGAGACCAACGACGAAGTCGTCGAAGAGGTGTGGACCGAAGGTGACGTGGTGGTCGACGAGACCGTCGCCGCCGTGACCAACGAGAGCGGTGAGGTGGAGGCGGTCGTGGTCGACGACGTCATCACCACCGCCGAGGGCGACGTCGAAGAGGTCGTCATTGTGGAAGCGATTTCGGAGGGCGAGGCATAGCACCGAAGCGGACGTGCGTCGTATGTCGGACCCGTCGGGACGACACCGAGATGACTCGCGCGGGCAGAGATGCCCGCGGAACGTGGTATCTCGGGCGTGGCGTCGGACGCGGCGTGTGGTGGTGTGACGGCCAACCTTGCGAACAAGGATTACGAGTTACCCACGTCGCTCGAGCACTGAGAACCACGGTGCTCGAAAGCGACGTGGCGGCACTTCGAGGTCTTGCGACCAAGAAAAGCCCGTAGTTGTGAAAGAATAGGAAACTGTGTCCGCCGAACGTGCGGGCGCGCGAAGTAAGGGAACGTTTTGGCGCCAAAGAAAATTCGAGTGCACGAGCTCTCAAAAGAGCTCGGTCTGACGAGTAAAGAGTTACTCGCACTCGCCCAAAAACTAGGAATCGGCGCTTCGAGCCCATCGGCGTCGATCGAAGACGCTCAGGCTGACCGCATTCGTCGGCGTGCCGACGCGGACGGACTGCGCCGTGAAGTACCCGCTGACGTCCCGAAGGCGGACAAGGCTGAGAAGGCCACGAAGGCCACCAAGGCCACCAAGGCCACCAAAGCAGCGGCGCCGAGCGAAGAAGTGACCGCCGCGCCCGCGGAGCCGACGCGCGTCTCTCGCGTCACGCAGCCCGCGCCCGTGCCCGCGTCAACGACGTCCGACGTGAACGCCGAGGCGTCAGTCGCTTCTGCGCCCGCGCCGGTCGCGCCCGAAGAGAGTGCGCCCAAGGTCGTTCGATCTCGAGCCGTGCCACCGAAGCCCGCGCCGAGCCGGAGTGTCTCGCCCGACGGGCCAACGACGATCCGACCCACACAACGCGGTGGTGCTGGCGACGGGGAAGGCCAGAATCGTCCTCCCTTGAGTTCGACCGGTCGCCCCATTCCGCCACCGCCCGGTCGCCCGTTGAGTTCGACCGGTCGCCCCATTCCGCCACCGCCCGGCATGCGTCGGCCGCTGCCGAGCGCCACCAATCGCGGTGGGCCCTCGAGTGGCCCGCGCCCCATGAGCGCTCGTCCGAGCACGGGCGCGCCTCGCACCGGCGGACCGTCTCGTCCCGGAGGCGGCTTTAGCGCGACCCGTCCCGGCGCGCCCACCGGCGGCGCCCCCGCGGGCGCGAGTCGCAGCGGTGGCCCCGCGCGCGGTGGTGGTGGTCCTCGCGGATCACAGCGCAAGGTCACCCGCCGCCGTCGACGCAACGTCGAGGAGCTCGAACCCACGCAGATGACGACCTGGCAGCCCAGTAGTGCGCCAGTGCCCGACGGCGAGATCATCATTGAGCGCGGCTCCACGGCGAAGGACGTCGGACCGAAGCTGAACCGCAGTGCCGCGGATATCATCCGGTTCTTGTTCCTGCAGGGCGAAATCGTCAGCGCAGTTCAAAGTCTCTCTGACGACATGATCGAGCTCTACGCCGCGGAAGTCGGGGCCGAGATCCACCTCGTCGATCCCGGTGAGCAAAAGGAAGCGGAACTTCTCGCGAAGTTCTTCGACGAAGTGGAAGACGACGTCATCGTCCCCGATGCGCCGCGTCCGCCCGTCGTCACCGTGATGGGTCACGTCGACCACGGCAAGACGCTGTTGCTCGACAAGATCCGTAAAGCCAACGTCGTCGCCGGAGAAGCCGGCGGTATCACGCAACACATTGGCGCGTACCAGGTGACCTGGCACGGTAAGTCGATCACCTTTATCGACACGCCGGGTCACGAAGCCTTCACCGCCATGCGAGCCCGTGGCGCCAAGGTCACCGACGTGGTCATCTTGGTCGTCGCGGCCGACGACGGCGTCATGCCCCAGACCGTCGAGGCGATCAACCACGCCAAGGGTGCCAACGTACCGATCATCGTCGCCATCAACAAGATGGACCGGCCCGACGCGAACCCCGATCGCGTGCTGCAGCAGCTCGCCGAGCACGCGCTCGTCCCAGAGAAGTGGGGTGGCGACACCATCGTCGTCGAGATCTCCGCCCTGCAAGGAACGGGCATCGACGACCTGCTCGAGCAGGTCCTGCTCGTGGCCGAGATTGGCGAACTCGCGGCGCCTCCGTCTGGTCGCGCGGTCGGGACCGTGCTCGAAGCCAACCTCGAAGTCGGTCGCGGCCCCGTCGCGACGGTCATCGTGCAAAAGGGCCTGCTGCGCGTCGGTGACCCCGTCGTTGCTGGACCGGCCTACGGCAAGGTCAAGGCGCTCATCAACGATCAAGGCAAGCAGATCAAATCGGCCGGACCGTCGACGCCGGTACAGATCCTTGGCTTCAGTGAGCCGCCCTTCGCGGGCGACGAGATGCGCGTCGCGCGCGACTTGGCGCACGCGCGTTCCCTCGCCGAAGCCCGAGCGCAGCGTTCGCGACTCGTGGGTCAACAGCCCGTGGCGTCCTCGAGCGGTGCTCGACTCGAGGACCTCTTCGAGCAGATCCAGCGCGGCGAGACCGCGACGCTCAACATCGTCTTGAAGGCCGACGTCCAGGGATCGCTAGAAGCCTGCACCGAGTCGCTGAAGAAGCTTGAACGTGACGACGTCAAACTCGTCATCGTGCACCGTGGGGTGGGCGGGATCAGTGAGAGCGACGTGCAGTGGGCTAAAGCGTCCAACGCCACGATCATCGGCTTCAACGTTCGACCCGACAAACGCAGTCGTGAGCTCGCCGTCAGTGAAGGCGTGCAGATCCGCACCTACGAAATCATCTACAAGTTGATCGAGGAGATCGAGGCCGCGATGCTGGGGCTTCTCACGCCGGTCTACGAAGAGATCGTCACCGGCGAGGCCGAAGTCCGCGAGGTCTTTCGTATTCCGCGTATCGGAGCGATCGCCGGATGCTTCGTGCGCGACGGCGTCATCACTCGCGGCTCGAAGGTTCGATTCCTGCGTGAGGGGACCATCATTTGGAAGGGCACCGTCACGTCACTTCGTCGCTTCAAGGACGACGCGCGCGAAGTGCCCGCGGGCTTCGAGTGTGGTGTTGGACTGTCGGACTATCAGGACCTGAAGCCCGGTGACGTCATCGAAACGTTCGAAGAGCGCGAGATTCCGCGCACGGCCTAACTCATGGCCCACTCCTCAGGTTCGCAGCGCCCCTACCCCCGCACGGCGCGGGTGAATCAGATACTTCGCGAGGTGATCTCCGAGGAGCTCGTGCGGATATCAGACGTTGACGAACGACTGGGGTTCCTCACCGTGACGGGCGTGAACACGTCACCCGACATGGCCCAAGCCATGGTCTACTTCCACGCGCTCAGCGAGGCGGCCAAGGCCGCCCTCGAGGAGCGCCGCGGCCAGATCCAGGGCGCGGTCAACGCGCAGACGCGACTGAAACGCACGCCCAAGCTCTCGTTCATGGCCGACCCCGCGGTGGCGAGTGGGGCGGCCGTCGAGGAGCTGTTGCGGCGCCAGCACCATGTCGACGAGTAACGGTCTTCTCTTAATCGACAAGCCGCGTGGAGTGACGAGTCACGACGTCGTCGCTCGCGTGCGTCTCGCGATGGATGAACGTCGGGTGGGGCACGCCGGCACGCTCGATCCGATGGCCACCGGACTCTTGGTGCTTGCCGTCGGACCTTCGACGCGGCTCCTGCGCTTCGCGCAGAGCGAGGTCAAGCGCTACGAGGGCGTCGTGACGTTTGGCGTCAGCACCGACTCACTCGACGCCGACGGCGTCGTCGTCGAACGCCACGACGTGCCGGTCCTGACGAGTGACCTCGTGAACGCCGCGGCGCGTGCCATGCTCGGCGTCCAGTCGCAGATCCCTCCGATGGTGTCGGCGATAAAAGTGAAGGGCCAGCGACTGCACGCCCTCGCGCGCGCGGGCGTCGTCGTGGAGCGTGAAGCGCGCAGCATCTCAGTTTCGTCCTTCACCCTCGCTACCACGAGCGCGGCGAACGAGTGGAGCTTCGACGTGACGTGTTCCGTGGGCACCTACGTGCGCGTGCTCTTGAGTGACCTCGCCGAACACCTCGGCACGATCGGCCACTTGAGTGTCCTACGCCGACTCTCGAGTGGTGACCACCACGTCAACCAAGCCTTGACGCTCGATGAACTCGACGAACGTCGTCGTGAGGACGCCACGGTCCTGCAGCCGCCGCTCGCGTTCGTCACCGAACTTTCGAAAGTCGTCGTCTCTCGGGACGAAGAGCGTTGCCTTCGCATGGGCCAGCGAGTCTCGCTCGACGCACCGGACGACGACGAGATCGCGGCCGTCACGGGGGCCGGTTCCCTCGTCGCGGTGCTTCGACGACGGGGCGAATCGTGGCAGCCGGCGGTCGTGTTACCCGACGAAGAAACCGTCGAGCGCGGGTAGGTTGCTGGCATGATTGTCCTTCGCGATGGCGAGTCGGCGCCAGGGTCGAGCGAACCGAGCGTCGTCACGATCGGCGTCTTTGACGGACTGCACCGTGGTCATCAGGCCGTGATCGCTCAACTCATCGCCCTCGCTCGCCAGTACGACGCGCGCTCCACCGTCGTGACGTTCGATCCCTCGCCGGCGATGGTGCTCGCCCCGCTGAAGGCACCGCGACTCCTGGCGTCGCTGGACCAGCGGCTCGAAGGACTCGAGGCCCTCGGAGTAGATCAAGTGCGCGTCATAACGTTCAACGAGGAGCTCAAGCGCGAATCGGCGCGTCACTTCATCGAGCGCGTGTTGGTCGGAGAGTTGCGCGCGCGCTGCGTGGTCGTGGGTGAGGACTTTCACTTCGGCCGTAACCGCGAAGGGACGGTGGCGGTCTTACGCGAGGTGGGCGCCGAACTCGGCTTCGACGTGACGCCCGCGCCGCTCTACGGCGGTGACGAACGTTGGAGCTCCTCGTCGGTGCGCAGCGCCTTGGTGGACGGAGACCTCCCTTACGCGCAGAGCGTCCTCGGTCACCACTTCGTGCTGCGAGGCAGGGTAGGTCACGGGGACCAGCGCGGCGAGGCGCTCGGCTTCCCGACGGCGAATCTCACGTTGGCGACGCATCAAGCGCTGCCCAGCGAAGGCGTCTACGCCGGGGCGACACGGCTCGACGGTGCGTGGTGGCCGGCGGCAATCTCGATCGGGACGCGCCAACAGTTCTACGAGGATGGCGATCTCCTCGTCGAGGTGCACGTCGCGGGCTACGAGGGCGATCTCTACGATAGGGAGATAGACGTGGTGTTTTTGGAGCGTCTGCGCGCGCAGTTGACCTTCGAGAACGTGGAGGCGCTCACGCACCAGATCGGCCTCGACGTTGCCAAAACCCTTCAGATCTTTGAGAGAGATTCAACCCACGACGCTCAACTGCTAGGATAGAGACTCGGTCAGCGACGCTGATCGTGTGGGTCGTCTCGTTGGCGGCTCGCAACGGGACCCCCGACTCAATAAGGCAAACACGTTATGACTGAGAAGCAGGAGATTATTAAGGACTTTCAGGCGCACGTCTCGGACACCGGTTCACCGGAAGTCCAAGTGGCGCTCTTGACGGCCCGAATCTCGCATCTCACCGAGCACCTCAAGGTACACAAGGGTGATCATCACACCCGCCGTGGACTCATGAAGCTCATTGGTCAACGACGTCGACTGCTGGACTACGTGCAAAAAGGCAACGTAGAGCGCTACCGCGCGTTGATTGGTCGTCTCGGCATTCGTCGCTAGCCGAAACAACCACGTCGACGCCGTCGACGTGTTCAACATATCCGAGGCCTCGAAGGCCAGTGGAGGACAGTCGCCCCGGGCGAAGGTTGCTCACTGGGATTCGGGCGGAGTGTTGCTACACAAGGAGCCAATCCATGACTGACGCAATTAGCGTAAGCAGTCCTATCACGGGTACCGACAAGACGATGAGTTTTGAAGCCGGTCACCTCGCCCAACTAGCTGACGGTGCCGTTCTCGCGCGTCTCGGCGACACCATGCTGCTCGCGACGGTCACCGCCGCGAAGACCGCACGTGAGGGGATGGACTTTTTCCCCCTCACCATAGACATTGAAGAGCGCGCCTACGCCGCCGGAAAGATCCCCGGGGCGTTTTTTCGCCGTGAGGGAAAACTTTCCGACCAGGCGATCCTCATCTGT